>Ga0315289_10000502_pt1 | contig 60136 bp, 58 predicted proteins | sample YL17G11_40_MG_FD_203452 | JGI IMG/M metagenome (GOLD analysis project Ga0315289, IMG submission 203452) | Sediment microbial communities from Yellowstone Lake, YNP, Wyoming, USA - YL17G11_40 | ecosystem: Environmental > Aquatic > Freshwater > Lake > Sediment | place: USA: Wyoming | collected... | reverse complement strand
TCACAGGCCCAGGGCGCCCTCAATCGTGGTCCATGTGATTACTTGACCTTCTTGACCGGCGCCATCCGTCAATCGATGTACTCCCGATCAACCATGGCGACGCAGGCATAGAACGATGGGTCGATGATCTGGCCCACAGAGACGCGCCCAACGAGGTTGAGCAGGATATACGCATCGATAGAATCGAATCCGTAGAACCGCTCCATCCTGTGAATGAGATCTATGTAGGCCGCTCGGATATTGTCAGCAAGCGTCGCTCCCGAGACGCATCCGATGGATCCAATCCAGCCCGCCGAGTTGACCTGGGGCAGGTTCACATACTGCGCCTCCGAGTTCGGAATCAGATCAACCTTGATGTCGACTTCGGCTCTCGTCTCAAGGGCGCACCCTGTGATCTCACCGGCTCCTTGCGCTCCATGACAGTCGCCGAGGGAAAGCAGACCGCCGTCCACATTGACGGGCAGGACAACCGTGCTTCCGACCGTCACTTCTGGGCAATCCACGTTGCCGCAGTAGTCGTGCCCCTGAAGGTACGACCGAACGCGATCGTACTTCGGCGCCGTGCCGATGGTCCCCATGAACGGATGCATCTTGATGTCAATCGTCTTGTGCTTCGTTCTCAGCTTGGCTATCCCGTCCGCCATTTTGACTATTCTCGTCCTCGGCTCGAGGGGGGCCTGCAGCGAGTACATGCTTTCCAGTGAGCCCAACTTCTGGAAGACCGCCGTGTAGCCAAGGGATTCAGGCCCTCCTGGCGTGATCCGGTTGATCGTGACCGACAAGCAGTCCCCAGGGCGCGCTCCTTCAACGTAGATTGGACCCGTAATGGGGTCAGATCCGCCAGCCTTCTCAAACAGGATTTCCGCGCTCTTGTAGGTATCTTCCTCGCTGCGCACTAAGGCGGCGTTAGCGTCTTCAGTCTCGACGATCAGCCTCTGACCCGACTTGATGGTCACGATCGGCTCGACGCACCGATCGAAGTAGTATGACACCTGGTCACGTCGCAGACGAGGCACCGCCTCGGCGCCGATAGCTGGTTTTCTCATTGGGTTCCTCGCCTTCTATGACAGGACCTAACCGCAGCTTATGAGTCGAATCCACTAGTTGATGCTGCAGGCAGCGTGGGCTTCCACAAGTCCCAGCCCTCCGAGATTAGTTGGCATGCTGACCGGCTACGGTAGGTGCGGATAGTATGTCCATCGCAAAAGCCCGGCTCCTTCGCAAAGCGCCATCGATTTCCTCAAGCGGCGGCCAAGGCTCACCCTGGAACTCTAGCTCGATGGTGATCGGACCGGTGAAGCCTCCTTCGATGCAACGAGAGAGGATTCTCCTGAGGTCCAAGTAGCCCGTGCCCAGCTCCGGGAAGTTCCATTGATCCGGCGGTCCACTCTTATCTTTCAAGTGCAAGCCGGCCAAGTACGGAAGAACCAAATCGATCTCTTCTTCTGGACGCACTCCCCCGAAGTGCAAAGTGTTTGCCGTGTCGTACACAATGCCAACCTCGTCCTTCCCAATGCGTTCAACGGCCTCTCGTGCTTGCGCGCCTGTCTGAATAAGGGGCCCCCGGTTCTCAAATGCCATCTTGACCCCGTTCTTTCTTGCCACTTTGAGCAAAGCTGGCAGTGCAGCATAGAAGGGTTCCGCCACCGTCGGGTCGAAGTCCCTTGGGCCGAGAGGCCCGACTCCCATGCCGATGGCTGAAAGCTCAAGAGCAGCCGCGAGATGCAAGGCCGCGTGTGCGTTCCGCACCCCCGCTTCGGTACCAATATCCGCTTGTCCGCCCAGGCTTGAGATCTTGAGGCCGTGGCCGGCGACGCGATCCACGAAGCTCGCGATCTCTCTATCCGTAGCCGACAACGACAGATCCTCGGCCCATGGTGGCAAGACCAGGATTTCAACATATTCGAAGCCCGCGGTCGCTAGATGCTCGAGATTCACGTCGAGCGGATACTTGTGGTAGCAATTCGTACTGGCAGTTAGGATGTTCTTCATGAGCCGGCTCCCTTCCCGTATTCTGGTCCACCATCTGCGGCGACCTCGCTCCTGCAGCCATGCTCGCTCGGGCTTCGGGTTGCATCACCCATCGATGCGCGGGCCGATGTAGTGCCTCACCCTCAGATGCTCGGCCTACAGGAGCGCCTAAACCGAGGTCTCCAATCATGTGACATCGTGGATCACCGCCTCATACGTGGCCTCCTCATCCGGTGGTTCTCCCATTCTGTCCTGGCAGACTCTGAACCAGAGACTCTGTACATTCGACTGCTGTCACGCAACTTGCTCAGGCTGCCGCGGCAGAAGCGACCGTCTCCACAGTGACACACACAGTGGAATGCGGCATCATTGTCCGCTCTCCGGCCTGTCCCAAAGGTCCCAAGGTCGTAGATCACCACGAAGTCCGCGTTCTCCATCATGATGCTAGAGGGCCGACTTCCGATGATTTCATCGACGACATAGACACCACCTCCACAGGTGCCCCGACAACTAACCTGGGCCATGACATCATAGCGGCCGAGCCTTCACTCCGCGGCCTCATGGCATGCCTGGTATTCCTCTTTCCGAACGAGCAGTGCCTCCAGTAGCAGGACCTCCGCTCATCCCTGCCTGTATGTCCTCAGACAAAATGGGACGTAAGGAGCGATTCGCCAAGACGCACTTCTCACCCCTAGTATAGCGAAGCGGAGGCAGAATGGCCGAGAAGAGGGAGAGCGTAGAAGCCGCCGTGCGGACGATCCGCCGGGTCACGCGCAAGAAGTACTCGGCGGAGGAGAACGTCCGGATCGTCCTGGAGGGCCTGCGGGGTGAGACCGGGATTGCCGCCTTGTGCCGGCGGTAAGGCATCGCGACTAACCTGTATTACCGCCCCGCCAAGATCGCGGGACCTTCGGGTGGAGCAAGGAGTTCCTCGAGGCGGGTAAGCAACGGCTGGTAGGCGACGCCGAGCGTCAGGCGGATAGCCGTCAGGTGAGCGACATGCGGGCGGAGCTGAAGCAGCTGGTGGCCGAGCTGTCACTGAGGGACCGCGTGCTCAAGAACAAAGCTTGCTGGGCGCAGGAGATCAGCCGGTTCGGGGACTACTACTACCACCAGCGGCACCACGAATCGCTGGGCAACGTCACCCCGGCGGACGTCCACTTCGGCAGAGCCAAGGAGGTGCAATCGCGACGGGAGGAAATCAAACGCAGGACACTGGAGGCGCGGCGTCAGCAGCACACCCAACTGCTGCGGATGGCCGCATGACCGCCGAGGCCGCAGAAGTGTGTCTCAACTCGGAGCCCCGATTTGTCCCACTCTCGCTGACACAATACACGGTGGTCCTTGCTGCAGCACGGTCAAAGACGTGAGAGAGTGTCACAGCTTTGTCAGCCCGAACCTCGAAAGCGGGCATCCAGGTCAATCACCTTCTCGACCTTTCGCGTAGACTGCCCACCAGCGAATTCAGAGGAAAGCCAATGAGCCATGATCTCATGCGCCAAGGTTGGCGTGACAATCAGGGCCCCCATCGTCATCACTTGCGCGTTGTTGCTTCTCTTCGCACGCTCAGCAGAGTACGTATCGTGGCAACACACGGCCCGAATCCCCGGAACCTTGTTGGCAGCGATCGCCATGCCGATCCCTGTGCCACAGACTAGTACACCGCGGTCAGTCTCCCCAGATCTGATTCGTTCCGCTAGGGCAACGGCGATATTCGGATAGTCGACGACATCATGTTCTCCGTTGCACCCGACATCAATCACGGCGTGCCCCAAGCTCCCCAGGAAGGATATGAGGTCAGCCTTAAGAGGGTATCCGATGTGATCACTTCCGATCAGAATCGTCATGGTCAGCAACGCCCTTTCCAAGCCTTGTCTTGGCCGCCGTCACTTCTATCGAATGAATGATGGCGACGAAATCTTCCGCCTTCCAGGCTGCCCTTCCAATGAACAGACCGTCAACCCCGGGCTGTGACAGATAAAGATGGGCGTTTCCCTGGCTCACGCTCCCACCATACAGGATGGCGATCTCACCTGCTGCTTGTTCAGTGTAGGCATCCGCAACTTGCGAACGCAACCATGCAACGGCCCCACGCACGGAATCGGGGTCGGCGGGAGTTCCGCCGTCGCCGATTGCCCATGCTGGCTCATAGGCGAGCATTACGTGTCGAACTTGCTCAGAGGGGACTCCACGCAGGGCAATCCTCACTTGACGAGCAAGTGCCGGATATGCCACACCATACTCTCCCTCCTCCACCGTCTCCCCGACGCAGATCAACGGCCTCAGACCATGTCTTAGTGCCGCCAGGGTCTTCAGGTTCACTGCCTTGTCTGTTTCGCCGAAGTGGAGCCTCCGTTCACAATGCCCCAGCTCCACCAAGGAGACCCCACAGTCCTTCAACATCAGAGGGGAGATTTCGCCTGTATGAGCCCCACGTTCTTCCCAATGCATGTTCTGCGCACCGACCATAATGGGCGTCTCTTTCAGCAAGCTACTCACGCGATGCAAGACGGTATAGGGCGGAACGACGAAGACCCCCATTGAGGGCTGTGAGATCTCAGTGAATTGTCTCAGTGCAATCGCATAGGCCTCCGCTTCAGGGAGGGTGTGATTCATTTTCCAGCCCGCGCCAATCCAAACCTTGTGCACTCTCACTCCCTCAACAGATAGTCATACATGGACTTCAGGATTGAGCAGCCCCCGGTTTCTGTACCAGAGTCTACGTCAGTCCCGAAGCCGCTGTAGCGAGTAGCAGTGATCCCAAGGAGGGGGCCGGATACACCTCCGGCGCCTGGCGGCGCTGAGTGGCGGCCAATTGACGCCGCGTGCGTTTGGACAAGGGCCCCGCTGCCTGAGCGCTGTGGGCTTCGAGCACCGCCAAGCGCTCCCAGCGGGTCCCAAGGCCGGATCTTCGCAGGGTCTATCTGGCAAGTACGGACTACTTCCTGATCCGGTTGAGGATCGCTTGCATGAATTGCGGCAAATCTTCAGAACCCCGCCCCGTGATCAGGTTGCCATCCACCACAACCGGTTCATCCCGGTAATGGATGGGGGTGACCGATTGGATGATATCGTCCTTCATTTGCGGGGCGCAGGTGATCGTCCTGCCGTCCAATATGCCAGACATCACCAGTATCTTAGGGCCACGTTCCACAGCACCGATCGGTTTGCCAGCGGCATTCATTTCCTGCAACAATTGCCTGAGGCCCGGGTGACCCCGGATCATCCAGGTAGCCAGGCCGCCGGGGAGAATGATCCCATCCAGCTCGCGGAGTGAGATCGCCTTGCTGTTGAACTCGGCATCATGGTCGCAGGAGGCGATCACGCCCGGTTGGGGTAGTGCCCGCTCAACCACCACCCGCCAGCCCAGGTCGCCCCATTCCGAGTTAGGGCTTCCCAGCCGGACTTCCTTACCCACGCCCCGACCCAGCAAGACCGCCTTTCCGCCCTCCTCCTGAACTCGCAGGCGAAGGTAGTCCACCTGGACCGAGTCGCTGGCGTCATCCACAACGATGCCCCAGGTCTGGCTTCTCAGTCTGTCCGGGTAACCCGACGGTACCTGCCGCCCGGTCATCTCGGCCATCACCCTCAGGATCACCCGGAAGAACTCGGGTAAGTCGGGGGGAAACACTGCGGTGACGATATTTCCGTCCCGCACTGCCCGCACCCCCTCAGGCACAATCGCACCGACCATGCGCAGATCATCCATCATGCTCCAAGCTGCTGTTGCTTTGACGCCGTGCAATAGACCGGCCGAAATGAGCACCTGCTGGCCATGGCAGATCGCAGCACACAGTTTCCCCGCCTGGTGGCATTGCCGGACGATGTCAATCACTTTCTGGTTCAGCCGCAATTTTTCCGGTCCCAGTCCACCGGGGATCACAACGCCATCGAAAGATGTCTGCGGCAACTCGTCGATCATCACATCGGCATAACCGGGCGAATGATCTTCCAGCCGGTATTCGAGCCGGGTCAAACCGATGACGGTAACTCTGGCTCCCGCTTCTTTCAGTCGCAGTCGGCAAAAGTTGTATTCGGTCGGGTTTGTGTTTTCCTCTACGAACACTGCAAAATGCATACCTTCTAACATGGCATTCCTCTCCGCCCTAAGCGTCGGCAGGATGCCCACGCAGCCGACGAGCCAAAAACATCAAAGGCAGTTTGCGACCCCATTCGGGCAATGTGCTTGCATGTCGCACTGCCAACCCGAACAACTGTATCGTGACAGCGAGAGTGGGACAAGTCGGGGCTCCCAGCTAGGACACACTTCTTTGGCCTCGGCGGTCACCCCGGACGTACCTGGGGTCAGGCGGCTGCCCGCGGAATCTGGGTGTGCTGACGGCGCCGCGCCTCCAGCGTTCTGCACTTGACCTCCTCCCGTCGCGATTGGACCTCCTTGGCCATGCCGAAATAGACGTCCGCCAGCGTCACGTTGGTTAGCGATTCGTGGTACCGCTGGTGGTTGTGGTAGTCCACGAACCGGCTGATCTCCTGCTCCAGGTCCCACGGATACTGAAACGTCAGCCGCTGCACCAGGTTCTTCAACGAGCGCTGGCAGCGCTCGACCTTGCCCTGAGTCCTCGGACGGTAGGGCGCCCCGCGGGTGTGCTCGATCTGCCGGCTTTCCAGGAACTGGCGAAACTCCCCAGACATATAGGACGGTCCGTTGTCCGGGAGCAGGGGGGGTGAGGCCGAAAAACCCCCACCCGGTCAAACCCGGCACGCGCCAGAGCCTACCTAAGCGTCTCCTGGACGTCCGTGGCCGCCATGGGGGGTGAGTTTCCAGGCCAGTATGTATAGCGGGAGTGGTCGTCCAGCGGGGTCGACAGGTAATACGAGCCCCAGCCCTGGATCTTGAAGTAGGTGAAGTCGGTCTGCCACAACTCGTTCACCCGGCGGGTAGGATAGGCGAACCGATCGGCGACAGTGACCGTTGGAAGGCTGGGCTTTCGACCAAGTCAAAGCGCTTAAGCAGCCGGAATACGCTCGATTCTGAGACGAAGTGGCCTGTCTGGTCCGCCGTCTCGCCCCGGCGGGCCGTGCCTTCCGGACCGAACGGGGTGAACAGCCAGGCCAGTTGCCGGGCCGGCTTCTCCGAGTGGGCTCACACCAACTGGACGATCTGGTCGCACACCGGCTCGGGCCGCCGGTTCCAGAACTGTCGGCGCTTCGACGGCTGCGGCTCCAGCCCTTCCTCCCCTTCCTGCTGGTATTGTTGGTACCACCGGTACACCGTCCCGGCCGTCTCGCGCCGGCGGGCCGGGGCTCGCGGCCCGAACGGGGTGCCCATCCGGGAGGAACTGCTACGCAGCACGTCCAGCTCGTCCAGGGCGCGCCCCACGGGCAAGGCAGAGTGGTCGACCAGGTGGATGATCTCCCGCTTCTCGGCCGCCGAGCGACGAGTCATTTGTCCCACGTCGGCTCCTTGCCCAGCAAGCTTTTCTTGAGCACGCGGTTCTTCAGCAGGAGCTCCGCCACCAGCTGCTTCAGCTGCGCCAGCCCCGCGCGCATCTCGGCCACCTGGCGGCTATCCGCTTGCCGTTGGCTGTCCCCCACGAGCTGCTGCTTCCCCGCCTCCAGGAACTCCTTGCTCCACCCGAAGGTCCCGCGACCTTGGCGGGGCGGTAATACAAGCTGGTCGCGATGCCTTCCCGCCGGCACAAGGCGGCAATGCTGGTCTCACACCGCAGGCCCTCCAGGACGATCCGGACCTTCTCCTCCGCCGAGCACTTCTTGCGCGTGACCCGGCGGATCGTCCGGACGGCGGCTTCTACGCTCTCTTTCTTCTCGGCCATTCTGCCTCCCGCTTCGCCATACCAGGGGCGAGAAGTGTGTCTTAGCAAATCGGTCCTGATGTCCCATTGGGTCTGACGACATGCACGCGAACAGGACGCTGTCCGCTCACCGCCATGGCGGTTAGAGACTGCCTTGCCCGAGAGCCCAACCTGTCGGACACGAGCGTGGTTGTGGTCTTTGTGATGATGACCACCAGAAGTCCCGGCTACCGTTGCTTTGATCGTAGGAAGCTTGTCACTCGGCGGGCAGATGTTCGTCACTTGACGGCAGGGGGAGGCGGGCAACATTCTGATAGAAACGTTTGCGCAATCGATTGACCAAGCGTTTGTCTGGGCATGTTCCACAATGAGCGCCACGATCGAAGATGTCGCCCAGAGAGCCGGTGTTTCGACCAGCACTGTCTCCCACGTAGTCAACGGCACCCGCTACGTGAGTGATGCGCTGCGCGCCCGAGTTTCTGAGGTGATACAGGAACTGGACTATCGGCCCAATTCTCTGGCTCGGAGCCTGCGGGTTCGCGAAAGCCGGACGATCGGGCTCGTTGTCCCGGACAACACGAACCCGTTCTTCGCGGAGGTCTCGCGCGTAATCGAGGACATCGGCTTCCGCGAAGACTACAGCGTTTTCCTGTGCAATAGCGATGGTCACGTCGACAAAGAGCGAGCGTACGTCAACTCCCTGGTCATCAAGAGGGTCGATGGAGTCATCTTCATCACCTCCGGCGGTGCGACAGAGCCTCTGCAGGAACTGACACGCCATGACACTCCTGTGGTCGTCGTCGACCGCGAGGTGCCGCTTTCTCTGGCTGACCTGGTGCTTCTCGATAACAAGACAGGTGGTCTGCTGGCGACCCGACATCTGATCGGCCTAGGCCATCGGCGGATCGGGTGCATTACGGGCCCGTCCATGCTCACCCCGAGCGCCGATCGTGTACTTGGCTATCGAGAGGCCATGGATGAGGCCGACATCTCTGTAAGGCCAGAGTGGATCGTTGGGGGAGATTTCCGCCCGACAAGTGGGCAGTCAGGTATGAAAGAATTGTTGGATTTGCCAGATGCCCCCACCGCCGTCTTTGCCTGCAACGATTTGATGGCCATAGGGGCCCTGCGCGCGATACGGGCAGCCGGCCTGAACGTGCCAGCTGATGTCTCCATCGTCGGCTTCGACGATATCCCTCTGGCCTCCGAGGTAGGACCTCCACTTACCACGGTGGCGCAGCCAGTGGAGAAAATGGCCCGGATTGCCGTTGGCCTGTTGCTCTCACGCATCAACCGCAAGCGGGATCTGACGCAAACCGAGCGGCATGTCTTGAGTCCGTTCTTAGTCGAGCGCGAGTCGACCGCCGTGCCCAAGTGAGTTGGAAAACGGGGTAGCCCGGGAGTGGGGTGGGGCAGCCAGAGTCCAAACTCGGGAACAGATGGCAGAAGTCGTCGTTGTCGGCAGTTTGAATATGGATCTTGTAGTGCAGGCCCACCGGATGCCTTCCGCTGGCGAGACGGTGCGCGGCACCGCGTTCTCGACCGTGCCCGGGGGCAAGGGCGCCAACCAGGCGGCGGCCGTCGCACTGCTCGGTGGACAAGTGGCGATGATCGGCTGCGTTGGGGACGACGCTTTCGGCGAACGGCTGCTCCGGAGCCTCGGCAACTTCGGTGTGGACCTTGCCACTGTGCGGACGCTTGAAGGCATCTCGACGGGGATCGCGGCCATCCTTGTGGACGGACGAGGCGAGAGCCGGATCATCGTCATCCCCGGCGCCAACGGGCTTCTCAACCCAGACGAGCTGACATCGGCGGAGGATCGGATCGCAAAGGCGAGCCTTGTGGTCCTCCAGCTGGAAGTGCCGATGCCTACCGTCGAAACCGCCATCAGATTGGCTGTGAGGCACGGGGTCCCAGTGCTTCTCAACCCCGCGCCGCCGTCGGCACTGGATGAGGCTCTGCTTGCCCAGGTCAATTACCTTGTTTTGAACGAGACCGAGGCCCAGGTGCTAACGGGGATCGAACCCGTGGACGGCGACAGCTGCAGGGGAGCAGCCCAGTCCTTGTGCGCGCGCGGCGTCGGTGTGGTTATCCTGACCCTGGGGGAGCGGGGCGCCTACGTGTTCTCCTCGGAAGGCGGCCTCCATGTACCAGCACGTCCGGTCAAGGTAGTCGACACCACAGCAGCAGGCGATGCCTTTGTTGGCGGATTCGCGGTGTCGCTGGTCGAGGGACGTAGTTTGGGGGAGGCCACCCGTTTCGCTTGTGCCGCCGGCACACTGGCAGTCACCAGGCTGGGTGCGCAGACATCGATCCCCGCGCGAGCAGAAGTCGAGAAGCTACTCGCTCAGACCGAGGAGAAGCAACCGGTTCTCTAAGTCGTTGCTTGGTCTGATTTCGCACGCGAGCAAGAGGGAATAATGTGAAAAAGGCCGGCATCCTGAACAAGGACATCTCGATGGCAATTGCTGCCATGGGGCACACCGACATGCTGGTGGTCAGCGACGCCGGTCTGCCCATTCCGGGAACCACCCGCAGGATCGACCTTGCCGTGACGCGGGGTGTGCCAGGGTTTCTTGAGACGGTCAAGGCAATCGCAGTGGAGCTCAACGTCGAGAAGATCATTGTCGCCGAGGAGATGAAGGCCGCCTGTCCCCATGTCTACAGGGTCCTGCTTGAAGTATTCGATGGAGCCAAGGTCGACCACGTTCCGCACGCTGAGCTGAAGAAGCTCAGCGCTACTGCCGTGGCCGTCGTCCGGACGGGGGAGTTCACGCCGTTTGCCAATGTCGTTCTTGTGTCAGGCGTCGTCTTCTAGAAGCCGGATTGCGGACACGAGTCTCAGGTGGCTGAGTTCGGATCGGAAGGCTCCATCATAGTCCTTGCAGTGATGATTGACGCGATTTGGAATCGCTACGCACGGGCTCTGGACTGAGACGGATGCGCAATCGCCGGCAGTGAGGCGCCAGCCGGGGCCGCAAGAGAAAGAGGACCTCATGGACGCAAGGCTGAAGGTCGGCGTGATCGGTTGTGGCCAGATCGCGCAGATCGCGCACCTTCCCTACCTGCAAGAACTTCCCATGTTCGAGGTCGGCGCGGTGTGCGACGTTTCACCGACCGTGGTCGACGCAGTGGGCGAACGATTCGGTGTCAGGCGCCGGTATCAACAATTCAGTGAGTTGGTGAAGCAACAGGACCTGGACGCCGTCCTGGTGACCAACAAGAACCATGCCGGGCCGGCCATCGCGGCGATGGAGGCGGGGAAGCATGTCCTGGTCGAGAAACCCATCGCTTTCAACCTGGCGCAGGCCGACGAGATGATCGCCGCGGCCCTGCGGAACCGGGTCAAGCTGATGGTCGGGTACATGAAACACTACGATCCGGCGTTTCAATGGGCGCAGGAACAGGTCGCCGGAATGGGAAAGATTCACCTGATCCGCGTCCACAATTTCGCCGGATCGTACAAGATCAACTTCGAGATCTACGACCTCGTGGTCGCCCCGGACGAGGAGCGCGGAAAGCTGGCTGAAAGCTCCAAGCAGGACCAGCGGGATATGCTCGAGGATCTTGGGTCAGATCGCACCGACCTGCTCGACGCGCATGACATCATGATCCACCTGGCCATTCACGACATCAACGCGTTGCATGGATTGCGCGGCCTACCGGACAGGATTGTCGGCGCGCGGCTGTACGATGGCACGATCGTCACGGCGCTCCTGGAATACGAGGACGGCGTGCGTTGCATGTGGGAGACGGGCAACCTCGTCGAGCTTGTCGAGTGGGACGAACACATCAAGGTGTGGGGGGCCGACCGCCGTGTTGAGATCAGATTCCCATTTCCCTACTTGAAGAACGCGGCGACTGAAATCATCGTCGAGATGAACGAAGGATCGTCGGCGGTGCGGAAGCGCATTCTGACCTCCTATGACGAGGCGTTCAAGCGCGAGTGGCGGCACTTCTATGACTGCGTCCGGCACGACCGCGAACCGAGGACGAACGGGGAAATGGCCCGGGAGGATTTGGAGTTCGCAGTCAAGCTAATGAAATCGGCGATTGCCTGATGGTTTCTGACTAGATGAAGGCCCTAATCTGTGTCGACCCGGCCTTGGCAGAGCTGCCGTTCCTGGATCGGATCCAGAAGGCCGTGGAGATCGGCTACGACGCGGTCGAGCTATGGAACTGGGATTGCACGGACACGACACCGTGCAGGCCACGGCCGCACGGGAGGGGATAGAAATTCCCTGCTTCCAGGCGAACCGCGGCGGGAGCCTCATTCGCGCCGAGCATCGTGAGCGCGTGGGGGCTGGCGTCAGGGCTTCCCTGGTCATTGCGAAAGAGATGGGTGTGAAAAGCCCTCTTCTTGCTCACGGACGAGCTCGGCAAGGATCGGGGCGTCGTTCACGGGTTTCCGGAATCGAAGGCTGAAGGGAAGCGACGGAATGTCCTCTTGGTCTGACGACACAGACTGCCATATGATGGCCTAGGAATTTGTGCAAACGATTGCATAACCGTCTATTGGCGGGGAGGAGTTAGCCAGTGCCCCGTTTCGTGATAGGATATGAACATCCATGCAGTACTGAACGCTTGCTCAAAATGAGGGCGGCGTGTCTATCGGCCAAGATCAGCACCGGCTCATGTATCGCCTAGCTCAAGCCTACTATTTCGATGGCTTGACCCAGGCGAGCATCGCCCGACGCTTTGGTCTATCCCGGCCCAAGGTCTCTCGCATGCTGCATAGGGCCCGCGCCGAAGAGATCATCTCGATCACGCTCATCCCGCCGGCCAGTGGCCTGTCTGACGTCGAACGCGATTTGGAAAGACGGTACGGCCTGCAAGAGGCGGTCATCGTTCCCATCAGTGACCCGGACGACCCGGGCCTCGTCGCCCGCGAATTGGGACCGGCGGGGGCGGAATGCCTCGTGCGCTCCATCTCGGGCCGGCAGACAGTGGGCCTAACCTGGGGCACCTCCCTCCTGGCTGTAGTGGATTCCCTGCCGGCTCGGTTCTGGCCCGATGTCACGATCGTGCAGATGCTGGGCGGGATAGGGGCGTTGGACGCTCAGGAGCATGCGACCGAACTGACCAGGCGAGCAGCCCAGCGTCTAAGTGCCAAGCTTCGTTTGCTCCCGGCACCGGGTATCGTCTCTACTTATGAAGCGGCCCAGGCCCTTCGATCAGACAGCCAAATCGCAGAGACGCTGGCGTTGGCCGCCAGAGCAGATATTGCCCTCGTAGGCGTAGGTGCGCTTTCTCCTGGCTCGGTAGTGATGCGCTCCGGTACCATCCTGAGCGCGCTGGACCTCAAGCTGCTGGAAGAGGCAGGAGCCGTGGGGGATATTGGCCTGCGGTACATGGATGCCGGTGGAAGTCCGGTTGACCTGGAGATCAGCGAGCGGATGATTGGGGTGACCCTCGAACAGTTCAAGAACATTCCTCGTGTCATCGGCGTGGCTGGGGGGACGGCCAAACGCCGCGTGATCCGAGCTGCTTTGCGCGGCGAGGTCCTGGATGTGCTGGTCACCGACCATGCGACAGCTCAGTGGCTCCTCGCCGCGGCCGACTAGGTGTTGAGCAGTATGGATAGCTCAGCCGCAGGTTTGATTGCCAAGGCTAGACAGGTGGTCCAGCAAGAAGCGCGTGCGGTGAGCGCGTTGGCCGACCAGTTCGATGCCAGCCTGGCCCAGGTTGTGGATCTGCTTCTGCATTGCCGGGGGCACATTCTCGTGGCTGGGGCGGGCACTTCCCACGCCATGGCTCAACGCTTTGCCCACCTGCTTTCTTGTGTCGGCACGCCGGCCCTATGCATTGGCGCTGCCGACAGCCTGCACGGCGGTGCCGGGGCGATCACAATGGACGACGTCGTGTTTGTCATCTCCAAAGGCGGCCGTAGCGCCGAGATCAACCAGTTAGCCCAGATTGCGCGCGAACGGGGGGCCAAGATCATCGCCCAGACCGAGAACCCCGCGTCGCCGCTGGCTCAGATGAGTGACGCTGTCTACCCCATTCGGGCCGCCGCCGACGTGGACCCGTACGATATGATCGCCCTCGGCAGTTCCCTGGTAAACGGCGCTGCCGACGATGCTTTGTGTGTCCTGTTGCTCGAACTGCGGGGGTACTCGCGTGAGCAGTTCGGGATGACCCACCCCAGCGGGGCTGTGGGCAGGAAACTGGCAGAAGGTTAGAGCATGACAGAAGAAAGGAAACCCCCGGACTATTTGCTGGGCCTTGACTACGGCACCGGCGGGGCCAAAGCATGCATCATTGACTCCAAGGGAAACGTCCTGGGTTCTGCCTTCGAGGAGTATCCCTTTATCCACGAGAAACCGGGCTGGTCCGAACACGAGCCGATGCGCTACTGGGAAGCCGCCTGCCGGATGATCAAGGACTGCTTGGCTCAGGCGCGTATCAACCCGGCCGAGATCCGGGGTATGGCTGTCTCTTCGGCCCTACCCTCAATGGTGATGGTGGACAAGAATCACAACCCGGTCCAGCGCGCCTACAACCTGATGGACCGGCGGGCGACGAAGGAGGTAGAGTGGCTCAAGGAGCATGTAGGCGAAGCCCGGATCATGCAGGTGACGGCCAACCGGTTGGAAGACCACCCCTCCATCGTGAATCTGCTGTGGGAGAGGAATAACCGGCCTGACTCCTTCAGGCAAATCCACAAGGCCCTCACCATTGACGGCTTTGTCACCCTGAAGCTCACCGGCAAGACCGTGGTGTGCTATGGTGGGGCTTCCTTTTTCGGCGTGGCCTACAACGTCCTCAAGCGCACGTTTGATGAGCGCATCCTGCAAGAGATCGACCTAGACCCTTCGATTCTGCCCGATCTGGTGGACTCTGAGCAGGTGGTCGGCGAGGTGACCCCCCAGGCCGCCGCCGAAACGGGCTTGGTATCGGGCATCCCCGTCATGACGCAAGTGGACTTTAACGCCAGTTGCATCGCCGCCGGCGCGATCGCTGAGGGGGACATTCTGAGCAACCTGGGCACCGTCGGCAACTTTGGCGTGATCTTCAGGGATCCGAGTTTCATGTTCTCCCCTGAAGGCCTGTCGATGATCAACCTTAGCTTTACCATCGACGCCGCGCATACCTTCATGACCATCCCCTCCACGATGACAGGCGGCCAATCGATCCGCTACCTGCGCGACCAGTTCTCCCAGGTCGAGATCGAGACCGAACGGATCCTGGGCGTCAGTTCCTACGACATGCTCAACCTGCAGGCAGCCAAGGTCCCCCTGGGCAGCGACGGCCTGATCATCCTCCCCTATCTCATGGGCGAGCGCTCGCCTATCTGGGACACGCGCGCCAGGGGGGTGATCTTTGGCCTGTCGCTGAACCACACCAAGGGGCACATCGTCCGGGCCATGATGGAGGCTGTGGCCTTCGCCCTGTACGACTCGTTCCGGCTGATCAAAGACGCAGGCCTCAAGATCAGCTACCCCATGGTCCTGAACGAGGGGGGGGCAGTGAGCAAGCTCTGGCGGCAGATCATCACCGACGTGTTCAATGTGCCCACGGTCCTCGTCAAGCGCCGGACGGGTGCTCCGTTCGGTGATGCCATCCTGGCCGGGGTCGTCACTGGCGTCTTGCCAAGCTTCTCGGTGGCCAAGGAGTGGGCGGAGTACATCGACCCCGTCGAGCCCAACCAGGAGCGCCACGAACAATACATGGCCTACTTCGCCCTCTACAAACAGCTGTATGAGCATGTCAAGGAGGACTTCCGGGCGCTGGCCCGTCTCCGGGATCAAGGGTAGTTCGGGAGCTTGTAACCGTCATTCTGAGCGACGCGAGGAATCTCTCTCGATGAGCGAGGAGACCCTTCGTTGCACACAGAGTGAGAGTGCCGTGAGGAGTATGGCGGCAAGAGGAGACCGATGGTGTTCGAGAAACTGAAATTCAGCTACTTCCAACTCACCTTCGGGCAGGAGGAAGCCTACCGGCACCCCGAAAAGACCTACGCGCGCCTGAAACGCTGCGGTTACGACGCGATCGAGATCACGCCCCCCAAGGGACGCTACGGGCTGGGCGTCAAGATGGAGCCCTATCTCGAAACCCACAAGAAGCTCGCGGCGGACCATGGCCTGGCCGTGTCTTGCATCAACGAATGCTGGGGTGAGGAGTGGGATCCCTTCTCCCCAACCTTCAAGACGCTGACCGAGCCCAAGACGGCCGACCTGGCGGTCCGGGAGACCAAAGCCTCGATCGATTTCGCCAGCGAACTAGGCGCTCCCTTTGTCACAGTGGCGGTGGCCATTCACCAGGACATCACCCGCGACATGGTCGCCGAGGCTACGGCGGTGGCAGTCGATGCCCTGCGGCGCATGTGCGACTATGCCAAAGGCAAGGGCATCCGCCTGGTCTTTGAGGCCACGAATCACCTGGAGATGGGCAAGTTCGTCAACACAGTGCTGAACCACAAGCGCATGATCGAGCTTACCGAGCGGGACAACATCGGGATTCAGATCGACTGGTTCCACGCCAACTTCGAGGAGCTCAACCCCTACGAGGCGGTCATGGATGCCCACCCGTTGCTGTGGCACATGCACTTCCGCGACTCGAACTCGCTGACGCCGGGCTACGGCAACGTGGACTTCAAGGCCATTCTCCGCGCAGTCAAGAAGATCGGCTACGATGGCTGCTGCACTATCGAGAGCGCACCCATGATCCCCAATGCCGACACCGCTGCCCGGGATGGTATTGAATACCTGAAACTCCTGGAAAGGATCGTGGAATACCAGTTGAGCCCCGAGTTCCCTAACGGCTACGCCGTGCGGCTCTAGTCCGAGGGAACGGGAGAAACTATCATGCCGCACGTCAGCATGGGCGAGATCCTGAGGGAGGCTAGGAGCAAGAGGTATGGAGTCCTGAGCCTTCTGGCAGGCAGCCTAGAAATGGTGCTCGGCGCGGCGATGGCCGCCGAGGAAACGAGGGCACCACTGATCCTGGCGTTTAACCAGGAGGTGACGCCCCAGGTACCCATGGAGATCGCTGTGCCCTTGATGGTAAACGTCGCCCAGAGAGCCAGGGTGCCGGTGGCGACTATCCTGGACCACGGCCAAAGCCTGGAGACGATTGTTCAGGCGATCCGGCTGGGCCTCTCGTCGGTGATGTTTGACGCCTCCGGCGTACCCTACGAAGAGAACGTAGCCAGGACAAGGGAGGTGGTGCGCATCGCTCATGCCGTGGGCGTGAGCGTGGAGGCCGAGTTGGGGAGCATTGCTGGGTCCGTGCGATTGGGCCCCCAGACCCCCGGCGGCGAGGCGTCTCTCACCGATCCCCTGGCGGCCGCGGAGTATGTTGCCATGACCGGCGTGGATGCCCTGGCCATCTCTTTTGGCAACGCCCACGGAGTGTACCGGGGAGAGCCCAGGATCGACCTAGATCGGATACGCGAGATTCACGATAAGGTTGATGTCCCGCTGGTGATGCACGGCGCTTCGGGGTTGTCGGACGGGGAGTACCCCAAGATCGTTGCCAGTGGCATCAGCAAGTTGTGTTACTACACGGCCATGGGCATGGGCGCGATCGACGATGTCAAGCGCCTGGTTCTGGAGGCCGGCCAGGAGACGATCGTCTATCACCACCTCATCTCCAGGGCCATTGGTTATTTCTACGCCGAGACCAAGCGGCTCATCGGCGTGATCGGCTGGACAGGGTAGGACATTCCATTCAGGAGAGAGTCTTGGTGAACAACAAAACAACGTTCGGTCTGATTGTCGGCACCCGGAGTTTCTTCTCGCCCAAGCTGGCAGTCGAAGGGCGCAAACAGCTTCTCGCCCAGCTGGATGCGTTGGGCTACGGGTACGTGATCCTGCCCGAAGACGCCACGCCGAACGGGGCGATCGAGACGATGGCCGACGCCCAAAAATGCGCCGCGCTCTTCCAGGAGCGTCAAAGCGACATCGATGGAGTGATTGTCGCGCTGCCAAACTTCGGCGATGAGTTGGGTGTGGTCAACACCCTGAAGCTGTCCAAGCTGGACGTTCCGGTCCTGGTCCAGGCCAGCGACGACGAGCTGGACAAGCTGGATGTAGCCAACCGGCGCGACTCTTTTTGCGGCAAGCTGTCGGTGTGCAACAACCTCTACCAGTACGGCATCCCCTTCACCGATACGACCTACCACACGTGCGCCATCGGAAGCGACGTGTTCGGCAAGGACATCGAGTTCTTTGCCAGGGTCTGCCGCGTGGTAGGTGGTCTACGCAGCGCTCGGATCGGGGCTATTGGGGCTAGGCCCAGCCCGTTCCAGACGATGCGGGTCAGCGAAAAGCTGCTGCAGAGGGCGGGCATCACCGTCGTCACCACCGACCTGTCGGAAATCATCTTTTCCGCCCAAAGGCTCCGGGATGGGGCACCGGAGGTGAACGACAAGCTGGCGGAGATAAGGGCGTATGGTCCGATCGCAGCTCATGTACCCGATGCGACTGTCCTGCGACAAGCCAGGCTCTCGGTGGTGATCGACAAATGGATGGCCGACAACAGCATCGATGCCGCCGGCATCCAATGCTGGACCTCCATCGAGGAGAACTATGGCTGCGCGGTCTGCCTGTCCATGAGCATGTGTGGGGAAAAGCTGCAGCCCTGCGCCTGCGAGGTGGATGTGGCGGGCGTGATCGGCATGTATGCCCTCACGTTGGCGAGCGGCAATCCCTCGGCGCTGCTGGACTGGAACAACAACTACGCTGACCAGCGCGACAAGTGCGCCTGCACCCACTGCAGCAACTATCCAAAGAGCTTCATCAACAACCCGATTGAGATCTCCGAACTGGACGTGTTGGGGGAATCGCTCGGCAAAGACAGGAGCTTTGGCGCCATCAAAGGCAAAGTGGCTCCTGGCCCGATGACCTATTTCCGCGTATCGACCGACGATCCCCGGGGCAAGATCAAAGCCTATCTGGGCGAGGGGGAGTTCACCGCCGATCCGTTCGACATGGCCGGTGGCATCGCCATCGCCCAGGTCCCCAACCTTCAGGGGCTGTTGAAGTACATCTGCCGGAATGGATTTGAACACCATGTGGGCATGGTTCGTTCCCAATGTGCAGCAGTCATTGAGGAAGCCCTGGAGACCTACCTGAAGTGGGAGCTGTACTACCACATGGGCTAGACCAGGGCTTATTGGGGGAAGGAGGCAGTGGAGATATTGCACAAGAACCGACGTGGACGTTCGTGTGTAGGAAACCAAGACTCTGCGATTCGAAACAGGAGGAGTACGGAATGAGTACGAAGGATATGAGCCGACGTGACTTCCTGCGCATCAGCGCCTTGGCAGCGGCAGGCAGCACCCTGGCCGCGTGCGGCGTGGCGACCGAAGCGCCGCCCCAGCCGACCGGAGCCGCAGGAGCGACTGCCGTAGCACCTACCACTGCGCCGCCGGCGGGCGAGCCTGTGACGCTGGACGTCATGTCCCTGGCCGAGTACCAAGGGCCGTACAGGGAGATCTGGAATGTCTTTGAAAGCGAGAACCCGGGGATCAAGATCAACGTGTTCTCGATCAACGAAGACACCGCCGCCGCGTTCGAGGCCAAGATCGCGGGTGGCTACCTGGACCACATCGAGCTCACCCAGGAGACGCAGATCTTCTTCAAGAACGACAACTACGAAATGGCGCTCAACCTGGGCGAGATCGACTTCCCGTGGTGGGACCGCTTCACGTTCGACGCCAAGAACGCCTGGTCGGACCTGTTCAACCTGCCCGGGCCTCGCTCGCTGGACTGGGCGCAGGGCTACGTCATGACCTGGCAGTACAACGGCGACCTGATGGCCGAGGCGGGCCTCGATCCCAGGAAAGACGTCAAGTCCATGGACGACCTGTACAAGTGGATGGACGAGGGCACTGCCTGGGTCAAGAGCTCAGGCAAGGCTGAGCAGTTCTGGAACCAGGCCTGGCACAACTGGATCTTTGGCGTGAACTACAGCGAGTGCATCCCACAGGGCTGGTCCGATGGCACCCGCCAGCGCATGGCGGACTGCTGGCTGGGCAAGGCCAAGTTCAACGCTGAAGATTCGCCCTACCGCCACTTCTACCAGTTCTACCTGGATGCCAAGAACAAGGGCTGGATCATGGAGAACATGCCGCAGCGGCTGTGGGAAGGCGACATGGAGGCCAGCTACATCGGGGGCAAGTCGGTGATGATGCTCCACGGCCCGTGGGTGTGGGACAAGGCATCGGCCGCCGGCGCCACCTTCAAACAGGATGGCATCCCGGCGACGCCGCCTGCCGAGGGCATGGAGACGTGGTGGCAGAGCGCGTTGCCGCCGAACATCGACAACCAGTGGTGGATGCGTGCTGGCGTGGACAAGCTTCCCACCTGGCCGCAGAACCTGGTGGCCTGGAACTGGTTCTTCGGCCCCGAAGCCATCCCGTACCGCGCCCAGGCCGAAGGCCGCTTCCCGCTGTACAAGCTGGATACACCAATCGATCTCAAGGGCCTGCAGTTCCTGGCGGTCTGCAAGTACATCGAAGACCCCGCGGGCCCCTGGCCCAACACCAAGTGGGAGCAGGCACAGACGGGCAACGTCCTGGCCAGCCCCTTCCGCAAGAAGGGCGCCAAGGGCGTGTTCGACTGGGAGTCCAACGGTAACAACCAGGTCTTTGCCGATCTGTTCGCCGGCAAGATCGACGTGAAGGATGCGTTGGACGTCGCCCAGAAGAACTGGGAAGAGAGCTACGAAGGTCTTCCGGCCGCGTAGTGTTTTCTTCTGCATGGAAAGCAGGGCGGCCCACCACCAGGGTGGGCCGCCCTAGCTCGTTCGCAGGAGGAGGTCAATGGAACCTGCACCTGGAGCCATCCTTGACCCGAAACTGCCGGCAAAGCCGGCCAAGAGGAAACTGAGCAATTCGGAGCGCAGAAAGATCCTGGGCGACTGGGGTTTCATCCTGCCCCAATTGCTGGTCTTTGTATTGCTGACGATCGTCCCGCTGATCATCGCCGTCCCGATCCTCTTTACCGACAAATCGCAGTTCAACGATCCCGCGATCAACTACATCGGAACCAAGAACTTCACGGCGGTGTTTACCGACCACTCCGTCCAGGAGGACTATCTCCCCGCTCTCCAGCGGACCGTCGTGTTCGTCATCCTCAACTACCTGACCGTCTATATCTTTGGGTTGAGCCTGGCCTTGCTCATGTACGAGGTGGGGTTCCGGGGCGGGTTCTTTACCGTGGTCTATTTGCCGCTGATGATTTCGGGTCTGGCGGTGGGCTACATGGCGGTGATGATGTTCGCCAAGGAGACCGGGACGGGCAACTTCGTCCTCCAGGCTCTGGGAATCATCAAGGAGCCGCTCAACATCTATTCGGCCGGGGGGACCGCCTTCATCTTGCCGGCCATGGTAGGCTGGCGCTATGCCGGCTACAACATGGCCATCTTCCTCTCTGGCTTGCTGTCCATCCCCACAGAAACCATCGAATCATCCATCGTGGATGGTGCAGGCTATTGGCAGCGGCTCTTGCGGATCTATTTTCCGCAGATGTGGCCGTCCTTCATCTTGGCGACCACGATGTGCCTGATCGGATCCTTTTCCGTTTTTGACGAGCTGGTGGCCATGGGCGCCACGTACGTCAATCCCAATGCCAAATTCCTGAGCATCATCTTCTTCACCTACGGATTCCAGATCGAGCGGTTGGCTATGGGGATGGCGCTGGCGGTGGAGACCTTCCTGCCGCTGGTCCTGTTGGGCGTGGCGCTGCAGCGGTTGCAGCGGCGCCTGCAATACTAGGAGAGGAGCAATCACAGCCATGGCAGTGGAATCGGCCTCTTTCAAGATCCAGAAGCGAGGAAGGCCCGTGTCCTCCCTGTCCCGGCGCAAGCGGCTTCTCCGGATCTTTGCCATGATCGTGATGCTGGTCTATGCCCTCGTCACCCTCTTTCCGTTCTATGTGCTTTTCGTGCGGAGTTTCGTGCCCACCAAAGAGTCGGCGGCATTGCACCTCTGGCTCCCGACGACACAGGAAGTCAGTATGGATATGGAGGTCGGGAATCTGTCCGTCTTCTACAATCTGGACCTGAGAGACTTGAAGAGAGCGATCGGCATCCCAGAAAACACGTTCTTGATGGCCCGGACCACGCTGCGCGAAGTCTCCCAGCAATACAACATTCCCGAAGAGAAGTTGACCGACTTCTTCAAAGGGTTCTATAGATACAACGGCTGGATAACCTTGCTGACGCAGGAGTTGCAGAGCACGACGTTCTGGGGCGCGCTGATCAGGACGGTGCTGGTGACCGGCCTCAGTCTGGTGCTGGTGATTGTCCTTTCGATCTCTACCGGCTACGGGCTGGCCGGGCTGAGGCGGAAAGACCAGATGGCCGTCTACAATCTGTACCTGTTGCAGATGGTCATTCCCGTGATGCTCATCCTCCTGCCCCAGTATCAGCTTTTCCAGTACATCTACCGGCTGTTTCCTGCATACGAGGCGCAGGGAGGGATCCTGCGGCAGGCGCTCCAACTGCTGAGCCTGGTCCTGCTCAATATCAAAGGCACCGCTCTGACGACGATGATCTTTGTCGCCGCGATCGGCGGTGTCCCGAAGGACCTGGAAGATTCGGCCATGGTCGACGGGGCCAGCCGGTTCCAGTACCTTCGCTACATTCTGTTTCCGCTCCTGAAAGTGCCGATTGTCAGCGTGATCGTCATCCAATTGCCTCTCTACTACAATCAGTTTCTGGAACCGTATGTCTACCTCGATCCCTCGAATTCGACCTTGCTGCCTTTCATCCAGAGTACGGTCGGCCAGTTTTCGACCAACTTTCAGGTCATCTACGCGGGCATCTTTGCCTCCGTCGTGCCTTTGGTGGTGATCTATGTCATCTTCCGTCGCTACTTTGTCCAGGGCGTGATGGCGGGGGCAATCAAGGGATAGGCTATGCCAAGGACCAACACGGGGCGGGTGGTCTTCCAGCCCGCCACCTATCGGCGCATGCAGCAGGGCATCGACAAGATCGTCGGAGCTATCCGCCCGACCCTGGGGCCGCGCCCCCGCATCGTTGCCATCGAGCGCATTCTCGACGAGAGGATGCCGGAGCTCTTGGATAACGGCGGCACGATCGCCAAGCGCATCATCCAATTGCCGGACCGCGACGAGGACATGGGAGCGATGCTGGTTCGGGAGATGCTGTGGCAATTGCAGGACCAGGTGGGGGATGGGACCGCGACCGCAGCGGTGCTGTTCCAGTCGGTCTACAACGAGGGGATCCACTACCTTACCGCGGGCGGCAACGCGATGCGCCTGCGCACCTACCTGGAGAAGGGCCTGCAGGTGATCTTGGACCAGATAACGGCGACGACCGTTCACCTGTCCGGCCAGGAGCAACTGGCCCAGATGGCCCAGTCGCTGTCGTACGACCCCCCGCTTGCCAAGCTGCTGGGCGAGATGTTCGACATTGTCGGCGCCTATGGCCGGCTGGAGATCCGAGCCGGCCAGAGCCGGGAGCTGGAACGCGAATATGTGGAAGGTCTGTACTGGGATTGGGGTCTCTACTCCCGCGAGATGGTCGTTGACCACAGCCGACTGCGCACCGAGTTTGAAAACCCGGCAATTCTGATCAGCGACCTGGAAATCGAAGACCCCGAACAGCTACTGCCGGCGCTGGAAGTGGCCCTCCGCGCCGAGATCCCGTCGCTGGTGATCGTGGCTGGCAGGCTTTCGGATCGGGCCATCGGCTTCCTGTTGGCCAACAAGAACCCCCAAAGGTTCCAAGTGATCGCCGTTAGGACGCCCGGCTGGGACAAGCCTCAGCAGGCCGCGGCGCTAGAAGACCTGGCGATCCTGACAGGCGGGCGCGCCTTTATTCACGTGGCCGGAGATACGTTCAACTCCATCCGGCCTCAGGACTTTGGGCGCGCGCGGCGCGCCTGGGCCGACCTGCGCACCTTTGGCTTCGTCGGCGGCAAGGGGAGCCCGCGAGCCCTGCGCCAGCACATCGCCACCCTGCGCGCCACGTTCGGCCAAACCGTGGGTACGGTGCTGCGTGGGGAGCTTCTACAGCGGATCGGCAAGCTGCTGGGTGGATCGGCCACGCTGTGGATCGGCGGCGCGACCGAATTTGAGATCACATCCAGGAAAGAGGTGGCGGAACGGACGGCGGCGGCTCTGCGGGCGGCGATGATGGAGGGGGTGGTACCCGGGGGCGGCGTGGCGTTGCTGTCCTGCCGGCTGGCGCTGCAACAGATGCTGGCCCACAGCGACGCCCCGGACGAGCGGGCCGCCTATCGCATTCTCATCAAGGCGCTTGCGGAACCGTTCCGGACCATCGTCGCCAACGCTGGCTACGATGCCAGCGAAGCCATGGCCGAGGTCCGTCTGGTTGGGCCGGGCCACGGCTTCGACGCTACCGCAGGACGGGTGGTAGACGTGATGAAGACAGGCATCTATGATCCGGCCATCGTGCTCAAGTCGGCCGCCTATGCCGCCGTGTCGACTGCCGGGCTGGCCCTGACGGTCGACGTCCTGGTCCACCGGAGGGAGCAACCCGAGCGGGCAAGCGTACACATACCCAGCAAGAGAAAGAAGCTATGACGGATATGACCGAAGACGCCGAACGTCAGGACGTGATCCATGCCCTGGCTGCGTCGCCGGACTTGCACATGTGCTTTGCTGCCCGACCCTCAGGGCTGTACCGGTCTGAGGATGGCGGGCTCACTTGGCACAACGCCTATGGATCCTTGAGTCTAGAGACACCACTGCCTACGGGGGCGGTGGCCCTTTTGCCCGACTTTGCGACCGACCGGACCGTGTTTGCCGGGGTACCGGGTGGGATCCTGCGTTCGGCAGACGGCGGCCTTACCTGGATCAGCGTCCAATTGCCCTCCCCCCCGCCGTTCGTCTGTAGCCTGGCCGTCTCACCCCACTATGCCCAGGACGGCGTGGTCCTGGCCGGGACGATGGAGGATGGGGTCTTTCGCTCCGGTGACCGCGGGGCGCATTGGGCGGCGTGGAACTTTGGGCTGTTGGATTTGTCCGTCATCTGCCTGTCCATGTCCCCGGCCTTCGCCGACGACGAGACGGTGTTTGCCGGCACCGACAGCGGCATCTTTCGCAGCACGAATGGAGGGCGCGCCTGGCGAGAACTTGAGTTTCCGCCTGATTGGGCGCCGGTCCTCAGCCTGGCGCTGTCGCCCGGCTATGGGGCCGACGGGATGCTATTTGCCGGCACCGAGTCGGCAGGCCTGTTTGGGTCGAACGACCAGGGCCGCACCTGGAAGCCTCTGGGCGGAGAAGTGATCACGGGCGCGGTCAATAGCCTTGTACTGGCTCCTGACTTCCCGGCCCAACCGGCGGTCCTGGCGCTGCTGGGAAACGGACTGTTGGTCTCGCGCGATGGGGGCCGGTCCTGGTCGGATTGGAAACCGGGCCTGCCCGTGGACCGGGGCTTGACCGCAGTGGCAGCTCCGCAGGGGCTGGGGCCAGGGGCGCCGCTCTTGGTCGGCCTGGCCGACGGCACGGTGCTGCGCATCTGAAAAGGTCAATGCAACGACTTCTGTCGCCCGTTAAGTGAGGCGAATGACTCAAGTCGCTACTCCACAGCAGGAGCAAATGTCATGCGCCTGATCGGCCTGGACATCGGCACGACGGGCTGTAAGACGGTGGTGTTTGACGCGGGAGGCAACCTGCTTGCCCGCGCCAGCCGCGAGTACACGGTGGACATCCCACAGCCCACCTGGGCCGAGCAAGACGCGGAGCAGGTGTGGCGGCTGGCTCAGGACGCCATGCGCCAGGCCATCACCGCGGCGGGGCCGGGCGACATTGCCGCGGTGGGTCTATCGGTGCAGGGCGAGGCGGTCATGCCGGTCGATGCCAGGGGGCAGGCGCTACGCCCCGCCATCCTGGGCATGGACACGCGCACCAGTGAGCAGAACGCCTGGCTGCGGGAGCGATTCGGCGCCGAGCATCTCTTTGCGCGCACCGGCATGCCGATTCACACCATCAACACGCTTCCCAAGCTGCTGTGGCTGAAACAGTACGAGCCGGAGTTGTGGACACGCGCTGCGCATTTCCTGCTGTACGAAGATTTCATCATCGCCAAGATGACCGGGAAGCCGGCGATCAGCCGCTGCCTGGCTTCGCGCACGCAGCTCTACGACATTCCCAACGACTGCTGGTCGCCGGAGATCCTGGCAGCCCTGGAATTGGGGCCGGAGCGTCTGGCGACGGTGCAGCCGTCCGGTGTCGCGGTGGGGCCGATGCGGCCCGACCTGGCGGAGAGCCTGGGCCTGGCCAAACCGCCGCTGGTGGTGACGGGCGGCCACGACCAGGCGTGCGGAGCGCTGGGCGCGGGGCTCACCCGACCCGGCTTGGCCATGGTCTCCACCGGCACCGCAGAGGTGGTCGAAGTGGTGCTGGACTCCCCGGCGCTGAACGAGACGCTGTACCAAGGCAACATCTCGGTCTATGCCCACACCGTGCCCGGCTTGTACCTGGCCATGACGATCAACCACAGCGGTGGGTTGCTGCTGCGCTGGTTCCGCGATACGTTGTGCCAGGAAGAGATGCGCCAGGCACAGACCGCCGGACAGGACGCTTACGACCTGATCCTGCGCGATGCCTCGCCCGATCCATCCTCTTTGCTGCTGTTGCCCCATTTTGCGGGGGGCGGCTCGCCCTGGTTCGACACGGCATCCAAGGGGGCGATCCTGGGGCTAACCTTTGCCACGGATAAGTCTGATCTGGCCAAGGCGATCCTGGAGGGATTGACCTTCGAACTGCGTGTCAACCTGGACCTCTTGAAGGAAGGGCAAGTGAATATTGATGAACTGCGGGCCATCGGCGGCGGGGCGCGTTCCAGCTTGTGGGTCCAGCTCAAGGCGGACATCACCGGCATCCCCATTGTGGTGCCGAGGATCACCGAGGCGGCATGCTGGGGTGCGGCCCTGCTGGGAGGCGTCGGAGCGGGCGTCTTTGGCAGCGCGGCCCAGGCGATGGAGGAGATGCTGCACCTGGAGCACCGGTTCGAGCCCGACCCGGCGCGCGCGGCGCGGTACGGGGAGCGGTATGCGCTCTACCGGGAGGTCTACCCGGCGGTGAGGGCGATTAACGGGCGATTGTAGGAAACAAGGAAGAGGGGAACAAGGCTATGAAAGCGGTAAGGAAGATGGCTCCGGGGGTCGGGCACGTCGAGTTGTGTGAGGTACCGATCCCGGAGATCGGGCCGGACGAGGTGTTGATGAAGGTCTATGCCGCCGGGGTATGCGGGAGCGACCTGTTGATCGAGCAGGACTGCCACTTTTATCGGGCGCCGGTCACGCTGGGACACGAGTTTTCCGGCGTGGCGTACAAGGTAGGCGAGAACGTCGGTCGCGTCCAGGAGGGGGATAAGTTCGTGGCCGACATCGAGTGTGGCGAAGGCAATTGGCTGGGCGTGACGATCGACGGCGCTTACGCGCCCTTCATGCGGGTTCCGCAACACGTGATCTACCGCGTGCCCGACCACGTGTCGCTGGACCATGCCTGCCTGGCCGAGCCGATCGTCGCCACGACGCACTTGATGCAAGAGCGAGCCCAGGTCAAGATGGGAGATGATGTCGTTGTCGTCGGACCGGGACCGATGGGCGTGCTGGCTGTGCAACATGCCAAGCACTGCGGCGCACGCCGAGTCTTTTTGATCGGCCTCAAGAGCGATGAGAAACGACTGCAGATCGGCAAACAGATGGGCGCTGATTACACTCTGTATTCGGAGGACGGGCCGGAGAAGGCCGTGATGGACATCACCGTCGGCAAGGGGGCCGAGTTCGTGCTGGAATGCTCGGCCAGCCAGGAGGGGGTGCAGCACGCGATAGACTGTGCACGCAAGGCCCACGAAGGCCCTGGCGGCAAGGGCGTCATCGTCTTCATCAGCCTGTGGGGGCACAAGATCACGGTCAACCTGGACGAGGTCAGCCTGGGGCAGCTCGACATCCGGGGTAGTTGGAGCTGGAATGGGCGTGAGACCTGGGAGCACGCCCTGGACCTACTGGACCGGGGCGTCTTCGACCTGGAGCCGATGATCACCAATCATTACGAACTCGAACAGTGGGAGATGGCTTTTGCCAACCTGCGGTCCAAACAGGACGTGAAAGCCCTTATCCATCCCAATGGACGGGGATGGGTCTAGACCCGAAGGTCTCAATTCAGAAAGTAGAGGCACCGAGAGAAGATGGAGATCTACGAGCGTTTGCAGGCGATGGAAGCAGCGGGCAAGGCCATCCGCGTTGGCCTGGTTGGGTGCGGCCAAATGGGTTCGGGGATGGTCCATGTGACACGCCAGATGCCTGGTATGGAGACGGTGGCCATCTCCGACATCAACCTCAATCTCCCGCTGGCTGTGCTGAAGGAACTGGGCATCCCGGAGTCTAGAATCTGCGTCGCCAACAAGCTGGGGGATGCCGAAGATGCTCTGCGCGACGGCAAGTACCTGGTCACCGAGGATGCGCTCCTGCTCACCCAGTTGGAGGCCCTGGACGCGGTGGTGGAGGCGACCGGTCTGACCGAGATCGGGTCCAAGGTGGCCTGGAACTGCATCCTGAACAGCAAGCATGTCATCATGCTGAACGTAGAGACGGACGTCACTGTAGGCGTCCTCTTGCACCGGTTGGCCGAGAAGTCCGGGTGCGTCTACACCGCCGCCTCGGGGGACGAGCCAGGGGTGTGCAAGATGCTGTACAACTTTGCCGGCATGCTGGGTTTTGAGGTGGTGTGCCTGGGGAAGGGCAAGAACAACCCGATCGACTTTGAGGCCACCCCCGATTCATGCCGGGAGGAAGCGGAACGCAAAGGCATGAACGCCAAAATGCTGGCCGCGTTCAAAGACGGGTCCAAGACGATGGTCGAGCTGGCGGCCATGTCCAACGCCACCGGTCTAGTGCCTGATGTGCCTGGCATGCACGGTCTCAAGGTCGATGTGCCCGATCTGCACAAGGTGCTCATTCCTAAGCAGGATGGTGGCATTCTCAGCCGCCGTGGCTGCGTGGACTATTCCACCGGCAAGGTGGCGCCGGGCGTGTTCGTCGTTGTGACGAGTCCCGACCGGCGCATCCGCGTGGACATGAGATTCCTATCGATGGGGGAGGGGCCGTACTATACCCTCTACCGCCCCTTCCATCTGTGCAACGTCGAGACGCCGGTGTCGATTGCCGAGGCGGTCCTCTACGGCGAGAGCACGGTCGTGTCCAAGCGGATGGTGTCGGAGGTAGCGACCATCGCCAAGCGATCCCTGAAAGCTGGAGAAGTCATCGGGGAGATCGGCAGCCCTGACATCTTTGGCCGCACCTACACCTATCAGGAAGCCCACGCCCAGAAAGCGATCCCGCTGGGCATCGCGACAGGCGGAAAGGCCATCAAGGACATCGCCAAGGGCGAGATGCTGACCGAGGACAACTTCGCACCCAACCCGGACCTGTTCGTGTACAAGCTGCGCCGGATGCAGGATGCCCAACTGGCGCTGGAGGAGGGGCTCTAGTGGGAGGACAGGAGTCCAGAGGAACCCGGGGAGCTAGGTAGACGATGAGAGCCGTTGTTGTGCGCGCACCGATGGAGTTTGAAGTGGAGGAGGTGCCCACCCCGACCTGTCCGGAGGGGGGCATGCTGATCCAGGTCATCGCCTGCGGGCTGTGCGGATCGGACCTGCGGACCCTGCGCGTTGGACACCGCAAGGTGACCTTTCCCTGGATCATCGGCCATGAATTGTGCGGGGACGTGGTGGAAGTGGGGACCAGGTACCAAGGGCCGTGGCGGATCGGCGAGCGCTTGGCCGTGGCGCCACTGGCTTATTGCGGCGTCTGCGATTCTTGTCTCAACGGGCAATATGAACTGTGCGACGACTACCGCGAGATCGCCCAGACCTGGCCCGGCGGCTTTGCCGAGTACATGGCCGTCCCGAAAGAGTGTGTCCGGCTGGGAGCGATCCAGCGCGCGCCTGAGGGGTTGGACCCGGCCTTTGCCGGAATCTCGGAGCCGATCGCCGGCTGCGTCAACGCCCAAGAGAAGGGCCAGGTCGGGTTGGGCGATACGGCGGTCATCATCGGCAGCGGGCCGATCGGATGTGTCCACATCAGTCTGGCCCGCGCTCGCGGCGCGAACAAGATCTATATCGCCGACATTGCAGACGACCGGCTGAAGCTGGCCGAGGCGTTTGAACCGGACAGCACGATCAACTCGGCCAAGGCCGACCTGGTGGCGGAGGTCCGCCGGCTGACCGATGGGAAAGGCGCAGACATCGTCATTACCGCCACGCCAGCGCCGATCGCTTCAGTCCAGGCGGTCGAGATGGCCAGGAAGGGCGGCCGGATCCTGATCTTTGGCGGGCTGCCCAAAGAGGACAGCCGGCCGGATGTGGACATGAACCTTGTCCACTACAACGCCCTGCATGTGATTGGGACGACCATTTTTGCCCCCAGGCATCAGCGCATCGCCCTGCAGCTTCTGACCTCGGGCCGGATACCGGCTGACAAACTCGTCACACACCGGTTCCCTCTATCGGACTTTAGGACAGGCGCGCTGACCGCATTGGAGGGGAAGGTTCTAAAAGGGGTGTTCTTTCCATGACCAGGAACGCTTTGTTGTCTGAACAAGAACCCAGGCCCCCGCTTCCGTTCCTGAACAATGGAGTGGCCCAGGTGGCGCTCATCGTCCCCGACCTGGAGAAGGCCGTCGAGCAGTACTGGAAGCTGTTCCGGATCGGCCCCTGGCATTTCTACACCTACGGCAAGCCATTGGTGAAGCGGATGACCTACCGGGGTAAGCCGAGCGAATACAAGATGCGGCTGGCGCTGTCCCAGTTGGGGTCGACGCGCATTGAGCTGATCGAGTTGGTCGGAGGGGATTCTGTCTACGCCGACTTTGTGCAAGAGCATGGCTACGGCGTGCATCACTTTGGCGTGCTGGTGGATGATATGCAAGCGGCGATTGCCCAGGCGGAAGCGGCGGGCCTGGCGATGACGCAGGATGGCGCCGGCTTTGGCCGTGACGGCGATGGGCATTTTGCCTACCTGAACACCGAGGACAAAATCGGGGTCACGATTGAGCTAATCGAACGGCCCAAGGGCCGGATGACGCCGGAGAAGGTCTATCCACCCGAGGTAGGCACCTCGACAAGTTGAGGGCTCTGGACTCTCGAGGTTGCTCGGGCACCTTTCGCAACGCAGTCCTCCGACTTGCAGGGCAAGGAGCAAAGCGGAGGCTTGCTTTGCTGGGTAGCGCAAGTCTCTGACTTGCGTGGTGTGGAGGGAGAATAGCGAGACATGAATGTCACACACAATCAAGTCCTGGATCGCCTGGAAGAGAACCACCTACCCTATGGGGTGCTCCCCCTACAAAACAGCCTGTCGATTGTTATCACCCAACGGGGCGGGCGCATCCTCGGCCCCTATCTGCCACAAGACAGCGACGGCCTCTTCTGGATGAACGACGCTTGGAGCCAACCGGATTCCTTCCGCGAGTTTCTCAAATCCGGCAACTGGAACCTGGGCGGGGACCGGATCTGGATCGCGCCTGAGATCCAGTACAGCGTCCGCGATCGCACTGACTACTGGGGCACAAGCCACCTGCCGGAGCAGATCGATCCTGGGCACTATATGCTTGAAGACGCCGGGCCCAGCCGGTGGCGGTTGGCCCAGGACATGACGCTGTCGGCCTACAACTTGGCCTCGGGTCAGAAGGAGCTCCACTTGGAACGGCTGATCCAGCCGGTTCCGGATCCTCTGCGCAACGTGGGGGCCTACTCGGCGTTGATCGATGGCGTGCTGTTTGCCGGCTACGAGCAGGTGGTCACCCTCACCGAAGGCCAGTTGGACGACATCGTGAGTGAGGCGTGGAGCCTGATCCAGCTCAACCCCGGTGGAGAGCTGTTGATCCCGGCTTCCCTGCCCGCCGAGATCACCGACTATTACAGACCGATCGATGAGAGCTTGTACAGCCGCCACTCCAACCACATTCGCCTCAAGGTCACGGGTCGACACCAGTACAAGGTGGGCATCAAGGCAGCCCACACCTTCGGTCGGTTGGGATACTTCAACCATCTCGTCGACGGCCGGGGGTACTTGGTCGTCCGCAGCTATTTCAACAATCCATCCGTGCCCTATGGCGAGGAACCCGATTCCCGGGTGGGGTGCCGGGGGCATTCGATCCACGTATACAACGACGGCGGGCAGTTCGGTGGTTTTGGCGAGCTGGAGGCCAACCTGCAGACGATCGGTGGCGAAACCGGCCGCTCGGCCAGCACGGACCAACTGGTACTGTGGCTTTATGTTGGGGCCAGCGACAGAGTAAAGGCGATCGCCCTGCACTTGCTGGGGATCGAGATCTAGGCTGAAGGCGGGTGCAATGAAGGCAGCGTTCCTGGTAAGCGCCGGCGAGTTTGAGGTCCGGGAGGTCCCCTATCCGGCCGCCCCGCCCGGCGGCCTGGTATTGCAGGTGGACGCCTGCGGGGTGTGTGGCTCCGATCTGCGGCGGTGGAAGGAGGGGCCGCCCCGCGGCACGGATGGCATCATCCCCGGCCACGAATTGGCGGGGGTGGTCGTGGAGGTGGGCCGGAATGTCACCCGCTATGTGCCTGGCGATCGCTTGGCCGTGGCGCCCGACGTTCACTGCGGACTGTGCGCCTATTGCCGGCGGGGGATGTACAACCTGTGCCAGGATCTTCGTCTCGTCGGCGTCACCCCCGGCTATCCGGGCGGCATGGCCGAGAAGATGGTCCTGACCGACGAGATCTTGACCAACGGCATTGTTCACCCCATGCCGCCCGGCCTAGCATCCGCCAAGGGCGCCCTAGCGGAGCCGTGCAGCTCGGTCTTGGCTGCGCATCACAAGGCCGGGACCAGCCTGGGCGATGTGGTTGTGATTATGGGCGCCGGTCCGATCGGCTGTCTGCACCTGGTCATCGCCAAGGCGCGGGGAGCGGTGGTCGTTGTATCGGAGCCCAGCGAGCCACGTCGGGAGCTGGCCGCTCGCTTCCAGCCGGATGCTATGGTCGATCCGTTCCACGAGGACCTGGCCGGCCGTGTCCGGCAGTTGACCCACGGCTTGGGGGCCGACATTGTCGTGTGTGCCAATCCGGTGGCGGCCACGCAAACCCAGGCGGTCGAGATCGTGCGCAAGGCCGGCCGGGTGGTGTTGTTTGGGGGTCTGCCGAAGGCGAATCCGATGGTCTCCCTGGACGCGAACCGCATTCATTACGGCGAGATCCAGATGGTCGGGGCCTTTTCCTACCATCCCTCGTTTCACGAACTGGCTCTAGATTTCCTCGACCGGGGGCTCATCTGTGCCGACCTGCTCATTACGCACACCTTCTCCCTCGACCGGATCGGGGAGGCGTTCGAAGTGGCGGCGAGCGGCCATGCCCTCAAGGTAATTGTGGCTGCGCAGCCAAGCTGAACGGGAAGGAAGAAGTGCATGATCAGAGCAGGTGTGATCGGCACCGGGTTTATTGGCCCAGCGCACATCGAGGCGTTACGCCGCCTGGGCAACGTCGAGGTGGTGGCTCTGGCCGAGTCGAGCCAAGCCTACGCCGACGCCAAGGCGCGGGCGCTGCACGTCCCCCGCGCCTACGGAGACTGGCGCGACCTGGTGCGCGATCCCGCCATCCAGGTGGTACACAACTGCACACCCAACATTTTGCACCACCAGATCGCCATGGCGACCATCGCCGCCGGCAAGCACATCGTCGCCGAGAAGCCGCTGGCCATGACCTCGACCGAGACGGGCGAATTGGTGCAAGCCCTGAGCGCCACAAACCTGGTCGGAGCGGTGTGTTTCAATTATCGAATGTATCCGCTGGTGCAGGAGGCTCGGGTGCGCGCGGCCGCCGGCGAGCTCGGCGAGCTACGGCTGATCCACGGCTGCTACCTGCAGGACTGGCTCCTGTACGACACCGACTACAACTGGCGGGTGGACGCCCGGCTGGCCGGGGCTTCGCGGGCCATGGCCGACATCGGTTCCCATTGGTGTGACCTGGCTCAGTTTGTCGCCCGTCGGCGCATTACCGCCGTCTGTGCTGACCTGGCCACATTCTTGTCCCGCCGACGGCGCCCGATGGGTGATGTTGAGACGTTTGCCGGCGCAGACCGGTCCGCGCTGGCGACCACGATCGAGGTCGACGTGGAGACCGAGGATTGTGGCAGTCTGCTGCTGGCCTTCGAGGGTGGCGCGCGGGGAAGTTGTATCATCTCTCAGATCAGCGCCGGACACAAGAACCACCTGCAGCTGGAAGTGGATGGCAGCCTTGGCAGCCTGGCCTGGAACCAGGAACAGCCGACCGAACTGTGGCTGGGCCAGCGTGGTGGCCCGAATTGCCTGCTCCCCAAGGACCCGTCGCTCCTATCGGAGACGGCTCGGGGTTACGCGCACTACCCAGGCGGGCACGGCGAGGCGTACCCGGATAGCATCACAAACCTGCTGGCGCGGGTGTATGCCTTCATCGGCGAGGGCCGAGACCCACGTCGGGAGGAGCCTGACTTTCCAAGTTTCGACGACGGCCACCGGTCGGCTTTGATCGTCGAGACGATCCTGGCAAGCCACAGAACGCGGGGTTGGATGCCGGTACCCTGACCCGCGAATCTGGCCGGCATCCTCTCCCGGCGCCCGGCCCTGGGGCTCGCTCCCGCCTACCCGGCAAGAGCCCCGCACCGTGACTCGGGCGAAGTGGGATGCTTGTCAAGTCAGTAGATGATGTTGCCGAGCAACGGTCGGTGTCATAGTTGATGGTGCTGGCGAAGCGACAACTGGCGGAAGAGGCAGGAGGGTCTGGAATAGAGTGCGCCGGATATCTTGGGATATGCCCGGCTTGGCCTTGGGAAGTCGGCTGAGGCGATCGAGGAGCGTCGTGACTTGAGCAGTTCGAGGGGATTGGTGGCGTGGCGCCGGTTCACCAAGGCAGCCTGACACTCGATCGGTCGGGTTGCAGTGGTGCACAGGCGGTCGAAGGCGGGAAGCGGACGATCGTAGCGGCGTGTTGAACACTGCCGGGCTGATCACCGCGACGATCCCCCTGACCGAGATCCGCTAGGGGATCAGCACGTTGGGCAACCGCGAGCCGGTCAAGATCATCGTCAAGCCCTAACACTGTGAGATGTCGCATGAACCAGGTTGGAACGCCACAGCAGATACTAGCGGATGTGCGGATCAAAGAGGAGCGGGTCCACGGTTTCCTGGAGCGGGAGGGACTTGATGCCCTGGTGATCGGCCGCCAGGACAATTTTGCCTGGGCCACGGCCGGCGGCGACAATCACATTGTCATCACCAGCGAGATGGGCGCCGGCTACCTGGTGATCGGCCGCGATCGCAAGTGGCTGGTCACGTATTCGATGGACCGCCAGCGTTTCCTGGACGACTATGCAGCCAGTCAGGGCTACGAAGTCGCCGCCCTGTACTGGTACCAGGGCTCGCCAGAGGACAAGATCCTTGATCTGACGCGGGGGATGAAGGTCGGGGCCGATTATGCCCTCCCCGGTGCACGGCGGTACGGGAAAGAGCTGGTGGACCTGCACTGCCCGCTCACCGACCTGGAGCTGGAGCGCTATCGCTGGATCGGCCAAGCGGTTAACCGCATCCTAACCTCGGTTGCCCATGACCTGCAGCCGGGCACGACGGAGCAAGAGATTGCGGCGCGGTTGCTATGCGATTACGCAATGGCAGGTTTCACCGTCGACGTGTTGTTGGTCGGCACGGACGAGCGTATCTCGCGCTATCGGCACACGGTGCCGACCAACAAGGCCTTGGAGCGGTATTGCCTGTTGCACCCGGCTGCCCGGCGCTGGGGACTGCACGCCAACGTCACGCGTCTGCTGCATTTCGGGGAGCCACCAGCCGACATCCGGCGGGCGATGGACGCGGTTTCCATGGTCGGCGCCTCTGTGGCCACGATGCTCGCGCCGGGCGTGCGGTTTGCGGACATCCTGGAGGAAGAGATACGCCTGTATAAGAGATGCGGCTACCCCGCCGAGTGGCCCAATCACTTCCAGGGTGGCATCACCGGCTACACGTTGGCCGATCCGGTCCGCTGCCAGAACCCCGAGGCTCGTATCGTCGAGCGCCAAGCCTACGACTACTTCATTACTGTCACGGGAGCGAAGTTTGAGGAACTGACACTCCTCACCGAAGATGGCGTCGAGATCGCTTCGCTCGGGACAGGATGGCCGACACGGGTCGTGCAGACACCCCGAGGGGACATTGCCGTCCCCGATGTCTTGATTCGGTAGTGCGACCCGTCAACTATGATCAGGGACAAAGGAGGGATCTGAATGAAGACCTCGGTTTGCATTGAGATGATCTTCTTGGAGTACCCATTCCTGCAGCGTATTGAGAAAGCTGCGGCGGCTGGCTTCGATGCCATCGAGTTCTGGAACTGGGATAACAAAGACTTGCCCGCGATCAAGACCGCAGTGCAAAGGGCGGGCATCGGCATTGCCACATTCCAGGCCAACCTGGGCGGCACGCTGATTGACCCAAATCAAAGAGGCGCGTTTGTCGCTGGCATCCAGCAATCGCTGGACAAGGCCAGAGAGATGGGCGTGAAGGCTCTTTTCGTTCTTTCGGATGAACTGGGACCCGATCGTGGCGTTGCCCATCAGTTCCCTGACCTGTCCGAAGAGACGAAGCGGCAGAGTGTGCTGGATGGACTCAAGGCGTTGTCTCCGCTGGCCGAGAAGGCAGGGGTCACACTTCTCTTGGAACCGCTCAATACTCTTGTTGATCACAAGGGCTATTGGCTCAGTCGCTCGACGGCCGGCCTGGAGTTGGTGCGTGAGGTGAACAGCCCCAATATCCGCCTCTTGTATGACATCTACCATATGCAAGTGATGGAGGGGAACTTGATCCATACACTGACGGACAACCTGGACGCCATCGGTCACATTCATGTCGCCGATGTGCCGGGACGGCACGAGCCGGGCACGGGTGAGATCAACTACTCGCGCGTGTTTGCCGCTTTGCGCGAAGCAGGATACACAGGCTTCGTTGGCATGGAGTTTGAACCGACAATCCCGTCTGAGAAGGCGGCCGCTGAAGCACTCGCATTGGCCAAGGGCTAGCAAGAAGATCCTGTCATGGAGGTAACTGTGGACATCCCGAAAGAGACTCTCCTGCTGATGTATGAGCAGATGCTGAAGATCCGCCATTTCGAGAACCGAGTCAAGGATCTCTTCGCTGGTGGCGAACTCCCGGGGTTTGTGCACCTCTACTTGGGCGAAGAGGCCGTTGCCAGCGGCGCGTGTGCAGCGCTTCAGGATGGAGACTACATAACGAGCACGCACCGGGGCCATGGGCACATCATCGCCAAAGGCGGCGAGATGAAGTACATGATGGCCGAGCTCTTCGGTAAGGCCACGGGCTACAACAAGGGGAAGGGGGGCTCAATGCACATTGCCTGCCCCGAACTCGGTGTCCTGGGCGCGAATGGCATTGTGGGGGCAGGAATACCGCTGGCGACAGGCGCGGCCCTGGCTGCGAAGTACCGGAAGTCGGGCCAGGTGGTCATCTGTTTCTTCGGAGATGGCGCCTCGAACGAGGGCATGTTCCACGAGTCCTTGAACATCGCCGGCGCCTTCGATTTGCCCGTCATCTACGTATGCGAGAACAACCTGTATGCCGTCGGTACTCGCCAGAGCGAAGTGCGCAAAGTCGAGGACATTGCCGACAGAGCAACCGGCTACGGCATGCCGGGCCTGGTGATCGATGGCAATGATGTCATTGCCGTGTACGAGGCTGTGAAGGAAGCGGTGAGCCGAGCCAGGGCAGGCGAAGGGCCGACGTTGATTGAGTGCAAGACCTACCGCTGGCGAGGGCACTTTGAAGGCGAAGTCGACAATTACCGCCTTCCAGAGGAAATCAAGGCCTGGATCAAGCGAGAGCCACTCGCGCCGTACCGGAAGCTCCTGCTTGACCAGGGAGTGCTCAACGAAGAGAAAGCCCAGGCCATGGAACAACGAGTGATCGCAGAGTTGGAAGAGGCCGTCGGATTCGCGCGGCAAAGTCCGCTGCCGAAACCCGAAACGGCAATGGAGGGCCTGTGGGCGTGAGACTCACGACCAAGCTCGTGAGGCGTTGCGGTGTGGCCGGAGCAACCGGTGCTGTTCATATGACTCAGGCGCGCGGATACAGGAGAACATGATGAAACAGGTGTTCTACAACCAGGCCATCGCAGAAGCCCTGGCCGAGGAAATGCGCAGAGACCCTCTCGTAGTCCTGTGGGGCATTGACATCGGGCCATATGGCGGGGCGAACGCCGCAACGAAGGGTCTTTTCGAGGAGTTCGGCGCGAGTCGGGTGATCGACATGCCTGTCTCAGAGTTGGGATATGTAGGTCTGGGCGTGGGCGCGGCGGCGGCCGGCATCCGGCCTGTCATTAAGCTGCAGTTTTCTGATTGGATCACCCTTGCTTCTGAGATGCTGATCAACCAGGCGGCGAAGATGCGCTACATGTTCGGCGGCACCCTCGAGATACCGATGGTGTTGCGTGCACCCGTGGGCGGCTATCTTTCTGCCGGCGCACAACACTCGAATAGTTTCGAGTCGATCTTCTCCTTTGTCCCTGGTTTGAAGGTCGTAATGCCCGCCACGCCGTATGACGCCAAGGGGTTGCTAAAGAGCGCCATCCGCGATAACAACACGGTCATCTTCTTCGAGCATAAGAAGCTGTATGGCATGAAGGGAGAGGTGCCTGACGAGGAATACACCATACCGCTGGGCAAGGCCGAGGTGAAGCGAGAAGGGAGCGACGTGACCATCGTCACCTATGCTTACATGGTCGGCATGTGCCTTGCGGCCGCAGTGAAACTAGCCGCGGAGGGCGTAGATGTCGAGGTCATTGATCTACGTACCATCGACCCAATGGACGAAGATGCGATCCTGGCTTCAGTGAGGAAGACCGGTCACCTGGTTGTAGTCCAGGAGACTTGGCGCCATTGCAGCGTCAGCTCGGAAGTGTCGGCAGTTGTAGCCGAGAAGGCGCTGGACTATCTTGAGTCTCCGATAGTGCGTGTGACAGCTCAGGATGTGCCCGTACCCTTCAGCCCGGTGCTTGAAAGTGCTGTCCTCCCCAAGGAGCAGGACATTGTCGACGCTGTGCACCGGGTGCTGGAGCGCGCGCCTGGGTAGAAGGGGCCCAGGCCTGAGGTCGAGTCAACCGCAACAGAAGGACGATTCCTCATCCCTTGGGCTAAGGAGGGACAGGGTGCGACTACTTGAGAACAAGGTGGCTATCGTGACAGGGGCAGCCCAAGGCATTGGGCTAGCCATTGCTGAAGCCTATGCCGAACATGGTGCATACGTGGTGTTGGCCGACGTCCAGCTTGCCAAAGTAGAGAATGCTGCAGGAAGTCTCGCGAATAGAACCGGCAGCCGGACGATGGCCGTGAGCCTAGACGTGACCGAAAGGGCGCAGGTGGAAGCCGCTCTCGACCAGACGGTCACAAAGTTCGGACGACTGGACATCATGGTCTGCAACGCAGGTATCCACCGGCCGCATTTTGTCGTCGACTTCCCTGAGGAAGACTGGGACGCTGTCTTTGCGGTGAATGTCAAGGGGACGATGTTGTGCTCTCAGGCAGCTGCCCGGGCAATGATCAGGCAAGGGGAGGGGGGTTGCATCATTATCATGTCGTCGGCTTCGGGCATGAAGCCTGACAGTCAAGGAGCGGCCTATTGCGCGTCCAAGTCGGCCCAGATCGGCTTCATGCGCGTGTTGGCGCTTGAATTGGGCCCCTCCGGGATTCGGGCAAATGCCATTCTACCTGGTGCTACAGATACACCCCTGCTACGCAAGTTGTTCGAGGAGGTGCCCGGGTTAGAACAGCTATTGCGAGAGAGGACACCGCTTGGCAAGATTGCCACCCCTGGCGATCAAGCCAACGCCGCCGTCTTCCTGGCGTCTGATCTCGCCAGCCATATCACCGGAGAGCATCTGGTGGTCTCCGGTGGTGAATTCATGGCAGCGTAGAAGAGAGGATGGGAAGATGAGGGACGCCAAGACCATGTTGGCTGTTCATTTCCTGGGGCGTGGAGCTATCTCGCTTGATGAGATACCGATCCCTGAACCCAGGGACCAGCTGGTGCTAGTGCGTGTCAAAGCTGCGGCGATATGCGGAACCGACCGTGAAAACCTTGTTGGCGAGGGGCAGTCAAGAGTCCCCGGTCACGAAAGCGCCGGCCAGGTGGTGGCTGTGGACAAGCCAGCCAGGGTCAAGGCTGGCGATCGCGTGGGGATCAACTGCCACATAACATGTGGCAGATGCGAGCACTGTCTCCGCGGCGACCTCTATTTCTGCCCGGAGCTCGGAATCGTGGGTATGGACATTGATGGTGGATTCGCGGAGTATACCCTCGTGCCAGAGAGCTGCTGCATGGTCCTGCCGGATGATATCTCTTTCGAGGCGGGGTCCCTGCTCATGGATGTGGTGGGGACAGCCTTCCGGGGGATCAAGCGAGGGGATCCCTTGCCGGGAGAGAAAGTCGCCATATGGGGAGCCGGACCCATAGGCCTCTCCGCTCTCCTGTGTGCGCGATGGTTTGGGGCTGAGGTGGCGAGTGTCGACCTTAGCGAATACCGCCTGGGGATGGCCAAGGACCTTGGGGCCGATAGGGTTCTAAATCCAGAAAAGGTCGATGTCATCGAGACCCTCATGGGGTGGACTGGCGGGAGAGGGCTCGACATCGCCTACGAGTGTTCCGGAAACGAGGCATCCATTCACCAGGGGTTGTCCGCGTTGAAGAAGCGCGGCAAGCTGGGCATCATCGGCGTCAGCCACAGTCTGAGTCTCAATCCGTGGGAACAACTCATCTGTCAGGAAACGACCATCTACGGCTCGCGGAACTTCACCCTACCCATGTTTGACGAGATGATTGCCATGGTCCGGCAAGGTGTTCCGATTGAGAAGATCGTTACGCATCGTTTCCTGCTGGAAGAGGCCGAGAAGGCTTTCGAGGTATTCCGTTCATCAGAGTGCGGCAAGATCATCTTCGCGAGTTGAGACTGCATGAGCCGAGGGACTCACATGCTTTCCCGTAACGCGTTCGCGATGACAAGGCGGCGAGTCGACACCGCAGGGAGGGTAGCTGAACATTGAGCTTCGTCGGCATCATCCCCAACCCGGCATCGGGTAAAGACATCCGGCGAGTTGCAGCACACGCCTTTGTGGTGGGAAATCGCGAAAAAGCGAACATCGTGCGGCGCATGCTCATAGGCCTGCACGCCGCCGGGGTGAGGGTTGTGCGGATCATGCCAGATGGTTTCGGCATTGGCTACCATGCCATGCACGATCTGCAGAGACGGTGGCCCGAGGTAGTTTCTGGAGTGGGTATCCTCGACATGGACTTCGTTGGGGCCTGGGATGACTCGGTTCTAGCCGCTGAACTGCTCTGGAAACAGGGTGCGGGATGTATCATCACGCTGGGAGGTGACGGGACGGTACGCGATGTTGCCAAAGGTTGTGCCGATACTCCTATCTTGCCTGTCTCAACTGGCACGAACAATGTGATGCCGCGCTTCATCGAAGGCACTATTGCTGGTCTGGCCGGCGGATTCATGGCACTTCAGGGTAGGGGGGTTCTCGAAGAGCTGTGCCTCCGAGCCAAGCGGATCGACATTATTGTCAATGGCGAGGTTGCGGATCTGGCTCTCGTCGATGTCGCTGCGGTGGCGGGCTCATTTGCTGGCGCGCGGGCTGTATGGCAAGTCGAAATGCTACGGCAGGTTGCGGTCACAAGTGCGTCGCCTGCGAGTCTGGGCCTATCGTCCATTGTCGGTTTGCTTCACCCTATCACTGGCCACGACGCGTTCGGCGCGATTGTGTCAGTCGGACCTGAGGGCCCCACACAGACCGTGCTCGCCCCGGTGGGCCCAGGGCTGATGGCATGTGTGCCGATCCGGGAATTGAGCATCATGCTGCCTGGCCGACCTTACCCAGTCGTCCCAGAGCGGCCGCTGCAATTGGCGTTGGATGGCGAGCGCGAGATAGGACTGCGCCCAGGCGATGAAGCCTCCCTCGTGCTACGGACCGATGGTCCGTGGATCGTGGACGTCGATCGGGTAATGCGGAGAGCAGCCCACAGCAGGCATTTCGTTTCGTAACAGCTAAGCCTTGTCTGGGAGAGGGTTCTATGGCCGTGCAAGTTGTAATGCCCAAATTGGGCTTGAACATGACCGAAGGTACCGTTGTCCAATGGCTGAAGGGGGAAGGCGATCGAGTCGAACGGGGCGAGCCTCTCTTCATTCTCGAAACAGACAAGACAACTATGGAGGCAGAAGCACAGGCATCCGGCGTTCTGGGGAGAATCCTTGCCACAGCAGGGGAGACAGTGCCAGTCGCGGCGGTCGTCGCGATCATCGTCGCAGAGGGCGAACAGATACCCGAGAATCTTGCCTTCGCGCGGCCGATCCGGACTGCCAAGGAATCGGTCGCACCAGCCGCGGCCAGACCCCAGGAAGAGATGAAACCAGAACTAATCTCCGAGGCTCGTGTGCTGGCCTCACCGGTGGCCAAGCGCCTGGCGCGGGAGCAGGGGATAGACCTCTCCACAATCCCTGGCACTGGTCTCGGAGGACGCATCACCCAGGAGGACGTTGAGCGTGTCATTGCGGCGAAGCAGGCCAAGGTTGTTCGACCGGCCGGCGCGGATGCAATCCGCGTGAGAGGCATTCGGGCCGTCATAGCCGAGCGAATGATGCAAAGCGTCCGGAACTCCGCACAGGTCACGCTCCACATGGATGCGGATGCGAGCGGCCTTATGGCCTATCGCAGCAGGTTGAAGGTGGAAGGCGAGGCTATAGGGGGGGAAGCCCCCAGCTACAACGCAGTCCTGATTGCGCTTGTCGCCAGGGCGCTGCGTGAGTGTCCCTACATGAATGCCACCGTAGCGGGCGACGCGATCCAGCTCCTCGACGAGGTGAACGTTGGCCTAGCGGTGGACACTGAGCGCGGACTGCTCGTCGTCGTGGTGCGCAGCGCCGAGAAGAAGTCCATCGCCAACATCACCGAAGAGCTTTCAGGCCTGTCGCAACGCGCCCAAGCTGGCACGAGCATGCCGGATGATCTGACCGGTGGCACCTTCACCGTCACCAACCTGGGGATGTTCGGCATTGAAGCCTTCACGCCGATCATCAATCCGCCTGAGATGGGCGTCCTGGGCATCGGCCGTATCATGCAGAAACCAGTCGTGCGTTCGGGGCAGGTCATAGTAGGGCAAGTGATCAGTCTGAGCCTGACGTTCGACCACCGATGGGTAGATGGTGCCCCGGCAGCGCGTTTCCTGCAGTTCATTAGGAACTCCGTTGAGCAGCTTGAGTGAAGGGGCGGTGGTTTCAGGCGGCCTGCATCGTGTCAGCGAGAGTGGGACAAGTCGGGGCTCGCAGCTAAGACTCACTTCTTAGGCCTCGGCGGTCACCCCGGACGTACCTGGGGTCAGACGGCTGCCCGCGGAACTTGGGTGTGCTGACGGCGCCGCGCCCGAGTACTCCTTGCGCGTGACCCGGCGGATCGTCCGGACGGCGGCTTCTACGCTCTCCTTCTTCTCGGCCATTCTGCCTCCCGCTTCGCTATACCAGGGGCGAGAAGTGTGTCTTAGCAAATCGCTCTTGATGTCCCATTGGGTCTGACAACATACGCCTCTTAGGATCTCATCAGGTCTGGCGAGAGCGGAACCCACTGCCTGTACCCGTAAGGTCCGCGGTCGGCGCAGGCAAAACCTTGGTAGAAAACGTGGTCCTCACGGTTCCCTCTACAGGGAAACCATGAGGACAGCGGTGTCGGTGTGGTGGGCGCGGGGGGGCTCGAACCCTCGACCTCACGGATGTGAACCGTGCGCTCTGACCAGCTGAGCTACGCGCCCTTGAGACTTTCATTATAGCAGTCGCCCAGAGGCCCGACAAGGCATGGCCTCGGCCGACGGTCTTCATGGGCCCCACGGCACGCGCCATGTCTCCAGCTCTATCGTGCGCCGCAACCGTCCCGTCATCGCTGCATGTAGCCGGAAGGCTCTGCGCTTCCTGGCGGATCGGTCCCCGACGCGGCCGGACAGTTGCCCGAGAGCCCCCCGATGCTATAATCGCCGCGGCGGCCCGGAGGCTCCGATCCATGATCGAGCTCGACATCCCCGGACGCGGGGTGATCCGCCTCCAGCACTTGGTCTCGGACGTCAACGGCACCCTGGCGGTCGACGGGCGCCTGATCGACGGCGCGGCGCGCGGCCTGCTGGCGCTGTGCGACCGGTTACAGCTACACTTGCTCACCGCCGATACGCACGGCCGCCAGCAAGCCATCGACCGGCAACTTGGGCTGCAAGCGGTCCTCATTCCGGCTGGGGGCGAAGCTGAAGCCAAAGCGGCCTACGTGCGCGGCCTGGGCGCCGAGCAGGTCGTCACCATAGGACAGGGCGCCAACGATGCCGGCATGCTGCGGGACGCCGCGCTTGGGATCTGCGTGCTGGGTCCGGAAGGCGCGGCGGTGGAGGCGCTGATGGCTGCCGATGTGTTCGCCCCGAGCATCCAGGACGCGCTCGACCTGCTGACCCAGCCTTTGCGGCTGGTAGCTACGCTGCGACGATGACCCACCCGACGCCCGAGCCCTCCTCTTCCACAGACCGCCTGATGCGCGCCCGGCAGCGACGCGCCAGCCGCATGCTGACCCAGCTGCGCGCCGATGAGCGCGAGGCATTCCTGGAGGACCTGGCGCGCCTGGTCACGCCGGGCTTCGACCTGTACCTGCGCCTGCTCTTGGCCGGCTTGCTCCTCGGCGTGGGCTTCCGGCTCGATCAGCGTGCGCTGCTGATGGCCGGCGTCCTCGTGGCACCGATCATGGCGCCGGTGGTCGGGCTGGCGCTCGCCTCCGTGTCCGGTTCGGCGCGCTTCTTCCTTCGCGAGCTGGGCAGTCTGGCCGTCGGGTTCGCGCTGCTGGCCGTCGCCGCCGGGCTGACCGGCGGACTAGGACTCCCCGCGGGCGAGAGCTCGATCCTGGCTGCCAGCCACGTCAAGCTCAACCTGATTGACTTCGGCCTTCTGCTCGGCGGAAGCATCGTCCTGGCCTTCGTGCTTGCCCGCCGGTCGCAACTGAGCGCACTGGCGAGCGTCGCCGTCGGCTATGAACTGCTGCTGCCGCTGGCCGCAACGGGCATTGGCCTGGTCAGCAACGACCCCGAGATGTGGAGCGGCGCGCTGCTGACCTTCGGGCTTCACCTGACCTGGGCCATCCTGGCCGGCATGGGGACGCTGGTCGTGCTTGGCTTCCGCCCCCTCGTCGGCGGCGGACGCTCTCTGCCCGTCGCCGTGGTACTGGTCGGGTTGATGGGGCTGCTCAGCGCGGTGGGATTGGGCGCCTCGGTCATCGCCGCCGCACCCACGCCGACAACGACTCCCACCGCCACGCCGACGGCCACGGCCACCGGCACGCCGACCGTCACGCCGACCGGCACGCGCACCGGTACGCCGACGGCCACCGCCAGCCCGACGGCGACGATGACCGGGACGGCCACGCCGCTCCCGCCGAAGGCGATCGTCTACGGCGGCGGGAATGCCGGCGTGATCCTGCGCGACGCGCCGAATGGCAACCTGGTCGCCGGACTGTTCCACGGCCAGCCTCTGGAGGTCATCGGCGGGCCGCAGCGCCTCGGCGAGCAGATCTGGTGGCAGGTGCGCACCTCCGACGGTCGGGAGGGCTGGATGATCGGCACTTATTTGGCGACAGTCACACCGACGCCGCCCGGCTAGCGCGGCGCATTCTTCCCATGCCCCTCGACGCCGGGTGCGAAGCACCCGGCGTTTGTCTTCCTGTGCCTTGCGCCGGAACCCGGAGGCGGGTAGACTCCCACTTGAAAGACATTTTCATTAAGGAGATTGCCTGTCCGCCGATGTTCTGTCCTCTCTGCGCCAGTCCGGCGCGCGGCTGACGGCGCCGCGGCGGGCGGTAGCGCGCGTCCTGAGCGAAGCCAAGGGCTGGTTGAGCGCCGAGGCCATCGCGGGCCGGGCGCGCCGCTTCTGCCCGTCCGTCGGGCTGGTGACCGTCTACCGGACGCTCGAACTGCTCGAAGGCCTGGGCGCCGTGCGGCGGGTCCACGGCCCGACCGGCTGCCACGGCTACGCCCTGGCGTCGATCGACGACGGGCACTACCTCGTCTGCCGCGACTGCCGGCAGGTGGTCGAGTTCGAGGGCTGCGATGTGGATGGCCTCGTCCGGCGCGTGGCGCGGCGAACCGGCTTCCAGGTCGAGGCGCACATGCTCGAGCTTGTCGGCCTGTGCCCGACGTGCGGACGGAGGGCGTCCGAGGCTCCGCGTAGAATCTCCTCCAGGAGCACGCGATGATTGCCGGACCGCGCTGGACCTTGAGGCTGGCCGCGATCGTTCTGGCACTGACGGCCACGGCGTGCGCGCCCGCTGGTGCGATCACACCGCCGGATGCCGCCGTCGCGCCGGAGGCGCGCGCGCCCATCGCCCTGGCGCCTGGCGAGCGGTTGCAGGTCCTGGCCACCACGTCGATCGTCGCCAATGTGGTCGCCGCCGTCGGCAGTGAACGCGTCGATGTCACCGCACTGGTGCCGCGCGGTGTCGATCCCCACGCCTTCGAACCAACGCCGCAGGACGTGCGCCAGGTGGCCGAGGCTCAGGTGGTGTTCGAGAACGGGTTGGGCCTGGAGGCCTTCCTTGGCGACCTGGTCCGCAATGCAGGAACCGGCGCGCCGGTGATCAGTGTCTCGGCCGGAATCAATCCGCTGCCGGCCGGCGCAGACGCTGAACATGGTGCCTGGGATCCGCACACCTGGCTCGACCCGCAGAACGTGATCGCCTGGACGCGGACGATCGAAGCGTCGCTGGCAGCGCTCGACCCGCAGGGCGCGGCGGCCTACGCGCGCAACGCGCAGAACTACCGGGTTGAGCTCGAAGCCCTGGACGCCGAGGTCGAGACACGGCTCGCCGGCATCCCCGAGGCGCAGCGCACGCTGGTCACCGACCACGAAGAGTTCGCCTACTTTGCCCGGCGCTACGGCTTCACCATCATTGGGACGGTCATCCCGGCGCCGAGCGCCGCCGCCGAGCCGTCGGCGCAGGAATTGGCGGCGCTCGAATCGGCCATCCGGACAACTGGCGTGCGCGCCGTGTTCGTCTCCTCGGTCGTCAGCCCGGCGCTCGCCCGCCAGGTGGCTGACGATACCGGCGTGCAGCTGGTGACGCTCTACGCGCACTCGCTGAGCGACGCTGACGGCCCGGCGCCGAGCTACGTGGAGATGATGCGTCTCAACGCGGGCTTGATCGCCGAAGCGCTGTCACGCTAAGACGGGAAGGACGGAAGCATGGCCGAGCTGTTCACACGACCGGCGGCGCACGACCCCACCGCGCCGCCACTGCAGGTCGACGGCATCAGCCTGAGCTACGACGGCGTCACGGCGCTGCGCGACATCAGCTTCAACATCCCGGCCGGCACGCGCGTCGCCGTCGTCGGACCCAATGGGGCGGGCAAGTCGACGCTGTTCAAGATCCTGGTTGGCGTGCTCAAGCCGACGCGGGGGGAGGTGCGCATCTACGGCGCCTCGCCCGGCGGGCACGTGTGCATCGCCTACGTGCCGCAGCGCTCGCAGGTCGACTGGGCGTTCCCGGTCTCGGTCGCCGACGTGGTCATGATGGGTCGCATCCGCACGCTCGGCCTGTTCCGCTGGCCCACACTCGGGGACTGGCGGCGAGTGGACGAGGCGCTGCGCCGCGTTGGGATGCTCGAGCTACGCCAGCGCCAGATCGGCGAGCTCTCCGGCGGGCAGCAGCAGCGTGTCTTCCTGGCCCAGGCTCTGGCCCAGGGCGCCGAGCTGGTGCTGCTGGATGAGCCACTCTCTGGGCTGGATGTCCCCAGCCAGGAAGCGATCTTCTCGATCCTGGATGACCTCAGGACCTCCGGCGTCACGACGCTGGTTGCCACGCACGACCTCAACCTGGCCGCCGAGCGCTTCGACCAGATCCTGCTGCTCAACCGGCGGTTGGTGGCCCTCGGCCCGCCGGCGAGCGTCTTCACCCGGCCGCTTCTCTTGGAGGCCTACGGCGGGCACATGCACCTCGTCCCGGAGGGCGAGGGGGTGATGGTCTTGACCGATTCGTGCTGCGATGGCGAGGAGGCGGACCATGAGTGACGCGCTCACCTGGCTGGCGGAGCCGCTGCACTACGCCTTCATGGTCCGCGGCCTGCTTGCGGCGCTGATCGTCGGCATCGTCTGCCCGGTGCTTGGCGCCTACGTTGTCCTGCGCGGCATGGCCTTCTTCGGGGACGCGCTGGCCCACATCATCCTGCCCGGAGTGGTGATCGCCTTCCTGCTCGGGTGGCCGCTGGGCGTCGGCGCGCTGATCACCGGCGTGCTGGCGGCGCTGGGCATCGGCGCGCTGTCGCAGCGCAAGGAGATCAAGGAAGACACGGCCATGGGGGTGATCTTCGCCGGGGCGTTCGCGCTGGGCATCGCCCTGCTGTCCACCCAGCGCTCGTACGCCGTCGACCTGTCGCACATCCTGTTTGGCAACCTGCTGGGCGTCTCCGCCGGGGACCTGTGGCTGATGGGCGGCCTGGCGGTGGTGGTCGTTGCCCTGGTGTTTGCCTTCTACAAGGAATTCCTGGTGCTGTCCTTCGACCCTGTGCTGGCGGTCACGCTGCGCCTTCCGGTGAGCTTCCTGAGGAACCTGCTGCTGGTGCTGATCGCCGTGGTGATCGTCGCCTCGCTCCAGGCCGTGGGCGTGACGCTGGTGCTGGCCATGCTGGTCACCCCGGCGGCGTCGGCCCACTTGCTGACGCGGCGCCTGCCGGGGATGATGATGCTCGGCGCAACGCTGGGCGCTGTGGGCGCGGTCGTGGGGTTGTACCTGTCGTACTACGGCAACGTCGCTTCGGGCCCGGCGATCGTCCTTACGGAGACGTTGCTGTTCGTGCTTGTCCTGCTTTTCGGCCCACGCCGCGGGCTGGTCTGGCGTCGCCGCACCGCCGGACTCTAAGGGGCGCTTCAGGCGGACCAGCGGGCGAGTCAATCGCGCCTGCCCCTCCCATTGGCCGGCAGGCAGCGAGATGTTACACTCGCGACGTGGGGTAAGGTGAGACGGAGATGCTTCCCGAGGAACTGAGACAAGCCGCCAACCTGATTCGATCCGGACGGGGCGGTGAGGCGCGGCCGATCCTGGCCCGCTATGTCCAGGCCCATCCTGACTCGGAGCAGGGCTGGTTGCTGCTCAGCATGGTGCTGCGCGACCGTCAGCAGCAGATGGACTGCCTGGGGCGTGTCCTGAGCATCAACCCGGCCAACGGCGTGGCGCTCGAGCGGATGGCGCAGCTGCGCGCCCGCATGGCGCCGCCGGCCGGTGCGGCCACAGGGAAACCGGAGAGCGCCGGCCCCGCGGTACCGGTCACACCCAAACCGGCACCCGCCTCCCCAGCGGCCACCCCCCGGGCGGCACCTCCCGGCCGGGCGCCTTCCGCTCGCGGCCGCCATGCCGTACCCGCCGCCCGGCCACTTGCGGGCTTGCGAACAGGAGCCCAGGATGGAGCCGCGGCTGCTAAGCCGGCCGCAAAGCGCGGCACAGGCGGCCTCTGGTTCGTCCTGCTGGCCATCCTGGCCCTCGCCTCCCTGGGGGTTGTGGGCTTCGTCGGTTACTCCTTCCTGAGCACGCTGCAGCCACCCTCCGGCGCTCCGGTCGCCGGCACAGTCGGCGCGGTCCAGGCGTTGCCGCCGAGTTGGACGCCGACGATCACGCCCACCGATACGCCGGTACCCACGGCCACGCCCATCCCAACACTGACACCCACGCCGACGTTGCAGCGCCCCGAGCCCACCATGGCGGCTTTGATGGAGCGCATCCAGATCGAAGTCTCCGATATTCGTGGCCTGGAGTCGAAAGGCCCGGTGGACTCGTACGTCGTGTCGCGCACCGCCGTGCGCCCGATCCTGGAGGCCAACTTCCTGGCAAATGGCGGCTCACGCGAGCAGATGGAAGACCAGGCGCGTGTGCTGAGCGCGCTGGGCCTGATCAAGCCGACGTATGACATGTACACCAACGCGCTCAATGGGCTGACCGACAGCCTGGGCGGGTTCTACTTCCCATGGTCGGAGGAGCTGTACGTCATTGGTGGGCGCTTCGGGGGCATCGAGCACTTCATCTTCTCGCACGAGTACGCGCACGCGCTCGTCGATCAGCACTACGACATCGGCGGCGCGGGGGTCTACCCGGAATGCCTGAGCAACGCCGACCGCTGCCAGGCGATCCAGGCGCTGGTGGAGGGTGATGCCACGCTGGTCATGCAGCTGTGGTGGGAGCAATACGCCAGCCCGAGCGACTACCGCGACATCCAGAACTACGTTCCCCCGCAAAGCACGCTCCCGGAGCAGTACCCTCCGCCGTATGCCGTGCGCGACGGCGAATTCCCCTATCTGCAGGGCTACGACTTCGTTCGCAGCCTGCACGATCGCGGCAACTGGCCGGAGGTCAACAAGGCCTATGCCCGCTGGCCGGAGAGCAGTGAGCAGATCCTGCACCCGGACAAGTACCGCGTGGGCGAAGCGCCGCAGGTCCTGCCGGCTCCGTCCCTGGAGACGGCGCTCGGCAGCGGCTGGCGCAAGCTGGCCGAGGACACGCTGGGCGAGTGGACCACTTACTTGCTGCTCGGCTATGGCGCCGATGCCGACGCCATGCTCGAAGACGCCGTGGCCGAGACTGCCACTCGCGGCTGGGGCGGCGACCGCTACCAGGTGTACTTCCACGACGGTACCTCGCAGTCCGCCCTGGCAGCGGCATGGGGCTGGGACACAACGCGCGAAGCTGGGGAGTTCCTCGAGGCGATGACCGATCACCTGGGGGCGCGATTCCGGGACGCAAAGATCGAGTCCCCATCGGGCGACTGCTGGGAGATCAACCAGCAGACCTCCTGCCTGTACCTGGCCGGGCGCAACGTCCTGTGGATCCTGGCGCCCGACATGAGCACGCTCGACTCGATCCGCGACCTGTACCCCGGCTTCTAAAGCCCGCAGGCACTCCGGCGTCGGGCGAAAACCCCTTCGACAGGCTATGATGTCCGCTATGGACCACGAACGCCAGGGGATCGCCTTCCGGCCCATGGCCGTGCTGGCGCGCAGCTTGTGGATGACGGCCATCCCGGTGATCGCCGGCGTCGTCAGCCGCATGCATCCCAGCCTGGCCGCCGTGCTCGTCGCCTGGGCGGCCGTCGTCCTGGCGGTCAACTGGCTGTGGTTTCGCCGCGGCCTGGGCCGCTCGCGCTTTGCCGGACTGCTAGGGCTGGACATTCTCGCAGGTTCTGTGGTCGTGGTCCTCTCCGGCGGTCTGCTGAGCCCGCTGTGGAGCGCGCTGCTGGTGCCGGGACTGACAGCCGCCAGCGCGCTTGGACGGCGCGCCGGCGTGTGGACGGCGGCGGCCAGCGCGCTGGTGGGCGGAGGCTGCGCCTATGCCGCGATGCCCCAAGGTCCAGGTGGGGCGGGAGCGATCGCCGTCGCTGCAGTGGCCGTCCTGATGGGATCGCTGATCACCAACGAGGTCATCGTCTGGGTGGAGGCGCGCGTGCCGTACGACGGCACGCCGTCGTGGGCTGCCACCGAGCGTGACGCCTCGCGGCGCATGGCCGAAGTCGTGCGATCGATCGCCGCGCTCAGCGGTTTGTCGGATCCGGGTGCGATCCTCGATCGTGCGCTGGATGTGTCCGCCCGGGCGCTGGGCCCGCCGTCGGTGGGCGAGAAGCTGGTCAGCGCGGCGCTGCTTCCCGGGGTGGTCGGATTGCAGGTGGCAGCGGCCCGGCGGCTGAGCCTGGCAGACCGGCGCGTGGTCTGGACGCCGGAGTCCGGTATCCTGGCCGAGGTCATTCGCGGCCCGGCGCGCATGACGCTGCGGCACCCGCGGGCCGCCGATGACATCGATCGCCTGGAGAGCCTGCGAGGCTGCGCCTCGGCGCTGGCGCTCCCTCTGGCTGCGCCCCAGGGCCGCGGGGCGCTGCTCTTCGGCCACCCGCGTCCGGGGTTCTTCGACCCCGAACGCATTGCCGTGCTGCAGGCGGTCGGGCTGCAGGTCGAGGCGCTGCTGGACACGGCCGTTCGCTGCCGGGATCTGCTGGCTGAGAAGAAACGCCTGACCGACCTCGAGGAGGAGGCGCGCAAGCGCATGGCGCGCGACCTGCACGATGGGCCGACGCAGGTGATGGCCAGCATCGCCATGCGTGCCAACTTCGCCCGCCGGCTGATGCAGCGCGACCGCAAGGCGGCGGGCGAGGAACTCGAGCGGCTGGAGGAAATGGCCCGCCAGACGACCAAAGACCTCCGCGCCATGCTGTTCACGCTTCGCCCCCTGATCCTCGAGTCGCACGGACTGGCGGCGGCGCTGGCGCAGCTGGCGGACAAGGTCCGGGACACGCACGGCGTCAACGTGGTGCTCGAGGCCGCGGCGGACGTGGCCGATGGCGTGGACGCGGCGCTGCAGGGCGTCGTGTTCTACATCGCCGAGGAGGCGCTCAACAACGCCCGCAAACACGCCGCCGCCGAGCACATCCGCATCCGGCTGGAACGGAGGGGCGGGATGCTGGTGCTTGAGGTGCGCGATGACGGCGTGGGATTCAACGTCGGGGCGGTCGATGCTACCTATGCCCAGCGCGGCAGCCTGGGCATGGTCAATATGCGCGAGCGGGCCGAGCTGGTGGGCGGAAGCCTGCGGGTCGAGTCGGCCGAGGGCCGCGGGACGGCCGTGACGCTGACGCTGCCGGTCCGGCCACCGGCGGCAAGGGGAGCCGCGCCGGACGAGCATGGGCGCAAAGCCGCCAGCGGAACCTAGCCGATTCTCGGCGCTCCGTCGCCGCACTGCGGTGGATCGAACCAGCCTTCAATCCCAATCGCACGCATGGGGATCGCCTTCGCATGGCCCCTTTGTCGGACCCAGCTTCCGGCCCCACACACCCCGCGCTTCGCTGGATCCCTCGACTTGCCTGGGGAGTGGCCGGGCTCGGCTGGGTTGGGTGGATCGGATTCGAGGATCGCGGCCTGACAGCGGTCATGGTGTTGGCGGCCAGCCTGTGCATGGCTTCCGGGCTCAGCGCCTGGGTTCGATGGCGCCGTAAGGAGACGCGCCTGCCGCCGGCATGGCTGCGCGGGGCACTGGTCGGACTTGTGGCCGGTGGGTGCGTCGGCCCCACCGCCGCGGTGCTGATCCTGATGAAGACCTCCCTGCACGCCCACCCGGTGCCGGATTTCTCGGCCGCCGATCTGGGCCGCGTCCTCTCGGTCTCACCGTTCTGGGTGGCAGCCGGGCTGGCGGCCGGGCTGGCTCTCGGCCTGCTGGCGCATGAGCTCAATCGCAGGCCCTCAAGCGAGTCCATTGCCGGCCTCCAGCGCCTAGCTTACAATCGCGAGGCGGGAGGCGTGAACGAGATGCCGGGACTCCACGAGGCCGAAGTGTTCCTGTGCCCACGCTGCCTGGACTCGCAAGGGTCTGCCGGCGTGTGCCCGCGCTGCGGGCTGGAGCGCGTTGGGTGCCGGCCGGGCGAACCGGATGACCCTTGCCGGCGGCCGCTGATCGACTCGGCAGGACACATTCGGACGCGGGCACCGCTGTGGTGGCTGCGCCGGACCGTGGGTCCCCTGACACGCTTCCTGGACTCGGAAACGGAGAGAAGCGCATGACGAAGGAGAAGGTCATCATCATCGGCTCGGGCCCGGCGGGGCTGACAGCGGCGCTGTACACGGCCCGGGCCGATCTCTCGCCGTTGGTGATCTCCGGCAATCAACTGGGCGGGCAGGTCTCGATCACCAGCGAGGTGGAGAACTACCCGGGCTTCCCCGAAGGAGCCACCGGCCCGGGGCTGGTCGAGCAGATGCAGAAGCAGGCCGAGAAGTTCGGCGCCCGCGTGCTGATCGACGAGGTGACGCAGGTCGACTTTCGCAGCGGTCCGCCGTTCCGGTTGCAGACCCACGGCCAGAGCTTCGAGGCGGACGGGGTGATCATCGCCTCCGGTTCGTCGCCGCGCCGGCTGGGGGTTCCCGGCGAGGAGCAGCTGATTGGGCGCGGCGTTTCGTTCTGTGCCACCTGCGACGGCTTCTTCTTCCGCGGCAAGGACGTGGTCGTCGTGGGCGGCGGGGACAGTGCGCTCGAGGAAGGGTTGTTCCTGACCAAGTTCGCCACGCGGGTGCGCCTGATCCACCGCCGCAGCGAGCTGCGGGCCGGCGAGACGCTGAAGAAGCGCGCCGCTGCCAACGCCAAGGTCAGCTACATCTGGGACAGCGTGGTCGAAGAGGTGCGCGGCAACGGGAAGGTCGAAGGGGTTCGGCTGAAGAACCTGAAGACCGGCGAGCAGACCGAGCTGGCGACCGATGGCGTGTTCATCTTCATCGGCCACTACCCGAACTCCGACCTGTTCAAGGGCCAGCTGACGATGGACGATCATGGGTACCTGATCGCCGACAAGCTGATGATGACGAGTGTGCCGGGCGTGTTCGCCGCCGGCGAGATCCAGGATCCGGTCTTCCGCCAGGTGGCCTCGTCGGTGGGGCAGGGGTGCGCAGCCGCCATCAGCCTGGAGCGCTGGCTGGCGGCGCGCGAGTGAGACATGTCTGAAGCCGCGGGCGTAGCCTACAAGCATCGCAGCAGCGAGCCTTCGACGGCGGGGCGTCCGCCGCTGGTCCTGATTCACGGTGCCGGCGGAACGCGCCTGCACTGGCCGCCGACGATTCGCCGGTTGCCGGGGGCCGACGTCTACGCGCTCGACCTTCCGGGACACGGCGACGCTCCCGGCCCGGGGAAAGCGACGATCGCCGGTTATCGCCAAGTCATCGTGGACTGGATGCAGGCGCTCGAGCTGCCTCCGGCCGTCGTGATCGGGCATTCAATGGGCGGCGCGCTGGCACTGGCGCTGGCCCTCGACGCCCCGGCCCGGGTAGCGGGGATCGTGCTCGTGGGTACAGGGGCCCGGCTGCGGGTCCACCCGCTCCTGCTGGAAGCAACGGCTTCGGACGGTGTGCCCATGGAGACGTTGGCTACGCTGGTCTCGTGGTGGTACTCGGCCGACGCCTCGCCCCGGCTCCGGGTGCTGGCCTCCCGCGGCCTGGCCGGCACGACGGCCTCCGTCCTGCACGACGACTTCCTGGCCTGCGATGGTTTCGATGTGATGGACCGGCTGGGGGCCATCGACCGGCCGGCACTGGTTGTCGTGGGTGAAGACGACCACATGACGCCGGTCAAATACGCACGCTTCCTCGCCGAGAGGCTGCCCCTCGCCCGGCTGGACATCATCCCCAGGGCCGGACACATGGTGATGCTCGAGCAGCCTGCCGCCGTCGAGCGGGTCCTCGCCGACTGGCTCGGGCAATCCTTCCCCATTTCCTGATCCCTCGGTTGTAGCTGCGCCCGTGCGGGTTCCCCTCTCTCTGTCTGGTCAACATGGACTATAATGACCAATAATGACACCTTAGTGGGATAGGGGAAAGAGACGCGCATGATTCAGATCTGGGTTTGGGAAGTGCCGCTGCCGCCGGCGCTGCAGCCTCTGGCCGGGCCGTGGGGATCCGCGCTGGGGACACTGCTCTTCTGGCTGGCGGCCGCGCTGGCCGTGCAGTTCATCGTCTTCGGGGTCCTCAAAGTGCTCGCCCGCCGGACAGAGACCGACTGGGAGGTCGTGGTCATCGGGGTCAGCCGTCGCCCGCTGGTCCTGGTGCTCGTGCTGCTGGGCATGGTCAATTCGCTGGACCATCTTGGGCTGCACGACGCGCTGACGGACACGGTCCGGCGCTGGATGATCGCCGCCGTGATCGCCGTTGTCACCTACTGGGCCTGGTGGCTGCTCAAAGACATCGTCATCCACTACGGGCAGGAATACGCCCGGCGCAGTGAGACGCGCGTCGACGATGTGCTCCTGCCGATCGTCGACCAGTTCGCCCCGCTGGCCTTCTCGCTGCTGGGCGGGACGATCATCCTGCAGTACCTGGGCGTCCGGCTCGACGCGTTGCTGGTCGCCATCGGCGGCGCGGCGTTCATCCTGGCCTTCGCCCTGCAGGACATCCTGTCCAACGTATTCAGCGGCATGTCGTTGCTGGTCGATACGCCCTTCAAGTACGGTGACCTGGTGATGCTGGAGGACGGCAAGGTCTGCCAGGTGGTGCGCATCGGCGTCCGCGTGACGCAGCTGTACGACATCTACGCCCACGCGCTGATCTACATGCCCAACAGCAAGCTGGCCAACGAGCGGCTGATCAACCTCATGCAGCCCACGCCGGAGCTGGTCTCCACCGTGACGGTCGAGCTTCAGGGCGACGCCGATGTTGAGCGGGCGCGCCAGTTGTTGAGCGACGTGCTGGATGGGCATCCCGATCTGGTGGGGGACATCGAGCACAAGCTGCAGGTGGCCGGGCAGTTCGAGATCCTGCCTGCGGACAAGCGAGCGCAAGGCCTGGCGCGGCTGCGCGCCGAGCAGGATGTCAATCGCGCGGTCGTGGCGAGTTCTCAGTCGCTTCGGGGGCTGGCGCGGCAGGCGCGCGAGAAGGAGCGCGGCGGGCTGACGCGTGCCGAGCGGGCCGAGGTGCTCTCCGAGTTCGAGAAGCTGGCCACGTCGCTGGGGTGGATCGACCGTGTAGACAAGCGGCTGGATGGGCATCGCGGCGGGCTGGAGGAGTTCATCGACGTCTGCATGCAGGACCTGCCGGCCGAGTCGCTGGCGGCCCGCACCTGGGCGTGGGTGGAAGCCTGGACCCTCGACCCGGATCTTTCAGGCAGCGACGATGCCGATCGCCTGCGGGCCCGCTGGGCAGGGCGGGTGCTGACGCTGCTGCGGAGGGTCGATGGCATGCGCCGCCACCTGGCGCGCGCCGATAGCCTGGAGCAGCGCCTGGATGACGCGCTCAACGAGCTGGCGGCCTGGATCCCCGGTGAGTTCAAGCAGCCAGCGCCAGGCTGGAAGCATTCCGGCGTTTCCTTCCGCGGCGTCGCCAACGGGGTTCAGCAGCACGCGCTGTTCTTCTACGTCGACGACATCGAGCTGGAGCACTTCTTCAGGCAGAGCCGGGTGGAGGGCCAGGTGCGGCGCGAGGTCATGCGCCGGCTTCCCCAGGCCGGACTGCGGGCCGGGACCCCGCGGCGCGAGGTGCGGCTGATCGATGGGAGCAGCGCGGGGACAGGGCCGCGAGCAGGAGCCGAAGCCGGCGGCGGCTGAGCGCCGGCGGCGAGCCGCCTTCTCGATGGGCATGGCGCAGGCGGTGGGACGGGGTCGGCATCAAGGAGCTTGCCCATGGATGTGAGACTGTGTTGGCTGGCCGGCGTGCTGGCCATCGTCCTGACCGGTTGTGACAGTCCGCCGATTTCGGCGTGCCCGGTCACGCAGCCGAACGCAAGCCTGCCACCAGGCGAGGAGACGGCTTCACCCGACTACTTGGGCAACGGTGACCTCTGGACCGTGCTGTGGCCAGAGGGGCGAATCGTCATTGAGCCCGGTGGTCCGGGCGAGATCCGTTCCGACGGCAGCCTGGCCATGAAGTTCCCCTTCTGGCGCGGCGAGACGGCCGTGGGAGATCTGCAAGTCACCGGACAGAGGCTGGATGGGGCGGCGCCGGCGATGACGGCCGAGATCCCTGAAGGATACGGGGACCGAGGCTTGCAGGCGTCCGCGCTGATCTTTCCCTCAGCCGGGTGCTGGGAAGTCACGGCCTCCGTCGGCGACCACCAACTGACCTTCACCACCGAGGTGGTCGTCCGCGAGGCGCCTGACGGCTGACGCTGGCATACTGAAACGGCAGGCTCAGGGGGCTTGCAGGCCCAGCCGCCGGCGCAGGATGGGCAGCAGCGCCTGGACCGCGCGGGCCCGGTGGCTGAGGCGGTTCTTCTCGGCAGTCGGCAGTTCGGCCATTGTCTGCCCGAGATCGTCGACCAGGAAGACCGGGTCGTAGCCGAAGCCGCCGCTCCCCCGCTCGTCTGGGACGACCTGCCCCGGGCAGACGCCTTCGACGAGGTCAACTTCGCCTTCCGGGCTGGCCAGGGCCACGCTGCAGCGGAAGCGCGCCGTCCATGGGCGAGGGTGGGGCGCCAGGAGCGTCAACAGCATCGCCCTCCGGTCGGCGTCGCTGCGCTGGGATCCGGCCAGACGAGCCGAATGCGGGCCTGGTGCGCCGCCCAGAGCGTCGACCTCCAGCCCACTGTCGTCGCCTACGGTCCACAACCCGCTGCGCTGGGCGAAGATCGACGCCTTGCGCCGGGCGTTCTCGGCGTAGTCGGCTCCTTCGTCAACCTCATTGGTGATCCCCATCTCGTCCAGTGAGACCAATTGCAGCCCGGGCAACCCGAGCAAGGCGAGCATCTCGCGCAGCTTCCCGGCGTTTCGCGTGGCGATCAGCAAACGGGCTGGCTCAGTCATCGATGACTACTCGAACAGGACCTGAACGCCATATCTTTGGCATGCAAACCCCGACGACCTCGCATATAGGGGTCCCTTGATTGCACCAACTACTTATGTCAATGAAAGGTCGCCCAGCTTGACGGTCGATTCTATCTATGTTATACTCATGTGGCGTTACTGGAAACTGGATTGCCAGGTGGCGGTGTGAACCCGAACAACCGGCACCCGCTGCGTCTCAACGTTGGTTTCCTTGTTCACGAGAGCGTTGGGTACAGCCGTACATTCGACTTCGACCTCCCCACCGTCCAGGTAAGTGAAGACCTGGACGTTTCGCATGTGCACGGCCAACTGCGCCTGACCCGCACGGCGCAGGGCTTGTACGGACAGGGGAGTCTGCAGGCCCACACAGCACTCGAGTGCGTGCGTTGCCTGGAGCCCTTTGACCAGGAGATCAGCGCCCGGGTCAACGACCTGTTCGTCCACCCGCCGGGTGCCGCCAGCGAACCACTGCTGGTCATCCCGGAGGCCGCCATTCTTGACCTGGGCCCGCTCCTGCGGGAGTACTTCCTGCTCGACGTCCCCTTGCAGCCGGTCTGCCGGCCGGACTGCAAGGGGCTGTGCCCGGAGTGCGGCAACAACCTGAACGTGGGCGCGTGCCGACACCCGGCTTCCGACATTGACCCGCGTCTGGCGGGGCTGCAGTCCCTGTTGTCCCAGGACTGACGCCCCCGGACCGCCACCCCGCAGGAGCACCGCCTGCGGAGCCACCGGGAGGGCCTGGATGGGCGTATCCAAGGAGCGCTGGCAGAAGCGGGAAGCGTTCGCCGCTCTGTTGGAGAAGGGCGACTACCAGGGTTACATCACCACCGAAGACATCGTCACCGTCTTCCCCGACGTCGAGGACGCCGCTGAGCGGCTCGAGCGGATGCAGACCTTCTTCCGCGGCGCCGGCATCGAGGTGTACGACGATCCGCTTCTGATCCCGGCCCATCTGCGACCGGAGGCCAAACACCCCGACGGCCCTGATGCCTTCGACCTGAGCGCCATCTCGTCCGACGACACCGTCGGGCTATACCTCAAGGAGATGGCCCGCGTTCCCCTGCTGACCACCGAGGAAGAGGTCGACCTGGCGACGCGCATCGAGCGTGGCCGCCGCGGTGAGGTCAAGCTGGCGCGCATGAACGGCAACTGCACGCCCAAAAAGCGCGCCGAGCTCCAGGGCCACATTCAGGACGCGCGCGGCGCCCGCGATCACCTGATCAAGGCCAACACCCGGCTGGTGGTCAGCATTGCCAAGAAGTACATGGCCCGCGGCGTGCCCTTCCTGGACCTGATCCAGGAGGGCAACCTGGGGCTGATGAAGGCGGTCGAGAAGTTCGACTACCACCGCGGCTTCCGCTTCAGCACCTACGCCACCTGGTGGATCCGCCAGACGATCACCCGGGCCATCGCCGACCAGGGACGCACGATCCGCGTCCCGGTCCACATGTCCGACCGCATTCGCCGGCTGTACAAGGTCGCCCGCGAGCTCGAGCAGAGTCAGGGGCGCAAGGCGACGCCGGAGGAGATCGCCGGCGAAATGGAGGTCGACTCGCGCAAGGTGCAGTGGATGATGCGCGTGTCGTGGCGCCCGCTGTCGCTCGAGACGCCGGTGGGCGAAGAGGAAGACTCCGAGCTGGGGGCGTTCGTCGAGGACGAGACCACGCCCACGCCCACCCAGAGCGCCTACCAGAACCTGCTGCGCGAGAAGATCGAGGACGTGCTCGCCACGCTCAGCCCGCGTGAGGCGCGCATCCTGCGCCTGCGCTTCGGGCTGCACAACGGCCGCTCGTATACGCTGGAAGAGGTGGGCCAGAAGTTCGGGCTGACGCGCGAGCGCATCCGCCAGATCGAGGGCAAAGCCCTGCGGCGCCTCAGGCACCCGCGCCGGGCGCGGCAGCTGCGCGACTACCTGAGCTGACCCAGTCCAGGCATGGGAGTGAAACGAGGCGGCCCATCGGGCCGCCTCGGCGCGTGTACGCCCAGCATGGGCGCTGACTAGGAAGGTGGAAGTCCTTCCCGGGGGTTGATGGCACCCACCGTAGCCAAGGGCAAGGGCGTCGTCGTGAGGCG
>Ga0315289_10000501_pt1 | contig 60226 bp, 50 predicted proteins | sample YL17G11_40_MG_FD_203452 | JGI IMG/M metagenome (GOLD analysis project Ga0315289, IMG submission 203452) | Sediment microbial communities from Yellowstone Lake, YNP, Wyoming, USA - YL17G11_40 | ecosystem: Environmental > Aquatic > Freshwater > Lake > Sediment | place: USA: Wyoming | collected... | reverse complement strand
GGCGGCGGCGGCGGCCGGGAGGAGAGGAGGAGAGGAGCCGGCGCCCGCGAGCGCGGCCGGTTCTCCCTCGCCAGCCGCCGCGCCCTCAGCCATCAGGGCCGCCAGCCGCTCCTGCCGCAGGGCTTCCTTGGCACCATGCTCCAGCTCGGCGAGGCGGTCGCCCGCGCGCGCTGGCGGCGGCGGGGCGAGCGACCGCGGGTCGACGCCCGCCGCGAGCGCCGCGCGGAGACCCGCCGCGCACGTCAGCAGCATCGGCCCCGCCCCGGCGGCCACGGGGTCGAATGTCGGGCTCGCCAGGTCGGCCAGGGTGACGGGGCGGGCGGGGGCGGACCGCGCGCGGAGCGCCTGGAGAGGGGGGGTGTTATTTTTGGGGGCGGCGCGAGAAAGCGGAGCGGCCGCCGCCGCCACTCTCCCGCCCGACGCACGATCTCGCGCTCCATGGCGCGCAGCCAGACCGCGGGCGAGTCGCCCATGGCGGGCGGGTGGGGTGGGGAGGGAGGGAGGTGAGCGCCGGAGTGCGCCCGCCGCCCGCCCGACGCGCCACTCTCCTCCCCACTTATCATGCCCCCTCCGCTCCCCCCTCGGCTCGCCGCCCTCGCGGCGGACGCCAGCGCTCGATGGGACGCGCTGGCGCCCGACGATCGCGCGGCGGCGGGCGCGGCCGCGGCGGTCGCCGCGGCGGGCATCGCTGCCGCGCTCGCCATCGCTGCCCGCCCGCGCCCCGGCCCTCACCCTCCCTCGTCCCTGACCGTCGACGGGTCGACCTTTGACGTGGTCGTCGTCGGAGCGGGGCCCGCGGGCGCGGCCGCGGCGTGGCACGCAGCGCGCGGCGGCGTGCGCTCGGTGGCCCTCCTCGACCGCTGCAAGTTTCCCAGGTCGGTGGCCGGTGGATGAGGGCGCGGCTGCTGTGATTTGGGGTGGGAGACGGGCTCCAGGCCGCCCCAACCGCCGACGCCGCCCCCTCCCTCGCCCGCCCTCGCCCCAACCCCAACCTCCCTCGCGCGCCCTCGCCCAGGGACAAGCCGTGCGGCGACGCCGTCACGGCCCCCGCCCTCGCCCTGCTCGCCGAGATGGACGGCGTGCTCGCGTCCCTCAAATGCAGCGGCGACCTGCGCGAGGCCGACACGCTCGCCCTCGTCTCGCCGCGCGGCGCGTCGGCGCTCGGCGCGACGCGGGCCGCGCTCGGCGGCGCGCCCGCGGCGGCGACGGTCAAGCGCGCAGTGCTCGACGCGCGCCTGGTGCGAGCGGCGGCGGCGGTGCCGGGCGTTTGTTTGAAGGAAGGGTTTGAGGTCGACCCCGCGCGCGCCGCGTTCGACCCCGCCACCGCCCTCTGGACCGTCGCCGGCCGCAAGGGCGCCCCGGTGCGCGCCCGCCTGCTCATCCTGGCCGACGGCGCGACGTCGCGCGTGGGGGTGGCGCTCGGGCTGGTGTCGGCGCCGCCGGCCGCGGCGGCCGCGCGCACCTCGATCTCCCCCGGCGGCGCGCGCGCGGCCGACCCGGACGCGTCCCTCATCTTCCGCCGGGACGGCCTGCCCGGCGTGTCGTGCCTGGCGCGGCTGCCCGACGGCGGGCTCACGTTTTCCTCGTTCGCGCCGGCCGACGGCCCGGGCTTCAAGGGCCGGCACGAGGGCGCGGCGCGCAGCGATCCGTTTGTGGCGGCGGTCGCCGGGTCGAAAGCCAAGGTGGGCGGCACCACCGTGGCCCCCACGCGCGCCGGCGGGCAGGGCGTCGCCCGCGCGGCGTCCGCCCACCTCCTTCTGGCCGGCGACGCCGCCGGCGCGGCCGATCCCTGGACCGGGGCCGGCGTCGCGGCGGCGCTGGCGAGCGGGCGGGCGGCGGGGCGGGCGGCGGCGGCCATGTTTGAGGGAGGAGACTATTCGCGCCGCGCGGCGCGCCGCGCGCACGCCCGCGCCCTGGCGTCCGCCCCCCGCCCCCACGGCTTTCGATGCGCGCGCTTCGTGGCTCGCCTCACCGCCGCCTGCCCCTGGCTCATCGACGCGGCCGCGGCGCACGCCGCAGCGCGCGGCGACGCTGCGCTCGCGCGGCTCGCGTCCGTCGCGGCCGGCCCCGCGCCCCGGTGCCGGCTGGCGCGGCCGGATGTGGGGCTGCCCATTTTGCTGCGCGCGGTTGGGGAGGGGGTGGGGCGGGTCACAGGGAGGACGGTCGACCTTTATGGGTGACAAGAGGAGACAGGGGGTTGGGCGGGGCCGCGCGGGCGGCTGCGGGTGTGTTTTGGGTGCGTCGGGCGTCGACATCATCATTGGCGGCGGCCGCGTGCAACCGGGCGTCCATTCTCAACGCGGGGTGGCGTGGCAAGAGAGGGTCGGGGCGAGAGAAGCGGGTCAGCCGGCAGCGCGCCACGCCCCCCCACATCTCGGCCGCCGCCCTCTCCCGCCACCGCCCCCGATGCGGAGCGCGCAAGCGCCGCCCGCTCGCGGCCCAGCCGCGGGCGCGGCGGGCGCGCAAGCGGCGCGGCGCGCGCCGCCCCCTCTCCGCGCTCTCCCGCCCGACGCCCTCGCCCATCTCGCCCACGCCGCGGCGACCTTCGACGCCGGCTCATTTTTAGCCGACGTCGCCGCCCGCGCGCCGCTCGCGCTCGAGCCGGTCGTCCTTCCCTGCCACAACATGGGCTGCGGCGACGCTGTGTACCGCAGGTGAGAGAGGAAGGGAAGGGACGGATTCTGGTGGCGGGCGCGGGGCGATGGGGCCGTGCCGCGCCCAAACCGCCGACCCTCCCACCCTCTCCCTCAGCACGCTCGACCCCGTCCTCCGCCGCGAGCTGCGCAGCGTCTCCCCGCAAGCCGTGGTTTTCGTCGCCGCTGTCCTGGCGGGGTCGGCGCTGCGGCCGGGGGTGTTCCCGGCGCTCTGGGATTATTACGTTGCGGCGTCCGTCGCGCGCGCGCGGCGCCCCCGGTTCAGCCCGTCTGACGTCGCCGTCGGCCGCAAGATCGCGGCCGGCGGCTTTGGCGCCGTCTACCGCGCGACGCTGGACGCGGGCGAGGGCCCAAGGGCCGTCATCCTGAAAAAGGCCGTCGAGTTTGGCCCCGCGGAGGCCTGGATGAACGAGCGCGCCGCGCGCGGCGCCCCCGGCGCGGTCGCCCCCTTTGTCGCCGCGTTCGACGGCGCGGCCGTGGGCGGCGGCAAGCGGCGGCCGGTCGCCGCGGCCGACGGCGGGCCGTTGTGGCTTCTGTGGGAGGATGAAGGCGCGGAATCCCTCTTTGCCACCATGGCCCGCAAGGAGTGGCCCTACTGCGCGGAGCCCATCCTGTTCGGGCGGGAGCTGGAGCGCGAGCGCGGCCCGCGCCGGCGCGCGGCGACGCTCGCGGTCGTGGCGCGCCACCTCTTGGAGTCGCTCGACGCGCTGCACGCGATCGGCATCGTGCACCGCGACGTCAAGCCGCAGAACGTGCTCCTGTCGCCGGCCGACGGGCGGGCCAAGTTGATCGATTTGGGGGCCGCGGTGAGCAGAGAACGAGAGGAGAGGGGTCGGGTGCCGAGCATCTTCGCTTCTGCGCCCACCCTCCTCCCCGCATCCACCCACTTCAGGCCGACCTGCGCGTGGGCATCAACTACATCCCCAACGAGCTCCTCCTCGACCCCCGCTTCGCGCCCCCGGAGAAATACATCATGTCGCGCCTCACCCCGCGCGCGCCCGGCCCCGCCCTCGCCGCCGCGCTCGCCCCGGTCCTTTGGTCCCTGGAGCGGCCGGACAAATTCGATGTCTACTCCCTGGGGCTGACGCTGCTGCAGGCAGCGTTCTCGGCATTGCGGTCGGACAACGCGATCGTGGCGCTCCGCAAAAAGCTGGCCGCCCTCGACCACGACGTCGACGCCTGGGCCCTGACCGCCCGCAAATCGCGCGACTATGCTGACGGCTTCGAGGCCTTGGACCTGGACGGGGGCGCGGCGTGGGAGTGCGTGCGGAGTCTGCTCGCGGCCGACCCCGCCGCGCGCCCTTCCGCTCGCCGCGCGCTGCGCTGCCGCTGGCTCGCGCCGTCGGCGTCCGCCTCCCCGTTTGCTGCCGCGTCGCCCGTCGCCGCCGCGCTGGAGCGGGGCGCGTCCGCGGCCGCGACCGCGGTCGCTGTGGAGCTCGGCGGCGCGGCCGACAGGGGGGGGGGGCTGACGGAAGCCTGGTTGACAGATGAACTCGGCGACGACGGCCCCCTGGGCGCGGAGCCGCCGCGCGCGAGCGCCACGATCGCGTGGTGGCGCGGGCGGCAGGGCGCGGCCAAGGCGGCGCCGCGCGGGCGCGCGGCGGCGCCAGCGGCCGCGCCGCCCAAGGGGGCGGCCAAGGGGCTGCTGCCGCCGGGGCTGCCCCGGCTGCCGTGGGGGCGGGGCGGCGACTGAGAGAGAGAGAGAGCATTCATTCTTCACATTTTTTTAACCTTCCTCGTTCGACTGTTTCGCCATCTAATCACCACACGAGCGGCACGCGCGCGTTCTCGTCGGGCACTGGCTCTGGTTCTGCGAGGGCGGTGGCCAGGGTGTGAGGGGGCGGGCGCGGCGCGGCGCCTGCGCGCGCGGCGGCCGCCGCCGCGAGCGCGCGTGCGGCATCGCGCCGGCTCGCGGGCGCGGCGGCGGCCGCGTCTGACGCGAGCCAGGTGTCCAGTTCGACAGCGGCGGCCGCAGGCGGGCCGCCAGAGGCCAGGAGGAGGAGGCCCAGGTTGGCGCGCCGGGAGTCGGCGCCGGCCGCCCCGCCGCCCGCCTCGCCACTCAAAGTGGCGCCCACCTCGCTCAGAAGCACCGCCCTCCTGGCCGCCGACAAGGCGCGTCGGACGTCGCCCGCGCCGGGCGACGTGAAGATGCCGCGTGCGAGGCGGTGGGCGGCGGCCGCGGCGACAGCGTCCAGGGCCGAGCGCCCCTCGTCCGCCGGCGCCGTCAGCGCCTCGGCCGCTAGCTCAAAGCCGCCGTCGGCGTCCAGAGGGTCGGCGAGTGGGGAGGCAGTGGCCCACCGAAAGGGCCAGAACGCGCGCAGCAGGCGCGCGTCGGCGTCGGCGAGCGCCGACACGGCGTCAAACGCGACGAGCGCGCTGCCGTCGGCCCTTACGCCGCCGCCGGAGGTGAGTTTGAGGAGCGGGGTGAGGGTCGGGAGCGCGCCGTCGGGGAGGCCGCGCCACGAGACGCGCGGGGCGACGGCGAGCGCGCCAGAGGCGAGGAGGCGGCCCGCGACGGCGGCGAGAAGGATCGCGGCGACCGCGGGCGTCGCGGACCGCCGAATCAACGCGTCAGCATGCAGGTACACGGGCGACTCGTAGACTCCCGGGCAGTCAAGGATCGACGCCGGCGGGAGCGACGTCGCCGCCACAACCTTGAGCGGCCACCCAGCGACCGCACGCGCGACGACTGCCAGCGCTTCTTCGCCATCCCGAGCTACGCCTTCGCGATCTAGAGCCGCGGCCACGTCCCTGGCCAGGCCGTCGACGCGCGCGGCAAACGGCGCAGCCGGCAGCGGCACCGCCGCGTCGGTCGCCAGCGCGTCGTCTTCGGCCGCCGCAGCGAGCGCCGCGTTCACGGCATCGATGCGGGCCGGGCCGGTGGCCAGCTCCTGCGCAAAGCGCACGCGCGCCTTCCATGCGTGGGCCGCGCCAAGGGGCGCACGCCGGTAGCGCGGGTCGGCCTCGGCGGGCGGATCGCGCGCGGCGGCGCGGCAGCAGAGCGGCGCCCGCGGGCGCGGGACGCGGGGCGGGCGCATTGGGAGTGAGAGACACTGTCCTCGCATGCCGCGCCCCGCCGCCCGCCTCTGGGCGGCCTACGAGCGCGCCCTGGACGATCACCCTTTTGCGACACGCTCCGCCACGGCCGCCCTCCTGGCCGCCGCGTCGGAACTAACCGCGTCGACCCTCGCCCGCCGCCGCCGCTCGGCGCGCCGTGCCGCGCTGCTCGCCCTCTGGGGCGCCGTGTGGTCGGGACCATCCGGCCACACGTGGCAGCTGGCACTGCACAGGGCTTTCGGCAGGGTGGAGGGGCGGCCAGGGGTTGCCGCGCGAGTCGCGGCCGACGCGGCCGTGTACGGTCCGGCGACCAACCTCCTCACCCTCGCCTTCATCTCCGCCGTCGTCGACCGCCGCGGCATGAAACAAGGCACCTCCGCCGCGCTCGCCGCGTTCCCCAGCGCCCAGGCGCGCGCGTGGCGCGTGTGGCCCGCCGCGTCGGTCGCGGCCTACGCTTTTGTCCCCCCGCGCCTGCGCACCCCGTTCTTCAACTGCGTCGCGTACGGGTGGGGGGTGGCCCTCATCCTGACAGGCGGGCGGGGAAGGAAGAAGAAGGTGTGACGGCCGCGGTTTCTCTGTCGCCCTTTGTTGCTGCTCTCCTCCACGCTTGCACGCACCCCGCCCCACCCGCCACACCACCGCACCCCCCCCACCCCCCTCGCGCATCACTCGTCGTCGTCCCCGACCATGTCGTCGTCGCCGCACCCGACCCCGTCGTCGTCCCCCTCGTCGAACGCGCCGGCGGGCACGCCGTACAGCCGCATGACCGGCTTGTTGGCGTCCCGGACGAGCAGGTATTTCCCCTCGGGCAGGCGGAGCCCGAGGTCGAAGAGGGCGTGCGCGACGCCCCAGCAGTTGTCCAGGGAGAGCGCAATCTGCGCCGCGAAATCTTTCGGCTTGACCGTGTGCGTCCCGAGCACCGTGTGCGCGCCAGGGTCGCGCGGGTGGGACCTCGACACGAACGCCAGCTTGACGAGGTCGACGCCGGCGGCGAGCGCGGCCGCGGTCCAGCGCGCAAGTTTCGACGCGTTGTTTTTCAGTTCGGTCGCGAGCACCGCGCCGCGCTGCGCCTCCAACTTCTGCCGCCAGTCCACGCCCGTCACCTTGGAGTCGTACTCCGTCATGGCGCGCAGGGAGACCAGCTTGCGCTCGCCCTTGTCGTGGACCACGGCGTCGACGTCGAAGCGGGACACGACCTCGATCCCGCCCCCGGCGAGCGAAAACGAGCGGTACCGGTACGCGGTGGGGCCCGGGGCAGCCCCTCCCGCTGGCACGGCAAACGGGAGCGGTTCGGCGCACGGCTCCGGCGGCGCCGCGTCGGCCGGCAGCGTCGCTTGCGCAACCCAGTCCCGCTGCGCCGCCGCCGCCTCCACGCGCAGCTGCTGCAGGCCGTTGATGGATTCTTTGTCGTCGGGCGGCGGGTCGGGCGAGGTTTCGGCGACGGTGGGCGCGTCGGCGAGCGAGTCCGCGCGCGCGTCGACGGTCAGGTCGTTCCCGCTCCGCGTCAGCGTCACGTCCCACCCGTGCACCGACCGGGGCGCGGTCATGAGCACGGCGAGCAGGGCGTCGGTGACGAAGACGCGCTTGGCGGGGGACGGGGTGGCGGCGATGCGCGCAAACACAGGGTCCGCGCTCGCGCGCGGCGCGACCGCCGCGCGGCGCGCGCGCCGCAGCGCGCGCTCCGACCGCGGCGTCACCCGGTCGTACGACCGGTCGTACTGCTCCAGCGCGCCCACAAAGGCGAGGTCGACGGCGGGGGGTGGGGGGTGGGAGAGCTTGGCAAGCGTCGGGAATGCAAACTGCTCCAGGACCGGCCACTCGGGGCGCACGTCCACGCTCGCCGCGTACACCGGCGCCCGGTTGTCGTGGCGCGGCCCAAACGCGGGCCGCGCGCGCGTCGCCTTTTGGCGCGCCGCGTGCGGGACGTGGCTCGGCGGCTCGCCACGCTCGCGCTCGACCCGCTCCCGCTCCCGGCGCGCGGCGCCGGCGCGGTTGGGGCCGAATCGGCGGCCGCCGCGGCCGCGGCCGGTGGGGCGGTTGTCGACGAGGCGGAAGGCGTCGTCCTGGGGAACGAGGCGGCGGGTCGAGGGCGGCCGGGCGAGTTGGGCACGGGGCGGCGCGCACCCGCGCCCCGCTCGCGCGGCGTGCGTCCAATCAGGGGCGCCATCGCGCCCGATCCCGCGGCCGGCCGCGGCGGCGGCCGGCCGCGCGCAGGCAATCGCGACAGCGACGGCCCTCCCTCCCTCTCAGCCTCCCTCCCACCTCCTCGTTGCCCGCCAGGTTGAAGACGGCCGTGCTCGGCTCCCGGTCGCGGCGTTCGTACCGGCCTGGATGGGAAAGAGGGGCGCATCGGCGCCCGCGCCGGCGGCCGGGCGGCCGGGCGGCGCCGCCCGCCCTCCTCCCCTCCTCCCTCCCACTTTCTCACCCCCAAACTTGAGACCCGACGGCGTGAAATCGGCGATGCGCCCCACGCGCTCCGCCTTGTTGAACGGCGCGTACGGCGCGCCCGCGAGCGACGGCGGCACGGTCGCGCCCGGGCCCCAGCCTTCGGGGGCCGGGGGGGGGAGGGGGGGGAGCACAAACTTGGGCGCGGCCATGGCGATCGGGGGTGACTGGAGAGGGAGCGGGGGCGGCCGCGGCCTCGCCGCGCCCCCGCGTTCACTCCCGGCACCGGCACCGCGACACGCTACAATACTCCCCATCCGCTTTCGCTCCAGTTCGTGGTGCGCAGCACGGCCCGGGCGCCGCGAGCGTCGCCCGCCGCCACCTCGACGAGAGACACCGACCCCGCGTCGACAGAGAAAGGGAGGCCTCTCGCGCCCACCGCCGCCGCCAGCGCCGCCGCCACGACGGCCGGAGGCGCCAGGGCGAGGACGACGGGGGACCTGCCGGCGGCGGCGGCCGCGGCGGCGGCGGCCCACGCGTCGTCCGCCGCGGCGACGCCGCCCGCGCCCACGCCCGCCGCGACCGCGACCGCCACCGTTTTGGACACGCTCCCGCAGTGCACGAGCACATGCGGGGCCAGGCCCGCGAGCGCGGCGGGCAGCGGCGGCGGGCGGTCGGGGGGCGCGACCGCGAGCCACGCGACGAGGCCGCCGCCGTCCTTGCCCTTGCCCCGCTCCTTGCGCGGCGCCAGGGCCAGGGCGGGCGTGACGTTGAGCCCGCGCACGGCGACGGTGGAGGGGGTGGGGAAGGACAGTGTGGTGACACCGCCGTTGCCCTGGGCGAGGCGCCGGAACGCGGTCGGCGGCAGGCCGACCGCGGTGGCGACCAGGGCCTGGTTGATGGCGTTGTGCGCGACGACCAGCTGGGCCGTGGGGGCGCAAGGGGAGGGGGAGAGGGGGAACAAATCTACCCAGGCCTCGGCCGCGCGCGCCCACAGGTCGAGCACGGGCGCCGCGCCGTCCAGGGTGAAGCCCGCGGGGTCGGCCTTCCACGCGGCGTACTCGGTGGGGCGCAAAACGGGCGCGTCGGCCTTTGAAAGGCCCTCGAAAGAGTGCAGGTCCATCTCGCGCAGCAGCCGCGTCGTGCGGGCCGGCCCCGGCCGCCCGCCCCAGATGATGGCCGCCGTCTGGGCCGCGCGGGCGAGGGGGGAGTGGACCAGGGCGTCGTGGCTGAGGTTGGAGAGCTAAGGAAAGGGTAGGGCGTCGGTTGTTGCCGCCGGCGCCCGCGCCGCTCGCCGCGCCGCTCCGTCCATGGCGCACTCGTCTCAAGACGCATCAGCCTCTCCCCTCCCCCCCCCTCTCCTCACCGCGTCACGCGCCGCGGCCGCCTGCGCGCGCCCGCGCGGCGTCAGCACGCTCTCGTCGCTCGACCCCTGCATCCTCCCCGCCTCGTTCCACGTGGACTGGCCGTGGCGGACGAGGGTGATGGTGGCGGCAGGGGGGGGGGCGATGGTGAGGCCATGGGGCACGCCGGCGGAGGAGGAGGCCGCGGCGAGCCGCACGCGGCGGCCGGGCGGCGGGCGTGCCGACGGGCGGGGCCCCGCAGGCCGCATTGGGGAGAGTGAGAGAGAACTCAAACGCCGCCTGAAACACTCTGCGATGGTGGTTGCTCGCCTAGCGACTCGGGGACCGCGCGCCTAGCGCGGCGGGGGTCACCAACTACCAAAAATAGGGGGAAGGCGGGCGAGCGGGCGGCGAGAGGCGCCGCCCGCGGCCGCCGCGCGCGCGAAAGAAAACACTCTCTCAAACCCCGATCGCCCGCCAGTCGCCCGCGATGGGCGCGTGCAGCAGGGTGTCCGGAATGCCAAACCCGGCGGCCAGGGCGAGAGCAGGGGCGCCGCCGTCGGCGCAGAGAAGGGCTTGGGCGGACCGCGCGGCCGACCGCAGCGCGGCGAGCCCGCGCGCGCCGGGCACCGCGCCCGACGCCACGTGCCCCGCGCCCGCGGCGCGCGCGCGCGCGACGCCGTGCACGACCGCCGCGAGGCGCAGGAACGGGGCGGCGTCGGGGGGGGCGGCGTCGGCGGCGGCGGTCAGCGCGGCGATCGTTTCGACGTCGGCGCGCGCGACGCCAATCTCCGCCGCGACGTCCATGTTGAGGTCGTACGCCGCCGCGGCGGCAGCTTTGCCACCCGCAGCACCGGCAGCCGCTAATTCAGACGCCAACGCATGCACGAGGACGGCTTCGCGGTGGCGCGCGAGGGCGAGGAGGTGCCGCGGGCAGCCCGCGTCGCCGGCCGGCGGCGCGGGCGGCGGCGCGGGCGCGGCCTTGCCGCCAGAGGTGGCGGCGTCGACGAGCGCCTTGGCGACTTGCTGCATGAGCACGGTGTTATCGCCTAAGGGGAGGAAAGGGGTGGGTCCGTGGGAGAGGACCGACCCCCACCCTCTCCTGTCTCCCCTCCCCCCCTCTCCCCCGACCTTCAAACGTGACGTCCACGTCTTGGTCGTTCCTGTACTCCCCGATGCGGTTGGCCGACAGAAACCCCATGCCGCCGCAGCACTCGCGCGCGGCCTGCTGGGAATCGCGCCGCGCCCACGTCGCCGACGCCTTGAGGCAGGAGGAGAGGATGTGCACCTCCTTGGGGTCGCCGCCCCCGGCGAACAGCTTCTTGAGGCGGCCGATGGCGGCGTGGTGGGCCAGGGTTGACGCGAGCGCGGGGAGCAGCCGCTCGCGCGTCGTCGGGTACGTGAGAATCGGCACCTCTTTCCCGCTCCCATCGGCAAACTGCGTCCGCGACGACGCAAACCGCAGCGCGATAGTCGTCGCGAGGGCGGCCCCGTTGACCGCGCCCTGGGCGATGAGGACGCGGCCCGACGTCAACCCCCCGACCGTCACGCCAAACCGCGCGCCCACGGTCGGGATGGGGGAGGTGTACGCCCCGTCCGGCGCCACGTCGGCGTACTTGTTGAGCAGGGCGGCGCGCGGCACGCGCACGCCGTCGAACCAGAGCTGGCCGTTGTCGACGCCGTTGAGGCCCGCTTTCGCGCCGCAGTCTTTGATGCGCACCCCGGGGCACAGGCGGCCGGCGTCGTCCCGCAGGCGCACGACGAAGACGTGCGGGCCGACGTAGGCGCCGGCGACGGTGAGTTGCGCGAAGACGGCCGAGATTTTGGCGTGCTGGCCGGCGCCGCCGATCCAAAACTTGGACGCCGTGTTGCTTGAGGGAGGAAGGGTAGGGGTGTGGGGTGGGAGGTGGTGGTGTGGGGTGTGCGGCGGGCTGCCGCGCACCCCGCCCCCCCCCCCCTCGCTCCCTTGTCTCTTCTTCTTACGTCGGCGTGCGCAGCACAAACTCTTGCCTCCCGGCATCGTACACCGCCGTCGTCTCGATGCCCATGACGTTGGACCCGTGGCCGAGCTCGGACATCGAGAAGCAGCCGGGAAGGGACAGCGAGTCGATGCCGTCGAGGAAGAGAGAATGCCGCTCCGTGCCCAGTTTGGCGATGGTCCCCCCACACAGCGTAAAGTGGACGCCCGCCTTGATGCAGAGCGAGTAGTCAGCGAGGGCCAGGGTTTCGAGGCACGCCATGAATTTCTCGGGGTCGCGCGTGTAATCCCTAACGGAGAAGAAACGTTGCGCCACGAAAGCTTTGAGCCGCTGCAGGGTCAGCTCCCGGAAGTCGGGGAGGGACGCGCCGTAGGAGGGGGCGAAGAGCGGGTCCTATAGAGGGGGAGGGAGGGGGGCAGCGTCGCGGCCGCGCGGCGCGCGGCGGCGGGGCGGCGCGGCGCGGCCGTCGCCCTCAACGGGTCGCCGACACGGAGCCCGACACGCGGCAGCGGCGCGCGCGGCCCGCGGCGGCCCGCCGCGGCGCGGGCAATGGCGGCCGCCCGCGCGCGCTCTCTCCCCTCCCCCAGCCTACCTCCAAAAACTTGAGCAAGCGCTGCCTGAGGTCATAATTGTCGGTGCAAAGGTGGCGGGCCAGGGCGGCCGTGTCAAACGGGGGCGGGCCCACGACCGGCAGCGGCGGGCCGAGCGGGGCGGCGGCGGGCGCCGGCGTCGCCGATGGTGGGACAGCCGGGGTGAGGTGCCCGCCGAGGACCGCGAGGCGATCCATGGCGGGGACGGGGCGGGCCGGCGGAGAGTGATTGGGCCAGGCGCCCGCCCGCCACACCTCGTCATGCCCCCCACCCCTCGCCCGCTCACGTTCTCGGTCTCCCATGATGATGTGGAAGACCTGAAAGCGCGCCTGGCGGCCACGCGCTGGCCCGATGCCGCGCCGACGCCGCCCGGCAAGAGATGGGACTCGGGCGCGCCGCTCGATTATGTGCAGGTTGGTGTTGTGGAGGAGGGGTGGATGGTACGCGGAGGCAGGGAGGCGAGGGGCGTGGACGACGCCTCCCCCTCCCCTTCTTTGTCTCCAGTCGCTCGCGCTGAAGTGGGCCTCCTTCGACTGGCGCGCCTTTGAGGCCCGCGTCAACGCACACCCCAACTACACGCTGGCAGTGCGGCCGCCAGGGAAGGCGCACGCGTTGGACCTGCACTTTATGCACGCGAAATCGGCCGACCCCGACGCGATCCCCCTCCTCCTGCTCCACGGCTGGCCCGGCTCGTTCATGGAGTTTATCGACATCATTCCCGATCTAACGACCGGCTCCCCCGCCTTTGAGGTGATCGTCCCGTCGCTCCCCGGGTTTGGGCTGTCCGCCGCGCCGGCAGAACCCGGCTGGGGCCTCGCCGCCGCCGCGGACGCCATGGCCGAGCTGATGACCGCCCTGGGCCACGCCCGTTTCTGCGTGCAGGGCGGCGACTGGGGGGCGATGGTGGCCAAGAGTGTCGCCGTCCGGCACCCGGCCCGCGTGGCCGCGCTGCACACAAACATGCCGGTCGCCCGCCCCGCGCTCACCCGGCCCTGGACCCTGGCTCAGGCGGCGCTGGCGCCGATGGCGGAGCGAGGGTTGAAGAACCCTTTCATCTCGAAAGAAGAAGCGCTCGGGCTGCGCGCCATTCTCAATTACGCCGCCGTGGAGAGTGGGTACATGCGGCAACAGTCGACGCGGCCTCAGACGCTTGCCTATGGTCTCTCCGACTCGCCCGCGGGCACCCTGGCGTGGGTTTCGGAGAAATTCCACGCCTGGGCCGACCGCGGCGCCGTCCCGCCGGGGCAGGAGGCTCCGACAGCCATTTTTGGCGACGACACGCTGCTCGGCAACGTGTCGCTGTACTGGCTGAACCGGAGGATCGCGTCCTCCATCCGCTTTTACAAAGAAGTCGAAGCCGGCGGCGAGATCAAAGCCCTGCTCGCGTCCAAGTGCGCCGCCCCGACCGGCGTGCTCATGTGCCCGCGGGAACTGTTCCGGCCGCCGCGCGCGTGGGTCGCGGCGGGCTACAATCTGAAACGGTGGTCGCGGGCGGCGGCCGGAGGCCATTTCGCCGCGCTCGAGGCGAGGGGCGCGTTCGTGGACGACGTGCGCGCGTTCTTCGGCGAGTGGCATTGAAGGAGAGGGGGTGAAGAGGGCAGGCGCTGTGACGCCGTGCAGGGGCGACGGCCAGCCGCGCGCTCACTCTTGCCCCGCGCGGGCCACGGCCGCCGCCCGGCCTCGGCCGCCGCGCCCGCCGTCGGCCGCCGCGCCCGCCCTTTTCTCATGCCGTCGGCGCAGACCGCGGCCGGCGCGTCGGCGCTCGTCGCGGCGGCCGCGAGCGCGGCGGTCGCCGAGTGGCGGGCGCGCGAGGCGGCCCGCTTGCGCGGTGCGGTCCAAATCAACAAGCTGTCGGGTAAGGAGGCGGGTGGGGTTGGGAGCGGGCGCGGGCGGGGCGGGGCGCGGCGCCCATCCCTCGCCGCCGACCCCAGACCTGCGCTCGTGCGAACTCCCCGCGCTCGTCGCGGCGTCGGGCGCCGCCTTTTCGCCGGCCCCGCTCGTCGGCGACCTCTTCCCGATGTCGGATACCGAGCCGCCGCCGTCGGTGGTGCTCATCGCCGGCGAGTCGGCCCACTCGGTCATCCCCCTACCCGGCGGCGCGTCGTGGGTGCGCGACGCCGCCGGCCCGTCCGCCACGCGCACGCGCGTGCGCGAGGCTGACTGGGGCCTGGACGACGGCTCCGGGGCGCGCGTGGGCGTGCTGGGGGTGCTGCAGGCACGCGCGGTGCCGCTGACGGGCGGCACGGTCGTCGTCAGCGCCGACGAGCGGCCGGCCGGCCGCCGCGCGCTCGACGCCGTGTTTGGCGTGCGGCCCGTGCGCGTGACGCACACCGAGGGCCGCATCGAGGCGGGCGTGCGGCTCACGGTCGTGGGCGTGGCGGACAGGGTGCCGGCGGGGGCGGCGCCGTCGCTGCCCGGCTCCCTGCGCTCGCCCGACGGGCGCGTCGTCGTCCTGCGCCCGCCGCGCCGGGGCTCCTACCACGTCACCACCGCGCCCCTGGCGGACATCGTGGCGCGGGCCGAGGCGGGGGCGGAGGGAGCGGCGGCCGCAGCGGTCGGGCTCGCGGTCGTCGGCGGCGCGCTGCTCGCCGCGCGCGCAGTGGCGCGCGTGTTCAGCGCGTGCCAGCGCCTGCTGGCGCGCCGTGCCGCGCGCAGGGCTCGCGCGGCTCGCGCCGCCGCCCGCGGCGCCACCCCCTCCGCCGACGACGGCCCCGGCGGCAGCGGCGGCTGCGTCGTCTGCTGGCGCGAGCCCGCGGCCGCCATCTACCCGTGCGGCCACCTGGCCTGCTGCGAGCCGTGCGCTAAGGCGGCGGGGCGGTGCCCGCTGTGCCGGGCGAGGGGGGGGGTGACGCGCGTGTTTTTTGCCTGACGGGGTGGTCGCATGTGTTTAGGGGGGCGCGTTGTGTATGGAATCAATGCCGTCATTCATCGCTCTCGCTCTCGCTCTCGCTCTCGCTGCCGTCGCTGCTGTCGTCAGAGGAGGAGGTCGAGCCGCTATCGCTCCCCCCTTCCCTCGGCGGCCACACGCCGCCCCACCGCACCGCGCGCGCCCGCCGGTACAGCGCCCGCCCCGCGGACTTGGCCACCGTTACCTCGGCCAGCGCCCCGGCCGGGGTGCAGGTGGTGAGCAGGGCGTGGCCGCCGCGCCGCCGCGGCGGCGCGACGACCCGCGGCCGCGGCGGAGGACGCAGCCCCTCCCCTCCTCCGGCCTTCATGACCGCCACGTACGAAAATCGCTCGTCCTGGTGCGGGGGAGGCCCCGCGCCGGGGCCGGACGCGGCGCCGCGCGCGAGCGCCGGACGGACCAGGCGCTGCGCCGCGCGGCACCACCCGCGCCCGCCGCCCGAGGCCAGGGGGCAGTCGAGCGCGTGCGGGCAGGGCGCGAGCATGCGGCCCGGGGAGGGGCCGGCGAGGAGCGCCCCGCGCGCGCGTTGGACGGCCGCCGCGCCGGCGGGCGTCCCCGGCTCGACGACGACGAGCGCGCCGCCCGCGGCCGTCGCCGCCCACAGGCGCCGCAGCGTGGCCGCCTCCCCCGCGTCGGACTCGCACTCGCCCAGGGCGTAGGCGGCGAGGACGAGGTCGTGCGGGCGCGCGGCGCCGCGCGGCAGGAGCGCGCGCGCCCACCGCGCGGCGGGGTCGCCGGCGCCCGCCTCCACCGCGGCGCCCAGGCGCGCCATGGCGTCGGACCGCTCGATGTGGGTGACAGACGTCAGGCTGGCGCCCCATACGGCCTTCGCGGCCCACGCCGCGGAGCCGGCGCCCGCGCCGAAATCGAGAAGGCTCGCCGGCGCAAACCCCGGCGCCGCCGCCGCCGCCTCGGTCAGCGCGTGCAGCGTCGCCGCGTACGTCGCCGGCGCGCGCACGGCGGCGTAGGCGGCGGCGGCGGAGGGGGTGTAGGAGGGCGGGGGCGGGCGGGGACGCGGGCGCGGCGCGAGCGCGGCCGCGCGCCGGCCGGGGGCGCGCGGCGACAGCCAGCTCCCGCCCAGGGCCTCGGTCGCGCCATCGTCGTCGTCGTCAACCAGCAGCTCGGCGACCTCTGCGTCTGCTTCCGCTTCCCACGGCGCGAGCGCCGCCCCGCCGCGGCCGCGCGACCGCGCCCGCCGCCGCAGCTCGGCCCCCAGCTCGGCAGCCGCCGCGCGCAGCTGGCGCGGGCGGCGCTCGGCGGAGACGGCGGCGGCCAGGGCGGCGTCCAGAAGAGGGGGGAGGCGCACAGCGCGGGGCGGTTCGGGGGGGGGCGCCGCGCCGGCCAGCCCGCGGGCCAGGCGGGCGGCGGTGGCGCGGGCCGCTCGTCGCATACGGGCGGCGAGGCGAGGAGTGACGGCGGGGACGCGGCGCCGGCGCTGGCCACAGATGCCGGTCGCCACCAGCCCTTCCCCTGTCCCCGACCGCCTCACCGCGGCCGAAGCGGCCGCGTTTGCATCGACACCGGCCGACCGCGGCGTCGCCGCCTGGCTGACGCGCACGCGGCGCCCCACAGACGATGCCCGCCGCGTCATCGCGCGCCGGCGGCGCGCCGCGCTCGCGGCGGCCGAGGAGGCCGGCTTCTTCACGCTGGACGAGATGCGGGACCGGCGGCCGGCGCTGGCCGAGCGTTTTTGCGGGCCGGCGACCGTGGCGCCGACCGCGGGCGCCGGCCTGGCCGGCCTGGCCGCCCGCCTGTTTGCCGCGGCCGACGCAGATGCGGCCCGGAGTGCGGCGGCGGCCGAGAGGCGGGCGTCAGCAGGGGGTGGAGCGAGCGCGGAGGTCGACGCGCGCGCCGCGGCCCGAGAGACGCCCACCACCGTCGCCGCGCTGCGCGCCGAGATGGTCCGCATCTACCTTGAGGGCGAGGATGTCACGATCGACTACGCGCGCATCGACGGCGACGCGGCGCTCGACGACGCTCCCGTCGTCGCCGCCGAGGTTGACGCGCACGCGCAAGAGGCCTGGTTCGACGGCCAGAGCGATTAGATTCTAATCGCTTCAGAGAGAGAGAGAGAGAGGGTGGTGAGGCGTGCATGAGTTCATTTGCGGGGCGACTGGACACACCAAGAGAAAACGAGCGCCCCCTACCCACCCCCCTCCTCCATCACTTCTCCTCCCCCGCCCTCTTGGCCGCCGCCCGCGTCATCTCCACCAGGCGCTCCTTGAGCGCCTTGCGGTCGTCGGCCGGCGGCTCAAACGGCACGCGCGCGCGCAGCGCGCCCGCGCCGGGCACGTAGAGCGCGGCGTCAAAGCCTAGCCGGTCGACGCGCAGCATGCGGGCAGAGGCGATGGGCAGGCCGGTGGCCGCGGCGGCCATGCCGGCGATGGCGTCGGCGTGGTCGTCGTTCATGTGGCCGCAGACCGGCGCTGAGAAGCCGGCGACAGGGTCGACAGCCGCTGCCGCGTACTCGGCCGCGGACACAGACCCCGCCCGGCCAAAGCCGGCGACGACGCGGGCGCCGGCAACGGTCAGGCGGTGCCAGGAGAAGTCGCCGAAATCGGCCCAGAAAGCGTCGGGGTGCGCGGCCATGTAGATCTCCCGGGCGGCCGCCGCTTCGGCGCCGTCCAGCTTCTCCGCGACACAGCTCAACGTGACGCGGGAGTCGGCCATGGAGCTGAAGCCGGGCGCGAGGAGGGTGAGCGCGCAGCGCGGCTCGGCCGCCAACTCCCGCGTGTGCGCCGACAGGGAGGAGAGGGCGGCCAGGGGGCGGCCAGCATCATCCGCCGCGACCTGAACGACCGAGCCGGCGGGGGCGCCGGTCGAGGCGGTGGTGGAGAGAACCGCTGTCCGCGCGTGCGCTGCGAGCGTGCGCGCCTCGACGTCGAGCGGCACCCTCGGGGCGGCCGTTTGCGTCGCTTGAAACGCTTGGAGCAGGCCGTCGTCCAGAGGAGGAGGGGGGAAGGAGGCGGGCCTCCCGCCGGGCGCGGCCGCAGCCACCAACCGCGCGCCGCGCGCCGGCCGGCGCGCAGGCGGCGCGACACGGCCTCGGGCGGCCGCCCAGGGGCGGGCGGCGATCAGGCAGCACCGCATGCCGGCGCGGAGAGTGACCGGGCGGCGAGCGCCGTCGTGGCCACACCAGATGGGCGCCGCCTGCAGCAAACCGCCGCCGGCCGACGAGCCGGCGCCCAAGAAGGCGGCCGTGCCGGCGCCGGCCGCACCAAAGGCGGCGCCGGCGCCGGCGCCGCCCGCCGCGCCGGCTGCGCCGCCGCCGGCCAAGCCCGCCGCCCGGCCCGAGCCCAAGCCGGCGGTGGCGGCAGTCAAGCCGGCGCCGCCGGCCACGGCGGTGCCCCCGATTGCGGCGCCCAAGCCCACGCCGGCGCGCGCGCCGCCCGCCGCGCCGCCTTCCGCGGCGGGCTCCGTGCACCTCGTCGTCACGGGCTTTGGCCCGTTTACCGGCGTGCCCAATAATCCGGCCGAGGCGGTCGTGTGCGCGCTGCCGGGCCACCTGGCGACAGCGGCGCCGTCCCTCGCCGCCGCGCTCGACGCCGCGACGATCCTCCCCGTCGGCGCGGCCGCCGCCGAGGCGGCGGTGGAAGCGTTGACCGCGAGCGCGTCCCGGGCGGCGGCGGTCGGCGCGGTCCACGTCTCTCTGCACGTCGGCGTCGCGACCTCTGCCACGACCGCGCGCCTCGAAGCCGTCGCCTTCAACGAAGCCTCCTTCCACGCCCCGGACTGCGACGGGCGCAAATTGTCGGATTGCGTCGTGTGCGATTCCTACCCCCCGGGCGCGCGCCTGATGTCGACGCTGCCCGCGCGCGCAGTCGCGGCGGCGGTCGCGGCGCGCGGGCACCCAGTCCAGGTGTCGGGCGACGCGGGTCGCTTCGTGTGCAACTACCTCTACTTTCGGTCGCTGGCCGCGGCGGCGGCGGACGCCGAACAGGCGGGCGGCGGCGACGGGCCCCGGCGGCACGCGCTGTTTCTGCACATCCCGCCGACCGCGGTCCTGCCGCACGCGGAAGCGATGGCGCTGATCACTGCGGTGCTCGAGGAGGTGGTGGCGGCGGTGGAGAAAGCGTGAGAGAGGGGGGAGAGGAGGGGGAGCGGGCAACCAACCGACGGCGGTCGTCGTCCGACCGGCCCGTCCCGCACTGCGCCGTCCGGCGACCGCGCACCGCACAACGTGGCGCGCGCTCGTGTGAACGTTCTTTGGTGGTGGGCGAGGCGGGGCGGCGCAGCGGCAGTTCTCGCGCGCACTCTCCCGCGCTCCCCAGCCCAGGAAACGGTCCGCGCGCCCGGCGCCGGCGCTGCCGCCCCCGGCGTCGCCCACACATCGCGAGGGGCGCCCCCAAAGCGAGGGACCTCGCGCACGGCGCCGCGCGCTTGCATCGCTCGCGCCCTTCGCGGCGCCCCGCCCTCCCGCGCCCCTCTCCCCCGCCGCGCACGCCCACACGACCATGGCTGCCCCCGTGGTGGGCACCACTCGGTCCCGCACCGACCGCTTCGTGCGCTACCGCGCAGCTGCGCGCGGCGCGCGGCCGCTGCCCGCGCCGCCGGGCGGCAGCGACGCCGACCGGTGAGAGAAGAGAGAGATAGAGAGATGGGAGGTGGCGTTGGGACGAGGGAGGTAGGCGCGCGCCGACGTCTCAACCCCGTCCTCCCTCCTCCCTCCCTCTCTTCTCATAGCGGCGCCGCCCGCCTGCTCGACGCCGCCCTGGGCCCGTCCGACGCCCCTCTCATCGCCGCCGCGTCCGCCGCCGAGGCGGGCGCGGCCGGGGCGGCCGGCGCGGCGCCGCCGCTGTACGTCGCCGCCGCGGCGCAAGTCCGCGCCGACATGTCCGCCATCCGCACCCGCATGGCCGAGCTGAAAGCCCTGCACGGGCGTGCGGCGCTGACATCATTCGACGACACGGCTGGGCGGGACGCCGAGGTGGACGCCGCGACGCGCGGGGTGACTGCGGCGTTTCGCGCCGCTGAAGCCCGTCTGGTCGCCGTCGGCGCCCTCGCCGTCGGCGTCCCCGCCCGCGCTGGCGCCCCGGCCGACGACCGGGTGCAGGCCAATGTGCGGCGCACGCTGGCGGCCGAGCTGCAGGCGCTGTCGCTGGCGTTCAGGAAGCAGCAGAAAGAGTACCTGTCCAAACTGCAGCGCGAAAAGGGAGGGGGTGGCGGCGGCGGCGCGCACGCGTGGGACGACCTGCTCGACGGCGCCGGCCGTGAAGCCAGCGTCGACTCGGAGACGGCGTCGCCGACGCTGGCCGCCACGACGGCGCGCGCCGCCGCCGAGCGAGACCGCGACGTCGCCGCCGTCGTCCAGTCCATCCACGACCTGGGCGCCATCGTCAAAGACCTCGGCGTGCTCGTCATTGAGCAAGGGACGGTGTTGGACCGCATCGATCACAACATCGAGACCGTCGCGACGCGCGTCGCCGACGGCGCGCGGCAGCTCGCGCGCGCGGAAAAGAGCCAGCGCGCGGGGCGCATGGTGATGATCATAATGCTGCTGGCCGCGCTCGTGGTGCTGATGCTGCTGATTGTCGTGCTGAGGGCGCTGTTTTAGAGGGAAGAGGAGACGGGGAGGCGGGACGGCGCGCGCGCGGCTGTTTCCGCCCGCCTTTATTTCCGGCCCTGCCGCCCTTTTAGCTGCAACCACACGGCCTTTCTTCGTCACAGCTTGGCCGACCCCGTGCCCCCAAACACGCCCGGCAGCAGGTGCGGCCGTGGCTCTTTCGCGAGCGCGCTGATCGCCCGAAACGCCGGGTGCTCCGCGCCGCCCGCCAGCTCAAACATGGCCATCTCGGACGTCGACAGGTGGGCGCCCGCGGCCGCGGCGCGCGCGAGGCCGCCGTCGCGGTCGGCAAGGCGGCGCGAAGAAATGCCGTCTGTGAGGAGGTGCACGTCGTGGCCGGCGGCGAGCAGGTCCAGGGCCGTTTGGAGGACGCAGACTGGGGAGGGAGAGGCAAAGGTGTCGGGGCGGCCAAGGAGTCGCTCCGCCGGCGGCCTCCCCACCCCACCCTCTCTCTCTCCGCGCACACCATGTGCCTCCACGCCGCACAGCAGGAAGGAGATGACGTGCGGCGCGGCCGCAAACTCGCCGACCAGCGGGGGCGCCATGGAGAAGGCGCTCTTGGCGCGGACGGCCGCGCCGCGCGGCAGGCGCACCGCGACCTCGGCGGCCGTCGACCCCAATTTGGACGGCACTTGCTCCGTGACCCAGACCGGCATGCCAAAAGCGTTCGCGGCGGCCGCAGCGCGCCCAGAGACGTCGCACACAGCGTCAAAGCCGGAGATAACGCTCCTGAACGCTTCCTGCACATCGCAGATCAGCAGCCCGGTCGTCGCCGGGTCCAGCCGGCCCAGGCGGCCCGCCCCGCCGACCGGGAGGGCGGCGGAGGACGCGGCGCGCGCAGTCATCGCGGCGAGCGGGCGCGCGGCCAGGCGCATGCGGCGGCGGGAGGTGAGGGTGGGGGGGTCGATCGACGTGCGGGTGCCCTCGGACGCCGGCGCCGGGCGAGGGCGGGGCGAGGGAGGAGTGAGAGGCGCCAACTCGGCCGTCTCTGCTCCCTCTCTCTCGACTATCTCTGCACGCGACGCGCGCCCACCGCCCCCCCGCCAACACACAAACAGGGCGCCGTCACGGCGCCACCGACACACTCTCTCCCCCTCACGCGAGCCCGCCGGAAACCCGCGGCGGCGGCCGCCGCGCCTCGCCGCCCCCGCGCTCGCGCGCCAGGTCCATCCAGGGGCCGCCCTCGGTCCCGGCCGCGGCAAAGAGGCGGCGAATGTTGATGACGGACAGCTCGTCCAGCCGGAGCACGGTGGCGTCGGCCGCGGCCAAATCCGCCGGCCGCGCGCCGGCCCCGGCCACCCCCACCGCGCGCATCGACGCGTTGTGCGCCGCGGCGACGGACGCGCGGCACGGCACAAAGGCGACGCAGGAGCGGGGGGGGCGGCCGAGCTTCAGCGCGGCCGCGAGCAGGCGGTGCGCGGCCGTGTCTCCGTCGCCCGCCGACGCGGCCGCGGGCGCGAGCGAGGGCAGGCCCATGCGGCGTAGGGCGGCGCGCAGGGTGGCCGCGTCGAGGGACGAGACCGCGGCGACGGGCACGCCGGCGGCGGCCAGCGCGGCGAGCCAGCGCGCGACGCCGGGGCGCGGCGCACAGAGCTCCGACACCGCCTGCACGTACGCGGCCGCGACCGCGGCGCCGATGGCCCTCGCCTCGCCTATGTCCCGCGTCCACCCGAGCTCGAGCGCGGCGGCGTGCGGCGCCAGGGTCAAGAGCGCGGGCCGCGCGGCGAGCGCGCCCGCCGACGGCGGCGCCCGCCCCGCCGCGGCGGCCACCGCTTCCCACGCCGGGCGCGCCGCGAGCGGGCCCGCCGACGACGCGGCGGCCGCGGCCACCGCGTCCCACGCCGCCAGCTGCGCGGAGCGGGTGTCGGCCAAAACGCCTTCAAAGGAGAAGATGGCGCCGTGAGCCTCGTCCGGCTTCAACGCGTGCCGCAAACGGGCGGCGCCGGTTGGGGACAGGACCTCATTCAGGCGGTCGACTGACAAATCCACGGCGTCGCCGCCGCGGCGGAAGGAAGCGAATCCTTCCCCGTACTCGGCGCCGACGCTGTGGCCGGGGCGCAGGTGCAGCGCGCTCATGGGGCCGTCGTCGTGCGGCGGCAGGGCGCGGAGGGGCGAGCGTCGAGTGGCGGGGGCGGCATGGCGGCGGCCAGCTTGCGGCGCCGCGCGCGCGGCGCGCAGCGCCATCCCGGCGCGGCGGAGGCGCGGCGGACGGTGGCTGGCGTCCGCGGGGGCGGCAATCGGGGGGGGGGCGGGGCGCGGCGGCCGCGCGGTGTGGCGGCGACAGCGACGCCCCGGCCTCGCTCGCTCACTCGCCACACCAAACGGTCGCCCGGGCGCCACCACGCCCGGCCCGCCGCCGCCCTCCGCGCGTCGCCCGTCGACCACGGCCTCGCCGGCGCGCGCGCGTCGCCGCGTCGGCGCCGTTTCCTCGACCCCCCAGAAACAGTCGTATGGGCGCCTGCCTCTCCTACTCCCGCGTCTCCGCCGCCGCCGGCGGCGGCGGCGGCGTGGTCAGCCACCGGGTGGAGGTGTCGGCGGCGTCGGAGGTAAAAGGGGGGGAGGTCGGCGACCGTTGGCGGCGCGGGCGGGCGCGCGCCCGACCCCTCCCTCGCCCCTCCCAGGCCTCCTCCCCCCCCGCCCCACCCTCGCCCGCCCGCGTGAATTTGCCCGAGCCCAAGACCAAAGCGGCGACCGCACCACCGGACGCGGAAGCCCGGCGTAAGGCGAGAGAGGGGGAGAGGGGGGAGGGGCGCTCGCGCGCGCCGCGGCCGCGCCACCCGACCCCTCGCCTCTTTTTTGTTTCCAGGCCCGGGACGGCGTGAAACGTGTCGCCATCGCGGCCAACGCCCTCGCCCGCACCGCGGACGCGGCCGTCGTCCCCCACCCCAAATCCGCGCCGACCCTGGCCCTGCTCCAGGCCGCGGTCGCCGCCTCCCCCCTCTTTGCCCCGCTCTCGTCCCCCGAGCGCACGACGTTGCTTGCCACCATGCACCCCGTCACCGCGGCGGCGGGGCAGGTGGTCATCGCGCAGGGGGAGGCTGGGGGGTCGACTTTTTACGTGTTGGAAAAGGGCGCCGCCACCGCGACCGTCGCGCCGGCCGGTGGCGGGGACGCGGTCGCCGTCAAGGAGTATGGGCCCGGCAGGTAGGAGAGCGGAGAAGAGAGAGAGAAGGGGACAGAGGAGAAGGAGGGAGGCCTGCGCGCGCGAGCCGACCCCCCTGCTAAACCGTACAGCTCTTTTGGCGAGCTCGCCCTGCTCTACTCCTCCCCCCGCGCCACCACCGTGACCGCAATGGCACCATGCAAGCTGTGGGTGCTGGACGCGGGAACGTACGCGGCGGTCCGCCGCGCTGCCGCCGCCGCCGCCGCGTCGCGCCGCCGCGCGCTCGTCGGCGCGGCGCCCCTGCTCTCCGTGCTTACCCCCGACGCGCGTGGCGTGGTGGCGGACGCGCTGGAGCGGGTCGAGTTTGCGGATGGGGGGTGTGTGTTCAACGAGGGCGACGCGGGCGACGCAATGTACTTTGTCGACGAGGGGGCCATCGCCCTGACCCGCCCCACCCCCCTCGGGGACGGCACAGGTGGCGCCGTTGCGCCCTCCACCATTCGCCTGGCCACCGTCGCGGCTGGCGGCCACTTTGGCGAGCGAGCGCTCGCGGTGGCCGAACCGCGCGCGGCGACCGCGGCGGCGGTCGGCTACGCCGTCCTCTACCGCCTCCCCGCCGCCGCGTTCAACACCCTGCTCGGTCCTCTGCCCCTGGTGTGGGCAGCGGAAGCCATGCGGCGGTGCCCGGTGCTCGCGCCGCTGTCCCCCGACCAGCTCGCCGGCGCCGCGGCGGCGGCGACGCGCGTCCAACTCCCTCCCTCCACCCCCGCCTTCCGCGCGGGCGACCCCGGCGACGCCTTCTACGTCATTGACGAGGGGACCGCCACCGTGACCGCGGCCGACGGGCGCGTGCTGGCGGAGCTGGGGCGGGGCGCCGTGTTCGGCGAGGCGGCGCTCCTCGACGCGGCGCCGCGCTCGGCCACCGTCACCGCCTCCTCCCCTCTCTCCCTGCTCCGCCTGGCCAAAGCCGATTTTGAGGCGCGCCTGGGGTCGCTCGCCACGCTGCGGACGGTGTGGCGAGCGGAAGCGTTGCGCCGCGTGGCCCTGCTCGCGCCGCTCTCGGCCGCCGAGCGCGGCACGCTCGCCGCGGCGCTGCTGCCCCGCGTCGCCCCCCCGGGCACCGCCGTCGTGACCGAGGGCGAGCCCGGGCACGACTTTTTCTTGGTCGAAGCGGGCGAGCTGTCCGTCGAAGCGTCCGACGGCGCGCCGCTCGGCGCCGTGCGCGCCGGCGGCTTCTTCGGCGAGCTGGCCCTGCTCCGCAACGCTCCCCGTGCCACCACCGTGCGCGCGGTGACCGAGTGCAGCCTGCTGGCGCTCCCGCGGCCTGCGTTTGAAGCGCTGCTGGGGCCCGCGCGCGCGCTCCTCGCGTCGGCCGCCGGCGGCTACGCGTGCCGCGGCGCGCCGCGCCTCGCCGACCTGCGCCCGCTGGCCCACCTGGGGGCGGGCGCGTACGGGCGCGTCACGCTCGTGGCGGCGGGCGAGGCGCGGTTTGCGCTCAAAACGCTGTCCAAACCTGCGCTCGCCGCCGCGGGCCTCGTCGCCCACGTGTCCCGCGAGCGCGCCGCGGGCGCCGAGTGCGACTCCCCCTTCATCGTGCGCCTCGTCGCCGCCTATCAGGAGCGGGCGCGCGTGCACCTGCTCCAAGAGGCGGTCCCCGGTGGGGAACTCTTTGCGTTGCTCTCTGCGCGCGGTGGGCCCCTGCCGGAAGCGGAGGCCCGGTTTTATGCGGCGTGCGCCGTCACCGGGATCGACCACCTGCACAGCCGGGACCTGGCGTGGCGCGACTTGAAGCCGGAAAACCTTTTAATCGCGGCCGACGGGTATCTGAAACTCGCCGACTTTGGCTTCGCCCGCCGCCTCCCCCCCGGCGACCGCGCCGACACCCTGTGCGGCACGCCAGAATACCTGGCCCCCGAGCTGGTGCAGCAAGCGGGGCACACCAAGGCGGTCGACTGGTGGGCGCTCGGCGTCTTGATCTTCGAAATGGTGGCCGGCCGCCCCCCTTTTTCGGGGGACGACCGCATGGCCATGTTTCGGGATATTGTCGCGTGCCGATACGCGTGGCCCGCGGGGCCATCCAAGGCAGCGCGCGACCTGGTGAGGCAGCTCCTGCGCGTGGCGCCCGCGGCGCGCCTCGGCGCGGGCCGCGGCGGCGCGGGCGAGGTACGGGCGCACCCCTGGTTTGCGGGCTTCGACTGGGACGGGCTGACTGCTCGCACGCTGCCCGCGCCCTTTGTGCCGCCGGCCGGCGAGTGGGGCAGCGGCGGCGACCCGCCGCCCACGGACGACGACGACGAGGCGGCGCGCGAGCGGTACGTGTCGACCGGCGCGTTTGCCGACTTTTGAGAGGGAGGGAGGAGGTGGAGGGGTGGAGGATGGGCAAGGGAGCGAAGGGGTCGGCGCGCGCGCCCCACCCGCTTCTCTCCCCGGCGCATGTCGCGGTCGACAATGTGGAGGTGCAACAGTGCGCGGCGCGAATCGCGCCGCCGCCCTCCCAAAACGTGTGCGGTGGTGGGCGTGGTGTGCTGCGCGCGCCGCGCGCGCCCCGCTCACTCCTCTCCACTCCTCTCTCTCCCCACACCCCCGCATCACAGAATGCGCCGCCTGCGCGTGTACGTGTAGAGCGCCAGAAACACCCACACGCAGGCGAGCAGGATCGCGACGGTCGTCCCCCAGAAGCCGGCGACCGAGTGTTCGAGCGTTGACCGCAGGTTCATGCCAAAAATGCCCGCAAACACCGCGCCCAAGGCGGCCGCGAACGACCCGATGGACAGCGTCAACTCCAGTCGGCTGAGCTCAAACCGGCGCGCCGAGAGGGAGACGGCGATCGACTCCTCGAGGTCGCGCGCGCCGGCGAGCAGCCGCTCGGCCTCCGACTGCGTCGTCGCCGCGCGCGCGAGGTAGTATTCCAGCAGGTCTTCGATCTCCTCGATCTCGCGCTCCTCGGCTTCGTCCTCCTCGAGCTCCTCGAGGGCTTCTTCGGCGGCCGCGGCGGCGGGCGCGTCGTCGCGCGAATCGTCCCCACTCCCTCCGCGCCTCGCTTTGGTCCATTCCGACGGCAGCGGCCGCCCGTTCTCGTCCCGGCGGGGGGTGGCGGGGCCGGCGTCGGCGGCGGCGGCGGACGCGGGGTCGGCCAGGCCGAGCGGCGAGGCGCCGCGCTCGCGCTCGCCGTCGCCTTCGTCAGCCGCGGCCGCCGCCGCCCTCGCCCGCTCCCGCTCCCGCTCCTCGATGTCGCGCTCCAACCGCTCCCGCTCCCGCTCCTCGATGTCGCGCTCCAACCGCTCCCGCTCGCGCGTCCGCCGCTTCTCCTCGCGCGCGGGGCGCGACGTCAGGTTCATTTCGCGCACCTCGTCGTCGTCGTCCAGCACCTCCTCCAACACCTCGCGCAGCGTGTCGGCGCGCGACTCGAGCTCGACGAGGGCCTGCTTGACCCGGCGCAGCTCCTCGAGGTTGACGGGGGTGACTTCGGACGGGAGCGCTTGGAGCACGCGCGTCACGCGGTCGGTCACGGCGAGCAGTTCGGCGTCCAGCCTCCCCGTGGCGACCATAAGCGCGGCTTCCAGCGCTTCCAGCTCGAATGGCGGCGCCCTGGCCCCGTCGTCGTCGTCGAGCGCGCCGTCGGACGAGAGCGTCGCGAGCGCCGCGCGCCGCCGAAACGGGTCGTCGACGCCGGACCCGCCATCGACTCCATCGCCGTCGCCCACGCGCTCGGCGAGGCGGGGTTGGAGGATGTCGAGCCACCTTTGTGAAGAGGTCGACGCCGGCTCAAACAGCAGGCACTTGTTGGCCCGCACGATGGCCCGCACGCCGCCCACATTGATGAGCAGGGACGCCCCCTTGACCGTGACCGAGGGCGCTGTCTTGGTGAGGGAGAGGGACGGGTCGATCCGGCGCAGGTCACGCGGTTGCAGGCCGTTTGCTCGCAACAGGTCGCGCCGCTTGACGTAGATGCGGCGTCCGACGCCGGAGCCATCCACGCGCAGCACTTCGTAGACCGCGCGCCCGGCGGCGGGCTGCGCTTTTTCCGCGGCGTCAGCGGCGGCGTTCGCGGCCGCGTCGGCGTCGGAGCCGGGGTCGGATCCGGGCGGCGCCCGCTGCAGCAGGTCCAGGCTGGAGAGGGCAGAGGCCAGGAGGTCGGCCGCGGGGCCGCCGGGAGGGGACTGGGCAGCGCGGGGAGGGGGGAGGGACGGCGGCGGCGCGCCGGACGGCGGCCAACGGGTCGGCCGCGGGCCGGGCCGGCGCGCGGGGGCCAGAGGCGCGCACTGCGGGCGCCTCAGGGACTGGCGCCCGCCGGAGGGGGCGGGAGAAGGCCGCATCGGGCGCGCAGAGGCCGGCGGCAGCGCGCAGCGCGCTCGCGCGGCCGAGCCGGGCGGCCGCTCGACTGGGCTGAGAACCGACCGCTCGCGCCCGGCGGACGGCGGGGCGGGCGTGAGGGAGGCGGCCGCCAGACAGTGTGCCGCCGCTGCCGTCGCGACCGCCCCACACTCGCAGACGCCACCCCGCCCACCTCCTCCCGTCCACGATGTCCCACCTCAACCACCTGCAAGTCGTCGCCAACACGGCATCCGCCGGCGTCAACGCGGCGTCGTCCCTGCTTTCCAAGGGCAAGGACTACGTGCCCAAGTCGGCGGCCCCGGTCGTCGCCGCGCTCGAGGAGCGCGCCTCCCCCCTGCTCGCGTTTGCCGCGGACACCGCGGGCGGCGCGCTCGTGAGCGTGGACAAAAAGGTGGGGCCGGGTACGTGGGGGAGCGCCCATCGCGCGCGCGCCCTGGCGCCGCGCGCCGGCCGCGCCCGGCGGCCCACCGCCCCCCCCACCCCCCCAGGTGACGGCCGTCGTCGACGTCGCGTCCAAGCTGTACGCGTCGTCGTCCAAGGAGCTCGGGGAGCAGGTGCGCGGCGCCGCGCCGGAGGGTGGAGAGCTTTTGGGGTGGATTCGGGAGGCGGGGGGGGGGGGCCGACGCCGGCCGCCCTCCATAACCGCGCGCGGTCCGCGTGCGCGCGCGATGGTGGGGCGGGTGGGCCCCTGCGGCCCCTCCTCGCGCGTGGCACTTTGCGCGCAGCGATGGGCGCGCCGCGCGCGGCCGCCCGGCCGCCTTCCCCCTCCTCCCGCCCCACGGAGCGCGTGCGAGAGCCTCAGTGCCCGCGCCTGGTGGCGGCCGAGGGCGCCCGAGGCCGGCTCGCTGCGCGGCGCGCCCCCCTCCGGCCCGGGGCGCCTTCCTACCCGCCCCCACCCCTCCCCCGCAGGTCGCCAAGCAAAAGGCGTTCCACGAAACCAACCTGGCGCACTACAAGTCGGCCCGCGAGGTAGGAGGGAGGGGAAGGGGGGAGGGCGGCGTCACCCGAGCGCGAGACAGCGCGCCCACCACCACCACCCTCCCCTCACATTTAGGCCTACCTGCGCAAGATCGAGGAGGCGGTCGACTACCTCAAGACGGCGGGCGTCACCGGCGCCGCGCGCGCGGCGGCCGACGCAGTGACGGCGCGCGTCGACGACGCGAAGAAAGCGGCCTCCACCGCGGGCGCCCACCTGCAGGCCGGCGCGGCGACCGCGCTCGACCGTGTGGGCGACGCGTGGACCGCGCTGCTCGCGCAGCCGGCCGTGCAGTCGGCGCTCGCCAAGGCCGCGCCGTCGGTCGCGGCAGCCAAGGACGCGCTCGCGGCCGCGCACGCCGCCGTCGCCTCCTCCCCCGCCTACGCCAAGGTGTACGGCTCGGGCGTGGGCGCGATCGCGGCGGTGCAGGGGTCGGCCGCGTACAAGGCGGCCGCCGCGCGTTTCGGCCCCGCGGTCGCCCCAATCGCCGGGCCCGCCGTCGCTGCCGTCACCGGGTCGCCGTACTACGCGGCGGCGGTGGAGAACCTGCGCCCGATCGCGAGCAAGTGAAGAGTGGGAGGGAAGAGGCGTGCGGTCGCTGCGTAGCGGCCGCCCGCCGCCGGCCAACCCCTCGACCGCCGTCGCGCCCCTGCTTGAGAGCGAGAGACGGCGCGCCAGGACGCACTGACCCACCACCAGGCCGCGAGCGCGGCCGCGCGCCGCGCCGGGGCTCCTTCCCCGCGCCGCGCGCGCCGCGCCTGCCCCCACACACACTCCACGCCACGCCCCATACCCCGCACCCCACCCGATCTCTCTTGTTTGGGGGCCTCGCCCCCCTCGCGGCGGCCCGCGCGCGGTCGCGGCCGCCGCCCTTTGCGCGCGGCGCGCGGCGCAGCGCGGGCCGCCCGCCCGGCTGTGCAACCAAGGCGCGCGGAGCCACCACATGCACACCCACCCAGTTTATGCGTCACACGGGCGAGCAGAGGCCCGGGCGATAACGAATCGCCCCCCTCACGGCCGCCCTTTCCTCCCGGGGCTCGCCGCGCTCCCCCCCTTGCCCGGCGCCCGCGCCCCCAGCGCGGCCTGCAGCGAGTAGGCAACGCCTCCCCCCAACCCCACGCCGACGCCGAACAGGTTGCGGGAGTTGAAGACGACGTCCCCGAACAGGAACAGGCCGAGGCCGGTCGTCAGGATGTCTTTCATCTGCCCCGTCACAGTCGTCGCCAGCGGCGAGTTGATGGTGGTGCACCAGAAGATGCACAGGTTGAGCAGGAACGCTTGCGAGGCGGAGAGGAGGAGGAAGGCCACGAAACGGGGGTCGCGGAGTTGGGGCGCGGCGGCGACGCCCGCGGGCTCGTCCGTGCAGAAGAGGAAGAAGGCGGCCATGAGGGGGAGGGCGATGAGGTTGTTGTAGAACAAGAGAGCGTGCTGGTTGAGGCCTGGGGGTGGAGGGAGGGGGGGGGGGGTGAGCGCGGCCCGCCCCCCGGTACACCCCTCCCTCCCCCCCCCCCTCCCCCCACCCGTCTTGTCCCCCAGCAGGCGAATGAGGATGAGGTACGCCGCCGTAGACACGACGCAGACGGCGACCCAGGCGTAGCCGGGCGCGGAGAAGGCGAGGTCGGCCGACCCTGCGACCGCGGCGCCGACCGCCATGGCCGCGATCGCCGCGCCGGCGGCCGGCGTGGGCACTTTGCCAAAAGCGAGGTACTCGCCGAAGACGACGAGGAGGGTGGTGGCGCGGCGGAGGACGCTGTACATGGGGACCGTCAAATAGCGCAGCGCGATGACGCCCGACTGCACGTACAGCATCCAGAGCACCGCCAGGGGCGCCACCGCCTTCGCCGTCTCCCACCGGGGGCGGCCGCCGACGTCCAGGGCGCGGCCGGCGTGCAGCACGGCCATGAAGCAGAGGGAAAGCGCGACCTGGGGTGGGAGAGGGGTGGCGGTTGGGTGGGCGGATCGCTAGCGCCTCGCGCACACGCATGCAGTGCTCCCTTTCCCGTGGTGAGGTGGGCGGCGGCGGATCGCGGGCGGCCGCCCCGCGCCCCTGGCGCGGCGCGCAGCCCGAACGATGCGGCGCGCGCCGCCTCCCGCCGCAGCCGCCCCCTCCCACCCCCCATCCATCCCACCTGCAGCGTGGTCACAAAGGCGGGGTACTCGAAGTGGTACACGGAGAAGACGGCCTTGTTGAAGAGGGTGATGGAGACGCTCACCGCGCCGTACGCGAGGCACGCCACCAGCTTCGGGGCGGCGGGGGACGGCAGCCCGGACGCGGACGAGCCGCGGCGGGGGGACCGGCGGGTCTGCATGGTGGGGAGGGTGTGGAGGGGGGGGGGTGCGCGCGCGCAGACGGCGCTCTCTGCTTATGGACCGGGCGGGGAGGAATCGCATGTCGGCCGACCCTCCTGCACGCGCCACTGCACCCGGAAGCTACAGGAGAGCGCGCGCGGGCGAGAAATCAAATCATGGTGGGCCGGCGCGGCGGCGGCGGCGGCGGCGGCGGCGGCGGCGGCGGCGACCGCGGCGACCGTGCGGCCACGCCCCCGCCCCCGCTGCCCGCCTTCCCTCCCTCCCGACCCAGCAAGCCCTGCACCCTGCCCGGCGTGAGGGGCAGCCACCCGCCCGCAGCCTCCCTCAACCGCTCCCTGAGTGCGCGCGTCTCGGCCGCCGCGGCCGCCGCGTCGCCCGACAGCCGCCCCCGCTCCGCCTCCCACGCCGCGGTCGCGGCTTCATGCTCGCGCACCATGGTCAGGCGGCCGAAAGCGACGGCGAACGCGACGCCGGCGAGCAGGGCCTGCACGACCGCGCCGCCGTGTTTGGCGAAATGGGAGGCGACGCGCGCCTTGACCGGCGCCTTGGGGCCTGCAGAACTCTTCTGCATCGCGTTGATGCGGGCCAGGGCGGCGTCTAGGTCTTTGGAGAGGGTCGCCAGTTTGGCGTCGTCCGCCATCGCAGCTCTTGCCCGGGCCGCCGCCGGCGCGGTCGCCTGGTGGGACGCTTGGGCCGATGGCGCGGGGGCGGCGGCTGGAGAGAGTGAGGGGGCGGCGGCGCCGGCACCCAATCAGCCGTTGCACACTGTCTCGCCTCGCCCCTCGCGCGGCATGGCGCCCGCGTGAGCCCGCCCACCGCTCTCCCGCCCTCCCGTGCATCAGCCATGGCGGGCGAGCAGCCGCCCGCCCCCCCGCCGCTCGCGCCGTCGCCCGAGCGCGGCGGCCTGCAGGCGCCAGAGCGGCCCGTGTTTCGCGCGCCCGAGCCGCGGCCCAGCCTGCTGGGTGAGGGGTGGTGGGAGGAGAAGGAGGTGGCGAGGGGTGGGCGACGGGAGGCTCGACGCCCGACGCCCGTCCCTCTCTCCCTCCCCGCAGGCCTCGACAAGTTGGCGTGCCAGCGGCGGGCCGAGGCCGGCCTGCCCGAGCCGGCGCGAGGTGGGCGAGAGAGATTGAGGGGGGGGTGGCGGTCGGCCGCGCCGCGCGCGCACCCTCGCCGACTCTCCCCTTCCTCCCCCACCCCCCCCCAGCTCCGCGCCTCGTGTTTGACGACGGCGCCGACGCCGGCGACCGCACGCCCTCGGCGGCCGCTCCTTCCTCCACTGCCCACCACCCCGAGCGCCACTTTCGCGGCACGCGTGTGGAGACCCCCTCCCACGCCGGCGGCGTCAACGCGGCCGCCGCGGCCGCCATCGAGGCGCGCGCCCGGGACCGGCGCGAGCGCGAGGGGCTGGCCGCGGGGTCGACGCGCGACCGCGACCGCGACCGCCGCGACCGCCGCGACCGCGACCGCCGGCGCGACCGATCCCGATCCCGATCCCGGGACCGCGACCGGCGCGCCTGGTCCGACCGCGACCGCCGGCCGCGGTCGCGGTCGCCGCCGCGGCGCGGCTGGACGCCGCGCGAGCCGCGCGGCTCGGCGTGGGCGCCCGCGTCAGCGCCGCTGCCCGTGCGCGCGGGCACTGCCGGCGGCGGGGCGGTGAGGCCGCCGACGGGGCCCCGGTTTGGGCCGCCCCGGCCGGTGGGCGGCGACGCCGACCGCTCCCGCGCCCGCGCCGACCACCACCCCTCTTCCCGCGCCGCCCGCCGCCCCTCCGCCTCCCCGCCCCCCGCCATCAACCCCGTGGACGACGCCGCCTACGCCGCCGCGGCGGGCGACGTGGACCGGGCATGGTACGACGACGATGAAGGGGGCGCGCTCGCGCGCGGCGACGACTCGTACCTGCCCGACGAATCCTCCCGCTTTGCCAAGCGTGCTGCAGCCGCCACGGCCCGGCTCACGCGCGCCGACGGGTCTCGCATGTCGCTCGCCGCGAGCGCGCGGGCGTCCGACGCGCGGCGCGACGCCGATGCGTGGGAGGCCGACCGGCTGGCCGCCGCCGGCCTGGGCGGCCCCCGCGGGGCGCTCGATGATGTCGACGACGGCGAACGCCTCATCCTGCTCGTGCACGACGCGCGCCCCCCTTTCTTGGCTGGCAAAGCAATCCTCTCGCGCCAAGCCGCGCCCGTGCTCCCGCTGCGCGACCCGACGTCCGACATGGCAGTCATCGCGCGTTCCGGGTCGGCCCTGGTCAAGGCCGTGCGCGCGGTCAAGGACGCGTCCAAGAGCCGGGCCCGGTTTTGGGAGATGGCCGGCTCCAAGATGGGGGCCGCGACGGGCCTGACCGCCGACGAAAAGGCGGCCGGCGACGCAGCGGCCGAAGCTGCGTCCGTGGAAGGCGGCGGCGACGGCAAAGAAAAGGCGGCGACGTACAAGGACGCGATGGGCGCCGCCGTCGCGCAGTCGACCTTCGCCAAAACCAAGACCCTGGCCGAGCAGCGGGCCGCGCTCCCGGTCGCGGCCGTGCGGGACGACCTACTGCAGGCGGTGCGGGAGCACCAGGTCGTGGTGGTGGTGGGGGAGACCGGGTCGGGGAAAACCACCCAAATGGCGCAGTACCTGGCCGAGGACGGGCACGGCGCGCGCGGCATCATCGGATGCACCCAGCCGCGGCGCGTGGCGGCAATGTCGGTGGCGGCGCGCGTCGCGGCCGAGGTCGGCGTGGAATTGGGGCGGGAAGTGGGGTACGCGATTCGCTTCGAGGACGTCACGTCCGACGCTACCCGCATCAAATTCATGACCGACGGCGTGCTCCTCCGCGAGACGCTGCGCGACCCGGATTTGGATTCGTACGCCGCCATCATCATGGACGAGGCGCACGAGCGGTCGCTCAACACGGACGTCCTCTTTGGCATCCTCAAGAAAGTGGTGACCCGCCGCCGCGACTTCAAGCTGATCGTGACGTCGGCCACGCTCGACGCGGGCAAGTTTGCGTCCTTTTTCGGGGGCGTGCCCGTGTTCTCGATTCCGGGGCGCACGTTCCCGGTCGACGTCCTCTTCTCCCGCGTGCCCCAAGAAGACTACGTGGAAGCCGCGGTCAAGCAGGCGCTGGCCGTGCACCTGGGGCAGCCGGCGGGGGACATCTTGATCTTCATGACTGGCCAAGAGGAAATCGACGCGACGGCCACCGCGCTCTCCGACCGGCACGCGTCCCTGGGCGACCGAGCGCCACCGTTGCTCATCCTGCCCATCTACTCGCAGCTGCCGGCGGATTTGCAGGCCAAAATCTTTGCGCCGGCGCCGAACGGGGAACGCAAAATCGTGATATCCACCAACATCGCGGAAACCTCGCTCACCGTCGACGGCGTCAAGTACGTCGTCGACACGGGGTATTGCAAGCTCAAGGTGTACAATCCCCGGCTCGGCATGGACGCGCTCCAAGTCTTCCCCTGCTCCCAAGCCGCCGCGGGCCAGCGCGCGGGCCGCGCGGGGCGCACCTCGGCCGGCGTCTGCTGGCGCCTGTTCACCGAGGGCGCGTACAAGCACGAAATGTTGGCGGCGTCGGTGCCGGAGATCCAGAGGACCAATTTGGGCAACGTGGTGCTCCTCCTGAAATCGCTCAACGTCGACGACCTCCTCCACTTTGACTTTATGGACCCGCCACCGGCGGACAACATCGCGGCTTCCCTCTACTCGCTGTGGGCGCTGGGCGCGCTGGACGACGCTGGCGGCCTCACCCGCCTCGGTCGCCGCATGGTCGAGTTCCCGCTCGACCCCGCCCTCGCCGCCCTCCTCCTCGCCGGCTGCGACGCCGGGTGCGGGGCGGAATGCTTGACGATCGTAGCCATGCTGTCCGTGCCGCCCGCCTTTTTCCGGCCGCCCGACCGCGCCGACGAGTCCGACGCCGCGCGGGAGAAATTTTTCGTGCCCGAGTCCGACCACCTCACCCTGCTCCACGTCTTCACCCAGTGGGAGACGCACGGGCGGCGGGGGGAGTGGTGCGCGCAACACTTTTTGCAGGGAAAAACGCTGCGGAAAGCGGCGGAGGTGCGGTCGCAGCTCGCCGACATCGCCGCCCAGCAGCGCCTGCCGCTCGACTCGTGCGGCGGCGACTGGGACGCGGTGCGGCGTGCCATTTGCGCGGCCTATTTCGTGCACGCGGCGCGGTTTAAAGCGGTCGGGGAGTACGTAGATTGCAGGTCCGGCGCCCCCGCCCACCTCCACCCCTCCTCCGCCCTCTACGGCCTCGGCTACACGCCCGACTATGTGGTCTACCACGAGCTGATCGCCACCCAGAAAGAGTACATGCAGTGCGTGACGGCTGTCGAACCCGAGTGGCTCGCGGACGCGGGGCCGGCCTTCTTTTCGATCAAAACGTCCCACACGTCCCGCCTGGAGGCCGCCGCCCGCGCCAAGGCGGCGTCGAGGGCGGCGACCGAGGCGGCGGCCGCGCGCGCGGCGACGGCGGCGGCGGGGGGCGGGGCGGCGGGCGCGGCCGCCGCGGCGGCCGCGCGCGCGAGAGAGCGGTCGGCCATCGTCACGCCCGGGGCGCGGCCGGGCACGGGGAGTCAGGCGGGGCGGCGGCGCACGTTTGGGTTGTGAAGAGAAGAGGGAGGGGGGAAGAGGGTCGAGAGAGCGCGCCTTGTGGTTACATTTCAGTCCCTGCCTCAACCCCATCTTCTCGTCCCTACCAATCCGCGTCGCAGAGCCGCACCCGCTCAAAGGAAAAGTAGTTGGCGCCGCCGCCGTTGGCGACGGCCCACCGCGTCGGCGCGCCGGCCGCCGCCGCGTCGGCCGCCGCGAGCGCGGCGCGCGAGGGCGGGGCGGCAAGGGCCGGTGCCACGACGCAGAGAGGAGGCGCGGGGCGGCGCCGGGAGAAGGTGGCGCAGCATCGGTGCACGGCGAGGGCGTGGGCGGGGGCCAGCGGGTCCGGGGGGGCGGCGGCGTCGGCAAGGGCCGGGGCGCGGGCGGCCGCCTGCGACGCGCCGCCAGCTCCGCGCCCGCCCACCGCCACGCGGGCGCCGTCCGGCCCGACGAGGGACCAGGGGTGGCCGGCGCCGGCCGCGGGCCACCAACCCCGCGCGGGGGCCGCCCGCGGCGGCGGCGCCGGGCGTTCCGGCGCGACCCGGGGCCTCTTGGCGGTCGGCGGGTCGCCGTCGGCATCACCCGTGCCCTTCGCCCCTTTCTCCCGGCGGCTGCCGCCGCCCGGCGGCGCCGCGAGCGCGGGCGGCCGCCCGTCGCGCGTCCACCCCGCCCCGCCCCACGCCGCGCCCAGCGGCGCGCCGGGGTCAAGGTACCACACCGGCGGGTGGCGGCGCACGATGTAGCCCGCGCGCATGAGGTGGTGGTAGGGCGCGCGCGCGGCGAGCGGCGCGCCCGCCGCGGCGGCCAGCGTCCACGCCTCTTGGAGCGACAGCGGCCGCGTCGAGGACGGGGGCGCCGCTCCGGCGTCCGCCGCGGCCGGTCGCGTGGCGTCTACACCCCCTCCGTGACCCCCAACGAGCAACGCGCCGTCGCCGCGGTCGACCAAGTAGGCCGCCTCCTCCGGGTGCACGTGCAACACCCCGCCATGGTGAAACCCGATGCGAGGCGCCAGCTTGGTGCGGGGCGCGGGGACGGCGGCGGCGCGGCCGGCGGGGCGCCAGGCCGCGAGCGTCGGCGCGCGCGTCGACCGCGGCGCGGCCCACGCCGCCCGCATCGCGGCCAGGCGGGCCGCGACCGCTTCGCCGGACGCGACCGGCACGTCCTCGACGACCGCGCCGGGCCCTGCTTCGGGCTTGGCGCCGCCGCGGCGGAAGATCGACGAGTCTGGGCGGTGCACGGCGTGCTCCGCCGCCGTCAGCGCAGGGGCGGGGGCTGAGGGGGGGTCGGGCATGGTGACCCGCGCGGCGCCGGGCGGGCGCCGGGGAGTGATCGGGCGGCGCGGCGGCGCGGCCGGCCTGGCCGGTCGCGCACGCGCCCACCTTTCTCCTCTTCTCTCTCCTCTTCTTCAGCGCGTTGGACGCGTGCGGCGCCCTGTATCCCGCGTGCGCCCGCGCCGCGCTCCCGCCCCGCGCCGCCCTGCTCGCAGTTGGCACGGGAGGGGTTGGCCTCGAATCTTGGGAGGCGAGCCTGCTGCTGCCGGCCACGTCGGCAGATACTGGATGACATCTATGCATTGCCTGCACGCACCCTTGACCACGTCGCCAGGCGTTGCGCGGTACCTGGTTACCTAACCAATTAGCCACATAAACAGGGGGCCTACCTGTTCCCAAGACAATCCAATCCCGGTCGGGGTAGGTCTAGGGTTAGGGTTAGGGTTGGGGTTAGTCCTGGTAGAGGGTAGTAGTCCCTCTACCACACCATCGACGGCGGCGTTCGTCAAACTTGACACCGTGCACACGAACGTGCGAGCTGTGGAGCCTCCGATCAAGTACGCAGCCCCGACAACCGGGCACCAGACGTTGCTGCGAACCCCGCCATTCCCGCCAGAGCGACAGCATACAGGCGACCCCGCCCCCCACCCAGCACCTCCCTCACGCCGCGTCCACCGCGTGCGCGGTCGCCTCCTGGGTCATCGCCGCGAACAGCGGGGACGACAGGTACCGCTCCCCGTACGAAGGGAGAATGACGACGATCGCATTGCCCGCGTTGCCCGGGCGGGCGGCGAGGGTGGCGGCCGCGATGGCGGCCGCGCCGGACGAGATGCCGACGAGCAGGCCCTGGCCGTGGCGAGCTCGCGCGTTCTCGTGATGGCGTCGTCGGACGTGACCTGGATGACCTCGTCGAGAAAGGGGACGTCGATATTCTGGGGTGGGGGGGAGAGGGAGGGGCGGCGGGTGGAAAAGAGGCGCGCGAACCCCTCGCCCCCCCGGTGCGGCCCGGCCACGGGCGGCCGCTGCACATGCGGGCGGCGGCGCCGTGAACGAGGAGAGAGGGGCTCGAGGAGAGAAAGCGGAGAGAGCTATTTTTTATTTTTGTGTTTTTCTTTTTACCCACGACCTTCCCCTCTCTTCCCCACACCTGGTCCATGACCACCCGCACGAGGACCGAGTCGGGCGCCTGGCCGTAGACACAGATGGCGACCGCGACGCGTTGGCCGGCGTTGAGGCGGACGGGGCCAGGAATTAACACGGGGTTGACGCGGGCAGCGTCGACCTCGACAACGACGACGGAGACCCCATCAATGAAGACGTCGACGGGGGCAGAGGCGCCGCCGCCGGTGGTGAGGCGGAGGCGCGTCCTGGGCGCGGAGCACAGCGACGCGACCGCTTTGATCAGCGCCCAGTTGCACGGCGGCTGCCCCGCGCCCGACACGGTCCCATTCAGCACTTTGACGCCGCAGTGGCCTTGGCCGATGCCGTTGATGATGAGGATGGGGTCCCCAGCCCACAGACATAAAGACACGGTGAGAGCTTTCCGGCAGCGTCGCCCTTCCTTCGTCCTTACGAGGGAACTCAGTTGAGCGCCTGGCCCAACGCGCCATTCTGGACAAAAGTGAGCTTGCCGTTGACGGATTGGCCGCACGTGGCGCCTCGGCCCGCAGCTTGGAACTTGGTGCCGGCGGGCAAAGTGTACACTGGGCAGTAGCACGTCGTGTCGAGCCCGTTGAAGGACGGCTTGAGCAGGCAAGCCGCCGTCTCGCAATACGCAAACGAGCCACCTGTCGAGGTGCAGTCAATCCCTGCGCCGGGCTCACCCTGCGCGCCGCCCTGCGTGTCGCTCGGCCCCCACGCGAACGGGTTGAACGTGGAGATCAGGTCGAATTTGCCACCGTACATGGTGGGCTTGCCGTTGGACGACGGCTGCATCTCAGCGCAGAACGGCGCCGTGTTGTACACCGGCCCCGATATAAATTCTGCGGCCGACGAGTTGCTCGTCGGCGGCGCGCACACGCCCGCCGTGCTGCACAACTTTGCGCTGGCCGCCTTCAGCTTGGCGTCCAGAGTCGCGCCGACGGTCGCCAAGGAAAACGGGTCAACCACAGGGAACCCGTTGAGGCGGCTGACACTGGTGTGGCCGCCCTGCACAGACAGGCAGCCGCACTCAGCGACCGGCGGGTTGGAGTCGAACGTAATTGTACAGTTCGCAAAGGCACAGATTGCGTAGTTCGACAGACATTTCATATTTCCGATACCTTTCACGTTGTCGGTGGTCACGCTAGCCCCCTGCGGGATGGCTGTGTAGATTTTGGACCAGTCCGCGGTGGCTGGATCGAACGTGGCACCGGTGAGAGCAGCAATTGTCGTCAATGCGCTCGCATCGAGGCTGGCCTTGAGCGGCGGAACGTACTGCAGCAGGTCTTCTCTCTTCATACGCACGCCTTGCAGCAGCGTCGTGGTCTTGTTAAATACGTCAGCGGCCTGGGGAAAGGGAGGGGGAGCGACAACTCGTCGCGGCGGACAGCGAGCCACCTTGCTTGCACGCGGGCACGCAAAATTGCGTCGAAGCGCTGCGCGCGCCGCACCCGTGCCGCCTCGCGCCCGCTCCCAATCGCGCCCTTCATCGTCCCAAAGCCGAGCAGGCTCACTCGCCGACTCGCAGCGGGGGGCAGCAGGAGGGGCCCGGGTGCGGGCGTGACGGGTAATTTTGGGCGGGCGCCCAATATGGAGGACCGTGCGTAGTAGGTAGTTCGCGCGCGACGCACCCTGCCCCCTCCCCTCTACCTTGCTCTCACCTGAGCGGCCGCGGCGAGGGCGGCCAGAGCGAACACAGCGATTTTCATGGCGATGGGGGAACTTGGGGAAGAGTGGGGGAGTGAATAAAACGGGGGCGGTCGCGCGCCAAGGAGTTTCCCCTGCGCGGCCGACCGCCCGTTCCGCCAGCCAACCGCCCGCCCCGACGGCGCGCCATCGATCCGGCTCGCGTCAGGTGCGACGGAGTGCGCGCTCACGCGCGGCATCCGCACATTCGGCGGCCGCTGGCGCGCCCGGCCCGGGGCTGGACGCGCCAGTGGCGGGCGCGCTCATGGTGGCAGGCGGGGCCCGGCGGGCGGGCGGGCGGCGGCGAGCGGGCGGGCGCGCGTGGGCCGCCGCTGGCGGCGCGCTGCGCCGCTGCCCGGCCAAGCAGCGACCGCGCCACCCGGTCCGCCCACGCGGCAGTGGCCCGGTCATCGCCGCCCTGACTACTGGACTGCTGGAGCTGAATGAGGTCGGGACCGGTCGGGCAACCTGTTTTTCCGGTTGACAGCGTTCTGAGGAGGTCGCATCGCGGCCTGGCCCTGACCTTGACCCAAACCCCAGAGCGCTATGCGTGCACGTGCTCATTGAAGGAGGGGGAGACGATATTCACAGCCGGTATATTTACAACAAGAAAAGCCCAATTGCGAGCCAGCGCGGGGAGTCGCACGCCCACAGCAAGGACCGGTGCGCGTACGGACTAGGATACTTTGCAGGCAGCACCTATCGAGAAACGTCCGGGCGACGCCGCAGGACGCCGCAGGACGCCGCCCTGGCAGCTTCGGCGCATGATGGTCGGGATCAAGACACGGCGATCCCGGAAGGGCCGCTGAATCCCGAGCCAGTCCGCGTGTACGGGGCGCTCTGCGACAGCGCCCCCGTCGACCCCGACACCTGGCACACTGACACGGAGTCGCAGGTCCCGCCGAAGTTGGTCACGTACGCGTACCCGCCGGACACGGCGATCCCCAAAGGACTGGCGAATCCCGAGCCAGTTTGCGTGCATTTAACTTTGGTTGATCTTTGGGCCGAAACCGCCGTTCTGCAAAAACCGGAGCTTGCCATTTACGGATGTGCCCGCGCAAGTGGAACCGGACCCTGCCACGAAAAAAGGTGTGCCAGGAGCGGGTGTGTAGATAGGACAAAAACAAGTCAGCGGCAGACCGTTCCAGCTGGTCTGGTTCAGGCAGCCGGCTGTCTCGCAGTAGGCGAAGGCGCCGCCCTCGTTGCAAAGGACAGGGTTCGAAGGGGAACCCTGGTTGGGCGACGAAGTGGCGGTAATACCCCAAGCGAACGCGTTGAAGGTCGAGATAATGTCGAACCTGCCACCAAACATGGTCGGCTTGCCGGATAACGATGGTTGCATTTTCTTGCAAAAAGGAGCAACGTTGTAGTTGCTGTCCTCGAAACACGCCTGACTTTCGCCGCATAACGCGACGCTGGGCACCTTGACCGTTTTGTCCAAGACAACAGCAGCCGTGGCAAGATTGTAGGGATCAGGGACGGGAAAGCCGTTGGGTTTTCCGGGGATTTCGACACTACCACCGCGCACGGGCAAGCAGCCGCACTCGGCGATCGGCGGGTTGGACTCGAAGGACACCGTACAGTTTGCGAAGGCGCATATAGCGAAGTCCGATAAGCATTTCATGCCACCCGCAGAAGGAAAAACTGGGACGCTCGCATTGCCATTCAATGTGATCGTGGGCGTTTGCGACTGAGGAAAGCCCGTGTATATCTTGGACCAATTCTCAGTTGCCGGGTCGACCGGCTTCACAAACTTCGCACGCGCTGCGACGAGTGCCGTGAGGACGGCTGAGAATGGTGGAGGGGGGCGTCGACCCTCGAAACGGCAGCACACGCCCTCCCCCCCCGGGAAAAACAGAACAAAGCGCACCAAAGAGACGCGCCGACGTCGTCGGAGTCATGGCGGTGGGCGAAGCCTGAACGAAAGGGAGGCTAGCGACGGGGAGAGAGGGTTGGCGTTTGGGTGATGAGAGGGGCGACGAAGCCAGCCGCCAACCAACGGAGGCGGGGCCGGGTGGTGGCGTTGGAGGTCGGCGCGGCCGGCCGGGCGCGTGTGCCCAACCGCCTCTGGCGAGTTTCTCTGCCGCCCGGGGCCGCCTGCCCGCGCCCCCATGCGGGCCAACCGACGCAAGTGGCGCCGTGGCGGGTGCGCGGGGTTGGGGTCGCGGGGCGGCCACTGGGGCATAGCAAAAACCCACAGGCAGGGTCGAGATTTGAATCGCGCCCGCGCCCGCGCCGCGCCGCGTCCGCCCGCTCCCGCCCAGCGGTGGGTGTTGGAGGCGGTGCGTGGCCGTGGGGGGGTGGCCGAGAAGGGGTACGCGCGCAGGCGTGAGGAAAGGCGCGCGCGCCGGCGCGGCGCGCGCGCGCATGCCGCGGCCAACAGGGGACCACGTGCATCCCCCCCGTGCCGCCGCCGGCGGTGGCGGCCGACCCGGCCGCGGACTCACCAACGAGGTGGGGAGGGTGGTCGGAGATTAAGACCGGTGGGAAAATTGTGGCAGGGTCGCAGTGCGCCCGTTGAAACGAGGCCACCACCGCTTTCCGCGACGTGCGTGGCGGTTGGCGGCCGCCCGACCCCCCAAACTCGGCGGTATGCGTCGCCGCGCCGCGACGGAGGCCGACCAAGAGGCCGCGGCGGCTGCGACCGCGTGCGCGCTCACGCGCGGCATCCGCACATTCGGCGGCCGCTGGCGCGCCCGGCCTGGGGCTGGACGCGCCAGCGGCGGGCGCGCTCATGGTGGCAGGCGGGGCCCGGCGGGCGGGCGGGCGGCGGCGAGCGGGCGGGCGCGCGTGGGCCGCCGCTGGCGGCGCGCTGCGCCGCTGCCCGGCCAAGCAGCGACCGCGCCACCCGGTCCGCCCACGCGGCAGTGGCCCGGTCATCGCCGCCCCGACTGGTAGACTGCCTGAGACATGCTCGCCTCGACTGCAGACAGTGCGCCGGCCGTTGCACGCGCACGCCGCCCAGGCACCCAACAGAGAGCTCCTCGCCCGCCAACCGCCGCTCGTCAGGCGTCGACGCGGGCGCCTGGGCCGACCGCCGCTTCGACGCGCGCATACCACTCCCGCAACGCCGCGCTCCCCCCCATCGCGTCCCCAAACGTGTCCGTCCCGCGCACCGCGCGCCACACGCCAAACGCCGACAGGTCGGCCAGGTCGGGGGACGCGCCGCCGGCAAAGGGCGCGCCGTCGAGCGCACCCGACACCCACTCGGCCGCGGCCGCCGCGAGCGCGTCGCGCGCCTCTCCGTCCACCCCGTACCGCTTGGCCAGGCGCCCCGCGATGGCCCACATCATGCCCGCGCCCACGACGCGCGAGGCGGCCTTTTCGAGCGCGCCCCCGAAATCGCCGGCCTCGGTGATGTAGTCGAACGTTTGCCACGCCTCCCGCCCCGTCCGGTAGATGTTCACCGTCACCACCTTGACCAGCCGGCCGTCGACCCAGCGCCGCCAGGCGGCCTCCTTGTCCGCGTCGGCGGCGGCCGCGCCGCGGCCGCCGCGCAGCCAGCCCCGGGCGCGCGGGGGGGCGGGGCCCCGGCCCGCGGCGCGCGCGGACGCGGCGATGCGGGAGATGATGGCGGACGAGTCGGCCAGGGTGTCGCCGTCGATCAGGGCGACCGGCACTTTTTTGGCGCCCGGCGCGGCCGCTTTCAACTGCCGCTTGGTCAGCGGCGACACCTCCACCGCCACGTACGGCACCCGGTAGTAGTCGAGCACGGCTTTGACCTTGCAGCAAAAAGGGCAGACCTCGTACTGGAGGAGGGTGACCGGGGTCGAGGGGAGCGGGGGCGGGGTCGCCGGCAGCGCGTACACGTCAGCGCCACCCGCCTCGCTGGACGCCGGCGGTGGCGCCGGTTCGGCGGCCGCCCCGGGCGCGGCGGCGAACGCTGCGGCGGCGAATCCGGCAGCGGCGAGCGAGGGCGGCAGCGCCGAGCGCGGGCTGCGAGGTTGGGGGGGGGGGCATTGGGTCGGCGCGCCATCCCGCCTGCCCACGACGGCGCCCTCTCATTGCCACCGCATCGCTCACAATGTCCACGCGGCGGCGGCGGCGGCCGTCGCGGTCGTCGCGCCGCGGCCACCCGCGCTCGCCAGGCCGCGCGGCCCGACGGCGGCCGCTCGGCGGACGACGGCGACCAGGGTGCCCACGCCGCGGCGCATCATGGAAGAAGGCGCCTTGGGCGGGAGTGGGGGCGGCGAGGGACGTGCCGTGCTGTGGCAATCAGAACACGGGGACGCGCCGCCCCGCGTGCCGCGCCCGCGCCCGGCGTCTGTGGGCTGCCGGGCATCGCCTGGGCGCCGCCATGGCGCCCCCGGTGAGCGGGCGAGGGGACGTTCGATTGGCGCGGCGGCAGAGGCCGCCCGCTGCCGCCGCGCGTGACGTGCGCGCGGCCGGCATCGCGAGGACGCGTGTGACGCGGCGGCCTGCACGCCAGAGGGCCCTGGCCGTCTCCCACGCGCCGCGTCCCTGTTGCCGACCCTCCTCCCTCTTCCTCCAGCGCGGCGCCGCCCCCAAGCGGCGGCGGCAGCCGTCGCCGTCCCCCCCCCGGGAGCGCAGCTCGGACGAGAACGCGCGCCCGTGCGCGCGCTCGGGCTTGGGCCCAGCCTCGCCCGTGCCGTCGCCTGCGCCTGCAGCGTCGCCCGCTTTTGAGGTGGGCGACTCGGACCACGACGAGGGCCCGGCGGCGGCTGCCGCGATCGCGGCACCGCCGACCCCTCTCGACGAAGACGACACCGCCGCCCCTCCCCCGTGGACCCCGCCCCCCGGCGTCGGCACCCCCGGCCAAGTCGCCCGCATCACCCTGCGCGACTTCATGTGCCACGCGGCCCTGGACGTCGCCTTTGGCCCGCGCGTCAATTTCGTGTCGGGCGCAAACGGCTCCGGCAAGTCCGCCCTCCTCCAAGCCCTGCAACTCGCGCTCGGCGTCCGCGCCGCCGCCACCGGGCGCGCGGGCGCGGCGGCCGGCCTGGTGCGCAGCGGGGCGAGGGAGGCGAGGGTGGAGGTCACGCTGTGGAACGCGGGCCCCGACGCGCACCGCGCCGACACGTTTGGCGCCTCGCTCACCATCGAGCGCCGCATCACCGCGTCCGGCGGCGGCTCCTGGCGCCTGCGGGCGGCCAGCGGAGCCACCGTCTCCGACAAGCGGGCCGACGTCGACGCGGTGCTCGACGCGCTGTCCGTCGACGCGGCCAACCCGGTCGCCGTCATGACGCAGGACGTCGCGCGCTCGTTCCTGGGCGCCGGAGGGGGTGACAAGAAGGCTGCCGAGAAGAAATTCGAGGTGTACATGCGGGCGACGCTCCTCGCGCGGTCCGAGGCGGCGCACGCGGGCGCCGCGGCGGCCGTCGAGGAAGCGGGGCGCCACGTGGAGGCCGAAGCCGGCCGCGTCGCCGACCGGCGGGCGGACGCGCGCGACCTGGCGGCCGCGGTGGAGCGGGCGCGGGCGCTCGAGGAGCACCGGGGCGACGTAGAGCGGTGCGAGCGCGGGGTGGTCTGGTCGCTCGCGCGCGGGCGCAGCGCGGCGCTCGCCGCGGTCGACCACCGCCTGGCCATCGCCGGCCCCGCGCGCCTGGCGGCCGCGGCTGAAGACGCGGCCGCGGCCGACGGCGACGTGGAAGCCGCCGACGCGGCGGTCGAGCGGCACGGCGCGGCGGGCGCGGCGGCGGCGGCAGCGCTCGCGGCCGCCGCGGCCGACCGGGACGCCGCCCTCGCCGCCGCGCGGACCGCCGACAAGGACGCGCGCAAGGCGGCGCGCGAGGCGGACGAGGCGGACGCGGCGGCGGCCAAGGCGCGGGGTGAGCTCGACGCCGCGGCGGCCGCCGCGCGCGGCGCGGCGGCCGACGGCGGCGCTGCGCACGTCGCGGCCCAAGCGGAAGCCGACGCCGACGTCGCCGCCACCGGCGAAGCCGCCGCCCTGGCCATGACCGCCCTGCGCGATGCGGACGACGCTGTCGGCACCGCCGCGCGCCGCGCGCGCGACGCCGACGACAACGCGCGCGCGGCCGACCGCGCGGCCGACGACGCCCGCCTCGACGCCGCCCGCACGCAGGCCGCCGCGTCGTCCGCCGACCGCGTGTTGCAGTTTACGGGGCGGCCCGAGGTGGCAAGGTTTGCGGCGGGCCTCGCGCGGCGCGACGCGGGCAGCGCGCGGCTGCGCGCGCCCGCGGCCGGACCGCTCGGCGCCCTCGTCCGCGTCGCCCAAACGGCCTGGCTGCCCGCGCTGGCGGCGTGCATGGACAACCTGGGCGGTGCGTACCTGGCATCGAGCCAGGCCGACGCCGACGCGGTCGTCGCGGCGGCCACGGCGGCGGGCGCGCCGCGGACGCGCTGCTACGCTGTCGACCCCGACCGGCCCCCCATCGTCCCCGCCCCTCTCGCCGGCGGCCGCACCTCCCTCCTGTCCCAACTCGCCCTCGCCCCGGGCGCGCCGCCGTCCCTGGCCAACCTCTTGATCGACGTCGCGTCGGCCGACCGCGTCGCGCTGGCCCCCTCGGACGCCGCCGCCCGCGCCGCCGTGGCCGACCGGGGCGTGCATTCGGCGCTCACGCCCGACGGCGCGCGGTACCAGCGGCGCGGGGAGACGGTGACCGCGTTCCCGCCGCCGCTGCCGGCGCGCGTCAAGCCATTTCAGGCGGCCGCGGGCGCGACGCCGGCCGACGTCAAGCGGGTGGCGGCGGACGCGAGTCGGGCGTCGGCGGCGGCCAAGAAGGCGCGGTCGGCGGCGGTGGCGGCAAAGAACGGCGTGGCGGCCGCGCGGACCGCGTTCGATGCCGCCCGCTCTGCCGTCCGCGCCGCCAACAAGGCGCGCGACGACGCCAAGGCGCGCGCGGCCGCGGTGCGCGCGGCAGGCCTGGACGCGGTGGGCGCGACCCAGGGGGGGGGGGCTGGGCTCGACGCGCTGGTGGAGGCGGATGAAGGCGCGGCGGCGCGCGCGGCCGCCGCGCGCGACGCCGCCGACGCAGCGACCGCCGCCGCTTCTGAAGCTCGCGCCACGGCCGACGCCAAGACGGACGCGGTCGCCGCCCTCAAGGACGGCGCGGCTTCGGGCCTGGCGGATCTCGAGGCGCTGGCGGCCGCGGCCTCGACCGCCCGCTCGCGCGCGCGGTCCGCGGCCGACGCCGTCGCCCGCGTGCGCGCCCAGATGGACGCATACGCCGCCTCCCGCCCCGACCTGGCCCAGCAGGCGGCCGACACCGAGGCCGCCGCGCTGGCGGTGTGCTCTGCGGCCGACGGCCACGCGGCGCTCTCCGCGCTGCGCTCCTCCGGCGCCCTCCCCCCCCGACCCGACCCCCGCCCCGGCGCCAACGCGGCGGCCGACGCGGCCAAAGCGGCCGAAGCCGACGCCGAGCGCCTGGCCCGGCGCGCGGCCCGCGCGCGCGCCGCGCTCGCCGCGGGCGAAGCCGCCGCCGGCGGCGGCCTCGCCGACCTGTCGGCCGCCCTCGCGGCCGCCACCGCCGCCCGCGACGCCGCCGTCGCCCGCCTGCGCGCGCACGCGGCCGTCCTGCGCGCGCTGCAGGACGGGCTGGCGCGGCGGGTGGAGGAGTTTCGGAGGATGGACCGCCAGGTGGAGGAAGCGGTCAACCGGCGCTTTGTGCGCTACATGCACCGCAAGGGGCACGTGGGTCAGATTCGGGTCGACCGGGTTGCGCGGACGCTCGACATCCGGGTCGTGGTGGCGGGGGGGGCGCCGGGGGCCGACGGCGGGAGGGCGCCAAAGGTGGGACCAGAGGGATGGTGGGGCTGCCTCGCACCCCGCGCGGGCACGGCTGTGGCCCACGCACGCCCCAAACGCCACCCCCACCTCCTCTTCAGGTCCGGGACTTGCGCCAGCTGTCCGGCGGCGAGCGCTCGTTTGCCACCGTCTGCTTCGCCCTCGCCCTCGGCGAATTCACGGCGTCCCCCTTTCGCGCCATGGACGAGTTTGACGTCTACATGGACGCGGTCAACCGGCGCGTGTCCCTGGCGTCCCTGCTCCAAAACGCGGCCGACGCGGCCCACCTCCAGTTTCTGCTGCTGACCCCGCAAGACGTGGCCGCCGTGCACGCGGCGCGGGACGAGGTGGCGGCGCGGGGGGGGGTGCCGCCTGGGTTTCTGCGGGTCATCACGATGGCGGCGCCTGACCGTGGCGGGGGGGGGGAGGGGGCGGGGGGGGGGCCGGGGCGCGGCGGCGGCGGCGCCGAGTGAGCCGCCGGTGCTGTCGCTGTCTCTCCCTTTCTGTCTGTAGTGTTGTCGCATGCGCCCGGCGGCGGGAGAGAGGTGGATGGAGGTCGCGAAAGCCCCCCGCGCGCTACACAGCGCCGGGCCCAAAAACCAAACCCTCCTTTCTCTCTCCTCTCTCTCCCATCACCCACACGGCGCCCCCGCGCCACCGCACGAGTCGGCGACCCCGATGCCGTGCTGGGTAGGGCACGAGGCGGCGGCCAGGGCGAGCCCCGCGGCGATCGAGTCGCGGCTGAGGCCGCCCAGCCCGGCCGCGGTGGCGAGAGTGGGTCCATCGCAGCCACACCCAGCCGCCGCAAACACCGCCAAATCGGCGCAGCAGGCAGCGGGCGGGTTGGGCGACCGCGCCGCGCGCGCGGCGCAGTCGAGGCCGGGGATGGAGCCCGCGTCGCCGCCCAGGGCGAGCAGGGCGCCGGTGGATCCGGAGCAGGCGCCGGTGGCCAGGGTGAGGCCGAGGGAGGCGCAGTTGTTGTGGGCTGGGGGGGAGAGGGAGGAAGGGTGGTTGGGTCGCCGCGCGGGGCGCTGTCGCCACCCCTGCGGCTGCCAACCTCCACCGACGGCCGCTCCCACCTACCTGGCTCGCCCTCGGCGGCGGCGGGGGCCGGGAGGGAGGACAGGAGCGCGACCGCGAGCGCGAGCGCGAGAGCAGGGGCCGTGGAGGCGGCGGCGCGGCGCGGCATGGTGTCGGCGGTGAAGGGGCGAGCCTGTCGGTGGCCGGTGGCGGCGGCGACGGGCGGCGGGGCGGGAGGGGCAGAGGTGTGTGAGCGGGCAGCCGCGCGGCGGCCGGCAGAGGAGCGCGCGCGCTCCCCGCCCACCCACCCCACCCCACCACCGACTGGCGGCGCGCGCCCACGAGCATGACACGGGCGCCGGCGGCCGCAAAGAATCCTGCCCCCCGCCCCGGCGTTGGAACAATGACCCCCCCACACTCTCCCCCCCCCCCCGCCCCCCCGTCACATGCGCATCACCGCGTTGCTCGCCCCCCGCAGCGTAGACGTCATCCGCCCCGCGGCGTACCCGTTGGACCAGGCCGCCGGGTCGGCGCCGTGCTTGGCCGCGGGGCCGGCTTCCGCCTCGGCAACCGCGGCAGCCGCGTTTTCGGCGCGCAGCCAGTCGGTCACCTGCTCCAGCAGGCGGCCGGCGGCTAATTGCGGGAGCTCTTTGGCCTCGCAGAATTGGCGCATTTGGCCCCGCGCGAGAAACGCGACGTGCGTCGGCCACGCGTCGAGGCCGTCAAAGATGTGCGTCGCGTACACAATGGTCGCGCCGCGGACGTCGCACTCCTTGATGAGGTAGGCCATCAAGTCGGCGCGGCCGAGGACGTCCAAATCGACGGTGATCTCGTCCAGGAGGAGAATTTTAAACTCGCGCGCGAGGCCCATCGCGATTTGCACGCGCCGCCGCTGGCCGTCGGACACGCGGTGCATGCGCCAGGTGGGGTCGATGTCCAGGACGCGGATGAGCTCCGCGACGCGTTCCGGCGTGCCGCCGGGCGCGCGCGACAACATTTCCCCCGCCGGCACGTCGGCCGCCAGGGGCACCGCGTACCCCGCGAACGCGACTTCCCGCTCCCAGTTACCGCCCAGGTAGGAGAGGAGGCCCGACGAGGCGAGGTGGACGTCATGGAACGGCGACCCCCCCAAAACGGTGACCGCGCCCTTGGCCACCATGTGCTGCCCGCCCAGCACGCGCAGCAGGGTGGTCTTCCCGGCCCCGTTGGCGCCCAGGAGCAGGGTGCGGGATCCGGGGGGGAGGGACAGGTGGAGGTCGGTGACGACGGGCGGGACGCCGGCGAGCGGGCGGCCGTCTGGGAAGGGGGGGTCCGGGGGGTTGGCGCGTCTCGTCAATGGCCCCAGCGACGCATGCCAACCCCCTCTCTCTCTCTCCGCACCGATGTCCGGGTAGCAGAACGAGAGGCCGCGCACGGCAATCGCTGGCTGCTCGCCGGGCGGCGCCGCGGCCGCTGCCGCCGCCTCGCCGGCGGGCGGCGCTGCGGCGGCGTCGACCGCGGGCGCGGCGGCGGGCGCGGCCGCCTTCCCCGCCGCGCGCGCGAATGGGCCGTCCGTCGGCAGCTCGGCCGCGGCGAGGTGCGTGGCCAGGGACGTGCCGGGCGCGGCCAAGGAGGTGGGGCGGCCGACGACGGGGTGGAGGGGCATTGGAGGGAGGGGGGATGGGGGCGCGGGGCCGCGGCGGGGTGTGGCGCGACGAGGGGCTGCCGTTCGGTTTCGTTGTTTCGCGCGAATTGCCGGCCGGGAGCGTGTGTCGATGGCTGTTGGTCGCCAATATGTGTGGCGGTCGCCGCGGGGCGGGCGGCGGCGTGAAGAGGGCGGGAACGCGGAGCGACCGCGTGCGTGCGCGAGCGCGGCCCCGTCGCCGCGGCTCCGGCCGCGATCCAATGGCCCCGAAGTCTCTCGTTGGTGTGCTACACCGCGCCACGAAAGCGTTCAGGAGGGACCGTGGCTGGAAAGAGGGTTGAGGGCCCGCGCCGCGCGGTCGCCGCCGCGTCGCTCGGCGTGTCGGCCGCCGCCCCTCCCTCGGCACGCATCTCCATGCCGCTGGACCGGCGCGGGGTGGTGGGCCGCGTGTGGCGCCCCGCCAAAAGGTGCTGACGCGGACACGCACGCCCGGAGATATGCAGCAGCGGGGGAGCGGGGTCTGTCCGCGCCGCCCGCCTCGCGCCCCCCACACCACTCCACCCCACCCTCTGCCGCCTCCCCCAACCCGGTGCGTCGGTCGGCCGCGCCCGCCGCCGGGCCTCGATGGCGGCCGCGGCCGCCGGTTTGCGGCTGCGCGCGATGGCCACATCGAGGCGTTCCGCCCGCGCCGCCCCCAACCCTAACCCGCGGCGCCCGCGCGCGACGCGCACACGTCCACCGCATGCGCCTGGGCGGGAGGGGGGGGCGGCGGCGCGCGGGCGCGCCCGCCGCGGCGCCGCCATGCACCCGGCGGCCGCGCGCCGACTAACACCCTCCCCCCCCCCCCCAGCCGCCTCCATGCGCGCCTGCATCATCGTCACGCTGTTGGCCGCGTCTGCCGCGGTCGCGGTCGCGCGTCCGGGTGCGTGGAGGGGGTGGGTTGGGGCGCCTCGCGTCCAGGCCCAGCGTGTCCGCGGCGTGGGGCCCTGGCCGGCGCCCTCCCGCCCCTCAATCCCCGCGGACGCGTCGGGCGCCGTAATCTCACATCGCTCGCGGGGGCCGATTGCGCCGCGCGCCCGGGCGGCGGCGAGAGCGCGGCGACGCGCGCCTGCATCCCTCCGCCTCGCACACCTCCCTCCCACCCCCAAACCCTCCGTTCCTCCAGACCCCGCCACGCGCGCCACCTCCCCCCTGGGCGCCGGCTTTGTCGCCGCCAAGCCCGGCCAAATGTGCGCGGCCGCCTGCGCGCGCCCCGCCACCTTTGCCGAGTTCGGCGGCGACCGCGTCACCGCGCTCTGCTCCGCCGTGCGCGCCGACGGCACGCGCGCGGCCGGGTGGCAGCTGGCGTCGGGGAAAGCGACGTGCACCATCGTCGACGGCGCCGAGGCGGTCGCCGCCGCCGACTACGCGTGCCTGTGCCTCGACGCGGGCGAGGCGCAGGGCCTCTCGCGCGGCCGCGCCGGCACCGCGTGCGAGACCACTTGCGACAAGTCCCTGCTCGGCGACGCCGGGCGCGCGGTCGCGGTCGGCGGCGGCGACCACGCGTGCCTGGCGACGGCCGAGCAGGGGGTGCAGAACCGGTTTGCGTCCGAGGTCGCCCCCGGCGCCTGCGTCGGCGCGCGCGGGCCGGCCGCGGTCGGCACCGACCAGTACTCGTGCGTGTGCGTGTTCGACACGGCGGCGCGGGCCGCGGCCAAGGCGCCGGCGGCGGGGCCGAAGCGCGGCGAGGTGTCGGTCGCGTCGGCCGAGCCCTGATGATCGATGCGGCGCTGGCGCCGCGCGCCGCCTCTCTAATACCCTCTACCTAGTGACCCCAGCCAACGCCCAGACACACGGGCGCGCGGCCGGCCGCTTCCACCCCTGCCTCGGAGCGCGCCGCCGCGCGCCGCCCTTACACAGACGACTCGTCCCTCCCCACCCCCTCTCTTTACGTCCCCCATGACCACCGCACCCGTTTTGTGCCTGTCGGCCGGCGGGCGGGCGGGGGCTTGTGGGGCGCGCGCCTGGGGGGCGGCCAGTGGGTCGCTTCGTCGACCCCTCTGGCTTTGCCCCCTTGGCGCGCCGCCCTGCCCCCCGCACGCCGCGCGCGGCCCGACTCTCCTCGCCCGCCCGCCAAAAGCCTTTCGGTCCCGCGATGGCGGCGCCCCGGTTTTGCCGGTCGACCGCACGCGCGCCCGCGCGCGCGCGCCTCAACACCCCTCCCCCGCCGCCGCCGCCCGCCCCGGGCGCGCCGTGTCGGTTTTCGAAAACTTGACTCGGCTCGCTCGCGGTGGTCGGCGGCGGCGCGGGGCGGCGGCAAGCGCGCCGCGGGCCGTGGCGGCGGGGCGCCGCCGCCGCGCGCCGGGGGCTGGCGGGCTCTCGTCGCTGAGCCGACCCGATCACGTGTGCGTGTAACAGGGGCCCACCCGGGCAATCCTGGGCACTGGTGGGGAGGGGAGGGCGCGGGGGTGCCGCCCGCCTGCCGCCAGTCTCGTCGCTCCCTCCCCGGGCCCGCATGTGGGCCCGCGCGCCCGGCCCAGCGCCAAGGGCGGCGGCCGCCGGCCATCCGGCGACTTTGCGCCCCGGGCCTCGCCCGGTGGCGGCCGCCCGCCACCGGGGCGCGATGACCGCCGCCGCCCTCCCTCACCACCCTCTCTTCGCCCCCGCCCCCACCCCCGCCGCCTCCTCCGCCCGCTTCACGGCCGCCTACATCACAGCCGCCGGCGTCGCCGCCCTGGCCGCGCCCCAGCCGCTGGCGGACGCGGTCTTCGGCCCCGGCGTCCTGCCGACGCTCTGGGCGCGCGTCCTGGGCTGCCTCGCCGCCACCTTTGGCGCCTACTACGCCGCCGTGTTTGTGGGAGACGTTGAGGAGTCGAAGGAGGGCGGAAAGCCGTCCCCAGTCGCTCTCTCTTTCTATCGCTCGACCGTGTGGGCGCGCGCCGCGCTCGCCGCCGCCCTGGCCGCCCTGGCCGCGGCGCACCGTGCGCCGGGCCTGCTGCTGCTGGCGGCCGCCAACGCGGTCGGCGCGGGCGCCATGGCGTGGGCGCTGGGGCGGAGTTAGACGGAAGACGGAGGCTCGGCCCCGCTTCACACGGCCGCCCGCCACCCATCCACCCCCCAAAATCAGCCCCGCGCGCGCGCGCGAACCCGGCATGTGGCGTGCAACCGCCGCCGGTGCCCCCGCCGTCCCCCGTCTCACTTTTTGGCAAACTGCACCTTCTCCCGCCGCCCCCCCGCCGGCGGCGCCCGCGCTTTCTCGTGGCTCGCCAACTCGGCCGGCACGCGCGCCCCTGACGCCTCCAGCAGTTGCTTGAGCTCGTAAAAGGTGTCGGCGTCTTTGAGCGTGAGAAAGGTGGCCGCCTCGCCCTTGGCCCCCGCGCGCCCCGTGCGCCCGATGCGGTGCGTGTACGCCTCCACGGACGCCGGCATGTCGTAGTTGACGACCAGGGTGACGCCCGCCACGTCCAGGCCGCGGCCGGCGACGTCGGTGGCGATCAGGATCGGGCACTCGCCCGACCGGAACGCCGCGAGGCCCGCCTCCCGCGCGTCCTGCGCCCTTCCCCCGTGCAGGGTGACCGTGCGCCGGCCGGACGTTTCCAGGCGGCGCGCCACGTCGTCCGCGGCGGCGCGCGTGTTGACGAACACGATCGCGCGGTCCCCCCTCCCGACGCGCGCCATCTCCGCCGCGAGCGCCCCCGCTTTCTCGTTGTCCTTGACCATGCGCACCCGCTGCGTCACGGTGGTGGCCACGTTGCCCGCGCGGCCGATGGTCACCACGACGGGGCGGCGCAGGTAGGCGCGCGCGAGGCGTTCGACCGCGGCGGGCATCGTGGCGGAAAACATGTAGGTGGTGCGGTAGACGCGCCCTTCCTCCTCCACGGCCTCATCCTCTCCTTCCGGCTTCATGCTCCCCGCGGGCATGGCGTCGAGCACGGCGACGACTTGGGGCTCGAAGCCGAGGTCGACCATGCGGTCGGCCTCGTCCAGGACGACGTAGTTGCACTGGTTGAGCACAGCGTAGGCCTGGAATGGTGGTGGTGGGGGAAGGGGGGGGGGGGGGGGGGTGAGGGTGAGGAAGGGGCAGGAGAGCGCGCGCGGCGCTCGGCCCGGGTCCCAAGCCTCACTCCCTTGCTCGTCTACTCCCCTCTCACCTTTTCCAGGCAGTCGTTCAGCCGCCCCGGCGTCGCCACCACGATCTCGCACCCCTGCCGCAGCTTGAAGCCTTGGTCCTCGATCGACTGCCCGCCGACGACGGTGACGACACGGTACGGGCCCCCGCCGCCGCCGCGCGTGTGCCGGGCCTGGGGGTGGGGGGTGCATGGTGTGGGAGGCGTGCGCAGGACGTTGTCCGGCGCTCAAACCCGCCACCACCCCCCTCCTCTCCCCTCCACTCGCCAGTTTCCGCGTCTCCTCCTCGATCTGCTGCGCGAGCTCCCGCGTCGGCGCCAGCACGACCGCGTATGGGCCGTGCTGGGCAGCGGCTTCGTCCATGGGGGGCTGCCCCATGACGTAGGTCTGGGGGGAGAGAGGAGAGGGAGGGGAAAGGGAGTCGGCGCCGGTGCGAGCGCGGCGGGCGCCCGACCCGACCACCACCACCCTCCTCCACCCACCAGCATCGGCAGCGCAAACGCGGCTGTCTTGCCGGACCCGGTCTCCGCGATGCCGATCACGTCGCGCTGCTTGAGGCCGAGCGGGATGGCGGCCATTTGGATCGGCGACGGCTTTGTGTAACCCGCCTCGCTGACCGCGTCGAGCAGCGCTTTGGGGAGGCCGGACTCGGTCCACGTGCGCATGGGGAGGCCGGCGCGCCCAGACCCCTTGTAGCCGATGTTGAAGTCTTCGCGGAAGATGCGCCAGTCGCGCTCGGTCATGGCGGTCAACGGCTTGGCCGACCAGTGGTCGCCCGCAGCGCGGTCGTACCCCACAAAGGACGCGGCGGCGGCGGCGGCGGCGGCGTCGGTCGCGGCGTGGGCCGCCGTCGTCGCGTCGCCGGCCGCCGCGCGCGCGCGCGCGGCGCTCGCCGCCGCGACGCTCGCCGCCGCCTTGACCTGCTCCCGCACGTCCACGCCCGCGCGCCGCCCCCGCCCAAACAGGAGGGCGGCGTCCGACGCCGCGGTGCGGGGCACGAGTGGCGCCGCACCGGGCGCGGCGCCCGTGTCGTCGCCCGCGTCCCAATCAAACACAAAGCGCGCCCGGTCGGCCGCTTTGTACACCTTTTTCTTGGCGGCGGGCTCGCCCATGTAGTGCGCGCGGATGGCGGCCAGGGCGGCGGCGTCGGTCGAGGTGGTGGTGTGAGGCGCGGGCGCGCGGCGGTCGTCGCGGCGGTCGGGGCGGCGGTCGTCGCGCCGGTCGTCGCGGCGGTAGTCGCGCCCGCGGTCGTCGCGTCTGTCGTCCCTGCGGTGGCGGTCGTCGTCGCGGCGCGGCGGCGGCGGCGGCGCGCGCGGAGGCGCGGCCGCCGCGCGCGACGCCTCGACCGCCTCCCGGCGGCGGGCCAGTGCCTGCTCCTCGCGCTGGGCCTTGCTCATGAACACGGGCTGAAGAGGGGAGAAGAGGAGAGAGGGGGTGGGCGGGCAAACGCGGGGGGCGCCGCCTCGCGTCGGCCGCCCGCCCGCACTCTCCCTCTCGCCACCCATGCCCCCATACCTTGGCCTGGGCTTCCGCCTCCTCTTTCTTCTGGCGCAGCAGCTGCTCCAGCGAGAGCGGCTCGCGCCGCGCCGGGGGGGCGGCGGGGCGCGCGTCCCGGCGGCCCGCGTCGCCGTCATGGCGGCCGGCATCGCCGCGAGCCGCGTCCCGGCCGCGCGGCGAGCGCGAGCGCGAGCGCGAGCGCCGCATCGGGGAGCGCGAAAGCGGCGCGGCGGGCGGCCTGGCGCGGGCGGCGGCCTGTGTCGCGCGGCGCTGCGCTCGTCGACGCCTGGCGTGGGCCGGTCGGCGCGAGACAATGAGGCCCGCCCGCCGCCGCGACTCGGCCGTTGCCCACTCTCCGCGCGGCCATGCACCAGCCCGCGCCCCCGCCGCCCCCTGCCTCGGGCGGCCGCACCCTCATCGACGCCTGCACCTTCCCCTGCGGCTCCCTCGCCGGCATCCCCGTGCGCGTGCACGCGCTCTTTGCTGTCGCGCTCGTGCTCGGCGTCCTCTCCCAACTCGGCCGCCCCTGGCAGGCCATGGTGTGGGCGGCACTCCTGTACGGCCCCGTGCTCGCGCTCACCGTGGTGCTGCACGAGCTGGGGCACTGCGCCGCGACGCGGCGGTGCGGCGGGTCGGTGCACTCGATCCTGCTCTGGCCGCTCGGCGGCCTCGCCTACGTCGGCCACACCGCCAGCCCCGGGCGGGACCTGGTCGTGGCCGTCGCCGGCCCCGCGACGCACGTGCCGCAAGCCGCGCTGTGGGTCGCGCTCGAGCTCGCCTCCATGGCCGCGGCCGGCCGCGGCGCGCGCCTGCAGTGGGCCGTGTGGCCGCCCTGGAACAATGTGTGGCTGGCCCTGGTGACGGGGGCCGTCCAACTCAACGTCTCCCTGTTCGCGTTCAACCTCCTCGTCCCCGCCTACCCCTTGGACGGCGGCCGCGTCTTCGCCGACGCGTTGCTCCTGTGCGGCGTCCCGGTCAAGCTCGCGGCCTACATCGTTTCCGGCGTGGGCGTCGCGGGCGGCGTCGTGGTCGTCGGCGCGTGCATCGGCCTGCGCGCCTTTGTCGGGGTCGCGGTCGGCGCCTGGATCCTGTTTGCCTCGTTTGAGCTGCTGTCGGCCGCGGTGGGGGGGCGGGCGGCGGAGCACCCGCTGTTTGACTTCGGGGGGGGGGGGAGTGGAGGGGGGGGGGAGTCGGAGCCGCCCGCGTGGCCGCCGCAGGCGATGCCGCCGCCCCGGTAGAAGCGCATGACATAGAGGGCGCGACGGAGGGCGTGTGAGGCGCGTCAAGTCAGCACGCGGGCGCGGGGCATCCCTCCTCCCTCGTCCGCCTCTCTCAAAAGCCGAGCCCCGCAAACGGGTCCCCGCCCTTGGCGCCCGCGGCCGGCGGCGGGGCGCGGGAGGGCGACATCGCGGCCGGCGCGGGCGGCGCGGCGGGGGGGGGGGCGGCGGCAAACGGGTCGGCCGCGCGCGCGGCGGGCGCCGACGCAAACGCGTCCCACGCCGGCGGCGACGCGGGGGCGGCGGCGGCTGCGGACCCGGCAAACGCGTCCCACGCGGGCGCGGGGGCGGGGGCGGGGTAGAGGGTCAGGGCGGCCAAGAGGTCGACCTCGGGCGCGGCGGCCGCCGCGGGCGCCGCCGCCGGCGCCGCCGGCGCCAGCAGGTCGGCCAGCAGGTCGACGCCCGCTGGCGCAACCGCCGCCGCCGGCGCGCGGGGCGCCGCGATGGGCAGCGCGGGCCCGAGCGAGGCCGCGACGCGGGGGTCGACGACCACGTCGGAGAGCCGCTTCCCCTTGCCCGCCCGGGGGGCGGCAGCCGCCGCCGACGCGGGCCTCGGCGTCCTCGCAGCTTCCGCCTCCAGGCGTTGAATGCGCGCCGCGGTCGCGGCGACGGGGTCGGCTGCGGGCGACGGCGGCGTCGCCGGGGCAGCAGACGCGCCGCCGCCGCCAAACCCCGCAAACCCGCCGGCCACCGGCCGGGGCGCCGACGACGACGACGCGCCGTAGGAGCCCGCGTACGCGGCCGCGGGCGCGCCGCTGGCGCCGCCGCCGCGCGCGGCCGACAGCGCGCGCGGCGGCGGCCGGTCCCGGCCGCCGCCAGAGGAGCCGACGCCGCCATACTTTGTCGCGTTCGCCGCGGCGGCGTCCCTGGCCGCGGCCAGGGACGCTGGGTCGGCCACCACGTCCGCCAGGCGCTTCGCGCGCTCGCGCACGTTGACCCCCTGGTCCCGCCCCCGCTCGTCCCGGTGCTCGAAACCGGACAGACGCTCCAGGAGGGCGGCGTTGGACGCTAATTCGCGCCCCACGGCGGGCGGGCCGTGGCGGGCGAGGTGGTCCAGAACGAGGAGAGCTTTGTAGCATTTCCGCCAGTCCCCCCCCGTCGCCTGCAGCCGGCGGCCAAGGACGGCCATGATCTGGTTGTACGACTCCCGGTCGAACGAAGCGCGGGCCAGGTCTGGGGGTGGGGGCGAGGGGGTGTCGGCGCGCGCGCGGACCAGACCACCTCCCTTCCCCCACCCTCCCTTGTCCCTCACCCGCCATCGCCGCGCCGTGCGGCCCCCAGGGCTCGCCGTTGGTCGCCTCTTCCGCCGCGATCTCCACTTCAGAGAGGTTGAGCGCGTACTTCTTCACCCCCCTCAAAGCGGCGTCCCTTGCCGACGCCAGCGGGGTGCCGTCCAGCTTGCGGTCGAGCTTCTTGATCCAGTCCATGGTGCAGGGGGGTGGGCGGGAGGAGGCGAGGTGGCGCGCGGCGCGCGATGGGACAGCGCGCGCGGGGCACCGCGCGCGGGCGGCGGCGGGGAGACGCGGTGGGCTTGGGCCCCGGCCGCGGGCGCGGGCGGCGGCCCGGGCGGCGGGGGAGGGGGCGGCGCCAGAGTGTGCAGCGTCGCTCACGCCCCTCGACCACCTCCTCGCTCTTCCGTAGCCTCTGTGCCGCCCCGTCACACGAGCGCGAGCCCCAGGCCGCGGCACACATCCTCCATGACCACCCACACCCACGCTCAAGCCGTCGCGTCCCCTACTCGGGCGCGCGCGCGACGACGCCGCCCCCCGCGCGGCGCGCGCCACCACCCCCACCACCCCCCTCCGGCGCGACGCTGACCACGAACGACGACCGGCGCGACGCCGCGCCCGACGACGCGGCCGACGGCGCGGAGCCGCCGGGGCGCGAGGCGGCAAAGGCGCCGCCGGAGCCGGGCGTCGCGGCCGCGCCAGCGGGCGAGAACGCCAGGCCGCCCGCGGCGCGCCCGCCGGACGACCGGATGGACGACCGCCCGTCCGAGCTGGCCGCGCTGGGCGGGCCCACGAGGCGCGCGCCCAGGCCGCCGGCGGCCGAGCCGCCGAGCGGGCCGCCGCCGCCGCGCGCCGCGCGCCTGCGGCGGCGCGCTTTGGCCACCTTGGACACCACCGCCGCGCCAGTGAGGCCGGTCAGGGCGGCCAGGGCGACGGGGACCGCGATGGCGGCGGTGCGGGAGGAGGCGTTGTCGAGGGGAGGAGGGGGCGGGGTGGGCGCGCGCGCGGGGCCGGCGGCGCCGCCGCCCACCCCGGCCCCGCGCGGCTGCACAGACTTGTCGATGGACGTCGTCGCCGCGTTGCCGCCGGGGGCGGTGGAGTTGGCGGGGGCGGGGGCGCCGGCGGCGGCGACGGCTGCGGCGGCGGGGCCGGCCGCGCGCGCCGACGGCTTGGGCGCCGCCGCCGCTTCCCCGCCGCACTGCACCGGCGCACATTTCCCTTCCTTGGCCGCCTTGTACGCGCCCGTGTCCACAACGAACGCGCCCGCGAGGCACGCCCCGGCGCCGCCGAGCGGCGTGCACGCGGCGGCCGCCGCGAGCGAGCGCGCGACCTCCGCAGCAACCACCACGCCGTCGCACGCCCACACGTCGGCCGTGGCGGCGTCGGCCAGGACTCGGGTGGCGCAGGAGGGGGGAGGGGCGGGCGGGCGGCACGCGGGGGAGGTCGGCGCCGGGGTCGCGGGCGCGGTCGGCGTCGGCGTCGCGGCCGCGGTCGTCAGCCGGGGAGGCGACACAGCCGACGGCGCGAGCGAGGTGGGAGGAGGCGGGAGCGTGGCGGCGGGCGTGGTCGGCGGCGGGGTCGAGACCGACGTCGGCGCCGGCGCCGCGACCGCCGGCGGCGCGCGGGGCGACGCCGCCAGCAGCGCGGGCTCGCGCTTAGGCACGATGGCAACGGAGGCGGCCGGCGCGGGCGCGGCGACAGGCTCGCTCGCGGCGGCGGCCGGCGCGGGCGCCGGCGTGCCCCCCCCTTTCTTGCACTTGACACCCACCCCCGACCCACACGGCGTCTCCACGCACGTCCCGTTGACGACGGCGTCGTACAGGGACGCGTCCACGACGGCGGCGCCGCACGCGACCGCGCCCGCGGCGCGCGCACACGGACCGGCGCGCAGG
>Ga0315289_10000497_pt1 | contig 60434 bp, 39 predicted proteins | sample YL17G11_40_MG_FD_203452 | JGI IMG/M metagenome (GOLD analysis project Ga0315289, IMG submission 203452) | Sediment microbial communities from Yellowstone Lake, YNP, Wyoming, USA - YL17G11_40 | ecosystem: Environmental > Aquatic > Freshwater > Lake > Sediment | place: USA: Wyoming | collected... | reverse complement strand
TTAGTGGGACAGAGAGGTTGCAGGGGCAAGAAATGGGACGGGACAGGGAGGGAATTGGTTTCAGGTTGTTGATATGGTTGCACGGGGACAGTTTGTTGCTTTCATATCAAAATGTGGGGGACGGTGCATTCAACAGGGAGAGAAAAGGGGGACGGGAGCGGTTTGATGAAAGGCAGAGGGGACGCGCACGTACACGCACTCCTACCAGGCCGACGCCGCCAGGTGGACGGCCGCCTCGCCGCGACCCGCCTTGGCAGTCGCCGCCGCGGCCTCGGACGGGCTGAGGCCGGCTAGGTCGTGGGGGCCGCCCCAGTCAGCCCGGGGCGTCACGCAGCCCCAGGCGCCGCCGCAGCCGCCGCTGCCGCCGCCGCCGCCGTCGCCCGAGTCCAGGGAGACGGCGCCCTCCGACATTTCCGTCTCGGTGCGGCCCAGGGAGAGGGCTCCCAGGGAGGGACCGACGCCGGCCAGGGAGGGCGAGACGGGCGCACCACCGCCACCAGCCGCCGCGGCGGCGGCGGCAGCAGCAGCAGCAGCAGGCGCGCCATGGTGGCGTGCGCGCCAGCCCGCCGCCTCCACGCCGTCGGACGACAGCGCGGGCGCCCGGTCCGCGACGGGCATACTGACCCCGGCCAGCGCGGCCTCGGCGGCCGCTTCCAGGGCGGCATTCATAGGTGTGCGCGTGCGGCGCGGGCGGGCGGGCGGGGCGGCGCCCTCGGCCAGGGAGGTCGGCGTCTGCCCGCCGCCGCCCCGCCGGTGGCGGCGGCGGCGGACGGCCCCACCCCGCCCGCCGCCTCCCGCGGTCGGCGAGGGCGGCGCCCACCCGTCCCGGGCGGACCGCTGGGCAAAGGCCAGCTCCCAGTCGACGTAGGCCTCCACAAATGGGCGCATGGCGTCCAGGTCCACGAGGGCACATGATTGAGAGCGGCTGGTGAGGGCGGGCGGGTGGGCGGCCGCGCTCGTCGAAAAGGTGCCCGGCGGGAAAAAGCAATTGGTCATGGTGGTGGTGGAAGCCAGCTCCGCGGCGGCCGCCGCGGCCGCAGCCGCCGCGGCCGCATCAGACACGCGCCGCCCCAGGTTGCCGGACGGCAGAGACGCCGCCCGGCTGACCCCGCCGCCGCCGCCGCCGCCGCCCAGCAGGGCCGCGACGGCGCTGTAGGTGGAGGCCAGCGGGACGAGCGGCGGGGTGGCGTGCGCGGCGACGGCGTGCGGCCCGCCAGCCCGCCCGCCGCCGCCGCCGCCGCCATCGTGCGTCGCCCGCCGGGAGGCGGCGGCGTGCGTGTTGTCAGAGGCGCTGCGGGCGTAGGGCGCGAAGCGTGAGGGGCCGTGCGGGCCGCCGTGGGTGGTGGTTGGGCGATGGCCAGGGCGGGTGGTCAAAGGCTGCTGCCCGCCGTCCAAAAGGTCGCCCGCCTGGCTGAGCCGGCGCGCCGAGTCGCCCAGGGGGCCGTAGGAGGCACCACGGTCGTCAGCGCCGCCGCCGGCGCCGTGCCCCCAGTCTCCGGCGGGCCGGCCGTGGCGGTCGTGGAACTGGTGGTGGTGGTGCGAGCGCTCCTCCTCGCCCTCGTCGGACCGCCCGCCGGCGCCGCCGCTGCGGTTGAGGTCGTCGTCGTCCGCGGCGGGTTCGGAGACGTCGGACTCGGTGAGCAGGGCCACGGACGGCAGCATGATGCCAGAGGAAGACTGGCGGCCCGTCTCGCCCAGGAGGAAGCAGAGCTCCAGGCGCAGGGAGCCCCGGGCGGTGCCGGACTGTGTGAGGAATTGAAGGAGACGACGGTACGTTGAGTGCGAGTTTTGAAAAACAGGTGGTTTTGGTGTAAGGGGGCCCCCACACGGTGCCCAGCCCTCTTCTCTGGCCACCCCACTCGCCTCTCTCTCTCGTGCTACACCCAAACCAAAAAGACTCACCCTGCTCCGCAGCGCCAGGGCCACGCCGTCAAAGCCGGAGGAGACGGCCCGCTCCATAGAGACCTCCCCACTGGCGAGGATGGTGGGGCGGCCACCGCCGAGGAGGCCGCCCAGGACGGCGTGGCGCAGGGGGGGCAGGCGGACCTCGGCGCGCAGGCAGGCGGGGGCGCCCTCCTTGAGCTGACTGGAGATGTGTTGGGGAGTGCGTGTGAGAGAAAGCGCGTACCTGAGGGAGAGGCAGCGAGCGGGGGTGCTGCTGGCTGGTGGGAGGGCGCGCGCCCTCCTTTGTTTTTCCTTGGCACCAAAAAACTTACAGCGACAGGCGGGAGTCGTCCCAGAAGGTGCCGGCACGGGTGGACGGGGTGGTCCGCACTTCGGCGCCGTCGTGCTTGATCTGAGGGGAAAAGGGGACAGGGGTGTGCGATTGGAGGACACGGGAATGATGAGAGAGGAGGGGCAGGTCGGGGGCGGGTTGAGAGAGCGTGAGCGTGAGCGTGAGGGCGCGCGCGGGGCCGCACCGTAGGGGGCATTCCCCCAAAGTGCGTGCGCCCCGATGCCTCTCAGCCCCACTCATTCCCCCAGGACGCAAGCCCAGATATTGGATAGGCCGACAAGGGTGAAAAGTAGGCCATCGAAGGGTGCCGCACAGGGAGTGCGTCTTGCGGCGACGCGGCGGGGGCCCACGCTCTTCACCCCCGATGCGTCCCCCGCTCTTCTCGCCCTTGGCTGCCCCTCTCACTCACCACCAAGTACGCCTCCCCACTCCGGGGATGGCCCAACAGGTCAACAGTGGCCACCCTGACGGTCAGGAGGCCCAGTTCGACAGGCATGGTTTGTGCGTGTGTGGGATGGGGTGCGGGCTGGCCAGCGCGGCGCGAGAAAGGGGGATTAAGGAAAAGGGCCGGGTGTGCGCGCCCGGGGAGCAATTGCGGGTGGCTTGCTCCTCGTCAACCTCCACGAAGTAGGGGGGCTTGAATGCAGTGACTGACCGATCGAGGAGCGGTAGTGTGGGGCGCGAGGATGCGCGGGTGGAGGGAAGGGGGCGGAGGGGCGAAAAAAGGAGAGAGTGGTGCTGCGCCCGCTTTTCCCGTATCACATCATTGGTTTTCATCTACCGCAGCCTCGCGCCTCGCCCGGCACAAACCCGTAATTCAAAAACCATTCCAGCGGGCTGCCATTACCCGCCGAGTACGAGGTGGTCAGCTCCTCGCCCGCATGCACAGCGACCGCCGCCCTCGCCCCACCAGCCGCCGCGGCCCTGAGCGTCGCAAACCGGTGCAGCGCACCTGGCGCTTCCGCCCAGGCCGGGTCGGCCGACCCGGAGGCGTGGTTTGCCAGGTCAATCACAGGCAGCAGGACGGGCTCAATGCCGCCGCCGTGTACGGACATGGCCGGCATGCGGAACGCGCGGGAGACGACGTGGGCGAGGGCCCAGGCAATGGACGGCGCCCTGAGCGGGGGCAGGGTGGGGGTCGAGGAGGTCGCCGCCGCTGCCCCTCGCGCCCTCCTCTGGCGGTCCCGGTCCACCAAGGCCGCCGCCTTCCCGGCCAGGCCTTGCGCGGCGGCTAGAGAGGCGGACGCGGCCGACGACCAGGCAGGCCACTGAGCTGGCGGCACCCCCGTCGCCGCCAGCAGGGCGTCCATCTCGTCCGGCGGGGCCGCCCAGCCTGCGGGCGGGGCGGGCGAGAGGGAAAGGGCATACAAGCCCCAGGGGGAGGGGCGGGCGGGAGGAAGGGCGGTGCCCTGCTGCGTGGCTTCCAGGGCCAACAACACCGCCAGCGGAGCGGTCGGGTCGAGCGACGCCAGCGCGCTCCCCAGCCCGCCTGACGCGCCGTGGAAGTGGGTCAGGGCGGCCGCGGCGGTGGACGGGGAGAGGATCAAGGGAGCCGGCACTGCGACGAGAGGGCGCGGGCTAGCCTCGATGTGGCTGCTCGCGACCAGGCCGCGCCGACCAGTGGGCGTGAAGCCGACGGTCAGGGCCGCATCCACAAGGCCGCCGCTGGCGCGGAGCCAGGCGAGGAGGCGGGCGGCGGCGGCGTCCGCCGGCATGCGGACTCGACTCGCGCGGCGGCGGACTGGACCGGGAGGAGGAGGTGCATTGGCTGATGTCACACTTTTGCGTTCTGCTGCCCCCGCGTTCGGGCGACACCAGTTTCTGTTATTTCTCTCTTCGCACACCATGCACGTGCCTGCCCTCCAAGGGCACGCCTCACGCGTCCACCGCGGCCACCCCGCGCGCGCCGCCGGCCGACCGCCAGCCAGGTCTGGTGCCGCCCCTCCCCCTCGCGCGTATGCCGCCGCTTCATCCCCCGCCGACGCCCGCCCGAAAGTGGTGGTCATCGGTGGCGGGTGGGCTGGCTTTGGCGCGGCCAAGCACTTGGTCGAGCAGGTAGGAGTGGAAGGCAGGGCGCGGGGCGCGCATGCATTGCGAAAGCGCGCAAGGAAAAACGGTGCGGCGCGCGTGGCCGGCCGACAAACCGCCCCTCCATTACCTTTTCTGTATTATTGCCCACACTCATCTTCCCCTCACATACACACACAGTCCTACGACGTCACCCTCCTCGACGCCGCCCCCGACCCGGGCGGCGTGGCGGCTGGGTGGACCACGACCGCCGGACGCCCCATGGAGGCCGGCATCAAGGGCTTCTGGAAGCATTACCCTGCCATCGAGCTCATGCTGAGAGATCTGGGGGCCGCGGACGCGCTGACCGACTTTGAGGTGTCCGGGTTTTGGAAGCGGGACGGCCGCGGCCAGGCCCGCCTGATCAACGAGGCGCCTGTCTTCGGGTCCCGCCCGCGCCTGCCCACCCCGCTTGGACAGGCCCTGTGGACGTTGCCGTATTTTAGATCCCTGTCCCTGGCCGACCGCGCGTCCGTGCTCCCCGTCATGGCCGCCCTGGTGGACGCGCGATCGTCGCCCCGCCGGTTTGCCGACTACGATGAGATGAGCGCCAAGGAATTGTTTTCCCGCCTGGGCGCGACCCGCGCCGCGTACGAGGAATTCCTGAAGCCCACCCTCCTGGTCGCCCTGTTCGCCCCGCCCGAACAGCTTTCGGCCGCTGAAACCCTGGCGGCCCTGGAGTTCTACGCCCTGCGCTCCCAGGACGCCTTTGACGTGCGCTGGTGCCGGGGCTCGGTCGTCGACCGCATCTTCAAGCCGCTCGTCCGCCGCATCCAGGGACAGGGCGGGCGCGTGCTGGGCGGCCACCGCGTGACGGGCGTGGCGATGGATGGAGGGAAGGTGACCGGCGTGACCGCGGCCGGCCCGGGCGGTGAGACCACGACCTTCCCAGCCGACGCGGTCGTCTTTGCGGTCGGCATTGAGGGCATGAAACGCATCGTGGCCGCCTGCCCCGCCCTGGCCGCCCGGTCCGAGTTCCGGGCGAGCGCGGAGCTGTCCTCGGTCGACTGCATTTCCGTGCGCCTTTGGCTGGACCGGGCGCCGGCCACGCAGTTTCCGTGCAACGTGCTCGCCGAGTTTGATGGCCCAACCACGGGCGGCACGTTCTTCAACCTGAACGCCCTGCAGGACGAGTTCAAGGATTGCAAGGAGGGCGTCCTGGCGGCGGACTGGTATGGCGCGTCCGCGCTGTGCATGGAGAGCGACGAGGCGCTGGTGGCCCGGGCCCTGGCCAACGCGGCCGCCTGCGAGCCCGGGTACCGGGGCGCGGCAGTCCTGGACAGCGCGGTCGCACGCGCCAGGAGCGCGGTCACCCACTTCTCGCCGGGGTCGCTCAAGTCGAGGCCCACCCAGGCGACGACCATCCCCAACGCGTTCATCGCGGGGGATTGGGTCAAGGGCGTGCCCACGCGGGCGGACGGCCTCTCCCAGGAACGGGCGCTGGTGACGGGCCAGGTCGCGGCGGGCCTGGTGTGTGAGGCGTTGGGGAGGGGGGCAGCCCCGTTCATCCCGCCTGTCCCGGAGGACGAGCCCCACATCGCGGCCGCAAAGCGGGTGGCCACTCGGGTGCGGGGGGTGGCGGACCGGGTCGGGTTGAGGAGCCCGTTCTTGCCGTGACGTGAAAAGAGTCTCAGAGTCATTTCCACACACACACACACGTTTGTCTCCGCTGCCTCTCTCCCTTCGCTGTCGCTCTGCACGACGTTGTTCCACGCCTCCACGCTGCCCACCCTCCTCACCCCACCCTGATGTGGGCTTCCAGGTCGCCCGTCGACGGCGCGGTCGCGGCCAGGGGCTGCACTTTGGGGGGTGAGGAGGTAGTGGAGGCCGGCACCCCGCCCCCACAATCCTTGCTCTTCTCTCTCCTCGCGTATGCCCGCCGCGCGTCCGAATCAACGCCCGCCAGGTACCAGTCGCCCGGGCGGACGGAGGCGATGCTGGCCGCGGAGGGCGTCCACCCAGCCGGGCCGGGGCCGGCATGGTGGGCGGCGGCCGCGGCCAGGGCAGACGCCAGGTCGGCGGGCGACCGCCGAGCTCGGGCGGCCAGCCTGGGGGCGAGGTCGAGGTTGGCGACCAGGCTCTCCAGGCTGAACCGCCGCCCAGGCTTGCCCGCCCCGCATGCCCGCAGGGCAAACAAAGACGCGATGGCGCCCGACCCGTAGGAAAAGAGCAGGACGCGCTGGCCTGCCAGGCCGGGAGCTCCCGCCCGCTCCGCCAGCGCCGCCAGCCCCGCCCACACGGACGCTGTGTACATGTTGCCGACCTCGGCGGCCAGCCAGGCGCCGGGGGCGACGACGGCGTCAAAGGCCGGGGCGGAGGCCGCGACGGCGGCCTTTTCGTCGTCGCGGGTAGCAGCAGTAGGGCACGGGCCGGGCGGGGTCAGCGCGTCCGGGTCCCGGCCAGCGTCCGCCGCGGCCGCCCGCACCCCGTCCGCCGCGACCAGGCGGGCGAACGCTTTGCGGAGCAGCTTGCCGTACGGGGCGTGCAGGACGAGGAAGGCCGCGTCGGACGCCAGGGAAAAGGCAGGGGCGGGCGGGGACAGCCAGCGGGGAGGGATGGCCGGGGCGGCGGCCGGGACCGTGGTGGTGGTGGTGGTGGTGGTGGTGGTGGTGGTGGTGGTGGTGGTGGTGGTGGTGGTGGTGGTGGCACCGCCCCCACGGCCACGCTTGGCCAGGCCCGCATAGCACGCGTCCAAGCACTCCAGGTAGCAGGCCACGCTCAGGGGCGCGTCCACCCTGGGAAAAGCGTCAACGGCGGGCTTGTAGAAATCCCAGGCATCCAGGGCGTGGGTGGCCGCCAGGCCCGGCTCCAGGACCAGCGGCGCGTCGGGGCCGACCAGCATGGCGACGGCGCCACACCCACCCGTCGGCCGGGCCGGGCCGGGCGCGTAGGCCGCGATGTCCGTCGCCACGACGGCCGCCAGGCGCCCATCCCAGGCGGAGGACTCGACCCAGGCGGCCGCTCCAAAGAACGCGGCCGTGCCGCCGTAGCAAGCGTTCACCGCGTCCACGCCGCCAACGTCCGCATTGCCCTTGAACAGGCGCATGAGGGTGGTCTTCACGCTTTTCGACCGGTCGGGCGCGGACTCGGTGCCGACTGACAAAAAGCCGATGGCCGAGGGCAGGGTGCCCGCCTTTTCGAGGAGGGACGACAGGGCGGAAAGGGCCATGGAGGCCGCGTCCTCCGCGTCCTCACAAAAGGCGAGGGCGCGCTGGCCCAGGCCGGCCGTGTACTTGCCTGGAGGGGCGGCGTCGGCGGCCTCAAGGTCGGTTTGGGCAACCTGAGATGACGGTGACGAAGGGATGATGAGGTTCTGGGCGTGGGGCGCGTCTCACCGAGCGACACTGCACATTCTATGCCCCCAATCTATCTTTCTCTCAGCACACGCACGTAGTTCACCGGAAAGTACACCTCCATCGCCAGGATGCCAACAGCCGGCGGCCGGACAGGGGGAGACGAGGGATGCCCACCACGCGCGGCCAGGTTGGGCCGGGCCGGGGCGGGCCCGTCCGAGGCCCGCCGTTCGACGAGGGCCATGTGGGGTGAGGATGAGGGGATAGGGCACACTCGCACAGGCGCGCGGCTAGCGGCCCCCTCTCCCCCCCCCCCGCTTAATTGGGGGAAGAAAGAAGAGAAAAAGAGGAGTGGCGTCGTCGTGTCGACGCCACCCGCATTCCCCACACACGTCAAAAAAGTCCCTCCCGCGCGTCCGTCCGTGGGCCCGCACTCCACCCACCCTGGCCCACCTCCGAGTCCACGCAGGCGTCCACCACGCCCCGCATGCCCCTGATCGCAGCTCGTGCCGCGCCAGGCATGGTTCAGGCGGGCGGACGTGCGCTGCCGCACGCGCACGGCGCGCGGTTTTCAACCTGCCCTGTTCCTCGTGTCGCCCGCGCGGGGGTCGGCGCCCGCCCCGGCCGGCCGACTACAGTCACCCCTCCCCGCGCGGAGGCCGACTACCAGCCCTCTCGGCTGGGCATGACCATCGGCGTCGGCCTGGCCATGCAGATCAACGCGGCCGTCTTTGCGGCCTGCTACCAGGTGCTGCCCTTCATGCAGCTCACCGCTGGCCGGGTCGAGGAGGTGGAACCCCGGTGGGCATACCTTTGCATGGTCAAGCTCGGCACGCTCCTGTCGTCACCCGTCGACCTGCTCCTGTTGACGATCGCGTTGTCTATCATTGAGCTTCTGCGCTTGCTGGCGGGCGGCGACGAGTAAGATGAATGGGGGTGATGCAGGTAGGGGCCCTGTCACCACTCCCCGTCCCGCGCGCCCTACTCTGCCTCTCTCTCCACTCCCACCGCCCTAGAGTGGTTCTGTCTGTTGTCGACGTTGTTGTGTACCGCGAAAAGAAGAAAATTCCGCCCTCCGATCCCCGGCGCCCCACCACTCGCGTCCCTTGTGGAACAGCCAAATAACTTGTAACAACACCCCACTTTTTCTACTTTCCGACACAAAACCGGGCAAACACTTGGCCCAGCAGTTCCTCCGTCCCCACGCGGCGCCCCGCCCGAATGCCGCCCAATGATTCCGCGGCGTCCCGCAGCTCCTCCGCCACCAGCTCGGTCGGGGGAGGGGTGGAAGTGGGAAAGGAGGCTTGGCTGCATTCAACCAGCCCGGCCGCCCGCTGCAGGGCGGCCGCGGCCGCGGCAACGAGCTCCCGGTGGCGCGCCCGGGCGATGGGCAGGGTGCGGGCAGCCGCGTCGGCGGGGGCGAGGGCTGAGCCAGGCCTGAGCCCACCACCCGCGGCGGCGGCCACAGCGGCCGCCAGGGCAGACGCCAGCCCGGGGATGCCGGCGCCCGTGGTGGCCGAACACCAGGCGACAGCGGTGGGTGGGTGTGTGCCGCCCCTCACACCCACCACCGCCGCCGCCGCCGCCGCCCGGACGCCCGCCTCATCCCTCACCAGGTCCCACTTGTTGAGTACCAGGAGGGATGGAGGTGGTGGGGCGGTGGGCGAGACGGAGGCGGGCGCACCACCCAACTCTTCCAGCAGGGCAGCCGCAGCTGCGAGGGTAGGAGAGGAGGAGGCCGGCGCCGACGCCGCCAGCTCAGCACACACCGCCCCGGCATCCACGACCGCGACTCGGACGTCAGCTGCCCGCGCCGCCGCCCGGGCCCGGGCGATTCCCTCCAACTCGGCAGGGCAGAGCGAGGAGGCGGCGGAGGAGGAGGGGCAGGGCGCGCCACCCTCCCCATCCTCGCGCCTCAACCCGGCCGTGTCTGCCACGACCACACCCCACCCGCCCACATCCAGAGCCACCTCCACGACATCCCGGGTGGTGCCGGGTGTGGAGGCCACAATGGCGGCGGGGCGGCGGGCCAGGGCGTTCAAAACGGACGACTTGCCCGCGTTGGGCGGGCCCACCAGGGCGACGCGCGCGCCGGCGGTGGCCACCTCGCACCGGGCGCCAGCGTCCACGGCGGCCTCCAGCTCGCCCGCGAGGGCGGCCGCCTCGACCGCCACGGCGGCCATGGCCGCCGCGCCCAGCGGTTCTGCGGGCGTCACGCCCTCCCCCCCCTCCGCGATGCTGGCCCCGCCCGGGTCGTCCTCCCACTCCAGGCACGCCTCCGTCCGGGCGAGCAGGCCGACCGCGGCCGCCCGCCACCCTTCAAAACAGGCGGACGCTTCACCCGTGGCGAGGGGCAGGGCCGCCTCGCGGGCCGCCTCCGTCACCGCGCTCGTCAGGGCGGCCACCCCTTCTGCGCTCGCGACGTCCAGTTTGCCCGCCTCCACCGCCCGTCGGGTGAACTCGCCCGGGGCGGCCAGGCGGAGGAGGGGTGGAGATGTTAAGGCAGCCCCCCCGGCCAGCAGGCGGGCCGTGCTGTCCGCCGTCGCCGCCCGCAGCACGGCATCCACGACGGCGGGCCCGCCATGGACGTGCAATTCCCCACAGGAGCCGCCCGTGTAGGAGGCCGGCCCCGGGAAGCGCAGGGCCAGGGCGGCCGGGTCGAGCGTCGCCCCGGTGGCAGGGTCGCGCACGCGGACGAGCGTCGCTGTGCGCGGGGGTGGGAGGGGGGAAGGCGCACCGCCACCGCTGCCGCCCACCCATCCACACAGCGCGCCTAGCAGACCGTCTGTAGCGGGCCCTGCCACACGAATGACCGCAATTGCGCAAGGGCCGGGCCCGGAGGCGAGGGCGATGATGGTGTCTTGTCCACAGCCATCTTCGTACGCCGTCGGTCCTAGCCAATGCGGCCTCTGGTTGCCTGGCGCTGCCGCCGCTGTCGAGGCTGACCAACGCACGCCCGCCCAACCTAGCCGCCTACTGGAGGCGACCAGGCCGGCAGCTGTGCGGGCGGCCCGCATATTCGGCAATGAGATGCAAACTGTATGCAAACTCGGGAAAAAATCTTTGTCACGTCCCGCTTCTTCCCCCGACCACCCCGACGACTACCCACCCCCCGCCCACACACACACACACACACCACACAACATTTTTCTTCCTCATGCATCTCATCCAACCCACAGCCCCGTCGTGTCCCGCGGCCAAGGCGGGCACGCCCGCTTGTACAGGCTCAAACACACCGCATCCTGCTGGCCGACCTGCCCATCAAACACGGCCTTGAACGAGCCGTGCGTTCCCACCGGCTCCCGCACCCGCCCCCGCCGCCCGCCTTTTGTCCACAACTCGCACGGCCCAAACCAGCGCACGTCGGCGGGCGAGTGGAACATCCACCGGACGACGGCTTTCCGCTTGTGGACTTTGGCGGGGTAGCCGGTGAGGACGGCCTTCTTGAGGATGACGCGGTCCGGGTCGGCCCCGCGCAGGGTGCCAGTCGCGGCGAGCGCCCAGCCGGGCGTGCCGTCGGAGCGGGTGGCGGGCGCAAAGGCCAGCAAGGGCCCCGGCGCGTGGGCGATGGGCGCGAAGGCGGACGCGACCGTGTGGCGCCCAGGCTGCAGGAAGCGTTCCAGCTTGAACTTGGACGCCCCGTGGTCGTCCGTCGACCAGATGGGGCGGGCGGGGAAGGCCCGGGCGCCCGTGACGAACAGTAGGTCGGCCTTGCCGGGCAGGGGCGGCCCGGCCCAGGAAGGCGCGGCCTTGACCGCCCAGTGCACGACCGACAGGCGGCCCTCATGCTGGAGCAGGGCAAAGGCGGTGAGGGGGGGGGGCGGGGGGGGGGCGCCGTCCAGGCGGGCACCGGCAGCGAACGCCGACACCCGGGCGCAGACGGCCACGCCCGCGGCGGCCGGGACGGCCGCCAGGACGACCTCGACCCGCGCGCCCACGGGCGCGGCCGGGGCGGCGCGCGCGTCGGCCGCCGCCGCCGCCAGGGCGGCCGCCCGCTTACCCGCCCGCCGAGCGTTTTCAAAGGCAAACACGCGGGCGTACTCGGGCGGCGCCCCGTCGGCCTGGTCCCAGGACGACGTCCGCCACGATGCCAGGCCCCGGTACCGGCCGAAGCGGTGGCGGGCGGGGACGTGCGGGGGCGGCGTGTCGACCTCGTCCGGCCAGGCCGCGTCGTCCGCGGCGGCCGCAGCGGCGGCCTTGCGGGCCGCGACCGCGGCGGCGGGGGCGCCCTCCTCCTCGTCATCCTGGTAATCCATGGCAACATCCGTGGCCGCGCCGTCGTCCGCGTCGGCCCAGGCGCTGCCGGCGGGCTCTTCCATGATTGAGGGAAGGGAGGTGGGGTGGCGGCACGCGGCGGTAGCTTCCTCCTCTTCTCCTTCCTCCTCCTCCTCATCCTCCTCATCGCCCCGCAGCCCGTCCGCGTCCAGCCAGGCGGCCTGGTACTCGGACGTTCCCGGAGGCAAGCGCTTCATGCGGGCGGCGGTCGCGGCGGCGGCGGCGGCCTCCGCTTCGGCCGCGACGGCCAGGGCGGCATCCGCCGCGGCCAGGTCGCCTGGGGCGGGCCAGACACCCCCACACTCCTCGGGCGGCTCGTGCTCGCGGGTCAGTGGCTCCCGCGCGCCGGCGGGGACAGAGATGCTGTTGGAGCAGGGGCGGGCGCTGTCCAGGTCCATGCCGTTGGCAGGAGGGCGGGCGGCGGCGCCTTTGGCAGCAGCGGCAGGCACGACCATGCGGACCTCCTCGACCTGGAAGTCGCCCGCGCCGGGGACGTGCACCAGGCACGCGGGCGACAGGGCCTGGCCACGGACGGTGCCGGTCAGGGTGAGCGTGTTGGCGGTGCTGTCATGCACGGCGCCCTCGACGACAAGGGATGACCGGGCGGCACGCCAGCGGGGGAGGGCGCCCCGGGCGTCCGCAATGCACCGGGCGAGCGCGGCCCCGTCAGCCCGCGGCCCTGCACCCGCGGCGCCGCCGCCGCCTTCACTGCCGCCCCCAGCAGCACACCACACCGTCGCCCGGGCCTCCACCCCGGGCACCTGGTCCGCCGCCACGGCGGCCGCCCGTTTCTTGGCGGCGGACCGGGCCTTGAGGTCGGCGGCGGGCTTGGAGGGCGAGCCACCGCACAGCGTGGCGGCCGCAACCAGGGGGGGCGGGCCCAGGGCGCGCAGGATGGTGAGGGCGGCCTCGCCGTCCTCGTCCAGGGCGATCGGGTGGGCGCGATCGTCGCCCGGGATGGCCAGCACCAGGACATCCACGGCCCGCATGAGGTCGATGAGGGCGAGCGGGTCGGTCGGGTCGGCCAGGAGCGGCAGGAGGAGTAGGCCGGGCGGAGAGCCGGGCGGGCCGCCGGGGGGCGGGGGCAGGGTAAGCGGGCCGGACGCGTGCGGGTCGGGGAGCGTGGGCTCCGCAGCCATGGCGTCGTCACCCTCGCCAGCGGCATGCCCTGGTGCGGTCAAGCATGCCCCAGCCAGGGCCCGCCACAAGCCGGCCGCGTCGGCGGAGGACGAGAGCGCGAGGACGCCGACCACGCGAGGCGCGGCCCTGGCAGTGCGCCTGCCCGCGGTAGCCACTGCCTTGGCCGATTCCCGCATGGACCGGGCGGCGTTAAGGCGGGCCGCCTTCCCGCCCGCCGGGTGGACGGACCCGCCTTTCATGGAGGACCAGGTCGGGTGGCAAGCTGTGGGGAGAGGAGAAAGAAGAGGGAGAGGGGTCGAGGTTGAGAAAAGTGGGGGTTCATGAAGAAGAGCAGACGCGTCTCTCGCTCTCTTCTCTCTCTCTCCATACCTTTCGAGGCCGCATGCTTTTGGCGGGCACTCTGACCGGCCCGGCGGCCGGCCTTGTGAGACTGTGTGGAGGGCGGGAGGGCGGGTGTTGTGTGAGGAGGGGCGGCCCCCGCATGCGGGTGAGAGAGCAACGCCAGACGGCGGCGGCAGCCTAAGTGGCAATACAAAGGCGACGCTCTGTGGCCTTGCTTGCGGCGTGCACCCTTGTACGCACGGCCACATGTTCGGCTGACAAGTCTCCTTTACTCCCAATGCCCGCAGACCTTGTTACGCTGGCCGTGGCCGGAGGGGCCCGTCATTGCGTGTGTGCGTCAGACGGCGGCTAGGCGGCGGGTTCAGTGTTTTACTAGAGAGGCTCACGCAGCGCGATGAGCGCGGGCGAGCAACTAGTGCGTGAAGAGATGGAGGTGGAACCTGACGGGCTACCTGCCTGCGCGCAGGTGGGGGCTGAGAGAGAGAGAGCGAGGCGTGAGGGGAGAAGCCCACGGATGGGAGAGTGTGAAGTAACGACAAAAAAAAAAAAAAAAAAAAAATGCTGGCCTGCCTTCATTAAAAAAAAAAGGGGGAGTCTCTGTCGTCCACCCACACCACACCCAACATGCACTCCGCCGCCCGCCGCCTGTCGGCAGCAGTGGCGTCTCATGTTCTCGCCCCGTATGCGGCCGCCTTGACCGCCTGGTCCAGCCCGGCCGCCCTGGGCGCCGCCTGGACCTCCATCGGCCGGGTCGCGGGCTTGCACACGGCGCCCGCGTCCTCCTCCACGGACATCAAGGCCGTCTTGGCTGAGAAGATTCCCGTGCAACAGGTGAAAAGGATGGTGGACATGCTGGCTGGCGTGGTGGGGATGCGCGAGCCAGGCAGGGCCTGGCAGGGCAGGGGTCGCGCAGAATTTTAGGGTCGTGCAGAATGGCTGAGGGCGGCGCGCGAGAACAAGAGAGAGTCTGTCGCCGCCCCGCCATTCAGGCTCGCCTGCCATTGGTCACGTCACTACAATGTGCAGGCGATGTAAGGCAGAGCCAACCTTCATACTGGTTGAAGTGGTGGGCCTCTCCGCTTCCACTGTTGCCCCCCGCCGCGCGCTTTCCGTGGGGGGTAGTCAAAAAAACGCCGCGCCCTCAACCACTCTCTCTTTTCCTCCCCCCTCTCCTTACACAGGCCCGCCTCAAGCACCTCAAAAAAACCATCGGCACCCAGAAGCTGGGCGAGGTGACGGTCGACATGGCCATCGGGGGCATGCGCGGGATCACGGTATGAAGATGATGCGCGGGCGGGCGGTGGTGGGGTGCATTACTTTTGGCTTTGCACTCTCTCTCCAGGCGCCCGTCACCCATCAAAAACCATTCATCATCGTCTCACCCCATCCCACAGGGTTTGCTCTGGGAGACCTCCCTCCTGGACCCGGAGGAGGGCATCCGGTTCCGGGGATACTCCATCCCAGAGTGCCAGGCCCGCCTGCCGGCCGCCAAGCCGGGCGGCCAGCCCCTGCCGGAAGGCCTGCTGTGGCTGCTGCTGACGGGCGACCTGCCGACGCCCGCCCAGACCGCGTCCCTGTCGGCCGAGCTGGGGCGGCGGGCGGGCCTGCCGCCCCACGTGGGCGCGGTGCTGGACGCCCTCCCGGCGGACACGCACCCCATGACCGCCCTGGGCGCGGGCGTGCTGGCCCTGCAACCCCGGTCCGCGTTTGCGGCGGCCTACCAGGCGGGCACGCCCAAGGGGAGGCTGTGGGAGAGCGCCCTGGACGACGCCCTGGACCTCCTGGGCGCCCTGCCCGCCCTGGCCGCCCGCATCTACCGCAAGACCTACCACGCGGGGTCCGGCCCCCTGGAGATCGCCCCCCTCAAGGGCCTGGACTGGGGCGGCAACCTGGCGGTGATGATGGGCCACGGCGGCGAGGGCGCGCGCGAGCTAATGCGTCTCTACCTGACCATCCACGCCGACCACGAGGGCGGCAACGTGTCCGCCCACGCCTCGCACGTGGTAGGCTCCGCCCTGGCCGACCCGTACCTGTCCTTCGTGGCGGGCATGGCCGGGCTGGCGGGGCCCCTGCACGGCCTGGCCAACCAGGAGGTCCTCAAATGGTTGTCCGACGCGCAGGCCAAGCTTGGGGGCAGCCCCGGGAAGGCGCAGGTGGAGGCCTTTGTCAGGGCCACCCTTGCGTCCGGCCAAGTCGTCCCGGGCTACGGCCACGCCGTCCTGCGCAAGACGGACCCGCGCTACACCTGCCAGCGCGAGTTTGCGCTGAAGCACCTGCCCGGCGACCCGCTCTTCGCCCTGGTCTCCAGCCTGTACGACGTCGTGCCGGGCGTGCTGGCCGCGGGGGGCAAGGTCAAGAACCCGTGGCCCAACGTGGACGCTCACTCGGGCGTCCTGCTCACCCATTTCGGCATCACGGAGGCGACCTTTTACACCGTCCTGTTTGGCGTCTCGCGCGCGGTCGGCGTCCTCTCCCAGGGCGTCTGGTCCCGGGCCCTGGGCCTGCCCATCGAGCGGCCCAAGTCGACGACCATGGACGCGTTAGATGCCCAATTCGGGGTGAAGGCGTGAGGGGAGAGAGAGGGTGGGGCGGGGAGAGAGAGAGAGAAGAGTGGTTTGCTGGCTTCTACACTCTCTCCCTCCCTCCCGTCTCTCTCTCCCACCGCTCTCATCAGTCCCGCTCTGCCAGGGCGACCAGGTGCGCATCGACCTCGGCCTCGCTCAGTACCCGGAACCGGCGGCCCTCGTCGCCCCGGACGACGCCGACCTCGACTTCGGAGGCCTTGAAATCCTCGCCCAGGACGGTCGTGAGGGCGCCCAGGGCGGCCTGGATTGTCGCGTCCGCGGACAGGGCGGCCGAGGAGGCGGGCGTGCGGAACGCCTTTTCCAGGTGAGCCTCCACCTCCATGTCCTTGGCGCCCGCGCCCGCGCCCCGGTAGCCCGCCGTGTGGCCCGCCGGGTCCACCTTGAACAGCTGGGGGCCCAGCTCCTCGTCGATGCCGGCCACCAGCGGGATGACGCCCAGCGGCCGCATGTAGGCGTGCTGCGTGTAGACTTGGGCCCGGTCGGCCAGGAAGCGGGCGAGGTGGTCCGCCGACGCCGGGTACCCGTAGGCGTGCGCCCAGCGGGCCGCCTCGGCGCGGGCGGTCTGGACGATGGCCCGGGCGTCAGCCTGCATGCCCGTGACCAGCATGCCGAGGGTGGGTGTGATCTATGATGTGGAGAGAGAAAGAGAGAGAGAGAGACGAGATGAGATGATTTTTGCCGTCTCTCCCTCTCTCCATCCTCTCCCTTTCTTTTCTCATGCCACAAAAATTCACCTTGAATAGGTGAGAGACAGATGACGGGTCGATCAGCTTGTCCTGTGGTGTGTGCGCGTGTGGAGTGCGTGCGTTGTGAGAGACAAAAAAGGAGAGGAAAGCACGGTCGGGGTTGGTTGTCCAGCGCGCTCTCGTTCTGCCTTCCACTCACCGGCACTTTCTTCTGGGTGACCATGGCCACGCAGTCCTTGCCCCGCACGCCGACCGCCGTGTTCCCCGCATTCTTGCATGACTTGAACGCATATTCTGATGAGAGAGAGAGAGACGGTGTGAGAGAGGGAGCGAGGACGGGAAGAGGGCGTGCGTTTTTTTTGCGGGGCGCGATCGCTGTGTGAGCGCGAGCATTGAAATCGATGCGCGCGAGGAGTGGGGCGTTGGCTGTGTTTCATTTCCGCGACCGCCGCGGTTACAGGAGCGCGAACGGGTCGACCGTCGCCAGGCAGACGGAGCAGGGCGGAGCGTGCGCATCGCCTGTGTCCACAGGCGCGCAGGGGCGGGGCGCGCCAAAGCATCACACACGCACGTCGACTCGCCCTTCTTTTACCGAACACACTCACCGACTTGGTAGAGGCGCCCCTCCGGGGAGAAGATGGTGATGTGGCGGTCGTAGCCGCCACCGGCCCCGCGGGACATGGTGTCAAAAAAAAAGGTGTGGAGGAAGCGGAAGTGCGCGTGAAAAGTGACGCCCCTCTTTTTTTATTGGAAAGTGGTGGAAGGCCATTCCATTTTTTTCTCTTTCCCCCAAACCAAACCACCCTCTCCATTTTTTCGTTACTAGCCCCTCCGCCGCGTGGCCCCCCCCCGCCCGCGCCCTCCAATAAAAAACCCCACCACGCACACACACAACCATGCACATTGCCCTCCCCCTCCAGCGCCCGCTGGCCACCCCAGGCCTCCGACCCACCCGCCCGGCCGGCCTCCTCCGCGCTCTGCCCGCTCTCCACCGCCGCCGCCGCCGCCCGACAATTGCCGCCTCGGCCGCCCTCTCGCCGGCCCTGCCCGTCACGCTCACGGCTGCCACTGCTGTCGTCACACGCCTGGCTGCCTCGGCAGCCCGTGCCGTGGTCATGGTCGCCGCTGCGGGCGCCGCCGCCACCGTGGCCGCCCTGGTCGCGACCGGCGCATGGGCTAGCACGACCGCGTCGCACCCAGCTGTCTGGGCGTTGCTGGCCTCCTTCCTGGGCTCCCGCCTGGCCGCCCGGGCCACTCGGGTGGATGCACGGAGGCTAAGCACAGCCTTGGCCGACCATTCCGAGACGCTGGCCGGGATCGAGCGGGGTGTGGCGGTAAGAGAATGGGCGGATGAAAAAAAAAAAACAGACATGGCGGCGGCGCGCGCGCAGGGCATAGGACCGCGCTTTTGGGGGACGAGGTGGCCGCCTGTCGACGGACAGTCTGTCACCCGGCAGAGGTGGAGTGGACGATAGGCGACCTCTGAGAGGAAAGCAGCGCCCCGTAGGGGGGCACAAGCACGGCCCTCACCAGCGGTCGCCACACAAAAACGTTTGGGGGGAGCGGCCGGTCCCCCTCGCCGAAACCTAGCCATTCCTCACCCCCTCTCTCTCTCGTCACATCAGATCCTCTACGGCTCCCTGGACAACCTGTCCCACCTCCACCTGGAGACGGCCAGGCGGACGGCATCGCTCGCGTCCGAGCTCGACGTCGCCCTCGCCGTCCTGCTGGAGGACCGGTACGAAGCCTTCCGCGCGGCGGTCGCGGAGCACGAGCGGGCCCAGCGCGCGGCCGCCGCGCAGCGCCTGTGGGGCAGCGACGCGCCGGACGCGCACGGGGCGGCCGCGCTGGCGGGGCGGCCGCCCGCGCGGGAGCAGCAGTATCCCTCCCCCCTGGCGGGCCTGACCCCGGAGGCCCGGGCCGCCGTGGTCGCCGACCGCCTTGCCACGCTCGGGTCGGCCATCGGCGCGCTCGTCGTGTCCTCCTGGGTGGTCGGCTCTGGCGCGGCCGCACCGTGCGTGCCCGCGGCCGCCCAGCCGCGCCAGGTCCTGGCCTTGCCCCTCCCCGAAGGCGCCGCCTGCGTGAGCCTGGGCGAGGCGGACGGCGGCGACGCGGAGCAGCCCGTCGCTGGCCCGCTCTGGCGCCGGCTGGCCTGGGCGGCTGGAGCGTTGAGGGGGAAAATGTAGAGGGCGCTCCTTTTTTTTTTTCGGGTGTCTTGAGATTCCAATTGTTGTTTTGAGGACGCTCCAATATGTTTTTTTGGGTCGACATGAGATTCCAATTGTTGTTTTAAGAGCGGGGGGGCACGCGTTTTTGTGAGCTGGTGGGCGTATTTTTTCACCCGGCGCGGGTAGGTCCCCCCGCCGTCCCCTCATTCCGGCTCTCTCCCTTTTTTTTTTCAACCCGTGCGCGCGCACCGGGGGCGTTGTCTCGTTAACACACGCCACGTCGCCCGCCCACAACCCACACGTCATGCCCTCCCACCACAACGCCCTCCTGGCGGCGTTTGTTGCGCTGGCCGTCCTCGCCACTCCGCACTCCCTTGTGTCCGCATTCGCGACGCCAAACACGCCGGCCGTCCTGGTCATCGCCCCCGGCGGCTGTGCCGCCTTCGAGTACAGTGGCCTCCTCTTTGCCGGTGGGGGCGGCATACGTGTCGGCCTGGGAGCCGGCAAGGGCATCCGGGCGTCCTCCCGGACGCACCCCTTTTCGTACGAGGTCAGCCTGCTGGCCGTCGACGCGCCCGACTCGTGCCTGGGGTCCGTCAAGTGAGTTGATGAGAGAGCTTTCCCGATTAGCCACTCCCGATGGGGACATGGGGTAGACGACGCATGCTTTGAGGCGGGGACATCACACACGAGGCGCGGCGATGGCGCGGGGCGCCCGTCTCGGGGTGGCGAGGGCAGCGCCCGCCGTGCGCCAAATCCCCCTCCTCCAAAAAAAACTCCCGCGAACCCACGCCCCGCTCACTCCACTCACACCTTTGCCCCACCCCCGTGTGCCTCATCACAGCATCTCCCGGTTGTATATGCAGGTGATTTGGAGGCGAATAGGGTGGGGGAAGGGGCTGGGCAAGGAAGGGTATCGGAAGGAGGGGTGGATGCCCGCTCCGACCCCTCGTCCCAGCTCAACCTCTCCTCTCATCCCATTTTTTTTTCAAGGACGCCTGCATCGGCCTGCGAGACAACGAACTCCGCCTCCAGTCCTACAAGGATCTGACCTGCCCGGCGACGACGGACGGCGGGCCCCGGACTTGCGCGGCCGTGCAAGCCAACGCGCCGCCCGGGACGGCCGTGAATGTGGGCGCCCTGCTTGACGCGGCGACCACGCTCGCGGCGGCGGCGGCGGCGTCCACGCCCGCCGGCGAGTACGTGGAGCCTCCCCTCGCCCTGCCCGCCCTCTTTGACACGGGCTCCGTGTGCGCCAACCAGGACACGGGCTACCTGTACGTGCGCAACGGGTGCGTCCACCCCGTCCGCCTGAGCGTGCGGTTGAGCACGGACGCGTACAAGGGCAAGCACGCGTGCGTGGGGCTGGCGGGGCGGCAGCTGTCGGGGCTGGCCCTGGCGATTGTCATTGTCGGTACCCTAGCCGGCCTGTCCTTGGTGGGTTCGCTGCTCTGGTGCTGCGCGCGGTGGTGCGTGGGGCGGTGAAGGTTGGGGAGGTCGAAGAGAAGACGAGAGCGTGCAATTGTTAGCAGACCCCATTTTTTATTCAATCGAGACGCACATTGCGACCACGCTAAGCTGCCTGGGCGAGAGCACGCGCCGGCCTGGAGAGAGGCTTGCGAGGGATCGGCGAGAAGGGTCGAGAGCGTGGGAGCGTGAGGAGAGAGAGGGCACAGGCCCTAAGTTTCAGTGTCTTGGGTAGGCCAAATGGCGCCCGCCCTGCACCCCATCCCCCACCCGGGCGGCCAGCCGGCCGGCGGCAGAAGGAGAGGAGGAACTGGTTCACATTTTGCGGCCCGCCCCAGAGCACTGTCGCGCCCGCCATCGCTGTGGGCAGCACCCGCTTCCCAAGCCGGCGCCGGCGTTGCAGCGGCCGCAGCGCCGACCCCCCGGCCACCCTCGAAAGCCAGACAGGCACGGCCGCCTGCGCCTGCTGCCGCTGCTGCTGCCGGTGATGTCATCCCCCCGAAGAGGGCTACTGCCGGTTCTGCCACCCCCTCTTTGACGAGGGAGGGCCGGCCCTCCCGCATCCCCCTGACCTCGCACGCCCGCGCGGTCGGCCTGCTCGCCGCTCTGACCATTCTTACGGGGTCCGCCAACCGGGTCCTGTACAAGGCCGCCCTGGACGCGTGTGGTGGGGCGGCCGCCTCGCTCTACCTGGCGGCCCTCCAGGGTGCCGCCCCGGCAGTCGTCTACGGCGCCATCTTGAAGTGGAAGGAGGCCAGCGGCGCGTTGCCGGCCGGCCCCTCGGCCGCCTCCCTCCTGGGCGCCCGCTGGCGCTTGGCGTCTGTGGGCGCGGGCGAGGCCGCCTCCTCCGCCCTGTCCTTTGCCGCGGCCGCCCGCCTGCCGGGCGCCCTGCTGCCCCTCCTTCAGCAGGCCATGCTCCTGTGGCAGCTCGCCTTTGAGCGCCTGGTCCTGAAGCGGGCCCAGCCGGCGCGGCGCGTGCTGGGCGTCGCGGTCGTCATCACCGGCGTCTGCCTGGCGGCCTGGCCGCGGGGTGGGTGGTCGGGCGTGGGCGCGTCGGCCATTCCCTTGGACGCCGTGATCATGTTTGCCGTCGCCATGGCCTTCCCCGCCGTCGCATTTCTGACCAAGGAATCCATTTTTGCGCACGCCGCGGCCGCGAGCGGCGGGGTGCCCCTGGACGTCTTTGCCCTGGCCTCGCGCACGTCGGCCGTCCAGGCCGCCTGCATTTTAGGGTTACTCCCCCTGGCAGCCCTGGCGTCGGGCGTGCCGGTGAGCGGGCTGGGCGCGGCCTTGGCGACGGGAGCGTCGCGTGTGGTCGGCCCCTCCGCGCCCGGCAACGGCCTCCTCCCCCTGTCCTACATCTTCATGAACATCGCGTTCAACGTCTCGCTCATCACCCTGGTCCGCGTGGGCGGCGCCCTGGCGGCGGGCATCGCGGCTGCCGTCCTGGTCCCCGTCGCGACGGCCGCCTTTTGCGTGCCCTGGCCGGGGCTGCCCCCGCCCGCTCGGCTGGGCCCCCTGTTTGGGGTGGGCGTCTGCGTGAGCGTGGTCGGGCTTTTCATCGTTCTGTGTAGCCCCGCAGGAAAGGGGGTAACAAGGGGTGAGGTGGTTGACGGCGGCCCGACAGGTGCGGCGGCGGCCCCGCTGGTGTTGGGTGAGGAGGAGCCGTAACAATGACTTTGGGGGTCATTGTTTTGTTTCTCCGCTTTCGTCACACACCCTCCACCACCAAAAGCCATGCCCGCCTTCGCCCTGTCCACCACACCTTCGGGCGTGGCTGCTACCCGCCGGCCTGCCAGCGGGCGCCGGGTTGTGCAGGTATGGGGGTGATGGGGTGATGAAGAAAAAGGAGCTGGTATCCACGGCCGAGCGGCGGCCAGTTTTTATTGTTCCGCCGCCGACGGGAATTCAAGGGCTGAGACGGCGTGCGATGCGCCGCCTCGCACGGGAAGGGCTGCATGGGAGCTTACACTGGCCAGCGGCCGAAAATCCAGGCACAAAAAGCTCATATCTTGCCTTCAAACACCTCCCCCGCGGGGCACAAACCCCCCGCCCATGCGTGCACACCTCTACGACCTTGCCCTCACCCTCACCCTCACCCTCTCACCCTCTCACGCCCCACCCTACCTTCTCTCAGCGTCTCCAGCCCTTTACCGCCCCCGCCGCCCCCACCGCCCGCCGCGCCGCCCCCGTCCCCCTGCGTGCGGCCGTCTCCACCACCGACACCGCCCTCAACATCGCGTCCGACGTGTCCGAACTGATCGGCAACACGCCGACCGTCTACCTGAACAAGGTCGGCGCCGGGTGCGGCGCCCGCATCGCGGCCAAGCTGGAGATCATGGAGCCCTGCTCCTCCGTCAAGGACCGCATCGGGTACGGCATGATCAAGGCCGCCGAGGATGCGGGCCAGATCTCGCCCGGGAAGACCACGCTCGTCGAACCCACGTCGGGCAACACGGGCATCGCGCTCGCCTTCATGGCCGCCGCCCGGGGGTACAAGCTGGTCCTCACCATGCCGGCGTCCATGTCCCTGGAACGCCGCATCCTCCTGCGCGCCTTCGGGGCGGAGCTGGTGCTGACCGACCCGGCCAAGGGGATGAAGGGCGCGGTGCTGAAGGCCGAGGAGGTGGCCGCCGCGACGCCCGGCTCCTTCATCCTGCAACAGTTTGAGAACCCGGCCAACCCGCGGGTACACTACGAGACGACGGGGCCCGAGATCTGGGAGGCGACGGGCGGGGACGTCGACATCTTTGTGGCGGGCGTCGGGACGGGCGGCACCATCAGCGGCGTGGCCAAATACCTGAAAGAGAAAAAGCCGGGCGTGCAGGTGATTGCGGTGGAGCCCGCGGAATCACCTGTCATCGGCGGCGGCGCGGCAGGCCCCCACAAGATCCAAGGCATCGGCGCCGGCTTCATCCCGGGCAACCTGGACACCAGCCTGCTTGACGGAGTGGTGGCCATCAAGTCGGACGACGCGGTCGCCATGGCCCGGCGCCTGGCCCTGGAGGAAGGGCTGCTGGTCGGCATCTCCAGCGGGGCGGCCGTCGCTGCGGCCCTGGAGGTCGGCGCCCGCCCGGAGAATAAGGGCAAGCTGATCGTGACGGTCCTGCCCTCCTTTGGCGAGCGGTACCTGTCCACCGCCCTGTTCCAAAACATTCGGGACGAAGCCGAGCAGATGACGGTCCAAGCGTGAGGATGCCGGCGACGACATTCGCCCGGCGGCGGCGGCGGGGGCGAAAATAGGAGCGTGTGTGTGTGCGTGTGTAAAAAAAGAAACTCGACCCTGAAAAAGTTTACAAAATACATATCATGCCGTCACTTTCTTCCCCGCCTTCACGACAGGCGCAGCAGCAGCAGCGCCAACAACAACAGCCGCCTCCTCCTCAGCCGCCGCCTCCAGGCTCTGGTAGACGGGCAGGGCCGCCGACCCGGCCAGCTTCAGCAGGATCGACCGCACGCCCGACCAGCCCCGCACCAGGTGGGGCAGCGCGCCCGCCAGGGCTGCCGCCGCATTGGCCGCCACCTCCGCCGGCGCCTGCGATGTCCGGCCCACCCGGATGTTGACGCACGTGCCCCCGCCCCGGTGCAGGTAGGTCGCGTCCAGGGCTTTCCGGACGGCGGCCGCCCAGTCACGCCCCGGCCCGCCGCGCAGTTCCACCGGGACGGGCTGCTTCTTGGCGGTGAAAAAGGACTTGCCCAGGGCGCGGGGCAGCATGGGCAGGACGCGCGTGTCCGCCAGGAATAGGTCAAACGCCCGGCATAGGGCTCGCTTGGCCTCGTGCGGCTCGTACTTTTGCTTGAGCTTGGACAGGCCGATGATTTTGGACACGCCGACCCCCGCCCCGCCTTTGGCCAGCACGCCCGCGGCCTTGGCCCGGGCTTTGGCGGCGGAGTGCGTGCGCGGGGCGTCTGGGGCCGGGGCCGGGTCGTCCTTGACAAACAGGCAGACCTCCGCGCCCTCAAATCGGTAGATCGGGTGCGGGAGCGGACTGAAAAAAGAGGGAGGAGAGGGAAGGTTGAGAGAGTGAGCAAGTGAGCGAGCGGCGGCCACGCTGGGGAGGGGGGGGGGGGGGGGAGTTTTGTCTAGTGCGCGCCCCTCCTCCCTCCTCGTCCCCGCCGCCTTCTCCAAGCAACTCACAGGCGGACTGGCTTATCGTTGCGGTTGTCGATGGGCGTCTTTTTCAGGGAGATGATCTGTGATGAGAGGAGGGAGGGGGGAGAAACAAAAACTCAGCGCCGGCTCGAGAGCGAGCGGACCGACGCATGCGCCCACCGCCGTACGTATCAAAAAACCGCCGCCGCCGCCGCGCCCAGGCCCAGTCGTCCCACACGCCTCCGCCACCCCCATCGCCACCATCTCCTCACCAGGTACACCAGTTCATCATCATCCGCAAACAGTCCCTCCCCCGCGGCCGCCCGGGCGTGCTTGGCCAAAGCCGCCGCCGCTTTGGTCAGCTGGGCCTGGTCCAGGCCGGGCGTGGGGATGGGGGCCAGGGGGCGGTCGCCGCGGGAGGAGGGCTTGGCCAGGGCGTTGGAGGCAGCGGCAGCCCCTGCAGGGCCGGCCGGCAGGCAGATGGCCTTTTTCTTGGGCGCTGTCGTCATGTTTTTTTTTAGTTTTTTAGGAGCTGTGGGTCGCCTAGCCGCCGCCGGAGCGTCGTTTCAACCTAGTTCTATTTCAATTCATCTCACACGAGGTCGTCATCCTCCCCGCCCAGGCCGTCGCCGGCGGCGGACGGCACATGGTGCCCCCCGCCTCCACCACTGCCGTACGTCGCCCCCCACGCGGCCGCGGCGGAGGAGGCGTGGTGCGGCCCGCCACCCCCACCACCACCACCACCAGGCCCTCGCCCCCTTGCCCCCGCCGCGCACCTCCGGAAGAAATCGTCAAAGGCGGCCGCGTCCACGTCGCCCAGGACGGCGGACGTGTGCATGGCGGTCAGGCCTGGCCGGACTGGGGGTGGGGAGGCCCCGCCCGCGGAGCCCAGGTGGCCAGAGGAGGTGGACGCCGCTCCGCCACCTCCAACCCCTGACCAGCGGCGGGTGAACGAGGCGGCCCGGCTCATGCCCAGGCCCCGCCAGGCGCGGGAGGCGGCGGTCGCCCACCCGCCGCCGGCGAGGCCGAGGGCGACGGCATCGACCAGGACGGCGGGCGTGCCTTTGCCGCGGGCGCCCCCCGCCCGGTCCGCTTTCGTGCCGACCAGCGCTGCAGGGAAGGGCAGACCAGCGAGGGAGGAGGTCGAAGCCTGCTGTTGCTGCTGCTGCCCGGCCGCACCGCCCAGTCCGGCCCCACCACCGCCCGTCGCCGCCGCCAGTTCTGCCACCCAGGGCCGCACCGCTGCGGCCCGGGAGGAGCTCGCCGTGTCACCCCCAGGCGCGCCGGCTGCAGCCGCTGTCGGCGGCGGCGGGCTGGTCCCCAGGTCGTGGCAGAGCAACACGCCCGCGGCGTCCCCGTAGAAAAGGCGGCGCAGGGGGGCGTACCGGCGGGCGCAGCCCACGTCCCACAGCTCGACCGCCAGGGGGCGCGGGGCGGAGGTGGAGGTTGAGGAGGTGTCCGGGTCGGCGTCGATCATCTTGAGGGAGGATGAGAAAAAGGAGAAGGAGAGCGGGGATGATGAAGGTTGGAGCAGCGTCGACGTGCGCGCTCTCTCCTTTTCTCGTCTCTCCTGTCATATTCATATTCGCCTGACTCACCCTCACCCACACTGAGCACCCGGCTGTCTGGGGAGGGGGCCGGGTGGGGGGCTTGCCTGTGGCCAGGGCGTGGGCGAGGGTGGACTTGCCACAGCCTGTGGGGGTGTGCGGGGAGAGAGAGAGAGGGGAGAGAGAGAGAGAAGAGGCGTGAGCAAAGAATTAGGGAGAACGCATGCGGCCTTGCCCCTTTTCATTTGCTTGTACCTGGGTTGCCCACCACCAAGATGCGCACAGACTCTACAGCGTCAGCATCAGAGCTCAGGCTGGCAGGCGTGGTGGAGAGGGCGGCAAACATGTTCTCTCTCTCTGTGGTGGGAGGGCAGAGGTTGCCGCGCCTCTTCCCCGCGCGGGTGTGAAACGCGAGATGAGAACTTAATTTCACTCACTGACACTCTTTTCGTGTTTTGGTCGCCGCCGCCCGCCCCTACGCACGCACGCACGCACATTCTCCTTCTCCTCGCCAGAGAGAGAGGGCAGGCAAACCTCGCGCACCAGTCTGGAGTTGCTTCCCACCCACGCCCGAAGAAATGAGCGCGTCCCTGCGTTTGTCTGCGGCCGGCGTCTCGCCGGCGCGCCCGGCGCTGCGGCCCCTGGCCACCCGCCGGCTCGCCGCCCCTACTGTGCCCGCGGCCGCTAAAAGCGACGACCCCGCCCCTCCCTCCTCCTCCGCCAAGGGCTTCACCAGCGCCACCACCTCCACTACATCCAAAGTCCCCAAGAAAGCCCCCCCTCCCGCCAAGGCCGCCAACAAAAAACCTCGCTCCAGCGGGCGGGGCGCCCTCAAGCGGACGGAGCAGGGCATCCGCCTGGGCGTGGGCACCCCCACGCCCGACCCCACCACCCCCGCCGGCCCGGGCGAGTGGGTGCGACTGGCAAAGCTCAGTGAGTGGCGGGAGGGCAAAGCGGGGAAGGCGGTCACGTTGCCGGACAAGACCGTGCTGTGCCTGTTCACCGCCCGCCCCCCAGGCGCGCCCGCCTCTGCCCCACCCCGCGTCTACGCCACTGAAATATATTCGTCCGCCTTCAAGTACCCGCTGATCGATGCGGAAGTCGACCTGGCCAGCGGGGCCCCCATCGTGACGGTGCCCTTCGACGGGACGACCTACAACCTGCTGGACGGCTCCGTCGTGGCCTGGTGCCCGCGCAACACGCCGGTGCGCGCCCTGCTTGGGGCCGTCAAGTCGCGGGTTGACCCGACGCCCATCCGGGTGTTCCCGGCCCGGGTGGCGGGGGATGGCCAGGGCGTGGACGTCTGGTTTGCCCGGTGACAATTGCCAGGTGACAATTGATGAGAATGTGTGATGTGATGAGAGACTGTGTGAGCATGAGATTTTCTCTTGTTGTCGAATGTCTGTTCTGGCATTATTCATGTCACGCCCGTTGCCTCTTCTCTCCTTCTCTCTGCCTCCCCCCGCATCTCACGCCGCATTGTAATCCTCCACCCCCAGGTCCCGCAGCGCCGCCGCCCCGACATCCCCGCACGCGTCCGGGTACCGCCGGCGGGCGGCCCGCAGGAGCGGGGTGAGGCGGGCCGAGGACAGGGCCGCCAGGACGGGCCCGTCGGGGGCGGCCCGGGATGCCAGGTTGCGCGTGGCGGCGCACGCCTGGCGCAGGGCCCACTGGTGGGCCTTGGTGGCGGCGGTGGAGGGGGTGGTGGAGGAGGCCGCGGGCGGCGCGGGATGCGCGTTCTCGTCCTCCTCATCCTCCTCAACCTCAACCTCAACCTCAACCTCAACCGCCCCTGCACCACCACCCACGGGCCCCGTCAAGGCGGCGACGATAGCCGGCACGCAGCCCGCTGCGACGGCGGCCTCAGAGGCGGCCGGGTTGCGCAGCGCCAGGGCGGTGACCAGGCCCAGGGCCTGCTCAACCAGGCCGTGGGCGCTCGCCGCGGCGGCGCGGGGGACGAGGGCCGCGACCGCTGCCAGGGCCCCGCCGCCCACCAACCCCGGCTTCAGGGCGTCCGACCCGGCCAGCTGGCGGGCCAGGGCGCAAGCAGCCCTGGCCAGGCGGGTGCCGGCTGGGGTGGGGTCGGACGAGCCGCGGGCCAGGGCCGCCAGCGTTGCGGCCACGCCGTCCTTGCCAGGCGTGGGCGTCCGAGTGCTGCCGCCCCCGCCCGCGCTGCTCGCGCTCCGCTCGCCCTCGCCGCCCCACGCGGCCAGCCCCGCAAAGGCCCGGACCAGGTCGTCGTTGACCAGGATGCGTTTACAGGCGGTGGCGGCGGCGGACACCGCGTCCGCGGACCGGGCCGTGTCGGCCAGGACGGCCAGCAGGGCGGTCGGCAGGGCTCCGTCATGTGCGAGTGCCCGCCCGTGCTGGAAGGCCGAGGAGGTCAGGGGCCGCGCGTCGTCTGCGCGGGCGCACGCCGACAGCGCGGACGCGGCCGCCTCCACGCCGGCGTCGGTGGCTGAGGGTAGAGCAGACGCGACAAGCCCACCCAGCCCCCCACCCACAAAGGCCGCCTTGGCGCCCTCGTGCTTGGTGGCCAGGGCGGACGCGAGAGAGGCGGCCGCGGCCCAGGCGTCGGAGCGCGGCAGGGCGGCCTTCAGAGCTGTGAGGGCGGCCTCGCAGGCGCCGCCCTTGACAGCCTCATCCCGGGCGGCGTTGCCTGGGGCGGTGCGCAGCAGGGAAGCCAGCGTGGCTTGAGAGAGGGCGGGGGCGAGGGCGGCGGCGGCGAGGAGGGCGGGGATGGCGGAGGCGCGGGCCGCGACTGTGATGGGAGGGAGAGGTGAGTGAGGCGGGTGGCGGGGGGCGGGGCGAGTATGCGAGCAAGATTCCCTCTCTCCCTCTCCTTTGTAACGCACTCGTCGCCCCGTCCGCGTCCTCGACCACTTCGGCGAGCACACGCACGGCTTCAGCGATGGCCCCTGCATTCGTGCCAGGCGTGTCACCGTCGCTAGCCCCCACCAGCCGCCCGAGCGCGGCGACCGCGATCGAGGCCGGGTGCGGACCGCCGGGTTCCGCGGCTTTCACGATGCCGGTCAGGCTGAGACCCTGGAAGTGAGAGTGGATGAGCGTACGTGTTGCGTGAGTGTGTGTACAAATCTTCGGACGAGCCGAAGGCAAGCGCGAGACGGCCCTCGGCCGCGGGCGGGCGATGCAAAGACACAACCCCGTGCTCTGCTCTCGCGCTCCCCCTTTTTTTCCCTCATTTTTACCTGCATCGTCAGTTCCTCCACCGCCGCGGCCACCGCCTCCTCCGCCCCCATGCCAAAGTCGGCCACGTTGACCCGGACCGCCTCATCAAAGTCGGCCTGCGTGGCGGAGGGGGACATGCTGGACGAGATGAGGAAGCGAACAGGGGGCGTTGCTTGCTGTTTTCCCAGGGTGTGAGACTCTTCGCCTTCAACGACCCGACACGCTCTTCTTCTTTGTCTCCACTTTTCCATTTCATTTTTCACGACGACACTCCACTCCATGACCGACCTCGCCTCCCACACCCTGGGCGACCCACACCCGCCCTCTAGGAGTGGCGGGTCGGAGGAGGAGGAGCACGAAGCGGCGGCGGACGTGGTGGTGGTGGAGGAAGACGAGGCTGGCACTGCTGGTCCAGCCGCGCCGGCCGCGTCTTCTTCGTCTGCCTCGACCGCGCCCCCCCTCGCGCTCGACCCCCGCCTCGCCTGGCTGGCCGGCCGGGCCGCGAGCTTGTTAGGGCTGACCGCGGGTGGCGATGCTGAGGCCCTCGCAGCCGAACCCGCCCTGGCCTCCTTCCTGGACGGCCCCTCCCCTGTCCGGCCCCTGGTGGTGTGGGCGGGCGGCGCGGCCGGCGCCACCACAGGCACTGGCCGCTCGTCGTCCTCCATCCCGCCCACCGCAGCCCGGGTCGCCCTCTTCACCCGCCGGGGCGGCGTGGGGGCTCCGGTTGATGTGGAGTGTGCCAGGGCCGCCATCATGGCGGCTGTCCTGCCGGCTGCAGCGCTCAAGTCGTTGGACGTCGTCGCCGCTCTGGCCCGGGGCGTCCTCGCCCCCGCAGCCGCGGGCGCGGCCGTGCGCGCGCGCGCCGCGGTCGAGGCGGCCACGTCCTCGCCTGCTGCTGCGTCCGCGTCCATGACGGCCACCACCCACCGGAAGTCCACCTCCACGGAGTCGGCGGTGTCGTCGGCTGCACCGTTCCTGACCATCCCGCCCCTGACCTCAGCCGGTGCCACGCTGCTGGCCGCGGCCGCCGCGGCGGCCGCCGACGCGGCGGCCGACCTCGCTTCGGCAGCCTCCGCCGCAGCCGCCCGCACCCGGGGGCGCACCCTGCTGCCCTTGCCCGCCGCGCACGTCGTCGTCCGGGCGGCGGCCACTGATTTTCGTGACGATGCCGCCATCAGCAAGCTGGAGGGCGTGGTGGACGTGTGGACCCGCCTGGCCCGGGGCATGCTCGCGGCCCAGGATGGAGAGGCGGGGGAGGCCGCCGCCTTGGCTTCCTCCCCTAGCGGCGGCGCCCTGGCAGCCGAAGCCGCCCGCCTAGCCTCCCTCGCCTCTGACGCGGCCGGCATGGTTGATCAGCTAGCCTCTGACGCCGTAAAAGGCGTAGAAGCCGCGCTGACTGCGTCCAATTCCTCATATGCCGCGTCCATTGCCCGCCTGCGGTCCGACGCGGACTCGGGGGCCGCCCGGGTGCAGGCGGCTGCCCGCCTGGCGGCTGCTCTCCTGGCCCCGTGCACCCCACTCACCACGGCCGCTGACCCGGATGCCATGGAGTACGCGGCTGCTCCCCTGTGGGCGTGCCTAGCGGTGGCCTGGAACAGCCTCGCCCAGGGCGGGCAGGCCACCCACCTCACGCCAGCCGCCTTTGAACACCTGCTGCGCCTGGTGGCGGCGGACGCGCTGGCCCGTGTGCGAACGCTCGTGCCCGGCGCAGGCGGCGACGGTGAGGGTAGTGGTGGTGGTGGAGGTGGTGGTGGTGATAATGGTGACGCGGCCTCCTCCAACAACAGCACAGCCGACCCGGCCGACGTGGTGGCCCGCGCAAAAGCCGTCCTGCGTGGCCTGGGCGGTTTCAAGGCCGGCTTCTTCCGCGCCCGGGCCGCGGCCCTCTCCAAGAAGCGGACTGTAAGCCAGGAGGGCGGGTCAGGCTCGGCGGCGGAGGCAGACCCATCCTCCCCTCCATCCTGGCCCTTCAACCCGGCCTCCATTTTCCGGGAGGTCGACGCGGCGGCGGCCCGGGCGGCCGTGGTCGCGGACGCCTTCACCGCCCTCGCCGCCTATGCCAAGGCCGGGCGGGCTGAGATTGGCGGGCCCGCGGGGGCAGGTCTGACGGCTGCTGCCCGGGCTGCCGCCTCGGACGGGGCTGCCGCGGCGGGCGGCCTGGTCAGCGCGGCCTACAACCTGCTGGACGACCGGGCGGGCGCGGACGCGTTCGCCGCTGCCGTCGCCAGCCTGGCATCCGCCACTCCTGGCATCGACGCCCGCCTAGCCGCCGTCGTGGGCGCGACTATCGACGTGCGCGCCGGCGTGGGCGCTGCCCTGCGCGCGGGTGAGGCCGTGGCGGACGGCCTGCTGGACCGCCGGCCGGCCGCTGCCGTCCTGGCGGGGCGGGCAGGGCCCCTGTTGGCCGCCTTGGCCGCCGAGTGCGAGGCGGTCCAGGCCGAGCTGGCCGGTCACGCCTCCGCTCCTCCACTCCCCCGTGGTGCCACGCCCGTGGCGGGTGCGCTCGCCTGGGCGCGCGGCCTGAAAGACCGGGTGGCCGCCCTTGCCGTACGCACGACGGGCCTGCTGGGAGGCGACGCGCTGGCCCGGGGTGAGGGCGGGCAGGCCGCGGGCGAAGCCGTGGCGGGCGTGCTGGCGGCGTTGGAAGCTTATGAGGGGCGCCTGCTGGCCTTGTGGCGGGACCAAGCCGCTGCCACGTGCGCGGCGGGGCTGGGGTCCCCCGTCCTGGTGCGCCTGGAAGGCTCAACCTCCAAGCCCACCCTCTGGCCTGCCTGCGCCTCGGCCATTCCGGCCGACGTGGACGCCTTGCTGGCCGAAGCTCGTGCGTTGATGGCGTTGCCGGGGGCGGCCATCACCATCCCGGCCGACGTCAAAGCCCTCGTGTCCGCGGGCCCGGCCATGCGCGCGGACGCGGCCGCCCTGGACGCGGCCGCCACGCGCGCGGCGGCCCTCGCGGCCTCCATCACCCCCCTGGAAGCCCCGCTCCTGGCACCCCGCCTGGCTGCCGTCCGGGCCGCCCTGGACGCCGGGTCGGGTGGGAATGTCACCTGGGCGCACGCGGTCAACGCCAACAACAGCAAGGCCACGCCAGCCACGACAGCCGCCACGCTGACGGCGGCCGTCGACGCGGCGGCCGACGCGGCCGCTGCAGTGCGGGGTGGGGCAGACGTCGTTGCCCGGTTGCGGGCCATGTGGACGGGGGTGGGATTGGCTGAGGAAGGGCCGACCGGCCGCCCTTCCCCACTGCCATACACCGACTGGTGCGACGCCGTCGAAGCCGGCCTGACCTCCCGGCGGGCCGCGGTGAAGAGCGCGGCCAAGGAAGCGGCCGCCAAGGTCGCAGCCGCCCGGGCGGTGTTTGGGCCGGAAGCCGCGGGTGGGGCGGTGGCTTGGACCACTTTTGAGGCGGGTCTGCGGGATGACTTGGTCGGTGCAGCTGGTGATGTGGCCGCCGGGGCAGCCAACTGGCTGGCGGGCGCCTTGAGCGGCAAGGGTGGGTCCGGCACGGCAACGGCAACGGTCAGCCTGACAGTCACGCTCGACCTCGACCCGGTGGGCGGCAGCGCGCCCACTTTTGTGCCGGCCCTGACGGGGAGCAGCGCTGCTGTCCTCCGCGGCCGCCGTGGCGGGCGTGACATGCCCTCCCTGGCATCCTCCATCGATGCCTGGATGGCTGCCCTGGCGGCCGACGTGGCTGGGGTTGGGCCGGCTTTCGGTGGTGGCGGCACCAACGAAAACGACGCGTCGCCTGACGCCGAACGTGTGCCGCCGCCCGCGGCCCTCGCCGCCGCGGCTGTCGCCGCTCGGTCCGCCCTCGCCAACGCCGCACGGGAGGCATCTATCTGGGGCAAACCCTACGATCGGGTAGCCTCCCACACCTCCATCCGGGACGTGGCGACCGCTCTGGCCGCCTTTGTCGCCCAGCACAGCTACGAGAGCGGTGGGCGCTCAACCCACCCTCCGCTGGCCGCCTACGAGGCCGCCTTTGCGGACGCCCGTGCCATCGCGGATGCCATCGATGCGCTGCCTCCCAGCACGTCGTCCTGGCACCCTGCTGCGGCGGCGGGAGGTGGCGGAGTCGGGCGTGTGAGCATGGAGATTAGTGAGGCGTGGGCGCCCTCCCCCTCGACCACCACCACCTCCTCCTCCTCCTCCTCTTCTTCTCTGCCTCCCCTTCACATCGACGCCCGCCCAGCCAGGCAGGCCCTGGCTGCCGCGGCGGGGCGGTGGGAGCATGCTTTGAGTGCTCACTTGGCCGCCCAGGTGGCGACCGCCCTAGCGGAGGAGGACGCGTACGCGGTGGCGACGACGGCTACCCTGGAGAATGGGGAGGCAGAGGTTGTGGTGGTGGAGGAGGCAGTGGCGATCAGTCCGGCAGCGACTGAGGGGACGGCTGTTGAGGAGCCGCCCCAAACTGACACCGCCGGTGCAGAAGCAGCAGCTGCCGCGCCAAAGGGCGAGGCGACAGGGGCTGTACCCACCATCCCCCAACCCCAGGCGGACCCCGCAGCGCTGGCCGTGGCCGCTGCTGCCAGCGCCCGCGCCTCGGCCGCCCTGTACGCCGCCACCCGGGCCGCCCGGGAGGTGGCGACCCGGAGTGGTGGTGGGGAAGGGGCAGGCTCGGCGGACGCCCGCCATGCGGCGTTGACGGACGCGGCGGCCCTGCTCGCCAAGGTAGGTGCACCCCTGCCGGAACCGGCCGAGCGCTCGTTGGCGGCTGCGCCGGGCGCCTGGAGGGCGCTTGCCAAGCGGGCCGCCGCCCGCACGGAATCCCTAGCCCCCGCCCGGGCCGCCGAAGCAGACCGCTTGCGGGCTGAAGGGAAAGTCTTGGGCGCTGGCATCACCGCCTTTGTCACCCGCTTCAACGCGGCAGGCCTGGCCGACGGCCCGCCTGGCGGTGGCGGGCTGACCGCGGCGCACGCGGCCTGGGCGGCGGCGACGCTGGCCGACCTGGTCGGGGACGACGACGATGCTGGGGGTGCCGCTGCCGACGCACACTCCACACTGGCATCCCTGGAGAAGGCGGCGTCCGACCTGGCTACGCGCCAGGCCCTCATGGACGTGTTCCCCCTGGACGCCTCGCCCCTCGCCTCCACCCGGGCGACCGCGACCGCCCTCACCGCCCTCTGGGCCGCGGCCACCATCACCCTGGCCACGCTGGACGCCTGGGCGTCCACGAACTGGTCTGCTCTGGAAGCGGGCGCCCTTGGAGAGCAAGCCTGCGCCCTGGCCCGGTCCCTCCCCGCCAGCCTCCCCAAGGCCGCCTGCGCCTGCGCCGGCTGGAGAGCCGTGGACGCGCGGGTGGCGGCCGTCGTGGCGATCCTGCCATTAGCCGAAGAGTTGGCCCACCCGGCCATGCGGGCCCGCCACTGGGATAGCCTGGGCGCAGCGGTGGGTGCGGCGCCGGGCAGCCTGCGCCCGCCTGGGGTGGTGGTGGACGGAGGTAGCGGTGGTGAGAGCAGCGGCACGCCCCAGCCTCACTCCTCCTCCTCGCCCCCGCTCACCCTGGGCACCCTACTCGCCCTGGACCTCCCCGCCCATGCCGAAGCCGTCTCCACCGTCGTGGATGCTGCCCGCCGCGAGGCGGGCGTGGAAAAGGCGCTGGCCCGCATCGATGCGACCTGGGGCGGCGGCGGCGGCATGAACCTGGCCTTCCAGCCCCACCTGCCCACGGGCATCCCCGCGCTCACCATCCACCCCGCCATCACCGACGCCCTGGAGTCGGACGGGCTGGCCCTCCAGAACCTGGCCACCGGCCGGCTTGCCCAGGCGAACCCGGGCTTTGCCGCCCGGGTCAGCGCCTGGCAGGCCCGCCTGGCGGCCGCCGACGCTCTCGTGTCTGCCTGGGCCATCGCCCAGCGCAAATGGCAGGCCCTGGTCGCCATATTTACAGGGTCGGCAGACCTGCGGTCCACCCTACCCGACGCGTGCGCCCGCTTCGACGCGGGCGATGACAGGTACCGCAAACTCATGGCCGATGCTGCGGCCGACTCCCCCCGCGTCATTGACGCGGCGGCCGTGCCGGGCGCGCTGGCCGCGCTGGAGGCCATCACTGCCCAACTGGAGGGGGCGGAGGCAGCGCTGGCGGGCTACCTGGAGGCCAAGTGCCGGGCCTTCCCGCGCTTCTACTTCTTGGCACCCACCGATCTGTTAGACTTGCTCGCCCGTGGGGGCGACCCCCACGCCGTCAGCGCCCACCTGCCCAAAGCCTTTGAAGCGGTCGCCGGCCTGGTGTGGGCGCCGCCCGGGGCGGATGGCCGGCCCTCCAACGTGGCAACCGCCCTGGTGTCGGCGGACGGGGAGACGGTGCCCCTGGCAACGCCAACGGTGTGTATGGGGCCGGCGGAGGTGTGGTTGGGCGCGCTGGAGGGAGCCATGCGGGCGGCCCTGGCCTCTGAGTTTAAGGCCGCCCTGGCCAGCTACGAGGACGCGCCCTCCCGCCCGGCCTGGGCCCTCGCCCACACCGCCCAGGTCTCCGTCATCGCCTCCCGCACCCACTTTGCCGCGTCCGTGGGTGCGGCCTTTCGGGCCCTGGAGGACGGGGATGAGGGCGCCCTGCGCGCGGAGGCCGCCCGCCAGACCTCCCAGTTGGCCACACTCATCTCGGCCATCGACGACCCGGCCCTGTCGCCCGCCGCCCGCCGCAAGCTAGTCACCCTGTGCACCATCGACGTCCACGCCCGGGACGTGGTGGCGGGGTTGGCGATCGATGCGGGCGCCGCCACCATGGGGCCGGACTGCTTTAAGTGGGCGTCCCAGCTGCGGTATTACGCCCACCCGACGACCAGGGAGGCGACGGCCGCGATCTGCGATGCCGAGATTCCCTACGGCTACGAGTTTGTGGGCAACCCGGGCTGCCTGTGCATCACGCCCCTGACCGACCGGTGCTACATTACCCTGACCCAGGCCCAGCGCCTGGTCCTGGGCGGCGCCCCCGCCGGCCCGGCCGGCACGGGCAAGACGGAGACCACAAAGGACTTGGCCCGCGCGCTGGGCGTCTCCTGCTACGTCTTCAACTGCTCCTCCTCCATGGACTACCGGGCGATGGGCTCCATCTTCAAGGGTCTGGCCCAGACGGGTGCGTGGGGCTGCTTTGACGAGTTCAATCGCATCGCTGTGGACGTCCTGTCCGTCTGTTCGACCCAGTACAAGGCGGTCCTGGATGGGCTGCGCGCGCGGGCGTCCACCTTTGATGCCGGGGATGGGGGGCCGGCCCTGCCGCTGAAGTCGTCGGTCATGGCCTTCATCACCATGAACCCGGGCTACCCGGGGCGGGCCGAACTGCCGGAATCGCTCAAGGTAAAAAAAACAAAAAAACAGTGGAGAGGAAGGTTACGCGCGCGCGCGCGCGCACGTGGTCCAACTCTCACTCTCCCTCTTTTCTCTCCACTATTCCCCCTCCTATAGGCTCTCTTCCGCCCGGTCTCCATGACCGTCCCGGATTTGGCCCTCATCTGTGAGGTCATGCTCATGGCGGAGGGCTTCCAGGCCTCTCGCCCGCTGGCCCGCAAGTTTGTGGGCTTGCACACGGCCGCGGAAGGCCTGCTGTCCCCAGCCCGCCACTACGACTGGAAACTGCGGGCGATAAAGACGACGCTGGCTGTGGCGGGGGCGGCTCGGCGGGCGCCCGGGGCGGCGGCCCTTGGGGAAGCCCGCATCCTGCTGCGCGCCCTGCGCGACTTCAACGTGGGCAAGCTGGCCGCAGACGATGCGGCCGTGTTTGGGGGCCTGCTGGAGGACCTGTTCCCGGGGCTGCCGGCTAGCGTGCCGCGGGGGGTGGATGCGCGGTTAGAGGCGGCGGTGAGTTATGGGAGGGATGAGAGGAGTTGGACGGAGGCGGACGCGGGGAGGAAGAGAGGTTTGAGGTGCGCGACCGCGGCCCCCTTCTCTCATCCATTTACAACCACTCTCTCTCTGTCTCACCATTCACACAACACAGGCAGTCGCCGCGGCCAAGGCCCTGGGCTACCAGCCCGACCCGGGCTTCCTGCTCAAGGTAAGAGAGAGCATTGTGAAAGAGAGGCAAAAGAAGAATGTACAGCAACAGGTCTTTTTTGCTTTTACTACATGTGCACAAACATGTCGTCTATTTGTTTTAGGTCTCCCAGCTTCGCGACATCTTCACCGTCCGTTGGTCCGTTTTCCTCCTGGGCCCGCCGGGGGCTGGCAAGACCGCCATCTGGCGCGTCCTGGCCCGGGCGTTGACGGACATGGGCGAACCCACGGACTGCATAGTCATCAACCCAAAGGTATGTGAGGAGAGCTTGCGTGCGCGCGAGAGAGGGGCTGGGGTTGGTTGGGCGCGCCGCCGACCTCTCACCTCCTTCTCCTCTCTAAAATCCAGTCCGTCACCCGGGACGAGCTCTACGGCTCCCTCCACCCCACCACCCGGGAATGGCGGGATGGCCTGCTGTCCCGGGCCTTCCGCACCATGGCGGGCCGGGACGCGGCCGCCTCGGGCGCCCCCGCCGATGGGCGCAAGACGTTTGCCCACCAGTGGATCGTCCTGGATGGTGACTTGGACCCGGAGTGGGTAGAATCCATGAACACGGTCATGGACGACAACCGGACCCTGACCCTAGCGAGCGGGGACCGGGTGACCCTGGCGGTGTCAATGCGGCTGCTGCTGGAGACGGACTCGATGGTAAGAGAATTGAATGGAGAGGGTCGGAGGGAAGAGGTCGGCGACCCGCGCGTTCTCACGCTCTTTTCACACATTTTACACACCCAAGGCACACTGCTCCCCTGCCACCGTCTCCCGCGGCGGGGTCGTGTACGTGAACGCGGAGGACGTAGGCTGGCGGCCGTTCCTGGACTCCTGGGTGAGCGGTCTGCCCGCGACGCTACGCGGCGGCCTGGGCGCGCTGGTCGCCAAGTATACCGAACCCATCCTGGCCGAGGCGGCCCGCCCCGGGTCGACCTGGGGTGGGGGCGGCCTGGCGCCGACGCCGCCCATCGCCCACGTCACCACGCTGACCCGCCTGGTCGGGGCGGTACTGGCGAAGTGGATGGAGGGCGGGGACTCGTCTCCTGCTCCCTCCACCTTCTCCTCGCCTCCGCCCTCCTCCCGCCTCCTCGAGGCCCACTTTGCGTGGGCCGCTGCCTGGGCGTTTGGTGGGGGCCTGGCCTGCGACCCGCCGCCCGGGTCGCCGCCGGGGACGCCTTCGCCCTCTGCCTCCTTCTCAGCCTGGTGGGCGTTCGAGTGGGGCAGGCCGGGCGGTGGGGCGCCCCTGCCGGCGGGCGTGTCCATCTTTGAGTGCGTGGTGGATGAAAGCGTGGGCGGGTTGGTGCCCGTCGGCAAGGCGGGCGGCGCGATCGTCGCGCTGCCAACGCCTTCGTCCTCGCCCGCCGACCCGTACGCGCCCCTGGTCCAGCCCTTATCCGCCGCCGCTGTCGGTGCAGCGAATTACCTGCCAGGCACTGCCCCCATCACCCCAACCTCGCTCTCCACGGCCCGGGCGCACGTCGCGCGCCTTCTGCTTGGTGCGGGGTGCCCTGTCGCCCTGGTCGGGCCGGCAGGGTGTGGCAAGTCCGGCGCGCTGCGCAGCGTGTTCCGTGACTTACAGGCCGAGGCGGACGGGGCCATCTTGTCCGCCGCCATCCCTTGCCACGCCGGAACGGGCGCGGCCGCCGTCCAGGCCGCCCTGGAATCCCGCCTGGAAAAGCGGGCAGGCACTCGGTGGGGCCCCGTCGCGGGCGCGCGGGCGGCCCTGTTTTTCGTGGACGACGCCAACGCGCCCTTGCCCGACAAGTATGGCACCCAGGCCGGGTGTGAGCTATTGCGGCAGGCCCTGGACGCGGGCGGGTGGTATGACACGAGCACGCGGGCGGGGGCGGCCGGGGCGGGCGCGTTCAAGCAGGTCGCCGGCCTGCGCCTGGCGGCCGCGCTCAACCCGGCCGCAGGGTCGTTCACGCTGCCCCCGCGCCTGGCGCGCCATTTCAGCCTACTGGCCGTGGGGACGCCTGGCGGGCGTGACCTGGTTGCTATGCACGCTCCCGTTCTGGCCGCGCACGCGGGGCGGGCGATGCCGGCTGCCGCGGCGTCCGCCCTGGCGGCCCGCATGGTGGGCGCAAGCGCGGCCGTCATCGCGGGCGCGGCCGCCGCCTTTGTTCCCTCCGCCTCCGCCCCACACTACTCCTTCACGGCCCGCGACGTCGGTACCGTCGTATCCGGCCTGCTCACCGCCCACCCGGCCTCCCTGGCTACATCGGCGACCGCGCTGCGCCTGTGGGCGCACGAGCTGGACCGGGCGGTCCGGGACAGGCTGGCCAGCGTCGGCGAGTGGGGGAGGTACGAGGAAGGGCTGGTCGCCGCGGCGGTCACCCATTTTGGCGGGGAGGGCGGTGGTGGGGTGGCCGACGTGGCGGGTACCCTGGCCAGCCCTCGCCTGTTCACGCGGCTACGTGCCCCGCGGGGTGAGGGCGAGGTGGCGGCGGAGGACGAGCTGGACGGACCCCCACCCCTCGCCGAAACCAGCCTGGAGGAGGTGCGGGCGGCCCTCGTCGAGCGGGGTGGACCCGCCGCGGCGGGGCTGGTCCTCTTTGACGAGGCCGTCCTGCACGCGGCCCGCCTGGTGGGCGTGTTGGAGCGCCCGGGCGGCCACGCCCTCCTTGTCGGCGTGGGCGGGTGGGGCAAGCAGTCTCTTGCCCGCTTGGCGGCCCGCGTGGTCGGCGCCGACTTGGCCAGCCCGCCTGTGGGCGGTGGTGGGGCGGGCGCGGCCGCATCTTCCTCCTCCGCTCCCGACGCCGCGGCAGCCGCCGACTTCAAGGCCGCCCTCGCACCCCTGTACACCAAAGCAGGGGCGCGGGGTCGCCACGTTGTCCTCCTCGTGACGGACACCCACTTACGGGAGCCCGGCATCCTGGCCGCCCTCAACGACCAGCTCGCCCGGGGCTGGGTGAGCGGAGTCGGGTCGGCAGACGAGGTCGAAGCCTGGCGTGCGGCCGCCCGGCCGGACGTCAAGGAGGCTGGCATCTTGGACACGCCCGACTCCTGCTGGGAGGCGTTTGTAGCGCGGTTGCGGGCGCGGCTGCACGTGGTTGCCAGCCTGAGCCCGGCGGGGGCCGGCCTGCGCGCCCGCCTGCGCGCCGCGCCAGCCCTTGGCGCCGTCCCCGCCCTCCACTGGTTCCACCCCTGGACAGGTGGGGCGTTGGCGTCCGTGGCGGCCCGCTTTATGGCAGACACGCTCGGTGTTGCCTTGCCCCCCTCCCACCAGGTCGCGGCGTCGGCGTTCTTCGTGGCTGCCCACGCGTCGGCTGGGTCGGCCTGCGCGGCCACGGCCGCCACCACGGGGCGCCGCACCTACGTCACGCCCAAGTCCTTCCTGGCCGCGCTCGGCCAGTACGCCAGCTTGCTGACCGCCTTCCGCACCCGCCTCTCCACCCAACGCTCCCGCTTAGAGGCGGGCGTGTCCAAGATCGCGGCCGCCCGGGAGCAGGTCGACTCGCTGCGTGCCGCGCTGGTGGTGGAGCAGGAGGTCGTGTCCAACCGGGCGGCCGAGACGGCGGCCCTGATCAAGTCGATTGGGGTGGAGAAGGCGGCGGCTGACAAGGCGGCCGAGTCGGGCCGGGCGGATGAGGAGGCCGCCGCGGCGCTGGCGGCTGAAGTCAGTGCGGTCCAGGCAGAGTGCGCGGCCGACCTGGCCGCGGCGGAACCCGCGGTCGCAGCTGCGATGGCTGCCCTCAACTCGCTGGACAAGGCCAGCCTGGGCGAGCTGAAATCGTTCGGGTCGCCCTCCCCCGACGTGGTGGCGGTGGTGGTGGCGTGCATGGTGCTGACAGCCCCCGGCGGGCGGCTCCCTAAAGACACGTCCTGGGCGGCCGCGAAAAGGTATATGGGCAATGTGAATGATTTCCTGAAATCGCTGCTTGCCTTTGACAAGGGGTCCATTCCCTTGCCCTGCGTGGAAGCCGTGGAACAGGACTTCATCGCCCTGCCGGGCTTCAACCCGGACAGCGTGCGCGTTAAGTCGGCCGCCGCGGCGGGCCTGTGCGCCTGGGTCACCAACATTGTGCGCTACTTCCGCCTGCACCAGGTGATCGCGCCCAAGCGGGCGGCCGCCACGGCCGCGTCCACCCGCCTGGCGGCCGCGGAGGCCAAGCTGTCCGGCATCCGGGCGGACGTGGCTCGCATCCGGGAGCGGGTGGCCAGGCTGGAGGCCAGCCTGACCCGGGCGGCGGAGGACAAGGCCGCGGCGGCCGCGGCGGCGGCCAAGACGGGCGCCCGCGCGGTCTTGGCCCAGCGCCTGACGGCGGGGCTGGCGTCTGAGTTTGGGCGGTGGAGCGGGGCGATCGCCGGGCTGAAGGCGCGGGAGGCGACGCTGGCGGGGGATGCTGCCCTGGCGGCGGCTTTCCTGGCGTACGCGCCGCCCTTCCCGGCCTCTGTGCGGGCGGACCTGGTGGCCCGGGCCTGGTTGCCGGCGCTGAAGGCGGGCGTGAAAGGAGGTGGTGAGGTCGCGACCGCCCGCCTGCCGCTGGGCCCGACCGCGGGGCCGCTGGACCTGCTGGTGGATGCCGCCTCTAAACGCGCGTGGGCTGCCCATGGCTTGGGCTCCGACGCCCAGTCGCTGGAGAACGGGGCCATCGTGGTTGCCGCGACGGGCGGGGTGGAGGAGCTGGTGGCAGGTGGGGGCGGCGGGCGCGGCGGCGGCGGCGGTCCGGCCACCACGGCCGGCCGGCGCTGGCCGCTGCTGGTCGACCCCCAACTCCAGGGCGCGCGCTGGGTGGCTGGGCGGGAGGGCGGGCGGGGCCTGGTGACCCTGCAGCAGACCGACGCCCGCTTTGCGTCCGCCCTGGCCGAGGCGGCGGGCGCGGGCGTGCCTGTCCTGGTGGAGGCCATGCCGGAGGAGGTCAGCCCGGTGTTGGAGCCACTGCTGGCGGCCGGCCCCGGGGCGAGCACGTTGATTTCTGGGCGCCCGCCCCCGACCGTCCGCATCGGGGAGGTGGACGTCCTAGTCCACCCCGCCTTCCGCCTGTACCTCCAGACCCGGATGCCGTCACCGCACTACCCACCCGAGGTGGCCGCTCAGGTCGCCCTGGTCGACTGCAGCATCACCCGGACGGGGTTAGAGGACCAGCTGCTGGGGCGGGTGGTGGACGCGGAGCGGCCCGACCTTGCGTCTGCCGCGGCCGGGCTGGCCGCCGCGGCCGCCCAGTACGCCGCGACCCTGGTCGGCCTTGAGGACGATCTGCTGGCCCGCCTGGCCGCCTCAACGGGCGACATACTAGAGGACTCGGCCCTCGTGGACGGCCTGGAAGCCACCAAGGCGACGGCCGCAGAGGTGGAGGCCAAGGCCACAGCGGCCGCGACCACGGCCGCCGGGATTGAGGCTGCCCGGTCGGCCTACCGCCCCGCGGCGGCCCGGGGGGCGATGCTCTACCTACTGGTCGCGTCCTTGCCCTCCCTGGACCGGGTCTACCATTTTTCCATGGCCGCCTTTGTGCGGGCGCTGGAGGCCGGGATGGCGGGGGCGTCCAGTCCCGTGGAGGAGGGCGAGGGCGGTGGTGAGGGCGGCGCGCCGCAGCCCTCCGCCTCGACCCGCCCTGCCCTCCCGCCCGCCGCTATCGCTCGCCGGGTGGACCTCCTGGTCGAGTCCATCACCCGGTCGGTGTACATTCACATTGCCCAGGGCTTGTTTGAGCGCCACAAGCTGGCGTTCGGCTGTCAGCTGGCCCTGGCCGTCCTGAGCGACCGGGGCGAGCTGCCGGTCGAGCGGGTGGCTTTCTTGCTGGCCGGCCGGGTGGATGGCGCCGCGTCCTCGGCCCGCCCACCTCTGCCCAACCCCTTCCCGGCCTGGCTGGCCGAACCGGCGTGGGCAAGCCTGTCAGCCCTCTCCACCCTGCCCGGCCTGGAAGGCCTCGCCGACGACCTGGCCTCCTCGCCCGCCAAGCGGTGGCAGGCCTGGGCGGAAGCCGACCGCCCAGATGCTGAGCCGCTGCCCGGCGACTGGAAGCGGCTGCCCGCCCTGGACCGCCTGCTGGTCTTCCGCGCCCTCCGCCCAGACCGCCTGGCCGCTGCGGTGCGCCGCTTTGTGGGCGGGGTGCTGGGCGCTGAGTACGTGGGCGACAGTGGGGGTGGTGCAGGCGGTGGGTCGGCGGCTCAACCTGGTGGTGGTGGTGGTGGTGGTGGTGCTGCTGCTGCTGGTGGCTCGGCCGCCGTGGTGGACCGGGCCTTGGCCGACGGCGCCGGCCCAGCCACTCCCATCCTGCTGTGGCTGTCCCCGGGCGTGGACGCGGCGGGCGCGGTCGAAAAAGCGGCCAAAGTGCGGGGGCTGTCGGCCGGGAGCTTTGCCTCGGTCTCGCTCGGCCAGGGCCAGGAGGGCGCGGCCATGGCCGCCCTGACCGTGGGGCGGGCTAGCGGGGGCTGGGTCTTACTACAAAACATCCATCTGACGGCTGGGTGGACGGCGGGCGCGTTGGCGGGCGCGATCGACAAGCTGGGCGGTGGTGGTGGTGGTGGCGGGGGCGACACCACCGCCGCCACCTCGACCACCCAACCTCACCCCGACTTCCGCCTCTTCCTGTCTGCCGAGCCCCCGCCCTCCCTGGAACGCCCGCTCCCGCCCTCCCTCCTCCAGGCCTGCGTCAAAGTCACCAGCGAGCCACCCGAAGGCCTGCAAGCCAACGTGATCCGCGCCTTTGGCGCTTTTGACGACACCTTTTTCGAGGCCTGCTCCGCGCCCGCAACGCTCATGACCACCACACTCGCGCTCGCCTACTTCCACGGCGCGCTCGTGCAGCGCAAGAAGTATGGCGTCGGTAACCTGCCGGGAGCCCGGTCCGGGATCGGGTGGGCCATGGACTACCCATTTTCGGGTGGCGACCTGCGGTGCGCGGCGGCGACGGTGGCGACGTACCTGGACTCGAGCGGTGGGGGTGGGGGTGGCGGGGGCGGTGGGGCTGCCTCCACCATCCCCTGGGACGACCTGCGCTACCTGGTGGGCGACATCCTGTACGGTGGGCACGTCGTGGAGGAGGGCGATCGCCGCCTGGTGGCGGCTTACCTGGCCCGCCTGTTCCAGTCGGCTCTGCTGGAAAGTGGGGTCGGGCAGCCCGACGCGGACGCGGGCCCCACCTCGCTCCCGCCGCTCCTGCCCGGCCTGCCCCGCCCGCCGCCGGGCGCCAACGCGGCCGCCACCCTGGCCCACCTGCGCGATCACTTCCCTCCAGACGGTCCTGCCGCCCTGGGATTATTTCCCAACGCGGAGATCGGGTGCCGCCTGCGCGAGGCCGCCGCCTTTTGCGACCAGCTGGCCTGCCTGGGCAGCGCGCTGGTCGCGGCGGGGGGGATGCATGCTGGTGGGACGGCCGCAGCCGCGGCCGCGGCCACGGAGGCTGCTGCTGCGCTTCCTGCTTCTGCTTCTGCTTCTACAGACTACGATGTCAAGGTGCGGGCTGCCATCACGGACGTCCTGGACTGCCTGCCCGAACCCGCGGACACGGCGGGCGCACGAGGGCGGGCCGGGCAGGACGGGGTCACCCCGCTCCTCGCGGCTGCCCTGCAGGAGGGCGCGACCCTGAATGCCCTGCTGGCCGAGGCCGGCCGGGGCCTGGGCGAACTGCGCAAGGGCCTGGCCGGCGAGCTTGTCATGAGCGAGGCCATGGACGGGCTGTCCCGGTGCCTGGCGGGCGGGGTGGTGCCGCCCGCGTGGACGGCCCTGGCCGGGCCGACCGCGCGCCGCCTGGACGGGTGGGTCTCCCACCTCATCGCCCGGGCGGCCCAGCTGGCGGACTGGCTGGCCGATGGCACCCCACCGGCCTCCGTCTGGCTGCCTGGCCTGTTCCAGCCCAAAGCCTTCATCATGGCCGTTGTCCAGACGGTGGCCCGGGTGAATGGGTGGCCCTTGGACGAGACGGTGCTGATGGTGGAGCCCGTGAAAGGGAATGGAGGTGGGGCGGCCGCTGGTGCGCCCGCCACCAGTCCTTCCCCAAAGACGGGCGTCCTGGTGCACGGCCTCATCATCGAGGGCGGGCGATGGGACGAGAAGGCGGGCGTCCTGGCCGCACCCAAGCCCGCCGAACTCTTGGCGCCCGCCCCGGCCTTTTTGGTGCGGGCGCTCCCCGCGGGCCGCCCCCTCCCGCCCGCCACCTACGCCTGCCCCGTCTACGCGACCGAGACCCGGTTCCGCAAGGAGGTGTGTGTGGCTTATCTGCGCACGCGCGTGCACCCGGACACCTGGACCCTGGCCGGGACGGCTCTATTTTTAGAGGCCGGGGTTTGATGAAGTGGGGTGGGGGGGAAGGGGAGAAGGGGGAGTTGGGGAAGAAGAGGCCGCGGTTGTGTGTGCGTGCGTGTGTGTATAAAAAGAAGCGGCCACCGCACCGCGGGCCTCGTTTCAAATTCAGAATAAAGAGGACGTCACAGCTGAATAAAGGCGCACGTCAATGCTGATAAAACGCGGACGCGGCAGTAACCCACCCACCCCCACCCACCTATCTTTTCACCATCCATCCCCATCCCCCTGCTCTTCCACGGCCGCCCACACCCCTGGCGCGACTTCCCGCACGACCGGCGGGTGGGCAACCTCCGCCTCCTCGCCCTTCATGACGTCCACAAACTGGCGAAACATGGAGCGCGGGGCGTGGCAGCCGGCCTGCGAGTAGAGCTCCAGCGCGGCGGGCAGGTCGGCATTCACCCGGTCGACCCGGTCCTCCGAGAGCGGGTGCGTGCGCAGCATGGTGGGCACCTGGGGCCCACCCGCCTTGGCTTCGGCCTCGCCTAGCTTTGCAAAGACGATCGCCGCGGCGGCGGGGTCGTAACACGCCAGCGCTGCCAGCCGCACGCCAATCGCGTCGGCCTCCGTCTCTGCGAGCCTGGAGTTCGGTAAGAAAAGGGCGAGCTCGAAAAAGCCGGCCGGGATGGGGATACCTAGAGCCGCGTAAGCGATCGTCTGGACCAGGGACGCTGCCTGCGTTCTCGTTATGCGTTCCGCGACGTGGCGGGCCAGGACGTGGGCGACCTCGTGGGCTAGGACGGCGGCCAGCTCCTTTTCTGATTTCAAGAGGCGCAGCAGGCCTGTGTACACCACCACCTTCCCTCCCGGCACAACAAACGCGTTGCACTGGGCGTCGTCGATGACCACAAACTCCCAGTCCAGGCCCTCCATGTGGGCGGTGTAGCCGCCCCCGCCGGCGCCGGACGAGGACGCGACGGCCGCCAGGCGGCGGCCCACGCGTTCCACAGCTCGGGTCGCGGCGTGCCCCCGGGGCAGCAGCGTCCCCGACGCGGTCGCCTGCTCCTTGATCTGGGCAAAGGTGGACTCCCCTAGCTGGCGCTCCATCTCGGTCGTGACCAGGATGGCGTGCATGCGGTGGGTAAACGGAATCTCCTCGCGGGAGGAGTACCAGACGACTGACCCGCCCGCCAGGGCGGCGCTGGTCACGTACAGGCGGACCCTGCGCTGGCCTGGGGAGAGCGGGGTGCGTGATGCAGGGCCGCGGTGGCCGCCGCCGCCGCCGCCGCCGCCCGTGCCGCCAAAGCGGGTGTAGGTTCTGTGAGGTGGGGTTGCGGAGGAGATGGACAGAGGGATGGATGAGGACGAGAGGCCAGGTCGAGGTCGGGGAGGGGGGGGGGGGGGAGCGTTCGGCACATGCCTATTTTTTTCACGCCGTGCCCACCGTGTGCGGAGCACTCACACCACGCTCGCACGCCCAGTGCTTTGCTCTCAGTGTTTTGGTGGTGTGAGCCAGCAAGGTCTGCCCCACACCACCCCCCCACTAAGAGACTCACGGTTTCCGGCCTTGCAGCGCTCTATAAATCTGGGCGGCCTTGACGACTGCCCCGACGACGTTGGCGCGGCGGTGGGGCTGAAAAGACTGGGCGGGTGCCGGAAAAGATGGGGCGGGTGGTGTCACTCCCTTGAAGGCGCTGCGGCCGGCAAGGGCTGCTATGGAGCCAGCACGGCGCCGGCTGGCCGCCCACATATTGTGAAACGGAGAGTGTGTGCAGAGTGGGTTTTGTTTGCACACACGACGAGCTTTGCTCGGCGCGAGCCGAAACCCGCGCACACACGCACACACACACGTACACACGCGCACCACCCACACTCCCCAGGCGGCGTGCGCCCGCTGCACCTGTCTCTCTCCCTGCGTGCGCGACCGCCACGCACGGTACTCAGCGCGCCTCGCGTCGTTATCTTTATTTATTTTTTCAACTCGCAATGCCTGAACCCAAGGCAGCCCGCCGAGGCGTCGCCTCCGCGCCCACCGGCCTCCTGGGCGCGGTGAGCGGCGGGGGCGGCCCCGTGGGGCGGGCCCTGCTGCTGGTGCCCTTGCTGCTGGGCGGGCTGGCATTGCTGCTGCAGGTAAATGGGGGGGGACGCTAGCGCGCGCTCTCAACCCGCTCTCTCTCTCTCTCTCGGGGCCTCCATCACTTTTCTCTGTTCTCGCAAAACACACAGTGGACCGCCACCGCGCCGCCAACCGCGGCCGGCCCCTCCCTGGTCGCAGGGATGGACAGGTTAGTGTGAGATGAAAGCTGCAGGCCTGGAGAGGCCGCCGGCGGGGCGTCAGGCGCCGCCTCATAATTCTGACACTCTCTCATCACTCATCACCCATTCACAGCCCGACCGCCGCGTCTGCCGCCGCCCTCGCCGCTTCCGCCGCCGCCGCCGACCTGGCGGGCGCGACCGCCCAACCCCTGGCCGTGCTGACGGCGCCCGATGCTGCCTCTACTGCTGCAGCGACATCAGCCAAAGCCGCCGCCACTGCCGCGACAGCCACCACCCTTCGCTCCCCGCCCGCCTGGACCCCCCACAACCCGCCCGTCCGCGAGACCTGGCGCCCCGGCGGGTCCTGGTCGCCCGGCACCTTTGCCGACCCGGCGGGCCCCCGCATCGCCTTTGTCACGACGACTGCGGAGCCGCACGACCAGATCCGGCGGTGGTACGATTACCACGTCGCCCTGGGCGTGTCAACTTTTTACCTGTTTGTTGACGGGGCGGCCGCCGCCCCAGCGGTCGCCGCCCGCCTGCGGTCCCTACCGGGAGTCCTCGTCATCCCGCGGGACGCCGATCTGAAGGCCCGCCACGCCGCGTCCCGGGCCTGGAAAGAGACCTGGCTGGCCGCCTTTTTCCACAAGCCGTGCAACCACGAGCTCTTTGTCCTCCAGTCGCTCAACATGGAGGTCGGCATCGCGCTGGCCGAACGGGACGCCATCGACTGGATCCTGCACATCGACACGGACGAGCTCATGTACCCGGGCAGTGGGCCTGAATATTCCTTACAGACCGTCCTAGGAGCGTACGGGCCGGACGTGGACACGGTCGTCTTCCCGAATTACGAAGCCCTGCCGGAGCGGGATGACGTCTCCTCGCCCTTTGACCAGGTCACCCTGTTCAAGCGCAATTACCAGCACGTCCTGTCGGACGCCTACTTCCGGTCCTACCACGCGGTCGCGCGGGGTAACCCCAACTACTTTATCACCTATGGCAACGGCAAGTCCGCCGCCCGCGTCCGCCCGGGGCTGCGCCCCAACGGCGCGCACCGCTGGTACAGTTACGCGGGCGCGCCGCGAGAGGAGACTTCCCCACAATCCGCCGTCCTGCACTACACGTACAACCGGTTTGAGGACCTGAAATCCCGGCGGGACCGGTGCGACTGTGCGCCGACGGACGAGGACGCCAAGCGGTGTTTCATTCTACCGTTCGACCGGGCGGCATTCCTGGCGGCCTCCTTGAAGTCTGATGCCGACCTGGCGTCCTGGTTCCGGGAGCGCCTGGTGTGGAATGACCCGGACACGGTGGCGGACTTGCTGAAAGCCGGCCTATTTGTCCGCATATATGCGCCCCAGCTCTTCATGCGGGGGTCGGTGCGGGGTGTTGGTGGGAAGGACACGGACGGAGGCGGAGGTGGGGCGGCAGCGGCGGGAGCGGACAAGCTCGCGGCCGCCTCGGATGCGGCGTCCAGTGCGTCCTCCCTGCCCATCAAGGACGGGTCCATGCTGGAGGAGCGGCCCCTCCCACGGGAGCTGGGATCGGCGGCCGTACTGAAAGGCATCCGGGACCCGGGGGTCGGGTGGAACGCGGTCGGGCTGGACCCGAAGGAGGGTGGGGGGTGAGAAAAAAAAAAGGAGAGGAGAGGAGAGGTCATGATGAGTTGTTTGTAGAATGAGACGAGAGAGCGAGCGCTTGTGCACGCGCGTCTACGCGGACGGCACAGAGAGACACGGAGAGACGGTGTGACTGATTTTCGTCTGAAATTGACGGCCAGATCACGACACAAACGCAACCTCATGACCCCCACCATCCCCCATTCCCTCTCTCTCTCTCTCTCCTCTCTCTCTCTCTCTCGACCCCAACACAACACGCAGAAAAGGTGAACAGAGCTGGGAACAGAGCACGGCGCGCGCGTGAGCGCGGCCTGCTGCTTCCCCGGACATCAAGACAACGTCTCTTCTCTACCGGTTGGCCTTGGCCACCCGCTCGATCTCGTCCTTCTTCTTGATGGCGTACGAGTTCGAGGATCCCTTGGCCGCGTTGATCAGCTCGTCCGCCAGGCACTCGGCAATGGTCTTGATGTTGCGGAACGCCGACTCCCGGGCGCCCGTCGTCAGCAGGTAGATCGCCTGGTTGACCCGGCGCAGGGGCGACATGTCGACGGCCTGGCGGCGGACGACGCCCGCCGAACCGATGCGGGTGGCGTCCTCGCGGGGGCCGGCGTTGATGATGGCGTCCACCAGGACCTGGATCGGGTTCGTGTCGGTCAGCAGGTACACGATCTCAAAGGCGTGCTGGACGATGCGGACTGCCATGAGCTTCTTGCCGTTGTTGCGGCCGTGCATCATCAGCGCGCACACCAGGCGCTCCACGATCGGGCACTGCGCCTTCCGGAACCGGCGCTTCTGGTACCGGCCGGCCGTGTGCGGGACGAGGACGGCCTTCTTGACGGCGATGTAGTCCTGGATGGCGAGGTCGTTGATCTGAAAAAAAAAAGGGAGGAAAGACAGGGAAGACAAGGGGGGGGGTCGAGGTTGAATTGTGAGCGAGAAGGAAAAAAGAGGGGGGCGTCGCCCGCGTCCGATTCGGGTCCAGGTCTCGCGCACAGCTCACACAGCATGCTCCGAGCGACGGGGCGTGCATGTGGATGCAAGTGCGCGGGCGGCGAAGGCGGGTGGGTTGGCGGCGGCAGGGGCGCACGCACAGGGCAACGTCAAGCGGCGGCGGCCGATCGGTTGGGAAAGCTAGGGGGGACTACCAGGCGCGCGTGTTGACGTTTGCACTCATGCTGGATGCTCCACGCACGCTCTCAAACAGTGCATGTATCCACACAGCCACGCGGTGGCGTGGGTAGGGTGGGCGGCCAGTGACCAGGAGGCGGGGTGCGGGCGGGGCGGCAGCCCGCCGGCCGCCGGCGCACTCTCGCCCCCCCGCCCCCGCCCCCCCCCCTCTCTGATCGGGCGAAAGGGGGCGCGTCCCCTTTCGCAGCGACGCACGCTCCTGTCCTGGCCCGTGCGCCGCTCCAAGGCAGACCAGATCAAGGTGTGGCCTCCCTCGCGGGAAGGGGTAGAGCCAAGGTCACTGGCGGCCCCCTGGCGGGCGCGGCCAAGAGACACATACAGGCCCCGCCGCCCGCCGTCGCCTTTCTGCTTTTGCTCTGCCAGCTCGGCCCCCGCGCGCGCGCCCTCGGCGCCTCTCACCTCGATGTCCTCCACGCTCCAGCGGCTGAACAGGCGGACGTCGGCGTCCGTCATGGTGGGCGATGGGTTGAAGAGGGGAAGGGTGTCTGGAAGGACTGAGAGGAGACGCGCGGAGCGAAAAATGAAAGAGTGGGAAGAATGATCCGGCGCCTTGGAGATTCCTCTCTCTCCCCCAGACTCCTCTTTGGCGTGTGTTGTCGCACGCCCGTCCCACACCCCTCTCTCTTTCACCCACCCAACCATGTCAGCCGCCGCCCTGGCCTCCACTGCCTCCATATCCGGGGCATGCCGCCTGGCGCCGCCCGCGCGGGCGGGGCAGGTAAATTTGAAGGAGAGGGAGGGGAGGGTGACGGCCAGCTCCTCGCCTCCCTGTGATGCGGGCGAGAGGGGGGCGGTGGGCGCTGTGGGCTCCTGCCAGTCTCGCGACCTGGCTGCCTGCCGAGCCAGGCCGACGGCCTGCACCCTGGCGTGGGCGGGCGTGCAAGCCCGGCAGGCCCGGCCCGCCCGGCCTCCCCCCACCCCCCCCTGTCGGCCGCCGCTGCGAAAGCCACACGCGCTCCCTCTCCTCAATTCGCTCCCGCCCCGACCCTTTACTCATTCACACCCCACCCCATGCTCATCCCACACTCACAGGCCCCTCGCACGCTGGTCATCTCGGCCTCCCAGATGGTTTGTGGAAGTGGGAACGGAGAGAAAAAGAGGCAGAGAGACTCCAAGAGAGGCAGAAACTCCAACCCGAGCCGCCGCCCCGCCTGCTCCCCCCTCCTTCCCAAAACTAACTTCGACCGGTTTTTTCTCTCTCCCCGCCACATCACAGGGCCCGGGCAAGAAGTGGGAGAAGCCGGCCCTGACCAAGAATGGCAAGCCCGACTTCCAGGCCATCCACGTCCGCCAGGGCGACACGGTGCAGGTGGTGACGGGGTCGGACAAGGGCAAGGTCGGCCCAGTGCTGAAGGTGCTTGCCAAGGCGGGGATGGTGGTCGTCGAGGGCGTTAACGTCCGCACCAAGACCGTCCAGCCCAAGTCCAAGGACGAGCCGGGCAAGCAACTGTCGTCCGAGTCCCCGCTCCACGCCTCCAACGTCATGCACTACTCCAAGGAGAAGGGCGTCCGGTCCCGGGTGGGCCACAAGACGGTTGACGGCAAGAAGGTGCGGGTCCTGAAAAAGACGGGCGAGGTCTTGGTGGACCGGCCAAATACGAAGAAGGCGGCGGCGGCGGCGGCCGAGCCGGCGGCGGAGTGAGGTGTTGTGTGTGTGTGGTGGACACACACGGCGGGGATGAGAGGGAGAGAGAGACTGTTTAACGGAGTTTATTTTCATTCTTTTCATTCTCGCTGCTCTCTCCACTCGCGTCGCCGCAGCCGGCACCCTCCTTCTCTTTTTTTCCTTCCCCACCCCGGAAGAATCAGCGGGCAGCGTATTCTTGCATAGGCACAGACGCGCGACCAGTACGCACGCGCGTACACCCTCCCGTCCGCGGCGTTTCGTCGAGGGCATTTCCTAACTAACCGCCGCGCGCTCTCCGAGTGCTCGCCTTTCCTTTCCGCCTTCCCCATGCGCCGCAACGCCCGCCGCGCCGTCCTAGCCCTGTGGCGGCTAGGCGCACGCCCTAGCCCCCTCCCCGCGGGTGTAGGTGGCGTGGCCGTGGCGCGTTGGCCGGCCATCGCGGTCCCCACCGCCCGGCTCGCGGGCTCCATCTCCTCGCTAGCCGCCCACCACCGCCGCTGGACGGCGGCCGGCGCGGCGGCGACGACGGCACACCACACGAGCCACCCCACCCGCCGCCACGCCCGGGTCTCCACGCCCGTGGCTGCGGCCGTGGAGGTGCGGGTGGCGGCCATGGGCGAGTCCATCACGGAGGGCAGCGTGGCGGCCATCCTGGCCCCGCCCGGGACGGCCGTGGAAGAGGACCAGGTCATCGCCCAGATCGAGACGGACAAGGTCACCATCGACGTGCGGGCGCCCAGCGCGGGCGTGGTGCAGCAAATCCTGGTCAAGCCGGATGAGACGGTGGTGGTTGGCCAGCTGGTTGCCATTCTGGGGGATGAAGGTAAAAAATGGAATGGTGGGAGAGGAGACCTGGGGGGTTCTCTCTCGTGGTGCGCGCCTTCATCCAATTCACTCTCACGCCCCACTTACATAATACAAAACATCACACACAGCCCTGGAAGGGACGCCAATGCCGCAGGCGGCTGCTCCTGTGGCGGCGGCGGCGGAGCCGGCGCCGGTCGCTGCGGTCGCTGCCGCTGCTGCTGCCCCACACGTCCCACACCAGGCGGCATCCACCGCCTCGCACGCTGCCGCTCGCGTCCCGTCCATCCGGTTCCCGCCGCGGCGCACGCTGAGCGGGGAGGTCATATCAACGCTCTCCGCGTCCGCCCAGGCCGCAGCCCTGGCGGCGGTGGGCAGTGGAGGCGGTGGTGGCGGCAGCGCCCCCTCCACCACCACCACCACCACCACCATCACCACCACCACCACCACCACGCGGGCCGTCCCTCTCTCCCAACGCATTTCCGGGCTGTACGCCTCTCCCTCTGACACAAAGTGGTATGCGGGCAAGGAGCGGGGGGTGAAGTTGACGGCCTCCCGCCTGCTGTCGGACAAGGAGATGGAGTTGATCGAGCTGGGCGGGGCGGTTTGAAAAAGAAGGATAGTTTTTTTTTTTTTTTTTTTTTTTTCTCTCTCTCTCAAGAAAGGTCAAGCGCGACTAGAGGTTGCCCTCACTTTTTTAATCCACCCGCGCGCGCCACCTCCACGCCCCATTTTCGGCGCCTACACACCCGGGACTGACACTTTGCAAGCTTTCACGCCCTCCTTCCTGCCTCCGCGCGTCGCGTGCACCCTGCTCCCGGGCGCGCTCCTTTTTGTGTGACAGAAAAAGGAAAAAAAGGAACACTAAAACATGAACGCTGCCCCTACCGCCACCCTGCGCCCCGGCGCTGGGGCGTCCCAGCAGCTACTGCGGAGCCGGCCCGCCAGCCGGACTGCCCAGGTGAGGAAGGATTGTCTGTAAGGGTGGAAGTGCCAGAGCGAGCCGGGGCGGGGGCGGCAAGCGAGTCGAGACGGGCCCCGCTTGTCGCCGGGGCGGGCGGCGCTCTTTTTGCTCTCGTGCTCTTCCGGGTGTGGGCCTTTGCGGCACGCATGGGTCAGGCGTGCGCTGCGATGGGCCTTAAAACAGTCGCCCTACACGGCCGTTGATGTTTGACGGGCGCCCACCCCGTGCATGCGTGCCGATTCGGCGAGGGCAGGAAGAGAGAGCCCCGCACTCACCGCCCACCGTCGCACTCACCCTCCCGCCTCGCTCCGCCCCACTCTCACAGCGCGCCGCTGCCAGCGTCCACCACGCGGAGACGGCCAGCGGCCTGATCCTGCCCCCTAAGTACTGCGAACACATTTACAAGACGGCTCGCCGGCCGACCCGGACGATCAAGGTAAGAGAAAAATGGAGAGCAAATTTCGCGGCCACGCTCTGTGTTTGTCCTTCCCGGCCACCCAAATCGGCCGCGCCCCGCTCACACCCATCCCCCCACCCTCCTCACCGTGCCGCCCTCTTAGATCGGCAAGCTGGATGTCGGCTCCGAACACCCGGTCCGCCTGCAGACCATGACGACGACCGGTGAGATTGACAAAGATGGGGGGGGCGACAGGTTTGGGCCCGCGCTGTCTCTCTCGTCAACCCCGGGTGACCCGGCAACCCCGCCCTTCCTTTCTCCTTCCCCACGCCTTCCTCTCTCTCTCTCTCCCCCCCCCACCCTCCTTTTTGCAGACACGCGCAACGTGGCCGCCACCGTTGAACAGGTCAAGCGGTGCGTGGACGCGGGCGCGGAGCTGGTCCGCATCACGGTGCAGGGCAAGAAGGAGGCCCAGGCCTGCATGGAGATCCGGGAGGCCCTGTTCAAGGACCGGTACGACGTGCCCCTGGTCGCGGACATCCACTTCCAGCCCCAGGTCGCCATGATGGTGGCCGAAGCCTTTGAGAAGATCCGCATCAATCCGGGCAACTTCGCGGACGGCCGCAAAACATTTGACGAGATCAATTACGACGACCCGGCCCAGTTCCAGGCGGAGAAGGACGACATCGCGGAAGCCTTCCTACCGCTCGTCCAGAAGTGCAAGGCCCTGGGCCGGGCCATGCGCATCGGCACCAACCACGGCTCCCTGTCCGCCCGCATCCTGTCCTTCTACGGCGACACCCCGCGCGGCATGGTGGAGTCGGCCTTTGAGTTTGCCGACATCTGCCGGCGCGAGGACTACCACAACTTCCTGTTCTCCATGAAGGCCTCCAACCCGCTGGTCATGGTCCAGGCGTACCGCCTGCTGGCGGAGGAGCAGTATGCGCGGGGGTGGGACTACCCGCTGCACCTGGGCGTGACGGAGGTAAGAACAGGAATGGAGAGAGAGAGAGAGAGAGGCGGGGGGGAAGGGCCCTTTGAACCCCACATCACAAACCCACACCTCTCCTCCATCTCTCTCTCTCTCTTCCCTCTCCCTTCCAGGCCGGCGAGGGCGAGGACGGCCGCATGAAGTCCGCCATCGGCATTGGCGCCCTCCTCCTGGACGGCCTGGGCGACACCATCCGCGTCTCCCTGACGGAGGACCCGGAACTGGAGATCGCGCCCTGCCGCAAGCTGGCGGGCCTGGGGTCGGCCGCGATCGCGGAGACCGCGGCGTCGGGCGTGGCCTTCACCGAGACCCACCGGGACACCCACATCTTCACCCGCCGCGTCGGCCGCCTGCCCGAACAGCGCGAGGGCGACAAGGTCGACTACCGCCCCCTGCTCCACCGGGACGGGTCGGTCCTGTGCGCGGTCGACCCGGCCGCCCTGGGCAAGGCGCCCGACGCAAGCTTCCGCTCCCTGGGCGCCAAGCTGGTGGTCGGCATGCCCTTCAAGGACCTGGCCACGGCGGACAGCATCCTGCTGGACGCGCCGCCGGCGGAGGGCGACAAGGCCGCCCGCACGGCGCTGGCCCGGCTGGCGGAGGTCGGGGTGCTCCCGGTCGTGCCTGCCGCAGCGCTCGTGGCCACGCCGCTCCCTGGCGCGGTCGCCCTGTTTTCACTGGCCGAGGTGGTCAAGGCCGGCGGGTCGCCACCCCTCCCGGGCGGCGCCGGCCGGTTTGCCGTCTCCATCGACGGCACGGAGGCCGAGGCCGACCTGGCGTCCCTGGCCTCCACCCCGGCCGCCTTTGCCCTGCTCAACCCGGGGCCGGGCGCGCGGCGCGTGCACGCGTCGCGCCGCGTGTTTGAGGCCCTGGCCGTCGCGGGCGCGGACCTGCCCATCATCCACACCCGGACTTTCCCCCAGGGGACGCCCCGGGAGGACCTCATCCTGACGGCCGGCTCCGAGCTGGGCGCCCTGCTCGTGGACGGCCTAGGCGACGGCGTCCTCCTGGCCTGCCCGGGCGAGGACACCGACTTCCTGCGCACGACCGCCTTTGGCCTGCTCCAGGGCGCCCGCATGCGCAACACCAAGACCGAGTACGTCTCCTGCCCCTCCTGCGGGCGCACCCTGTTCGACTTGCAGGAGGTGACGGAGCAGATCCGGGTGCGGACGGGGCACCTGCCGGGCGTGTCCATCGCGATCATGGGCTGCATCGTCAACGGGCCGGGCGAGATGGCGGACGCCGACTTTGGGTACGTCGGCGGCGCTCCCGGCAAGATCGACCTGTACGTAGGCAAGGAGGTCGTCCGCCGCGCCATCCCCATGGAGTCCGCCACAGACCAGCTTATTGAGCTGATCCAGGAGCACGGGCGGTGGGTGGACCCGGAACCGGAGGAGGAGGCCGGGACCGAGGCGGCGGTCGCGAGCGTGGCCGCGTGAAATCTCGACACAGGGAGGTGGGGGTGGGAGGGTGGGGGGGGGAAGAAGGGCGAGGGGAGGGGGGGACAAGATATGCTTGTGCGCGCGTGTGTGGGCTACCTGGTGAGTGATTGATGTGTGTGTGTGTGTGCGTGTGTGTGTGCGTGCGCGGTGCGTGTTTGGGGAGGGGGCGCGCGTGTGAGGGGGAGAAGGTGAGAGAGCTTTGTGTGAAATGATTGCAGCAGAGGTTAACATAAAGGCAGCCCACGAACAACATTGTCTACCCTTTTTGAGGACGCGGCTTTTACACACAATACACGATGAGAGGGCGTGCGGTACATTGGGTGCTTACCCCAGGCGCGCGCGCGCTCAGGCACCCGCAGACCGTGCGGGGATGAGAGCAGGCGCGCTCCCTAACCCCTGACCCCCCACCTCTCTTTCTCTCTCCTTCCATATCGATCTACCGCGCTCATCTCTCTGTGTCTATGTCCTCCCTCACTTCACCGGGCACCCCGGCCCCAGCCAGGCCGCCCGCGAGCCCGTCCCCTTGCAGTGCTGGCACGGCACCTGACCCGCCGAGTTGCAGACGGGGCAGCCCTTGCACCCGCCCGCGAGCGAGCAAAAAACCTCGCCGCCCACCATCATGGCGCCGGTTCCCCTGCACCAGGTGCAGGGCTGGGCGCCGGCGCCGCCGCAGCAGTCGCAGGTGGCGGGGGTGCGGTTTTTCTAATTGACAGATAGAGAGAAAGAGTGAGAGAGGAGAGTGAGAGAGTGAGAGAGGAGGTTTGGTCTGGGTCGGGGCTGGGGGGCGTGCTCGAACGGAAAACAGGCGCTCTCGGGCTTGGGCGCTCGGGCTTGCTCTCTCTCTCTCTCTCTCTCTCTCTCTGTCTCTGTCTCTGTCTCTGTCTCTCTAGAGCACCCAGGCGATGGCTAGAGAACAGGAGACGCTACACGCCGCGCAGGTCGCGCATGTGTGCACTCACCGCCCCTTGAACCAAACAACAAAAAAGCGCTCGCACCCGCCCCAATGCCTCTGTCATACGAACCTTGCTCCCCACGCTCCACAGCAGGTCTAGGCGGGCTGCTTGGGCCCGCGCCACGCTGGGGTCCACCCGCCACAGCTCCCGCGACGGCTCCGTGTCCAGCTGGTCATCCTCGTCAAAGGAGCGGGAGGAGGAGGAGGCAGACGCGGCGACGAGGACGCGGCCAGGGAAAGGATCGCCAGGCCGGCAAACGCACCGGCGCCCAGCCGAGCGCGGGCGCGGCGGCGGGCACCCTGCCCGCTGTGGCCGGGCGGTGCTGGCATGGGCGTGAAAGGTGGTGCGGGAGGAGGAAGGGGTCGTGTCCATGACGAAAAAAGAAGTGTGCGTGCGACGAGCAAAAGGGGGAGTGCCTAATTCACAACAACACTGTTTTTTTGTCCGCGCCGTCGCGCGCCTACCCGGGGGCGGCCGGAAAGCACGTGGACGACCCTTTCTCTCTATGCGGCGAGTTTGCATCTCTTTTATCCTGCGTGTGAGCCGGGCGACGAGCGAGGTGCCACGCGCGCACGCTCGCATGAGCAGCACTCCTGCCGACCCGACCTCCTCGACCGCGACCGCGACCGCGACCTCGCTCGCAGCTGCCCTCTCCGCTCCACGCGGCACGATCAAGACGCTGGACCTGTCTGGCCGGGCACCCTCCACCGACCTGACCTGCATCAACCTGATGTGCGAGAAGGTGGGCGAGCCGTGCGTGTGCCGGCTGGCGGGCGCGCTGGAAAAGCTGGCGGGGAGGGGGCTGGTCGAGGTGCGGGTGGGGGTGGGGGTGCGGAAGTTGGTGGAGGAGGGGAGGGGTGTGGTGCCGGAGGGGGTGCGGGTGGTGGTTGTGGAGTAGTGAGGGGTGTGCAGATGATGCGAGGTGTAGATAATGGGACGGACGTGAACGTGAAAAATGGATGGAAATGAGAGAGACAAGGTCGCAGCAAGGTCGTCCACACCAACATTGTGTGTGCAAGCCCCCTTCTGTTGTACATACGCGCCTCCCACCAACACACACCAAACCATGCTCCACGCCCGAGCCCGCCCAGCGGCGCAAGCTCGCCCTGTGGGAGCGGGAGAGCATGTCAGGGGTGCGCCTCGCCCGGTGAAAGCACACGCCCGCGTCGCCGATGCGGAGGAGCGGCCGCAACTGCCCACCTCGCGCCGGGCCGCCCTGGCCGCGGGCGTCATCTTGCCCGGCCTGGCCGGCCTGGCGACCTTCCCAGCGATTGCTGCTGCCGTGACTACCACCACTCCAACCTCCACCAACACGCCCTTGGTTGACGCGGCCGTCGCGGCCGGCCTCCCAGCTCAGGTCGACACGATAAAGCTTAAAGGCGTCGGCACAGTCACCGCCCTGGGCATCGGCGCCTGGTCTTGGGGCGACCGGACCGGTTTCTGGGGCTGGCAGTCGTCGTACGGGAAGGATGACGTGTACGGGGCGTACCGGGCGGCGATGGATGCTGGCATTTCTCGTGAGTTTCTCGTGAAAAGGGTGGTGGTTGCGCGCTGGAGACTTGCTGTGCTCTTTCTTGCGCGCTTCACACAACGGCTCTCCGCCGCGCCCCCTCAGCGCGTCTCTCTCCACCCCACCTCCTGGGTCTGCGCGCTACATGTGCCCTCCAAGGAGCACACGTGGGGTGTGTGTCCACACGAGTCTCTCATCCACTTTCCATCGCTTCAACACGTACGCAGTGATCGACACCGCGGAAGCCTACGGCTTTGGCCTCTCTGAACAGCTCATCAACGAGTTTGGGGCCCGCGACGGAGGCCGCCGCCCCGTCATCGCCACCAAGTTTGCGCCTCTACCCTGGCGCCGCGGCCGGGCGGACGTCGTGAAAGCCGCGCGCGGGTCGTGCGCCCGCCTGGGCGCGTCCCGGGTCGGGCTGTACCAGTGTCACTGGCCAGGGGCGTTGCCCGGGCAGACGGAGGCTTACGTGGACGGGCTGGGCGACGTGTTGGACGCTGGCTTGGCCGCGGGTGTCGGGGTGAGCAACTTCAAGGCCTCCCGGGTGGAGGCCGCGGCGGCCGCGCTGGGCGGGCGGGTGTCGACCAACCAGGTCCAATACTCGCTGCTGTACCGGACGCCGGAGGACAATGGTGTGGTGTCCGCAACGCAAGGGGCCGGGGCGACGATCATCGCCTACTCGCCCCTCGCCCAGGGCCTCCTAACGGGCAAGTACGAGGACGGCGGCCCTCTCCCGACCGGCCCTCGGGCCGCCACCATCACGGCTTCGCGGGTCAAGGCGGTGGCTCCGCTCATCGCGGCCATGCGCGCGGTCGGGGCGGGACATGCGGTCGGCGGGGTGGCCAAGACGCCTGCCCAGGTTGCGCTCAACTGGTGCATGGCCAAAGGGACGCTGCCCATACCGGGAGTGAAGAGCGCGCGGCAGGCGACTGAAGCGTCGGGAGCGCTCGGGTGGCGGATGAGCCGGGCGGAAGTGGAGGAGCTGGATGCGGTGAGCTCCAAGATCGCGCCCGGGCTGGCCTTCCCGACAGAGAAATGGTGAGGAGGGCGCGGGGGTGGTTAGGGTTTGTCTGCTTTTTACAAAGACAAAGTATTCTCAGTACCTCTTTGTGACAAGGTTGAGCGGCAAACCAAAGCAAAGACCCCGACTCGAAAGTCAAAATCAATGCAGAGGCTGTGGCCAGTTCCATACGACCAAGAGGGGGGAAAGAATTAGGTTGTTAGGTTTAGGTTTAGGTTTGACGGGTTATGGTCAGGTTAGGTTTAGGGTCAGGTTTAGGGTCAGGTTTAGGTTTAGGGTTAGGGTTAGGGTTAGGGTTAGGGTTAGGGTTAGGGTTAGGGTTAGGGTTAGGGTTAGGGTTAGGGTTAGGGTTAGGGTTAGGGTTAGGGTTAGGGTTAGGGTTAGGGTTAGGGTTAGGGTTAGGGT
>Ga0315289_10000496_pt1 | contig 60487 bp, 51 predicted proteins | sample YL17G11_40_MG_FD_203452 | JGI IMG/M metagenome (GOLD analysis project Ga0315289, IMG submission 203452) | Sediment microbial communities from Yellowstone Lake, YNP, Wyoming, USA - YL17G11_40 | ecosystem: Environmental > Aquatic > Freshwater > Lake > Sediment | place: USA: Wyoming | collected... | reverse complement strand
TCTTCTCAGCCGCAGGCTCGAGATTCTCGAAGAAATATTCGTTGTACCGCTCTCTCTGGTACTGAACCCATGGTCCGAGTCTTTTCCAGACGAGGTCAAAATCAATCAAGTCGAAGATCAACTCGGGGTCCACCAGCTTCCTCCTGATCAACAGTGCTATCGCATCTGTATAACAGGCGATAAGCGCGATTGACGCAAGCGAACACCTGTCTTCTGCGTCCTTCCCGTCTTTGAACTCCGTATCCCTGATCTTGGCCCAGTGCCCCATGTAGTCAGTCGTGGTGACATGGTTAAACACGTCCAGCACGAGGTGAGTCTTCCTATCCCTAGACATTCCACGCAGCTCCATGACTGTAAACAGCGCGCCCAAAGCTATGCTCACAGCTACAATCGCGTCTAGTATTAGCGATGCTTCTACCGTTCAAACCACCTGAGGGCGCCATTGCCTTTCCACCCCTATGTCTTTTTCTGGGGCACCGGACAGTCTGTGTGCTTGGACTCCTTGCTTCGGGTCAATCAGAAGATCTTTCATCGAGCCAAACCTCTTTTCTCTTCTTGCCGTCACGAAGCAAACCGATAAATGGCATGTCGTCTTTCAGGCCAAAGGGGGCTCACAGTGGCCGTTCTCAGATTCGGGTTCATGGAAAGACAGGAAGAAGACATCATCCATACGCAGAGCATCGAATGTCTTGAGAGGATTGGCGTCCTCATTCACAGCCAGAGCGTCCTGAATATGCTTCGAGACGCGGGAGCGGAAGTGGACTTCAAGAAGAACATCGCCAAAATCCCGGAGAAGGTCGTCAACGACTCTATCAAGAAGGCGCCGAAGGCGATTACCCTCGGCGCCAGAGATCCAAAGCGCGACCTCATGATTCCCGTCGAGCGCTTCCCATTCGTCTCCACTGGAGGGGTCACGGTCTTCATGACGGATCTCGAGACGGGAGAGAGGCGGAAGGCGACAAGTAGGGACCTCGCGGATTTCGCGAGGCTGACTGATGCGATGGACCCTGTGGATGCGTTCTGGCCGATTGTTACGACATCCGACGTTGCCCCTCATGCGCAGTTCGCCAACGAGCTCTGGGTATCTCTTCAGAACACGACGAAACACATCCTTGGTTCGGCCGGGTCAGGCACACTTGGCATACCGGATGCGAAGACTCAGATTGCCCTCGGGGCGCTGGTCGCCGGCAGTCCAGAGAAGCTCAAGAAGCGACCTCTGTTTTCCGTCCTGAGCTGCATCGTACCTCCGCTGATGTTCGAGAAAGGGGCTGTGGAGGCGCAGGTGGAATACGCCCGAGCTGGGATTCCGATCATATCGATGTCCATGTGCATGGGAGGAATGACGGCGCCCGTGACGCTCGCGGGTACCATCCTTACGCTGAACGTCGAGAACCTCGCGAGCCTGGTCATCACTCAGACCGCAGCTCCTGGGGCTCCTCACATATACTGTTCAGAAGCGACTCTCGGAAACGTGGTTACGGGTCTCATAGGTTACCGAGGCCCTGAGGCCCCGATGATTTTCGCTGCAGCGGCGCAGATGGCTCGCCGGTACGGCCTTCCGAAAATGACCGGCATCCTAGGGATCGATGGCGAGGTCCCAGGGGTGCCTATATCATTTGGCGAGGTCTCCGCGATGATGCTGACGACGATGTCGGGGACAGACCTCTGCTCGGGCATAGGGGGGTTGGACCTCGACAAGGGATGCTCCCTGGAGCAGGTCGTGATAGACTCCGCGATGTGGGAGGAGTACCGCGCGTTCATGAGGGACTTCCCGGTGACTGAGGAATCTGCCGCGTTAAAGGTCATCGAGAGGGTGGGGCAAGGGAACACCTTCCTAAACGATCCTCATACCGTGAGGAACTTCAGGAGCCAGATGTTAATCAGGAACAAGAGAATGGAACTCTACGGGGCGACGATGTCCGACAGGATGGTTCTCGATGCGAGAGATGTCGTGAGAGAGATTCTCAAAGAGCACTCAGTGGAACAGTTGGATAAGCACACCCTATCAGAAGGAAACGAAATCCTCAGTACCTACGCGGGATCGCGAAGGTGAGAAGGGCGATCGAACGGGTGGCTGATATCCGGGCCCTCGCACATTCTAGTTTCCAACTGTGAGTCAATATTCAAACCGCAAATGGAGCCAGATTTTGGATCGAACGGATGGCTTCCTCTGAATCAGAGGATTGTTGCACCGAGCTAAACTCCTTCCGACTGCGCGAAGGGGATCTCTGCCAGCAATGAATGTTACCTCGTTCGCGAAAATCGAAAATCTGGCAGTGCTCTCGCACCATGCACTTTCTCATGTTCAAACCAAAACCTGAGCCTGAGGAAGGACCAACCCTTCTTCTTGGGACCATCGGTCAGAGCTCGATGCATCCGGCCGCCTAGGTTCCTTTCTGAGATGAAGTATCTCTGCACTATTCTTCTCCCGATGTTCCTCAAAAATGGTTTAGTTTGAGAATAGTTAAATAGAGGAACTGAAATTGGCGGCTCCTGTGACGGATACTAACCGAAAAAAGCTTGAGGACATCGCCGACGATATCCTGGACTCATTTCCGATCTTCTTCCGCAGAGTATCGAGAGAAGGTTCCCATCCAGGTTCCAAGAAGTTCGACCCAAGCCGCTTCGTCCTCCGGGCGGTCTGGAAGCACGGCCCTGTGCGTATGTCAGAGATAGGGATACACATGGGGATCTCGAAACCATACATGACCCTCCTTGTCAACAGGCTCATATGCGAAGGTCTGGTCGAGAGGGTCACGGACACGGACGACAGGAGGGTGGTCATTATCACAATCACAGAAGCTGGTAGAGATGCCATCAGGGAGTTCACGAGAGACGCAAGGGAGACCGTCATGAAGAATCTCTCATCCCTGGATTCGGGGGACGTCTCATCTCTTCACGAATCGATGAAGAGAATCAGGGGCATCACGTCAAAGTTGGAGCGGAATGAGACGAGAAAGTGCAAGCTAGGATAGGTTGTGAGACCATGTCGGATGTTGCGATCAAAGCCACTAATTTGACGAAGAAGTTCGGGGATTTCACCGCGGTCGATCACGTCTCCTTCGAGGTGAACAAGGGGGAGATATTCGGCCTACTGGGTCCTAATGGGGCGGGCAAGTCAACCGCCATCAGGATGCTGTCCACCCTCAGTGTCCCGACTGAGGGGTCCGCGACCGTCGCGGGCTTTGATGTCCAGAAGGAGGACGGCAAAGTCAGGGAGCACATAGGTCTCGTGTCCGAGAAGATGATCATGTACGACGAGTTGACGGCTAGGGAGAACCTCACCCTTTTCGGTAAGCTGTACGACATTCCCAGCGATGTCCTAAACAAGAGGATTGGCAAGCTCCTCAGCTTCGTGCGCATGGAGCAATGGGCGGACCACAGGATTGACACGTACTCCACTGGCATGAAGCAGCGGATCAACGTCATACGCGCCCTGGTGAACCAGCCCGAGATATTGTTCCTGGACGAGCCGACGCTCGGCCTGGATCCGCAGTCGACGGCAGAGATCAGGGAGCTCGTGCGAAGGATAAACATCGAGGACAGGACCACGATCATCCTCACGACTCACATGATGACCGAGGCGGACATGCTCTGCGACAAGATCGGGATCATGGACCATGGGAAGATCGTGGCCCTCGACACATCGGCCAGCCTGAAGAGGTCCATCTCTGGGAACGACACGACATTATTCGAGTTCGAGATATCAAACCTCGACACGAGCATACTGTCATCCGTCAAAGCTCTGGCATCCGTCAGCTCGGTTGTTCAGGCCGATCCGACGCGCATCAAGGTCAGCTCTGTGGGGAACGACTCGTTCGATACCCTGATTGATGTCCTTCGGAAGAACGGCGCTCAGATACGAACAGTGAAGAACCTTGAACCGACCCTCGAGGATGTCTTCCTCCACATTACAGGTCACGAAGTGAGGGATACGGTGGCGAAAGCTCCTGCCCCTGTTCACAGAGGCGGGCCTGGCGGGTGGCGGCCCAATAGGAGGGTGAGGTGAGTTCATGGGCGTGAGAAGGGTCCTGAGACACAGCGCATGGATTTGCTGGAAGGATCTGCTGGAGTTCAGCAGGAGCAAGCTCCGAGTGGCCATGCTTATCATCATGCCTCTTTTCATGATGATGATGGTCGGGTTCATCTTCCCGACTGGGAACAGCTTGAGCCACCAGCCTGTGGCGCTCGCAAACCAGGACGAGATGGTCAACGGCACATCTCTGGGCAGCAGCTTCGTATCCCAGCTGGAGGCAGTGAACAATCTGACGGGCGTGATGGACTTGCGCGATGCCACCGGCTTTGACGACATCAAGACGATGATCCAAGAGGGCAAGGTGAGCGGTGGCATCATCGTGCCTTCGAATTTCACGTCAGATCTCCTGTCTGGCAGGCAGGGCTACATCACTATCATGACCGACCAGTCGAACCCGCAGATATCATCGATGATACAGAGCGTCTTGACGCAGATCATCGAGCAACTGGGTTCGCAGCTGGCGATGCATAACCTCAACCAGACATACGACATTTCGCTCCAGCAAGCCCCCGCCGTGCTGAAGCCATACAGCGTCCAGTTGAAGGGTATCGTCCCCGGGACCCCGAACTACTTCGAGTTCGTGGCTCCGGGGATAATGGCCATGGTCGTCATGATGTCGCTCATGACGGGCCTGCCGCACGCGATCTCTTACGAGAAAGACACGGGAACGTTGGACGGCATGTTGGCGTCGCCAACGAGCCGTTGGGCGATCATCTTGGGCAAGGTAATGGCCCAGACGACCAGGGGCTTGGTCCAAGGTTTCATCATACTTCTGATGTCAGTGCTGCTCTTCGGCGTTATCATCCACGGGAGCATCCTTCTCGTGGTCCTCCTCATACTGCTCACGGTATTCAGCTTCGTGGGGCTCGGGATCTTGATAACTTCCTTTGCTGACAAGGAGGAGACGGCCACGATGGTGATGATGACGCTCATGTTCCCCATGATGTTCCTGAGCGGGGTCTTCTTTCCGATTCAGCAGATGCCGTCATTCATGCAGACCCTGGCGAACTTCCTGCCTCTCACTTACGCTGCGAGCGCGATGAGGAAGGTCATGGTGCTGGGTGCGGGGACCGAGGCGATAATCACCGATGTCATCGTCCTCGCAGTGTTCGGCGCTGTCCTGCTTACGATTGCTGTGCCCTTGTTCAAGAGGGCCATGAACCGGTGAGCGGAACCCAGGCGGGGCATTGGAGATGTTGACGAGGTCCTTCGAGGAGCGTCGCGCACGCCTGGAGGTCGGTTGGGGCGGCGGTCCGACCACACTGTACATGTTCGATGGCATCCAGGGTGAGACATTCCTGTAAACCAACGTGTCCAGGCTGCGCAGTCGACAGCCTGGAGCCTCTTCTTGGCTCTGGGCACTGGTCTCTTCGGGAAGTATGCAGAGAGCCGGATGTAAACCTAGACATCTGGCCATTTTTCAATCAGGCGTTTTTGGTCCCGAGATAAAAACCTTTCCTTTTCTTTTCCTCGTGACCATGGTTTCCCTTTGAACTTGCATGTGAACCTGAACGGCTGGCTCTTTCTCAATCAGAATCTTGTTGCCACATTAGAACTGCGAAAGTAAATAGGACAGACACATGATTCGTGGTCGGGGAAATGGCGATGAAGTCGTACAACAAGCTGATGGAAAAGTATCGCGAAATCGCTCTTGTAGGCTCAGTGCAGCTGCTCATGAATTGGGACCTCGAGACATTCATGCCGCCACAAGGAATAAGGCTAAGAAGCGACCAGCTGAACATCTTGGAGCGCGTCAGTCATCGTATGTTGACCAGCGACGAACTCGGGACTCTGTTGACAGAGTCTGAGAGAAGGAGCGGTTCACTTGATGATGTGCAGCGCAGGAACCTGCATCTGCTCCGGAGAGAGCACGACATAGAGGCGAGTGTGCCGGAGGGTCTTGCAGCGGACTTGGCAAGCCAGATGGCGACTGCGAGGGATGTTTGGGCGAGGGCGAAGGCGGCGCGTAACTGGAAGATGTTCGAGCCCGAGCTGCAGAAGCTGGTTGATTTGAGCATCAAACGTGCGGAAGCGACAATGCATGCTAGGGGTGCATCATGTGTGTTCGACGCGATGATAGATGACTACGACAAAGGAATGACGCATGAGCAGGTGGCCAGGTTGCTGGCGGACTTGAGGGGGTCGCTCGTGCCTCTCGTTCGAAAGTACAGCAAGGCCTCGGGAGAAGTCGACGCTTCCGTCATGAAGAGGCATGTCCCGATAAGCACCCAGCGCGATATCGTGAGAGACGCTGCGGCCCTGATTGGCTATGACACGACCTCGGAGAAGGCCTGCGGTAGAATTGACGAGACCGAACATCCATTCACTAGTGGTTATTTCAACGACGTGAGAATCGCGGTGCACTACCATGAGGACGATCCGTTCAATGCCTTGCTCGTCGGATTGCATGAGTCTGGTCATGCTTTGTATGAGCAGAATCTGAACCGTGACTGGATGTATCAACCTGTGGGGAGAGCTGCCAGCATGGGGATCCATGAGGCCATGTCGAGATTCGCGGAGAACATCCTCGGGCGCTCGCGCAGTTTCTGGGTGTACTACCTGCCGAGGCTGAAGGAGTTCACTGGTAGTGCATTCTCCGGTGTTCAGCTTGACGACCTGCTCAGAGCAATCAACAAGGTTGAGCCGTCGAAGACACGAATCTCAGCTGACGAGCTCACATATCCACTTCACATAGTAATCCGTTTCGAGATTGAACGCGATCTCTTCGAAGGTAGGGTGGAGGTCTCCGAGTTGCCTCAGGTTTGGAACGATCTATATGACAAGTATCTTCAAGTTCGATTTGATCATGATGGAGAAGGAGTCCTCCAGGATGTGCACTGGAGCGCCGGATGCTACGGTTACTTCCAGAGCTATGCCTTGGGCAATGTGTATGGCGGCATGTTCTTGCGGAAGATGGAGCAAGAGAATCGCGCCTGGTCTGACGAGGTTGAAAAAGGCAGGCCAGGAATAGCCATTGACTGGCTAAGAGACAACGTTCAACATTGGGGAGCTATGTACGACCCAGGGGAACTTGTCGAGAAAGTCACCGGCACTTCTCTGACACCCGAACCGTTTGTTCAGTATCTGACGAAGAAGTACACCAGTCTCTGGAAATAGATGTGTGACACTGCAGTTCGAACTGAGCCGGATTTAAACTTTCGACACTGGCCAAATTTCAATTTGGCGATTTTAGCACCGAGCTAAACTCCTTCCTTCTTTCCTTTTCGATGGCGTGAGTGAGTTGACAGTTCATCGAATTCGGTCGGGTTCACACCTTGGATTGCCCTCCTCGGTAGCGCTTCTCACTGCGCATCATGAAGGTCCGCAAGACCTTCAGATAATCGTTTGTCTGCTCCAAGAAGGTCATGTGCGATGATCTTTGGAACACAACGAGTTCCGAGCCCGGCAACTTACTATTGAAGTTAGCAGTGGTTCCCGGCGAGGCTTCGTCATATTTGCCGCATAGGAATAGCGTCGGCACTCTGATTCTCTTGAGCCTCTCGGTGCAATCATAGTCTTTCAAGGTCCCGGTGATCGTAATCTCGCTGGGGCCCCACATGTACTCATATACATTCAAGGCTGTCTTGGAGAAGGATATTTTCAGGCATTCAGGCCAGGGATCTAGCCGACATATGTGCTTCCTATAGTACTTCATCACGGCGTTTTGGTACTTTTTGCTGGAGAAGTTCCTGGAGATCGCTGCCCCCTTGACGATCCTCCGGACTCCACTTGGCATCTTAGAAAGGAACCTCCTTTGGTCCTTCTCCCACAAGGGACCACTCAAGAATGGACTTGACAGCGTGAGAGAGACAATTCCCGCGGGCCTGTGCGATATCATGTAGTGTGCGGCAAGCGTTGCCCCCCATGAATGGCCAAGAAGGTGGCTGCGTTCGAGCTTAAGCGATTGGCGCAGCTGGGCAAGCTCCTCGGCATATCTGTCTATCGTCCACAGTGAGTCATCTTCTGGTTTGTCGGAATTGCCACATCCCAGTTGGTCATAGAACACCACGGGCCGCTCATCCGAAAGCGCCTCGAGCGGTTCGTAGGCGTCATGACAACCACCAGGTCCGCCGTGAAGTATTATTAGCGGGATGTTCTTCCTCTCCATTCCGACTCTCCTGTACCAAATCCTCCCGCCTTTCACTCTGACCTTTCCTTCTCGGACATTTCTCCCCAGGTTCTTGGCAACCGCCGAAATCTGACCACCCGACTCTGAATCGCCTTTCCTCCCCTATGAGCTTTTCCGAGGATGTAGGGTCCATCATTGAATTAAGCCAGTCTTTTTCTTCTCGTTCCTGGAGAATCAGCAGTATTCGAAAGCGTATTAGAGTGGGTATTCATTGCAGGACGTGGAAGTGTAGTGTCCTGTCCAGCAATGCCTCGGAGGAATTCAGAATCGCTCTCGTCCAAATGACGTGCTCGCCGAGGCCCGAGGAAAACGTCGCCGCTGCGAAGCGCGCGATAGGCGCCTCCTCTGCAAAGGATGTCAACCTCTGGATACTGCCCGAGTTGTTCACGAACCGCTATGTGGGCCAGTTCGAAGACCACGAAGCTCAGACAGCACGTTTCCCAGATCACAAAAGACTCATGACCGAATTCAAAGATGTCGCAAGGGAGGCCGGAGCCGCGGTGGTCCTGCCGTTCGCAGAGGTCGTGGATGCGAGGACCTGTTACAACTCGCTCGCGCTGATAGATAGGAGTGGGAAGGTGAAGGCTTCTTATCGCAAGGTCCACATTCCGGACTCAGAGGGATACAGAGAGGATCTCTACTTCAAGCCTGGAAACGGGGGATATGTTGTAGCCCGTATGGGCGATGTCCAAGTCGGCCTTGGCATATGTTGGGACCAATGGTTCCCGGAGGTGTCCAGGACCTTGACCCTCAAGGGCGCGGAGATCCTGATCTACCCCAGTGCGATAGGCTCCGAGCTAATAAGGCCGGATTTCGACTCCCGTCCCGAGTGGGAGCTTGTGATGAGGGCACAGGCAATAATGAATCGGGTATTCGTTGCTGCCGTGAATCGCGTCGGCCAGGAAGAGAAAATCAAGTTCTATGGTGGCAGCTTCGTTGCTGACCCATGGGGCAAGGTCCTCAGGCGCGCATCCACGAGCCGTTCGGAGACGGTGTTTGTGGACCTGGACCTGTCGCAGATCCGAGATGCCCGCTCGTTCTTCGGATTCTTCGACACGCGCAGGCCGCATACCTACGGAGACCTGATAAAGACGAGGGGGTCGAGGCATGGCCATGAGAGACGCTAGCGAGAAAGCGCGACAGACGCCCGCAGAGGACGAATTCAGAATGCCGGCGGAATGGAGTCCGTATTCCGGATGCTTCATTTCCTGGCCGTGTAGGGAACAAACTTGGCACGGACACTTTGAGGACGCGAAGAGGGCCTACTCCGATGTCATTAAGGCGATTGACCGCTTTGACCCCGTGACGGTCCTCGCTGATCCCTCGACAGCCCTGGAGGCGCGGAGGAGACTTGGTCCCGAAGCGAAGATGATCGAGGTGGCGCTTGATGATTCGTGGTCAAGAGACAACGGTCCGATCTTCGTCCGGAGGGGGGACAACGGGCTTGCTCTCGCGAATTTCAGGTTCAATGGCTGGGGTCATAAACAGCCGTGCGAGAAGGACGACGGACTGCCGATCTTCCTGTCAGAGCGATTGAGGATCAGGCGTTACGATGCGCCAATGGTCCTCGAAGGAGGGGCGATAAGCGTCGACGGCGATGGTACACTGCTGACGACCGAGCAATGCCTGCTCAATGTCAACCGCAACCCGAGCATGTCCCGGGAGGGGGTCGAGGAAATCCTCGCCAGCTATCTGGGCATAAGAAAGGTAGTTTGGCTCGCCAGAGGAGTCGAGGACGACATGACTGATGGACACGTTGACGGAGTTGCCGGGTTCGCAATGTCCCATGTTGTGCTAGCTGCGCACACAGGTGACAACTCAGATCCGAACTATCGGAACCTAGAGGAGAACTTGGCTCGCCTGGAATCCGCTACTGATGCCAAAGGACGACCCCTGGAGGTTGTTAGAATGGTCCAGCCGAGGTCGATGTTGGTTGGAAGGGTTTCCATAACGCCCAGTTATGTCAACCTCTACTTCGCCAATGGCGCAGTTGTTTTCCCGACTTATGGAATTCGAGAAGACAATTCTGCCCGTGAGACCCTCGCCTCTCTTTTTCCCGAGCGCGAGATTGTTGGTGTTCGGTGCGAGCACATCAGCATTGGAGGAGGGGATGTGCACTGCATCACACAGCAGCTGCCTGAGGGCAAGCCTCTGTACCCCTGATGCAATCCGGCAGCGGATGTGTGCGGAGAGCCGGATTTGAACTTTCGACACCGGACAGATTTCGATCTTGCGATTCTAGCGCCGAGCTAGACTACTACTTTCTTCTTGGAGCCATCTTCGAATCATATCTGCTGGGGCGGCATTCTCATGAGTGTCCGGACGCAGAGAAAGTCAATATAGTCTCACGCTAGCTTCGGGTCGCGGTCGTCTTTGATTCCGGGAGGTGAGAGCCTGAGCAGGAAGGTCGGACTGAGAAGGAAGCTGAACACCTTCGACGTCACTGGTCTCGTTGTAGGCTCCATCATAGGAGCGGACATCTATATCGCGGCGGCCATCGGTGCGCGGCTCGTGGGCCCCGCCTCGCTTCTTGTCTGGCTGGCTGCAGGAATCGTGGCAATTATCATCGCTCTCTCGTTCTCTCATTGTGCTGCGATGATGCCCAGAGTCGGAGGGCCCTATGCGTATGTGAAGGAAGTTTCGGGTCTGTTTTCCGGATTCATCGTTGGCTGGGGCCTCTTCTTGGCAGAATGGCTCTCGCTTGCGGTATTTCCTGTGGCGTTCGCAACTTATGGCGCGGCGCTGTTCCCGGATCTTGGCTGGGGCTCGGGAGTGCCTCTTAAAGTCGCATTCATGCTGCTCGTGTTCGCAACGAACGCATTCGGGATCAGAGCTGCTGGCAGATTCAACGACATCCTCACGATCGCCAAGCTCGGACCTTTGCTCCTAGTCGTGGTTGGCGGATTGGCTCTAATCGGCCTCCATCCGGGTGCGGCTCTCTCAAATTTGACGCCTTTTTCCAAAGGCGGCTTCGGGGACTTCGGTCAGGCGTTTGTGCTGATATTCTGGGCTTATGCCGGCTTCGAGCTGTCGACCCTGCCCTCGAATGAGATTGATCGCCCCCAGAAGACGATTCCCAGGGCGATGGTGATCGGGATGATCATCGTGGCCGGCTTCTATCTGGCAACCAACTTCGTGGTCGTGGGAGTGGTGGACCAGACCACCCTCGCCCATTCAAAGAGCCCGCTCTTGGATGCGGGCTCATCAATCTTCGGCTCAGTCCGTGGTCTGTCGGGAGTGGCGTTTCTCGTTGTCGGAGTGGGAGCATTGGTCTCGATCCTCGGCGCCGACGAATCCGGGACCATAGGGACATCAAGGCTGGCCTATGCTATGTCCGTGGACGGCCTTTTCCCAGCTTCTTTCTCCAGGTTGGCAAAGAGATCCCAAGCCCCCCTTGCGGGCTTGGCGATAATCTGCTCCTCCGCTCTCATCGCAAGCATCGTCGGAGGACTGACTCAGCTCATCGCCACCTCGGTCTTCCTGCTGGCCTTCGCGTATCTTTGTACCTGCGTTTCCGCCCTTCTCCTCGGAAAGAAGTTTCCCGAGGCGTCTTCGAGACTTACTGGGCGAAGATCGATTCCCGTCGCGGGGATCGTGTTCTCCGTGTTTCTCATGGTCCTGGTCGACCCGAAGCTGGTCCTGCTCTCGGCGGGATTGCTGCTGGTTGGTGTTCCGATCTATGCGCTGTTCTCGCCGAGAAGGGAGCTGCACGACCTGCGCGAAGCCTTCCTGTCGAAGGAGGCAGTCCTGCGGAGAACCTATGAGCAGGGGGATCGGTTCCTTGCCCATCCGTTGCGTCACTTTGTGTGGTTCGTCTACAGGCGGAGGCACCAGGAAATGCCGTTCATTGTTTCCGATAGTGTCGAAAGGCCGCGTGAAGGGATGGGTCTGTGACATGGTTGGCCGGATGTCGATTGGCGCCGAGAGGGTTCGAGTCTGTCCGAGATGGAGGGAAGGTGTTCGTGGCGCTTCAAATCTCAATGCTGGCTATCATTCTTCTTGCCAATGGCGTGGCATGCATCATTACTAGTAGTTGGACCTGTTAGACTGCTCTGCGATGAGCGCATTATGTGCTCGCGCAAAAAAGGAGAAAAGCGTAATGAGTTTCGGCACGTATGGAGGCGGCAGCCGTAGATATGACTCAGGCCCCAGGGAGATGCACAAGATAAAGTGCGCCGACTGTGGAACTGATTCAGAGGTTCCCTTCAAGCCAACAGAGGGAAGACCTGTCTACTGCCAAACCTGCTTCCAGAAGCACAGACCCCCACGAAGAGACACGTTCTGATCGTTCAGTTCATTTTGATGAATTATTCGTTCAATTCGTTTTGATTCGCAAACCCCTTCATGATTCTTTCAACACTCTTGCATGTGCTTGCCGTCCCATTGGTTGTCATCCAAGCTTCATCAGAAATCTAGATATTGCGTCGGACTCACCTCGAGTCGTCACAGGTACCTTGGGTCGTGCCAGCATCTTTCTGGCTTCTTCGCTTGCTTTCTTGGCTAGAGCCCCTCTTGCGCCGGTCTCTTGTCGGCCCGAGAAGACGGCGTCTGGATAAGTCGTTGCGAGGAACTCTTTCTTGAACCTGGACAGCGTGTGTCGCTTGCTCAAGTAGCCGCCCTCCAATCCAGCCTCCCGTATTGTCTCGTAGGAGATGGCAGCCTCGTCCGCGTCAAAAGATCTGGAGATCCCACTTGCGATCTCCCATACCCACGCATCGATGAGCAACTGCTCGAAGGATGCCGCGGAAGCCTGATCAATTCCTCCGAATCCAGAAGCCAAGTCTGAATCGACGAGCGACTGAACCATCATGTACGGTATTCCTTCCTGAACACTGGAAAGAGAGAGTGAAGTCGCTTCGATTCCGACACCTGCGACCATTGTGGGAACGCCATAGTACCTTCCCATCTGGCCTGAGCCCGCTCGAATGAGAGGCGTCTCCAGGGCTCCGTAATCCATTGAGCCCGTTCGCAAATCGCCCGGAGATGAATCGCAGCTGTAGATCCAGGGTGATCCTTTCCTGCTCGTCTGGGACACCACCAGGCTTGCCAGGTTCTCTGCATTCACCTGGGCGATTGTTCCGGATAATGTGACGGGAGATGTCAATCCAGCGACCGATGCCACCATTGAAACGACGGGCACCCCTGCCTTGGCGAATTCGACTTGGGCTTCGACCAAGTTCTTCTCGAGGATGAGAGGGGAGACTGGACATTGTACTGCTGAGAAAATAGGGTGCCTCTCCAATTCCTTCTCACCCCCGGTGAGAAGAGAGGCCAGCTTGACCATGTTCCTCGCCTCCTGGCCCGACGAGCACATCACTTGGACGTGTTTGGATGTGAATTCAAAGCATGTCCTCATTTCGACAAGGTTCTGCATATGTATTGGTTGGTCGAGAGCGCCCACCATCATCCAGCAGAAATCGATCTGCGGCATTTGGTTCACGAAGATGGCGAAGTCCCTCACGTCATCCGTAGTAGGGTATCGGGATTCGCCCGTGAGCAGGTTTTTCACGAATGCTGCTTCTCCACCGTTCGCTACGAACGTCTTTTCGCCGCTAGGAATCCTGATATCCAACATCTTATCCCGAGCATGAAGGATGAACGATTTCGGAGCAGATGACACAGCTGATTTTACAATTTCTTCTGGAAAAAGGACACGCTTTCCGTCCTTCGATTTGCGCGCACCTGCCTCCACGAGCATATCAGCTGTGGAGGGGCTATGCACAGCAACTCCGACGTTTTCCAGAATCCTCAGAGATATCGCATGTATGCGTTCGATTTCACCTTTTAACAGGAACTGTATTCTTCCTCTTGCCATGCGTATCGTTCTCCGAGAGCGATGTTGAACTGCAGTCCGACTGAAATAAGCTTGTCTCTCCCGCGGACGACCACTCGCTGAATCCGAATCAACCTGAATGGCTCGCTGTGGTCCAAGCGTCCAATGACCTAGACAACGAGCACCAGGCCGCTCCAAGTCAGCTTTTCGAGTGATGCCATCTTCAGCTTCATGCCGACGTTCCGGTATGTGCTGAACACATCTATCCCGCTCGCCTCCATCGATGGCCTCGCCTCATACGGATGCTTGCACGGACCAGAGGTGTCGCAATAGCCAGTATGCTTCGAGGGGTCGTAACACAGATAGCAGGTCGAAGCAACATATCCTGTCGCGAAGAAATAGCCCCTGTTGTGAGCCTCTCGCTCGATCGCCATCACTATGTCATGCAACTTGAACCAAAGAGGCATCTGAGTCATTCTCTCGAACTGCATCGCCTCGTTCGTGTACTGCAGCCTACAGAGGGACAGGTCTTCCGTTTGTAGCATGGCCCAGTACTCCTTCGGAAGAGGTGCGGATACGTCCGTGAGAATCGCGTACTTGTACTTCGAGACGATCTTTCTAGTCTCTTCTGCTTTGGGAGAGAAAGGGGGGTCCATCAAGCACTTGCCGTAGCACTCACAGGGCGGGATCGCGCACTTCAATGTGACCCTCTCGTCTACAGCCACTTTCTTCGCTTCGATCAGCTTGGCGGTTTCGGCGCCATGCGCCTTGGCCTTGTCGCATATTTCTTTCATGTCCCTCTTGAAGCCGCCTATGTCCTCCTTCACGATGTCCCACGTATGCTTTGGATAGCATGGCTCGTACTTCGTCATCTCATGATTCCCCCTGTCTGTGCCTAGGTCCTCGGACTGCACCGCCCTCGGTCAACATAAACATGACGAGCCAATCGCTGCTCAGAATGTCTTCTCGTAGAGGTCTCTCAGCTGGTCCTGCGTGACCTCCCTCGGATTGCCCGAGATGTTAGCCCACGGAAATGCCATAGCCACCAAAGTGGAGATGTCCTTCTTCTTGACGCCGACCTCGCGCAATGTCCGAGGGAGTTCGATATCCTCCGCCAGTCTTCTGACCGCATCTATGGATTTCGCAGCGCCAGACTGCAGACTTGTGCCCTTGATGTCTTCTCCCATGAGCTCTGCAATCCTGGAGAACTTCTCTCGTCTGGAGCTCGCGTTGAACTCCATCACGTTGGGCAGCATGAGCGAGTTGGTGATGCCGTGGGAAATCCTGTAGAATCCTCCGATGGTCTCTGCCAACGTGTGAACAATCCCACAGGATGAGTTCGAGAACGCGATGCCCGCCATGTAGCTCGCGAGGAGCATGTTACCGCGTGCTTCGACATTCTTTCCATCAGAGTAGGCAGTTCGGAGGCTGTCCGCGATAATCTTGACCGATTTGGCGGACAGCGCATCGGTGAAAGGGTTAGCGTACGCCGATACGAAGGCCTCGATTGCGTGGGTCAGGGCATCCATCCCTGTCGCGGCTGTTACACGAGGAGGCATCGTCGTCGTGACATCCGGATCGAGGATGATCATATCTGCAATCAGCCGAGGGTCCTGGATTCCGGCTTTGAATCTTCTCTTCGGGTCAATGAATATGGCCCAGACTGTACTCTCACTCCCTGTCCCTGCCGTCGTGGGAATGGCAACATGGGGAAGGAGCCTGTCAATCTCCTTCTTGTTGTCTTTGCCTTCTTCATAATCAAGTATGGAGCCTCCGTTCATCGCCACAACGTTTGCGCATTTGGCAGTGTCCATGACACTGCCGCCGCCGAGCGAGACTAACAGATCGACATCGCCAGCGCCTCTCAGCGCGGCAAGAGCACTTTCAATTGACTTGATTGTCGGTTCTGGTTCCGTCCTGTCGAAAACTGCTACACGCTTCGTGTGCTCTTTGATCACATCGACCAAATGTTCAACAAGACCTGCCTTCGCCACGCCTGAATCAGAAATGATGAACACTTTTCGAGCTTTGAATTGGCGAACTGCTTCTTCGACCCTTGCAATTGATCCCGCTCCGAAGTGAGACCTCCTCGGCAGCTCCAATTTGTAGCCAAGCCCGCTCAGGATTATCCACCAGAACACTCAGAAGCCAAGTGTCCATTATATATGGATTTTCCAAAGAGATCTGCTCAGAGTTCGCGTTTGAATCGTCAAGTTTGGAGCATCTTTTACGGCAAATCTAAAGGATACATCTGCCATATGCTCGCCGCCAGTTGGGGTTCTGGGATAATGAATCCCGCGTGCTCGGCGAGATTGGAGAACATGGATTCAGAGCTCGATGCCGCGATAAAAACCTCAGAGATGTGTTCGCTTTGTAGGTGCGGGTGCTGCAAGGACGAATGCCCCATGTATGCCGAAATGCTCGAGGAGAGCATCTCACCAAAGGGCAGGAACGTGCTCTTCCGTGCCCTTTCCCAGGGCTTGGTCTGCCCAGATTCGAGGGCAGTCAGGATTGCCTATTCTTGTCTGTTGTGCAAGAGGGATGAGATCTCATGCAGCGCTGGCCTTAAGAATGCCCAAGCGACGGAGGCCTTCCGCCAATACCTTGTCGACTATGGTATTCCGATGCTTCCGGGACACGACGTCCTGGTCAAGAGCCTTGAAAACTACAGGAACCCTTGGCAGGAGTCAAAGGAGGCAAGGAAGAGATGGGCAAAGGAGTTCCAGGATAGGCGCGTAGTACCTGGAAAGACAAGAACGCTGTTCTATGTTGGATGTACCTATGCGCTCGACAGAAGTCTTCAGGAGAGTCCGCGGGCTCTTGCGAGAGCGATGGAGTTGTTCGGAGAGGACTTTGGCATGCTGTTGGAGCAGGAGACTTGCTGCGGCTCCACTGCCAAGCGGATGGGTCACAAGAGACTGTTTGAAAAGCTTCGAGAGGAGAATGAGAAAAGCCTCAGAGAAGCCAGAGTCAAAACGATTGTCACGGCATGTTCTGGATGCTTCAAGACCCTGAAGCAAGACTATCCAGAATTGGACAAAGAGGTCCAGATACTGCATTCGACAGAGTACCTAGCAAGTAGAATCAAAGACCATCGTCAAGAGCTAGCTCCCGTCAAGATGAAGGTGACCTACCACGACCCATGTCATCTTGGCAGATACATGAAGATCTACGAGGCGCCAAGAGAGATACTCCGCTCGATACCTGGTCTGAAGCTTGTCGAAATGAGCAGCTCTCGCGAGTTGTCGAGGTGCTGCGGCGGTGGTGGAGGCGTCAAGACTGCCTATCCAGAGATATCGTTGGCAATTGCCAAGAAGCGGCTGAAGGAGGCTGAGGCGACGGGTGCCGATGCTCTTATCACAGCTTGCCCGTTCTGCGTGCAGTCTCTCCGGGCTGCTGCCGAAGCGACTGGCTCCAAAATGGAGGTTCTCTCGTTGGAGGTTCTAGTGTGGCGTTCTCTCAGTCAAGGGGGAGGTCAGAGGAATTGATTGACCGTGTTCTGCTCGAGCAGACCCGAGCCCATCTCTCCAATGTTCTGGGGGAGCGAAAAGTCCTTTGGGAGAAGACTGACCTGCTCCCTTACACAAAGGATACGTTTCGAAACCCACGAGGTGAGGATTTCAGATACTGGCCCGATCTCGTGGTCCTCCCCGAGACAACTGCCGAGGTCCAGGCCGTGGTGAGGGTGGCAGCCAAGCACAAGATACCGCTACTGCCTAAAGGCGGTGGCTCAAACCGGACGGGCATGCTAGTGCCGATTCATGGTGGGATTGTGATTGACACCATCAGAATGAACCGTGTAGTAGAGGTTAGTGTTCCTGACCTCTATGTAACCGTTCAACCGGGCATCACACTGAAGGAGGTCGAAAACCACCTAGCAGGCTACGGACTCGCCCTGAACCAGGAGCAGGGCTCGTTCAAGGTCGCAACAGTGGGTGGTTCGATTTCGACAGCTGGATTCAGCAGGAAGCATCAGAAGTATGGCACGATTTCTGACCGAGTGATGTCCCTCGAGGTGGTCCTCGCCGATGGGAGCGTGTTGAGGACCGGACCCAAGGTGCTCTACACATCAACAGGGTATAGGCTGCCTCAGCTTTTCATCGGAGCGGAAGGCACTCTCGGTGTGATCACTGAGGCGACCCTGCGAGTCGAGCCCCTTCCTGAAGCGAAGGCCGTCGTCTTGGGCTTCTACGATGATTTCTGGGCAGCAAACGAGGCTGCTCAACGAACGATGGCTACTAGTGTGACCTTCGTCGGGGGAGAGGCGTATGAGTTGTTGGACGGTGGCGCGTGGGGTGCCCCACCGGGAAAGAATGGCGTATTCTATGTAGCTCTGGAAGGCACCAAGGGAGAGGTCGAGGCACAGGTCGCGTTCATGAGGAAGATCATCAATGAGACCGGGGGTGTGCTGGCGAGCGAGGAAGATGCCCTGAGACTATTCGGCAAATACACAGAGCAATGGTGCGGCGCTCGTGCGCGACCCGAAATCGACAACTGCTTCACGACGGTGGTTCCCATGGAGAAACTCAAAGAGTACTACGACAGACTCTGGAATGATGTCATGGCTAAGCGAGGAGTTCTTCATGTACCGGGAGTGAAACTCTGGCTTGATGTGGGTCGGTATCGTCTGGCCGGGGGGCGTTACTTCATCCCCCAGGGAGAAGAAGGATGGACAGAGTATCAGAAAGCGGCTAGAGGTCAAGCCGAGTTGGCGACTAGTCTGGGCGGCTCGATCTCTGGGTGCCACGGTGTTGGACTCGAGCACAGGGACTATCTCGACCTCGAGTACTCAGAGGTCGCTCTTGATGTCATGAGGAGCATCAAGAAGGCTCTGGATCCTGACAATATCATGAACCCTGGAAAAATGATACCCGGTAGAAAGCGAAACCATCACTAGGCAGTGATTCATTCATGGCAAACATGCCACGCTCCAAAGTCATCCATAACGAGTGGACGACGGATGAGATTGACGAGATACTGGAACACTACAAACCAGTCACCATTCCAGTGTCGATATCGGTGAAGGGCAACCAGAAGGTGTTAGGTTTTTCCGAGGCAGAGAGGATACTGAGAAAAGCCAAGCTCATCTCTCTCGAACCTTGCTGGTGTAGGCTCAAGCTGAAGAACTGCGATGGGCCAATCGATGTATGCATATGCGTTGACACAGAAGCAGAACTCGCGATATCCGAGCGGGATGGTTGGAAGGCTACATTTGAGAAGGCGATGGCGGCCCTGAAGAAGTCGCACAAGGCCGGTTTGGTCCACCTTGCCTACGAGTTCGAGGGGCATGAGATGAGGTCAATCTGCAGCTGCTGCGCGTGCTGCTGTCACACTCTGGCTGCGATAACTAGATTCGGCTATGGAGATATCGTCGGCCGCGCGGACGTGATCGCGGTGCACGATCCGTCCAAGTGCAATAACTGCAAGCTCTGCGTGAGCAAGTGCCACTTCGACGCGTGGAATATGGTCGGCGAGAAAGTGCATCACTACTCTTTGAAGTGCGCTGGCTGCGGCGTTTGCGCATCGTTCTGTCCGACGGGCGCGATAAGGTTGGTCAAGCGGAAGGTCCATCGGGCGAAAGAAGCAAAGAAGAGCAGTCGCCCCAAGAAAGATTATCTGGTCAAACGCTACAAGAGTTCCCGCTGAGCCGCGATGATGCTACGCAAGATGGGATGCAACCTTTAGCACCTGCTCGATGTCTTTCTTCTGCTCCTTCTCGAGAGGTTGCACCTCGTGTTCTGAGAGTATCTGCAGGACTTTCTCTCTTGCTCTTGCGCGCATGTCCTTTGCGCCCAGCTTCATCCAGTTGTCCGCGATATTCCTGTCCGCGAGCTGTGGAAACCAGACATCTTTCCTGAGATGCTCGAGAGTGTGCTTGGTCCCCAAGAAAGAGCCCCCTGGCCCGATCTTGTTGGTGAGCGCAACCGCAAGGCTCTCGTCGTCGACAATCATACCATCTCGTATCCTGGTCAGGGCGCCAGCAATCTCATCATCGATGACGAGCTGCTCCACGCTGTAGGTGGTGGCAGAGGAGAGCACGGCAGGCCCGAACACGATGTCAGCTCCCGCAAGCACTGATGGCAAGCCTGTCATTGTCTTCTCGAACATTGTCTGGTCCCCGGGGAGTTTCCCGTCCGTGCTAATCCCTCCCACTTCCGAGGGAATGCCGTAGTGTCTTGCCATCTGGACAACTGCAGCGTTCAGTACGGCCCGCTCAGGTGCTCCCAATGCGAGCACCCCCGTCCTCATGTCCATCGTCGATGCGACGCTGCCGTATATGACGGGACACCCGGGGTTGACGAGTTCACACAGCGCGATGCCCGCGAGGACCTCCGCATTGATGACCGCAAGCTCGCCCGCGAGCGTAATGGGCGACGTTCCTCCGCCCATTGCCATACTGAGGACGTCGAAGGGCATGCCTGCTCTTGCGCACTCGAGCATCGCCTCGGTGTTCGCCTTGTCGAACTGCAAAGGACTCACGGGGCAGCCCCCAGCGGACACGACTGGATTCTTGCGGAGCTCGTCCTCACCACCCGCAACTATCTGGGCTATTCTGACGAAGTGCTTGGTCATATCCGTCCCCTGGGACTCATGGGCAACGTGCTTTGTGGTGTTCTCAATCGCTGACAATACCTCACTCAGGAAGTGCAATCTCCCCTTGACATCGTGCGCGACGACAGTGGGTCCGTAGAAGTGGATGTTCTCCAGTGCGTCGGCCACCCTGGCGAACACAGGAATATCCGAGAGGACGGACTCCCTGATCTTGCCTGTGACATGGTCGAGCACCTTGATTCCAGTGGCCGAGTTCGTGAAATAGGTCCTTCCAGCGCCGAGTTCGATAGATCTCCTCGGATCCCTTGCCGCCAGTTTGAATCGGGAAGGCGCCTCGTCGAGCGATTCTCTAATGACCCTTTCGGGGATTCTTGCTATTGAACGGGACTCATCGACATTGGCCCCCCTATCCCTGAGCAATTCTCGGCTCTGTCGCTCGTAGATGGCAACTCCAGTGCTCTTGAGGATCTCCATTGTTGCCTGGTCGATCCGTTCAATGTCGTCCTCAGAAAGAACTTCGAATTTCACTTAGAGCCCCCTTTGCTTGCCCGGATGTATGAACGCGGAGGCTAATCTCACTTACTGAGACCTCCACAAGAGTGCGTGCTGGCTGCTAACTAACAATCATCCTGCTCAATGTAGAAATACAGTAACGACATTCTTCCCCTCGAGGGGAGGCATGAACGATTCAATTTCAGCGTTGCATCTGAAGCGGTTGAAGGACGCGGTGACCGGATGCGATCTCGACAATATTGAAAAGATTGCCGAGGAGGCATTGGCCTCTGGGGTCAAGCCGGTTGAGGCCATTCAAATGGGTCTCGCGAAAGGCATCAAGGAAGTGGGTGAGAGGTTTGGAAAAGGCGAGACCTATCTGCCGGAACTGGTCATGGCAGCGAACGTTATGAAGAAAGGGGTGGCAGTCGTTGAGCCACATATCCCGAAAGGCACTGACATGGGGGGCCTTGGGAAGATGGTAATCGGGACTGTGGAGGGGGATATCCACGACATTGGCAAAAGCCTAGTTGGAACGATACTCGGCACCGCCGGCTTTGACATAATTGACCTGGGTGTCGACGTTCCTGCGGAGAGGTTCCTTGAGAACGCGGCAAAGGAGCACGTGAAGATACTCGGGATGTCCGCCCTGATGACCACCACGATGGTCAAGATGCCGGAAATAGTGACGGCCCTCGCGTCCAAGGGTCTTCGAAAAAGAATGATTGTAATGGTGGGGGGCGCTCCAACCACGAAGGAGTGGGCGAAGGAGATCGGCGCGGACGCTCAGGCAGGCGACGCGGTCGAGGCTTCTGAACTGGCGCTGAACTTGATCAAGAGCAGGTGATCTCATGGGGAGGATAGGATTCGATACGGAACGCAAGGTTCGATTGAGCGTCATGACGAAGGACGAAGAAGACGCGATCCATTTGGCCAGCATGGACCTCCTCTCTGACACTGGAATGAGGATATACAGCAGGCAGTCCCTCCAGATACTGAAAGATCATGGTGCGGATGTGGATTTCTCGCAAAAACTCGCGAAGATTCCGAACCACCTAGTCGAAGAGGGTCTCAAGAGAGCGCCGAAGGCGTTCAAACTATGCGGCCGGACGAAGGAAAACGACGTTATGCTTGATAACCGGCACGTCTACTTCTCAACCGATGCCACGGGTGTCGCAACTTATGATCTCGAGACTGGGGAGAAGCGGGGGTCGACAAAAGAGGATGTCGTCAAAGTCGCCATTCTGACCGATTACCTCCCAGGTGTCGCGGTTTTCAACCCGAGCGTCACTCCTCTCGAGGTGCCGCCGCATTCGCACACGCTCCACGAACTCGATGCGGGCCTCAACCACACGACTAAACACACCATGGTAGAGGCGGTCTTCATAGCCGAAGAGGCTAAGCTCGAGGTGAAGATGGCCTCGCTTGTTGCAGGAGGGGAGAAGGAGCTGAGAAGACGCCCGATCATATCTTCAATAATGTGTTGTATCTTTCCGCTCACACTCGATGGCGGCGCCATGGATGCATCCCTCGAGTTCTCGAAGGCTGGTGTCCCTGTGCACCTGATGAGCATGCCCCAGGCTGGCACGAGTGGGCCAGCTACCTTGGCAGGGTGCATCGCCATCAACAATGCTGAGATCCTTGGCGCAAATGCCATTCTCCAGCTCGCATATCCTGGAGCGCCCGTGCTGTACAGCACTGTGGGCTCTCCGATGGATCTTCGAACTGGAGGCTACGGAGGCGGCGGGAGACCAGAGACTGCCCTCATCAATGCAGGCGGGGTGCAGATGTCGAAGAGGTACGGACTGCCATCTTCTCCAGGATCGATGGGGTCCATGTCCAAGATGATCGGCCCGTGGATCGGGCATGAGCATACGCTCGTCCCGCTTATGATGGCTCTTGTCGGAGGCGACGTGCTCAACGGCATCGGCATGTTAGAGGGGTCGAAGGTTCTCTCTTTCGAGCAGATGATGATCGACCATGAGATTGCCACGGCAATTCTGAGACTGATATCTGGGTTCGCAGTAACGGACGAGACCTTGGCCCTCTCGATGATAGACCGGGTGGGCCCGAGAGGCAACTTCCTGCAGGAACCACACACCTACAAGCACATGAAGGATTTCTGGAACCCTTCTCTGACAGATCTTAGGCCTTATGATGTCTGGAAGGCTAGTGGAGCCGAAACAACGGAACAGGTTGCCCGAAGGAAGGCAAAGGAGATACTAGCTATGCATAAGCCTGCCCCGCTCGATCCGTCTGTGAGCAAGTTGCTTGGCGAGATGATAGCGGAGGCGGAGAAGAGTCCCTTCCCGAAGGGAACAACGGAGAATTGGTGAGGGGTGGTGAATTGAGCAGAGCACGAATCAGCATGATGTCCAAGTCTGAGATGGAGCAGACGCACACAGCCTCGTTAAGGATACTCGAGAAGTCAGGAGCCTTTGTTCGAAGCTCGACAGCGCTAGACATGCTGAAGCAAGCAGGCGCCAAGGTGGTCGAGAAGGAGATGAGGGTCTTCTTCCCCGAGAGCCTCGTGATGGAGGCGCTGAAGTCCTCAGCCAAAGAGTTCGTGCTCGGAGCTCGCAACCCCAAGCACGATCTGAGGATTCCTGCTAGCGGATTCCCCTTTCTGAGCACGGACGGCTTCCCTGTAGCGATAAGGGACAGCGACACGCTCGTGAAGAGACCCACCACGAGAAAAGACCTGGAGAGATGGGCGGCTCTCGCAGACGCAGTCCCTACTGTGGACTTCCTGTGGCCCTCTACGACTCCCACGGATCTGCCGACGCATGTTCAGTTTGTTGGTGGGCTCAGAACATCCTACGAGAACACCGAGAAACACGTGCAATACCAGGCGTTCGGCGGAGAGGAGGCCAAGCTCGAAATAGAGATGGCTTGCGCGGTCGCGGGAAGCGAGGAGGAGAACAGAAAGAGACCTCACTACTCCTCCGTCCAGTGCATAGTCGCCCCCCTTCAGTACGACGGTGGATCAACAGACGCAGTTATCGAGTTCGCCCGTGCTGGCATACCCGTAGTGGCCATGTCCATGGTGACGCCCGGAATGACTGGCCCCGTAAATCTTGCAGGATCTGTAGCCCTCGCGAACGCTGAGGTGCTAGGGTCATTGGTCATATCGAACCTGGCGTACAAGGGAGCGCGAGTGCTGTATTGCCTTGTCTGCGCGCCGCTCGACATGAAATCAGGGAGCTTTTCCACCGGGTCTCCGGAGTACGGAATTCTCGAAATCGCCGGCTCGGAGATGGCAAGGTTCTATGGTCTTCCATCCATGATGAGCGGGTACGGGTCCTCCGCGAAGTCTCCTGGAATCCAGGCTGGACTTGAGAAGGGGATTACGACGATGGCGGTCGCGCTATCCGGCTGCGATCTGCTCACCGGCATAGGGGGCCTCAATGACGCCGCATTTGTGTCGATGGAGGAGCTCCTGATCGATGCCCAGATATGGGAAGACATCAAGAGGATTTGGTGGGGCATGGATTTCAACGACTCCGACTTTGCGATGGACGTGATCGAAAAAGTCGGTCCAAAAGGACAGTATCTCAGCCACCCGCACACGTTTGCCAACTTCCGCAAGCTGCACATCTCCAAGTACGGCGATAGGTCCAACTATTCAGCCTGGGAGGCGGCAGGCAAGAAGGACATGATTGACACCGTCAAGGCAGAAGTGAAGAAGATACTGGAGAGCCACAAACCTGCACCCCTGGACAAGGTGGTGCGGCAGAAGCTGGCTGAGATAGAGAAGAAGGCATCGAAAATCGTGAAGTGAGAATTGAAAAGGAAAAGGTTTGAGAGAGGCATCGCGAAGTCTGATGCCTCACAGTACTGCTCACTCGAGGCCGCGCTTCTTCTCGCCTTTCTCCTCAGTGGCCTTTTCAGTCCCTCCGGCCTTGCGCTTCTTCATCATCATCGCTGCTACGATTGCCACAACAACGACCACAACGACGACCCCAGCCGCGATAAGCAACGTATTCGAGATTCCACCGCCTCCGCCCGCCGTGGCAACCAGCGCAAAGTCCTGAACGTGTTCCCCAGCTGCTGATACAGTCAGTTCAGTCTCATTGCTGTTGTAGCCTGCCATGGAGGCGTTGACCGTGTAGGTCCCGAACGGAATGTACAGAATCTCGTAGTAGCCCGTGTCGTTGGTCCGGACACTGCTGACTGACAGGCTCCCGGAGAGCAAACTGACATTAGCTCCTGCAATTGCATCGCCAGATTCCGAGTCAGTGACATGTCCTTTCAGGGTCCACGTTATCACTGCCAACGTGAAGTTGTGCCAGGTTTCTCGCTGAGCGGTTATCGTCACGCTTGCCGTCGCATCTGCATATCCAGTAGCGCTAACGTTGACAGTATACGTCGCAGCTTCCAATGTGAGGTTAAAGAAGCCCTGGCTGTCAGAAGTCCTGCTGATGTCCCCCGCAGAAACGAGGGCTCCGACAACAGGCGCTCCCGCGCTCGTGTTGACATGTCCAACGAGCCAACCAGCGTTGGCAGGCGCGAGGATGACTGTTACGACCAAGCGACTAGTGTTGGAGAGTCCTCCAGGGTCCATGACGGTAAGGCTCACATTGACCATTCCCAGGTTCTCGAATGTGTAATTGACGGTCTTGCCGATGCGTGTGTAGACAGTCTGATTTGGCTCCTCAAAGGTCCACGCCCAACTGAGACTGCTGACGGGATCGTTCGGATCAGTCGCGCTCCCGGTGAAGCTCACGTTCTCTCCCTGGTAGACTGTCCTGTCCGAGCCAGCGTCGGCGACTGGTGGTTCATTCAAAGCACCGCCGACGGGCTGGAGGTTCATGAACAGGGCAGGCGCGCTATAGTAGAAATCAATGGTCCTACCAGGATGAGCGACGGGGTCGCCCCAGTTCGTGAAGTGCTTCTCGGTCCAGGCGTACAAGCCGTACGGATAGGACAGACAGATCATGCCCGAAGACTCGTACCAGATCTTCTCCATCTCGAATACCGTCTGCTGCCTATCAGTGCCTGTCTCCGTCATCTGGACGAGATAGAGCTCATCGTATGTCGCATTCGACCAATAGGGATCGTTCCATCCCTTTATCTGGTCTGTCGTCATGACTCCCAGGATGTAACTCGGATCCTGGTCACCGCTCCAGTACCAGATGTACGCGTCATCACTGGCCAGGGTGTAGACGTCAGTCTCCATCGCACTTTCGTCGGTCGGGAGCAGAGTCACATCGACTCCGATCTTCTGCCACATCTCCTTGACATAGGGGGCAGCTGCAATATCCTCCGGAGCGCTGTTTCTGAACTGGAACTTGAAGCTGAGAGGCGTGTCCAACGGAGCGTTCGGGTTGGTCGTGGTGTTCACCAGTCTGATACCATTATTGTCCCACTTGTCATAGCCAGATGCGTTCAAGAGCGCATTTGCGCGTGCCACGTCGAATCCAAGCAGCTCAGTTGCATTTGGCTCCCAGAAATAGAAAGGAGATATGGGCGCTGGGAGTGCGTACCCCATGTCCGCATAGCCTCTCCACACGGTATCGATAATGTACTGCTTATCGATGGCCATGTGCATCGCGCGCCTGATATTGTCATCAAGCAGCAATGGGTTTCCTTTGGACTTAGAGCTAGTCCAGCAATTGAAGCCCAGGGTGCTCTGGTAGTACCTGTCGACCTCAGCGGTCATAACACCGCTCTGGCCTTTCAGAGAGTCGTAAGTTAAGGGCGGGAACCGGCCAACGTCAATATCACCGTTCTTCAGGGCTGCCGCCATCACTTGGTCGCTGCCGTACATCTGGAAGACAACTTGATCATACGCCACAGGTCCAAGGAAATAGTCCGGGTTCTTCTCAAGGATCACGTACTGGTCCTTGACGAACTGAACGAACTTGAACGGACCACTCCCGATTGGGTTCGGGTTCGAGAATGAGTACTGAATATGCTGAGGGCTGAGCTGTCCCCAGATGTGGACGGGCACTATCGGAATTATCAGGGTCTCGGGATGAACGCTCGGGATCTTGAGGTAGACTTCCACAGTTGTGGAGTTAACAGCCCTGGCAAAGTCGGCCATCTTGTAGTTCAAATAAGGCGAGAACGCCCACATCGTCGCATTCAGGTTCAGGTTGATGGTGTAGGCGACGTCATCTGCAGTCAGCGGGATACCGTCTGTCCAAAAGACGTTCTGGACTATGTGATACCTCCAGAGCTTGTTCGCTCCTTCGTCGATGCCAGGTGTTCCTGGGTCATCTGCGTCTGCCCGCCGATCGACCTCCCAGCTCGTTGCTATTGAGGGTTGTGGATGGAGATCTTCATCGTACCGAATGAGCCTGTCATAGATCAGGCCAAAAACGACGTAATCGGAATCCTCGTAAGCAGTAAATGGGTTCAAATTGGTGATTGGCTGGAGAACGCCGATACGAAGAACCGTGGGCCCTGCAGCAGACACGGATACCTTATTCTCTGCAGTGGTCTGATTGCTCCATACTGCCAAGAGACTTTGACTTATGAACACCAATCCTACGAATAATGACAAGCACACATAGACCAGTTTCACATGCTTCGTATTCACGCCTAACTCCCCCACTATTCCCCCTTTCGGTGATACGGGACGTGCATAGGCTTGCACGAGGAAAACCTGCCGTATCTGGAAACCTGTAATTGCCTCCAACGCTATAATAAGACTTGTTTACGAGCGGCTTCTCATCCGATGGTGGGACCTCCGTGCGTGTCAAGGGATAAGCATTGAAAAGTGTCGGGACTAACAAAAGTGAAGCCATTCGTCAGATTCCGCCAATATGGTTCATCGGACCTTCATGTTGCGACACGGTATTGATTTATAGCGCACACCTCATTTCGCTGCGGGGGAGTTTAGCCCAGATGTTTTGCCTGGGTAGACGCGATCAAGGGATTGACTGGAGTTTGGTGTAATGCAGGCCAGAGCGTTCTTCCTGAGGAAGCTGATAAACGTACTGATTCTGCTGCTCGCTGTGTGGACCCTCAATTTCTTCCTCTTCCACATGTTGCCTGGCGATCCGGCCATGGCCCTTGTTGGCCAACGGATTCCGCAGGATCTAGTGCCGATCCTCAGACACCAATTTGGCCTGGACAAGCCACTTTATGAACAGTACTTCATTTCATTGGGCTCGACTCTCCAAGGCCAGCTCGGCTATTCTTGGTACTACAAGGCCAACGTGCTGGATGTGATCATGTACAGGCTCCAGTACACCCTGCTTTTGGTGGGCGTGGGGACCTTCTTCACGGTGATTCTGGGAGTATCTCTCGGCGTAGCCGCCGGCTCTAGACGAGGTGAGCCGCTGGATGTCGCCATCGTCGGCTCTTCCCTGACGTTCTACGCCATGCCCGCATTCTGGCTTTCTATGATACTGATCATGACCCTGGCTGCCAATCTGCATCTCTTCCCGTTACAGGGTCTCTATGAGGTAGGTGCCACCAATCAGAATTTCGTGGAAATGATTGGTGAGCGGCTCTGGCACATGGTGCTTCCGGTGACGACATTCGTTCTGGTGACCATGTCCGAATTCGTCCTCATGATGAGAAATGCGCTTGTCGACGTCCTCACTGAGGACTACATAATCACCGCACGCGCAAAAGGCCTAGCTCCAAAGAATATTGTTCGAAAGCATGCGGTGCCGAACGCCCTCTTGCCGACAATCGCGACGACGGCCATGTTCATCGGCTGGATTGTCACAGGCGCGATCATGATTGAAGTGGTTTTCTCGTGGCCAGGGATTGGAAGCCTCACTTGGGACGCCCTCAACCACAGAGACTATCCGGTTCTTCAAGGGATCTTCCTCATCGTCACCCTGGCCATGCTCTTGGCCAACTTCGCTGCGGACATCGTTTACATGTATGTGGATCCGAGGGTGAGAATCTGAGGCTCCTCGTCTCGGCCGCCACGAAGGATACCGATCCGGATGAGGTCAAGAAATCGACCCAGACCAGCGTTCGGGCTGAGAAGATGCGCCTTACCTTCGTCAAGTTCCGAAGGACCTGGACAACCTTCAGAAAGAACAGACTCGGGTTGGCTGGCATGATAATTCTGGCAACCTTCATCGGCATGGCATTGCTGTCGGAGCCCTTGTACGACCTGGGCTGGATCCAGAACCCGAACAGGATATTGGAGTCTTCGAACCCCGCAATAGCCCTGAACCCCCCGTCATCCTCGCATCTGCTGGGCACTGATGAGAAAGGCAGGGACGTCCTCAGCGAGCTTTTCTTCGGCTCGAGGAACTCGCTGATCGTAGGCTTCGCGGCCGCTTTCATCACGATGGTCCTGGGGGCGGGCATCGGACTTGTCGCTGGATCCTATGGAAAAGCTACGGATGAGGTTCTGATGAGGCTAACGGACCTGTTCCTCGTGATTCCCTGGCTTCCGTTTGCCGTAATACTCGCTACCTTCTTGCCTCCGGAGAATCAACCTTCGCTGTTCAAGATCATCATAGTCATCGGCGTCACGAGTTGGCCCTCAACTGCGAGGATTGTAAGGGCTCAGGTGTTATCTATCAGGGAGCGTGCATTCATTGAGCGAGCCGTGGCTGTGGGCGCAGGTAAGATGCACATAATCGGTGCTCACCTTATGCCGAACGTGTTCCCCCTTGTGTTTGCGAACGCTATTCTGAGCGTGTCATACGCTATTCTCTCGGAGGCCTTCCTCTCGTTCTTTGGTCTCAGCGATCCGTCGAAGATAACCTGGGGTCTGATGCTCTACAACTCGTACAATTTCGGCGGCTTCTCGAACAACGCCTATTGGTTCGTCCTTCCCCCGGGCATCTGCATCATCTTGGTCGTGCTGGGCTTCACCTTTGCTAGCTTTGCGCTCGATGAGATACTCAACCCGAGGCTGAGGAGAAGGTAAACGATATTCATCCCGTTGATTTTGTTTCCGCCTTTGCCATCGCCTCGAGGGTTGCCTGTGTGTCCCCCGGGAGAGGGTGCCTCGTCTGACGTGAAGACAGATCCTGTGCCCTTGTCTTCGCCCGATGAAGCATGTCGAGCGATCCCTCTCTCTTCCACCTCTCAAGGGCTAGGCGTTGCCCAAGTGTGGGAACCCAGAGCTCTGTTCTGAACTTCGATAGAGTCTCTCTGTGACTGAGGAACATGCCGCCGGGACCGACATCCCTAAGTGCTTCCATTCCGAGAGATCCCGGAGAAGCATCGACGCCCCTCAGCATGCGCAGGACGAAGGTCCACATCTCGAGATCGATGACCGCCTCTTCCATGGACATGACTCTAGCATCGTCCAGGCCGCCAATGCCAGTGATTATATCCGCCCCCGAGAGGGCGCACGGAATCATCGTGGCGATCTTCTCATAGCCCGCTTGCAATCCAGGCGTCTTCGCCGATGTGCCGAAGCCGCCTTCCATGCTCGGGAGGCCGATGTGTTTCGCGACCTGAGCTGCCGCTGCGTTCCCGATCGCATTCTCTGGCGATCCTGATGCCCATGTGCCAGTCTGCATGTCTATGGGCCCTGTCAGGATGGAATGGAAGACGGGCGCGCCCTTCCGGCATAACTGTGAGATGGTGAGGCCGCCAAGCACCTCGGCATGCCCTTGAACGACGGACCCCGCAAGGGTGATAGGTGCCGAGCCTCCCGCCATTGGCATGGACATGTACACTACAGGGACACCCGCCTTCGCAAATTCCATCGCTGCCTCGATGGAATCCATCTCGAACTGGAGTGGAGCGATTGGACACTGGACTGCGGAGAATATCGGTCGTTGCCTGAGGGCTTTCTCATCACCGACAACCTCGCTCGCCGCCTTGATCTGCATTCTCGCCATGTGAGCTCCCAAGGCTTCGTGTTGGACGTGTTTACCGGTGTTCTCGAGAGATGTGATGAAGGCTCTGAAGAGCTGCGCATGCGAAGGAACATCCTGGGGCGTCACGATTGGCCAGAAGAAGTCCAGGGCGTCCATCGCGTCGCATAGTTTCGCAAATCGCGCCAGGTCCTCGTTCGTCGACTTTCTGCGGGTGCCGCTATCGACATCGATCACGTCTACCGCAAAACCATCAGTACATATCGCTGGCCTATCCACGGCTGGTACTGCTATGTCGCGAGTGCCATCCCTGGAAGCTAGAACGAACTCTTTTGGTGCGCACTTGATAGCCCAATTGACAAGACTCTCGGGAATCTTCACAATTCGGGTGCGCGCATCGATCGCGCATTTCGATTCCCGAAGTAGATTGAGGGCAGCTTCGCTGTTTACCTTCAACCCGATCGTAGCAAGCACCGAGAGCGCCGCTTCGTGTATCCTCTGAGCTTCGTCCTTGTCGAGAACGGAATACGTGCTCCTTCCCATTTGACCCGTCCCTCACCGCTATTGGCGAACCTAGTGCGGAATCATCTCCTCGCCCTCTCTGACGATTCTCGCAAGCTCTTTCTTGACATCTTCCGGAAGCGGAGTCACCTCATGTGTCTTCAGTATCTCCTTGGCCTTTGCATTTGCGTGGTCGACCGCGGACTTCGACCCTGAGGCCTTCCATGTCTGGTAGGTCTGGCCATCAGTCACGATTGGCTGCCACATCTCTTTGAAGTGATCGACGGTGTGTTTCTGTCCGAGGAAGTGACCCTCGTGGCCGACTTTCTTGACGATGTCCATAGCCATTGAATCCTCCGTGACAGGGAAACCCTTGAGCATGTCGATCATCATGGTGTATATCTCGTAGTCTATCAGAAGCTGCTCGTAGGAGAGAACCGTCCAGTTTTCGAGGAGGCCCGGTCCAGAAGTGATGTCCGTGCCAGAGAGATAATACAGGAATGCCGAGAGAACCTTCTCGTAAGCCGCCTGAGCGTCTGGCACTTTCGAGCACGATCCCCATCCGCCAACGAATATGGGTATCTTGTAGTATCGAGCCATCTGCACGTGTGAGGCCCTTACCATGTTGGCTGCTGGGAATAGTCCCTCGAATATGCCCGTTTGTACATCCATTGCCATTGGCTCGGTGCTGTAGCACACCGGCGAGCCAGGAGCGGCCAGCTGGCAGACTGTTGTCAGCGCAAGAACCTGCGCGTTGCCTATCAGGACTGCACCAGCAACGGTCATCGGGGACGTGGCACCCACAAGGGGCATCGTCATCATCATGGGCGGGCATCCGGCCCTGACGAATTCGATAGCAGCGTCTGTGGTCATTCCCAGGACCATCGGAGAGGACGTGCAGGTGACTGCGGAGACAATTGGCCGTCTTCTGAGCTCTTTCTCTCCGCCCACGACCGCTGCTGCCATCTTGAGCTCGTATTTTGCCTCCTCTTTCAAATATGTGGCTCCACTGGTCACGTGCTTCTCGCAGTTGTTGAAGGCAGCCTCGAACTCATGAACAGTATGGGCGTGTTTTGGAACGTCCAATGGCGTGACGAGCGGGTAGTACATGTTCATGAACTCAAGATAGTCCACGATTTTCGCAGACTCGGCCACGTCTCGCTTGGTCGATGGTCTCCTCACACCCGTCTCGAGGTCTATCGTCGCAAGCCCCGTTCCGTCCGTGCATATGTAGCAGTGCTTGCCGTCGAGAACGAGGTCGTTCTTCGGGTTCCTCGCGCATAACCTGACAGGGCGTTTGCATTTCCGCACAGATTCCATGACCAAGTGCGAGGGTATCCTAGCAACCTTCGTTTTCTCATCCACGTCCGCCCCTGCATCTTTGAGCAGCTGGAGCGCCTCGCTGCTGACGACCTTTATCCCAAGGGTCTCGAGCAGGTCAAGGGAGTTCGTGTGGATGGTTTCAACATCGTTGGAAGTCATGACCTCCAACGGCTTCATCTTGTAGAGGCCATGGCCCATCGTCCTGGACACTGGGTCACCCTCGTTTCTCGACCAAGTGCTTTGCGGTCACAGCTGCGGTCATTGCGTCGGAAGCGTAAACAGCACCGATCTCCTTTGCCCAGGCATCGGTTACTGCGGCACCGCCGACCATGCAATGAGCTTTTATGCCAGCTCTTCGCAGAGCGTCCACAACGTCCTTCTGACCTGAGACAGTGGTGGTCATGAGCGACGACGCACCGACAATTCCTGCGTTGACCTCCTTCGACTTTGACACGAAGTTCTCGGTCGGGACGTCCTTGCCTATGTCATGGACCTCGAACCCGCCCGCCTCGAGCATGATCTTGACCAAGTTCTTGCCAATATCATGAATGTCGCCGGCAACAGTGCCGATAACTACCTGGGCCAACGAGCTCCTCTTCTCCTTGCTCTTCTTGAGCTGCGGCTCCAGGACCTTGATCGCTCCGTTCATGATCTCCGCGGCGTAGATTAGCTCAACCACGAACATCTCTTTGCGGGCGAACTTCTCGCCTACCTCACGGATACCCTTTGCGAGGCCATTCTCGATAGCCTCGACCGGGCTGATGCCCGCAGCCAACGCTTTCTGTGCCGCCTCGATGGCAGCTTCCTGTTGCAGGTTCTTCACGCTGTTCTCAAGCTCGTGCAAAATTGCTTGCTTATCTTCGGGCATGGTCTCCTCCGGTTCCTTGACTACGATTCATCCCAATGCGCTCCTTGGCAGGTGCTGAAGAATCCTCACGTCGGGATCTCCGCCTCCCCCTCTTTGATTATTCTGCTGAGATCGGTCTGAACTGGCTCTGGAAGCGGATCTACCTTGTGGGTCGCGAGTACTTCCTTGGCCTTCTCTGATGCTGCCTTCACGACGGTCCTAGCCCCGTCGTTGGCCCACGCTTGGTACGGCCTCGGATCGCTCAGCGCAGGCATCCACAACTCTTTGAAGTGTTGTACCGTATGCTTCTGGCCGAGGAAGTGTCCCTCGTGACCCACATCCTTGATTGCTTTCATGGCGATTGTCTCGTCCGAAACGTCAATGCCTTTCAATGTTTCAAGCATCATGGTATACATCTCATGATCCAGCATGAGCTGCTCGTAGGAGAGGATCGTGAAGTTCTCCAGTAGGCCAGGACCGGAATTGATGTCGGCTCCGGCCAGCAACATGCTGTAGCCCATGATGGACTTCTCATATGCAGCTTGCTCGTCAGGTATCTTGGAGCACGAACCCCAGCCACCGACAAAGATCGGCAGTTTGTAGTGCTTTGACATCTGGATGTGCGCAAGGGTCACCATCGTCGCCGCCGGGAACGCCGCAGCGAAAAGGCCCGTCATGGGTTCCATTGCCATCGGGACAGAGGAGTATATCACTGGAGAGCCCGGCGTGTCCAGCTGCAGAACAGTGATGAGAGCCAAGACTTGCGCGTTACCAAGGGTGATCGGTCCAGCAAGCGTGACCGGCGAGCTCGCCCCGACCAGAGGCATTGTCATCACGATTGGCGGCACTCCTGCGCGGGCGAATTCAATCGCTGCGTCCGTGGTCAGTCCAAGGACGAGAGGAGACGATGTGCACGCGACGGCAGACAATAGAGGCCGCTTCCTGAGTTCGTCTTCCCCTCCAGCCACGGCTTGAGCCATCTTCACAGCAAAAACTGCTTCCTCTCTCAAATAGGTGGTTCCACTGGTCACGTGTTTCTCGCAGTTCTTGAAGGAGGCATCTAGCTCATGGAGAACGTGCGAATGCTTTGGGACATCAAGCGGAGTCACAAGTGGATAGTATATGTTGAGATACTCCAGGTAGTCTGCAATCCTTGCGCAGTCCTCGACGTCCTTCTTCGTTGAGCCCCTCCTCTTCCCTGTCTCCAAGTCGAGGACGCCTATTCCACTTCCGTCCGTGCAGAGATGTACATGGTCATCATCAAGAGTGAAATCGTATTTCGAGTTCCTTCCACAGAGTCTCACAGGTCTCCTGCACTTGTCGAGGGCTTCCTGGACCAGGTAGGACGGGATCTTGGCAACGCCGGCTTTCAAGTCGACGTCTGCCCCAGCGTCGTTGAGAATCTTCAGTGCGCGCTCGCTGTAGATCCTTATCCCAATCTGGTCGAGCACATCGAGCGAAGAGCTGTGGATGCGGTCCACGTCCTCCGAAGACAGGATCCTGAGAGGCCTCGTCCTCACGACTCCTCTGCTCATGGGTCTGCTCGCCATTGTGTGACCTCCCCGCAGGTTTGTTTCTGACAAAGGCGCGGTCTTGTCCATGAGCACATTTGCAAAGGAAGAACAATCATGCCCGCTCCCCCTATCCAGATTCATCCTGCTGGCGAACGCTGGAGGTGACGTGTATTGTGGCTATTTAACGCCATCGAAGACCTTTGGACAGCACTAAAACGAAGGCTCCGCATTCTTTCGTTATGCGTTGTCCTTGTCGGCCTCTCTGAGCAGTCTTCGAATTTCCTCGCGGACATCGGATGGCAACTGCTCTGGATGATACGAGCTCATAATGCGCTTAGCCTCCTCATGGGCCCTATCTACTACGCTCTTGCTACCAGCAGCTGTCCATGCGGCATATGGTGTGACGTCTGTTATTCCTGGGCGCCACATCTTTCGCAAGGTGTCCACAGTCTGTTTCTCCCCCATGAAGTGACCTTCGTGGCCTACTTTCTCGATGGATGGCACTGCCAGAGACTCCTCGTCGATAGGAAACCCCTCAAGCATGGACCCCATCATCTTGAACATCTCCACATCTATCATGAACTGTTCGTAGGAGAGAACAGTGAAACTCTCCAAGAGACCCGGACCGCCCAGGAAGTCAGCTCCCGCAAGGAACATCGTGTATGCGCTCAGGGCCTTCTCATAGGCCGCCTGGGGATCAGGGATCTTCGAGCTCGAACCATGGCCGCCTGAGAAGAATGGCAGGTCGTAATGTTGAGCCATCTGTATATGCCCTGCAACCACAAGGTTCCCTGGTGGAAGTGCTCCACCGAATGAACCTGTTGTGATGTCCATCGTCATTGGGACCGAGGAATAGATGACAGGAGCACCAGGGTGAGCGAGTTGAACAATGGTATTGACCCCGATCACCTGGGCGTTTCCGATGAGAATGGATCCTGCAATTGTTGCTGGCCCGCTGGCTCCGATGAGAGGCATTGTCATGATGATCGGAGGCATTCCAGCCTCGGCATATGTCAACGCTGGCTCGATAGTCTTGCCCACAATCATCGGAGATGATACGCAGTTTATGGAAGAGAACAATGGCCGCTTTCTTAGCTCCTCGCGTCCTCCAGAAATCGCAGCTGCAATTCTAATCTCGGTTTCAGCCTCCTCCTTCCTGTAGACCCCACCACTCACGATGTGCTTGGATGTGTTCTCCACGGAGGCCGCAAACTCGTACGCCGTATGGGCCTGGGTCGGAACGTCCGAAGGCGTCACTATGGGGGTGTACGCGACGATCTCTGGGATCGCATCGGCGAGGCGAGCGCACTCTTCAACATCGCGAAGCAAAGCTTGACGTCGCTTTCCCGTGTCAAAGTCAAGAACAGCTATTCCCTCGCCATCCGTGCTGAGGAAGTGATGCTCGTGGTCCATCACGAAATCGTGATCTGGGGTCCTGCCTCCCAGTTTGACAGGACGTTTGCAGCGTCGCAAACCTTCCTCAACAAGAGAGCGAGGAATATGAGCGATCTTCGCCTTTTTGTCGACATCAGCCCCGTTCTTGCGCAGGATATCGAGGGCCTCATCGCTGTATATCTTCATGCCCATGGATTCGAGAAGTTGGAGCGATTGTTCATGGAGATCTCTTTTCTGTTCACTTGTCAATATCTCCAGCCTTCCGAGGCCTCTCTTGATTCCGAATGCTGACATAATCTTCCCTCGACCCTTATCGCGCTGTAGTCTCTATGGATTTTTCCTATTCCAAATCAAACAAGGACCGCAAGCGGGAAAGGGCGAGATCATTTCTCCTATAAGTGACTCTACATAGCGCAAGAGGACAATTGGACAGAGGGGGACTCAATCGGAAGCTCGGGACGGAGACCAGGTTGCTGAAAGCGACAATCTTATGTTGTGGGAGGACGAATGCTCCGAACGAGGGCATCAATTCAATATCACTCTCAGTTCAAACGGACTGAGCTCTTGCGGAACAAGGAGGCTAAAGTCATGAAAGCAGTCGTTGCCTATGATAGCGTGTACGGGAACACCAAGCTAGTTGCCGAAGCTGTCGCCGAGCAGATAAGGTCTGAGGGGCACGAGGTAGAGCTGATATCCGTCAAGGACGAAGGCGGGAGAGTGACCGCTGGGGATTTCATGTTCGTGGGATCACCCACAAGGATGGGACGAATGACCAAGAACACAAAAAGGTTCCTTGAGGGATTGGACGTGGAGCCCTGGAAGAACAAGCCGATCGTTGCCTTCGATACCGTCGGCCCCCTCCCAACGGACGAGGAGAAGCGCAAGAAGTGGCTCAGCAGGATAGACAAGGGCGCAGCCTACGGGATTCAGGAACTTGTCAAGGCACGCGGTTTGAACGCTCACCCTGATGTGTTGCACATTGCCGTCACGGGCTTCAAGGGGCCGTTGGCATCAGACGGCCTCAGCATCGCGAAGGATTTCGCTCACCGGTTCATGTCTCGATGAACCAACCTCGCCAAGAAGAGATTATGGGAGACAGAATCAATGCTGCGCCTGGCACAATCAGCCCGCAGTTCTGAGGTCGATAAATGCGCAGCGGCACTTGGATGAGGACTCTTTGAGGTAGTGAGCTTTACATGAGGGAAGCTCGAGAGCGCAGGAGAGAGCTGTTCCTTGCTAGTATGTCGAAAGAGGCGATGGCAGCCTACGAGCATCCGTACAGGGACAGGGACGATGATGAGAAAGAGCTCCTGCCACTTTTTCTGTCGCTTGTAGGCAGTGGCAAGCGGATCCCTTGACACAAAGAGATTTCTCTCTAAGTCGGCGAAAGTATCTAATGGGCTCACGCAATTCCTCTCGAGAAATCAAGACAGGGGGTCCCCTCTATGGCAGAAGCTGTCGTTCAAGTGAATGATCTAGTCAAGACCTATCCTCCGAACATCAAGGCGGTAGATGGGATCACGTTCTCATTGAGAGCCGGCGAGATTTACTCGATGTTGGGTCCGAACGGTGCGGGAAAGACCACCACGGTCGAGATTCTCGAAGGGTTGAGGAATCCAACATCTGGCTCGGCTCGCATCTTTGATGTCGATGTGACGAAGGACTACAGCCCGATAAGAGACAAGGTAGGGATTCTGCCTCAGAATTTCGAGCCGTTTGACGAGTTGAAGCCGTGGGAGGCGATTGAGTACTGGGCAGGGTTGTATGACAGGAAGCCCACAAGGAAAGAGATAAACACTCTTCTCGAAGGAGTGGGCCTGGCTGACAGGAGCAACTCGATTTCCAAGAAACTCTCGGGCGGTGAGAAAAGGAAGCTCGGCATCGCTCTGTCGCTGATTAACAACCCTGAGCTGCTCTTCCTCGACGAGCCCACGACTGGCCTTGACCCGAAAGCCAGAAGGGATATCTGGCATATGATTAGTGACATCAGCAAGAAAGGCACAACTGTCTTCCTGACAACCCACTATCTTGATGAAGCAGAGAAGCTTGCGGACAACGTCGCCATCTTACATAAGGGAAAGATTGTTGCTGGAGGAAGTCCACATGACCTGATTACCAGGTATGGCAAGATGACTGTGATAGTCATCTCAGGGGTGGGGAGTGAGGCTCTTAATGAGATTAGACGAAGGGGGATTGACGCGACTCAGGAAGAAGGGGACGTGCTCGTCCCTGTCCAGAACCCCTCTGAAATGAGAGTGATTTTCCAGAAGCTCTCAGGAATCGAGTTGAAGGCCAAGGACATGTACACGAGACGTCAGACCCTGGAAGACGTATTCCTCGGGCTCGTGGGCGCTAAGATGGAAGAGGGGGTGCTCAAGGAATGAGCCGCATCGTATCTGATATCAAAGGGTTCGGCAAGCAGTATCTTCGATCAAAGGTTGGGGCATTCTTCGGATTCATATTCCCAATACTGCTGGTGCTGCTTTTTGGGGCGATTTTTACAGCCAGTGGGAATCAGAAGGTCAGCCTACCAGTCCAGGACCTTGACGATAGTATCGAATCTCATGCTTTCATAGAAGCGATGAATAGGACGGGACTTGTGAGCGTCGAGACGATACCAGTGGATGTCAACATTCGCGACTACATTAGTGACCATTCTCTCACGCTTGCGCTTCTGATTCCTGCCACATTCAGCGAGGAGATCCGGAATGTCATCGCCTCCAATAGTCCCGGGACCGCGAATGTGACGCTCTACGGTGATCCATCCCAGTCCTCAACCTTCGGCACGGCGGAGGCCGCTGTCGAGACCGCAATCGTCGGTATGAACTACTATCTTTCGAACGCCAAACCGGTGATTGGAATGAACCCTGCTCAGCCGGCTTCTGAGGGCCTGAAGTACATGGACTTCTTCCTCCCAGGCGTCGTTGGGATAACCGTCATGACCAATTCGCTTTTCTCGATGTCATCCCTATGCGGGGAGTACAGGCAGAGAAGCTACTTCAAGCTCCTCGCGACGACCAAACTAAGGAAGCACGAATGGCTAATCTCCAAGTTCGTCTTCTATTCCATCATACTTCTAGCGTCTCTTATCACGACCTTCGCTGTCGCCAAGTTGGCGTTCAGTATCGAGTCGACGATCACTCCGCTTGCTCTGCTCCTGATCCCAGTTGGGGCATTCGTCTTCGTCTCGATGGGGATGTTGCTCGGAGTGGCTGTGAAAGATCCTGAGTCGAGTGTGGCCATCGCCAATGCCATAGGTTTCCCGATGATGTTCCTTTCCGGCGCCTTCTTCCCAATCTCATCGTTCCCCTCATTCCTCCAGGTGGTGGCGGCGGTGATGCCCCTGACCTACTTCAACAACGGGCTCAGAGACACGATGGTCTATGGGAACTCGATTAGCACCTTGGCCAATCTGGGAGTCCTATTGGCTATCGGACTGGTGTTCTTCGTGCTCGCTAGCAAGCTGATGTCTTGGAAGGAAAGGTGAAGAAGTTCCTCTGGTTGGATTGACCGTCTAGCTGCTCATATCAGCCTGAGCTGAGCAACCAGGTCTGCTGCAAATCCTTCATGATTGGAGATACTCCAAACCGTTCCTTGGGATCAGGCATCGAACCTTTTGATCAGTCTGCAGATTGCCAAATCGATCCACAAATGCGTGTCCCTGTCTCCTCCGCTGTTGAGAATCTTCAGCTTCCATTGACCGGTCGGCTGTTGTGCTTTGAAGAACCACTCCAAGCCCACTGCGATGTCCGAGTCACCGCTCCCGAGGCCCAATTTCGAGAGCGAATCGAGCGCAGAGAGGAGATCGGTGAACCAGAACGGGAAGGTGAATCTCGTCCAGTACTCCACTGTTCCTCGATCCGGGTAGGAATCGCGTTTGAATAAGCGAGATTTGAGGATCTTGCCGGCGGCTGTAGCCTCTCTAGACTTTCGGTATCCAGGATGTGCGGTGAAGGCACGTAGTACTACCCCCGTGACAAGCCACGAAGATGGTTTCGATCTTTCCGGCTCGATCGTCCGAGACTTCATTGTCATCGTGCTGAGATTGGCATTGATAGTCCTCAGTGGAATTGCCCAGCCACCATCCTTTTGACGGATCGAAAGAAGCCACCCAAAACCCTTCTCGATTTGTGGGTCCTCGATGTAGCCAGCCTTGATAAGCAGCTCCATTATCCCAGCAGTATAATTGGGCGAGTACTGGTTGCCGTAGATTCCCCTGAGATCCCCATCGCTTGTCTGGAAACCGAACAGGAACTCAGCGGCTTTCTCGATTGCCGGGTGTTCCCTCACCAATCCATACTTCTCGACGAGCACGCGCAGCACTCGATAGGTCTCGAGCTGATCGTAATTCTGAGGAGAGCGAATGCGATAATTGCCGTTCTTGTACTTCCACGAGCCATCGGGCTGCTGTTTCCCCAGGATTCTCTCGGCGATTTCCAGGCTCCACAAGTCCTTGACTGATTCGACACGCTGGTTCAGGAGATCACGTTTGGCGAAGTATTCGATTGCAGGGTTCCCACATGATAGAAGTGGAGGAATGGGGTCATGTCTCAAAGGCTTCCTCCAGTCGCCTGTTGTGCGTCCACTCATTCAGAATGGCATACACTGGGATATGCATAAACCAATCGAGCGGGCGATCATCTATGCGGCACGAAAGTGCACACAGGATCGGTGCAGCTTTGACACTCGATCTGAAATGTCGTATGGGATATTGCGTATTGTCTGCTGAGCAAGTCCTCGCATTTCTCGATCACGGCCGAGCAGTTACTTACCATTTGGTCCTTCACCAAGATGTGCGCACTCAACGCGTGCAGACCCGAAGACAGGGTCCATATATGCAGGTCATGAACATCCCCAACCCCTTCGATTCCCAGCAGGCTCTCCTTCACATCATTCAGGCGCACATGGCTCGGTACCGACTCCAGCAGAATCATAGTGGATTGGCTGATGAGCCTCCAAGCGCCGAATAGGATTACAGAGCCTATGAGGATGCTGAGTATCGGGTCTACAGACTGCACCCCGAAGAACATTATGAGCAGCGCACCAAGGATCACCCCGACGGAGGACAGCAGATCTCCCATCATATGGAGAGAAGCCCCTCGGACATTCAGGTTGGACTTGGATCTATCCCGCAGCACGAAGACGCCTGCCGCGTTCGCCGCAAGGCCAGCGGCTGCAACCACCAGCATAAGGGGTGCATCTATCTTTGGCGGGTTGAGCAGTCGCTGCGCCGCCTCATAGAAGATGACCAGAGTTATGACCACCAGCGTTGAGCCATTGATGAACGCTGTCAGTATCTCTGCCCTCAAGAATCCAAAGGTTTTCTCCTCCGTTGGCGGTCGAAGCGCGATTCTAACAGCGGCTAGGCTCAGTCCCAGGGCGATCGTATCTGTGAGCATGTGCCCAGCATCGCTCATCAAGGCAAGGCTGTCGCTCAGAAGACCTCCAACGAATTCAATGAGCGTGAATGTCGCGGTAATTGCCATCGCAATGACCAGAGGCCGTGTCAGGTGGTCCGAACGGTCGCGGGAGTGATTATCCAACGACTTCCCCATTAGACCATTCCCTCATGAAGATAACGCCATTTCATCCAAGGGCGTAGATCAATGTTCGACTCTCGGAGCAAGGATGAGTCGAATTCAACAGATACTTTTCCACCCTTGGCGTGGTCTATTGAGTGACTTCAACACGCTGTTTTCTATCTATAGATGCGAATTAATATCGTTTCCTGATTATTCGCGATATTCGTCTCCTGGTTTCAATCCACTGCGGGACCTTCTCACGACAATGTCGATCCGCTGCTCGCGTGTCCTCGGCCTAACCGCACTCTCGACCCAGGCGATGTATTGGGTTTGGCGCGTGTTTGACAAAGTCCGAAAATTCTCCCATGAAACCCTGTGCCTCACAAGAGCTGCACGCAGGTCCTCGGGTATCATAGGTTGCTTCCTCGATGAGTATGCAGAAGCCCATCTTCCGTTCTTCTTCGCTTCCTCGATCTTGTCCAGGCCAGCTCTAGTCATCCGCCCACTGGTAATCATTCTCTTGGCTGTGTTTTTGTTGATTTCAGACCAGACGCAATTCTTTCTTCGAGGCGTGTATCTCAACGCAAACCGATCATCATCAATGTTCCTCAACTTGCTGTCTATCCAGCCATAACAGATGGCCTCCTCCACAGCATCAACATGGCAGAGTCCAGCCATTCCTGAGCGTTTCTTGAAATGTATCAGCCAGACCTCTTCCTTCCGGTCGTGGTTCTTCTCCAGCCATTCACGCCAGGCCTGCCTATTCTTGAGGCAGAGTGCATCCTTGCGTTCCATGTCAAACCGTTCATCGTCCTCGGGATATTTAAGATAGGTTTGCGTGAAGCCAGGAGAGGAAGGTTTATGCCCGTTCGTGCCATCTCCGCATCCCTGGGACGTCAACAGCGGATATGATTCGCAAACGGAGGTGAGTACATGAGAGTAGTCGAGCTGGGATGTGGGGTCTGTGGACTTGTGTGCGCCGAGCATATCGCGAAGAACCTGAAGGTCGATGAGCTGATTCTCGCTGATGCAAAAACCAACGCTGCTGATGTCCTAGCGAATCGCCTGGGACTGGACAAGGTATCAGTGAAGAAGGTCAATGGCACGGACCGCGCTCAATTGAAGTCCCTTCTGAAGGGCAGCGACATAGTGGTTGCCACTATGCCCTGGCGGCTCAACAGACTTCCATTGGAGGTCGCAGCCAGTCTCGGAACTCATTATGTGGACTTTGGCATGCCCTTTGACAGCACTGGACCAGAATTCGACAGGTACAACAAGGTATGCAGGGACGCAGGAATCTCGGCCCTGGTCGGGATGGGTGAAGAACCAGGCATGTCAGATGTATTCGCAATGCATGCGGCGAGCAAACTGGATAGAGCTGACGAGGCACACACCTACGACGGTGATACGGCTAGCGTAGAGGGGCTCGGATTCTTCTCGATCTGGTCGCCTGTGGATCTTCTCGACGAAACAAGCGTTCCGGCAGCAGTCTTCAGGAATGGCAAGATCGAGTTCATCCCTCCCATGAGTGCCAGGCAAATCTACGATTTCCCAGCTCCTGTTGGCCGTCTTCCAGTCTACAAGACAAATCATGATGAGACATACTTCATGCCGATGGGCATCAAGACGTTGAAAAACGTCTCATTCAACATATGCATTGACGATTGGTTCGCGAAATCAGCGATAACCCTCCGCAAGATGGGCATGCTGAGCAAGGAGGCCATTGATGTGAAAGGGGTCAAGGTCCGCCCCATCGATGTTGTGGCTTCGATGATGCCCAGCCCTGTTGAATTCGTTGACAGGACCAAGGGAGACACGGGCTTCGTTGTGGAAGTGATTGGCGAGAAGGACGGCCATCGGGCGAAAGTGAAGATGTGGACCACGATGTCCCACGAGAAGGCCTATGAGCTCTACAAGACTAATGCGGGCGCGTACTATGTGGGCACTGGAGGTGCGGTGGCAACTGAGATGCTTATTGACGGCGAAGTCAAGGGCAAAGGATTCGTGATTCCTGAGCATCTATCGGCCGAGAGCTTCCTATCGAGGATCAGGAAGAAGGACGTTCAGATCAACGAGGAAATCGTTCATCTCTGAACCCAGCACGAGACGAAGCAAGCATCGGTATAGCGGCTTTTTCCTAATCCTCTATGCGATCCCATGCCTAGATTTCAGGTCCGCGAGGCTATTCTTCAGCTGTGCCCGCGTCGGGAAAGATATGGCTTTGTCAGGGCAGAATTCTCGGCAGCTCGACTTGCCCACTATGCAGTTGAGGGGTTTCACAACGTGTGATTTGCCAGCGGAGAATGCGAAGACACCCTGGGAACAGAAATCCACGCATGAACTGCATCCCTCGCATCGAGTCTCGTCGACCCTCGGATGCCAAAGTATCTCTTCCCGGGGGATCCCCTTATAGATCTCCTCCACACTCTCCTTTCTCCAGACGCTGACCTTCTTGAATTCTTTCCAAAGGGCTTTCAGGTATTCGTCTTCCTCTGAGACCGGCACATAGTTCCTGGCCTTGAGTTCGGTAACCAGAATGCGCTTGGTCTCCTCCTCAGAGTCGGATCGCTGCTCGAGGGCTTTGTCCATGATCTCTGGGAGACCTACAATACCCACAACCTCCTCCCCTACCTGCAGTGAGGTCGGGGGAGGCTTCTTGTAGCAGTCAGGAACCCATGTCAGTCAATCGCCACCTGTCCCCTCGTGATGCGACCTAGGCCTCATGCTCTGTTGAGGTCGGTCCACCGTGTCACTGTGCTGTGTTGCCCCCCGAATGGTCGCCATCCGTTTTGTGCTTTTCCTTGAACGCTTGCTTCGTGAGGCTCCCTAGCACCTCATCTTTGCCCTCGAGCGTCAGGCTCACGGCGTTCTGCCCTGCTCACACAGCCATCATGAACGAAAGGCTTCTCAGTTGGTCAAGCATCGCACACGAGTTGAGATTGAGATCACACAGAGTAGCGACTGACCGCCTCGAGTCAATTCTTCCGGATCAACCTAGCTCTTCGGCAGGATCGTCTCCACGCAGATGGGGTTTCGAGCCAGCGCCCAGGCGCTGATCTCAGCCTCAACTCCGCAGACCGGGCATGAAAGAACCAGCTCCTCCTTGGACGACGGCTTGGTCATCTCGATGACCTGAACAGGTTCATTCGGCGCGACGACTAGCCCGCCCTCTCTTGCAGTTGATTTGGTCATTAACCATGCGGAGTCGCGTTGTCCATACTCGGATCTGACGTATCTGGAGATCTCCTGCGTGGATCTCGACTTGCCCATGGTGGAACAGGGAATGGTATATGCTGGTGGCATCATTCAGGCAGCCTTCTCGCATCTTGTGCTTGACATCTTCCTCAGCCTTCTACCCCAATGCGCATTTGCCTTATTAAAACTTTCGTTTTAGTGACCAAAACTGTTATATCATGACACAACTATAGGTTTTCAAGGTGAGACCTGTTGAAGGCGGTCAAGGAGATCAAGGATCCAGAGGCGTTCCAGTTGCTGGGAGACGAGACGAGGCGGCGGATAATCTACCTGCTAAGGGCCAAGGAGATGACAGTCAGTCAGATCGCTCACGATATGGGCCTGACCGCTCAGGCGATATACCATCACATCCGGAAACTCAAGAAAGCTGGAATGATAGAGGTGGCGAAGGAAGAGCGGATTGACCATTTTATCGAGACCTACTATAGGAGTTCAGCTGAGATCTTCCACCTGTCACACGGGGAGGGCAAGGGACGCGAGTCCGAGGCTGAGCAGCTTCGCCTCGCGATGCAGGAACTCGCGAAGCTGGGAGTAGGCGTCAGTTCAGATCCTGAGATCATCTCAAAAGTGGCGTCCGCAATGAAGCGCATGGACAAAGCGTGTGCTGACTCAGGGATTGTCGAGAAGATCAACGATCTCGAAGAAGTCGATTTCTTCGTGAAGCAGGCGATGCTGGAGTTGGCAATGAACATCTGTCAGGATGATGCTCAATTCGAGGAGCACATCAAGCTCCAGAGAGAACTGAGGAAGCTTCTTCTTTCGGGGCGCAAGCAGTCCCAAGCTACTTTCAAGAAGCCAAGAGCATAGAGAGTACGACGATTCTCCTGATTCTGGATCGCGACGCTGAGCAACTATCTAATAGTCCAAGCGAATGGCGGGTCCAACTGGCGAGACGATCATGCTTGACGCATCAATCCTATTCGCTCTTTGTGCATTGATTATCTATGGCCTGACTCAGGTCGTGTCCAAGCATGCGGTCGGATCCCTGAACGCGACCTCGATGGTGGCAATCAACTTCGTCGTCTCCCTTCCGATATTCGTCGTCTTTCTCGTCAGCACACTGCTGGCGGTCGGCAAATTGGACATCCACTTCGAATACATCGTCTATGGGATCATTGGCGCATCGACCGCGAGGGCTGGATATTACATATACCTCGAAGCGCTCGAAAAAGGGGCGGTCACGATGGTCGGGAGCATCACGGCAGCCTATCCAGCCATCACGGCGGTGCTCGCAGTCATGCTCCTAGATGAGAGAATCAAGCCGACTAACGCCGTTGGGATATCGATCATAGTAGCAAGCATGGTCACCCTTTCGTTCTTCCGTGGCCGTCAGTCTGAGAAATCCGGGTTGTCGAGACCTGCTTTCCTTCTGAGTCTGGCGACCTTCTTCCTCTGGGGAGTTGGCGGGATCTTCATAAAGCTGGCATTGTCAGGCCTGCCGCAGGTAGTCTACCTGGCGATCTACCCGTTCATCCTCCCGCCAATTGCGTTACTATACCTGCGACACAAGGGCGCGACACGGAGTGTTTTCTCTATTAAGTGGACCGTCCCCGTCATGATCGCCGTCATGGCTGCCATGCTTTGGCAGCTTGGCTACTTCGCAGAGACTGCGGCGTTGTCTCGAGGGGCGGCCTCGATCGTGTTTCCTCTGATCTCATCATACCCTGTCGTGACTATCGCAGCTGCGCACGTGACCCTTGGGGAGAGGCTTTCGCGGATCGAATGGCTGCTTCTTTTCGCGGTGGTCGCAGGTATAGTGCTGACCTCTCTGGTATAAGCCAGCCATTGACCAGCTTACTGCCAGACAACGCTGGACTCTGAATGGCTCTCGAGAAGAATCTGTTCGGCTGGGGTCTAGATGTCCTCGGAGATCAGGCCCAGCAGTCTCGCTAGTGCGACAGTGTAATCCTCCAGTTTCACATCGACCATCGACGGATCCACTGGTACCTTGTCCTGGATCGCGCATCTCATATGTATCTGGCATTTCGGGCAGAACATTAGCAACCTCTCTGCCCCGACCTTCTTCGCCTCGATCACTCGGTCGACTTGGATCTTCTTCGCGTTGGCGTTGCAGTTGGACCACGCGCTCACGCCGCAGCATATGGCTTTGTCTCTGGTGTTCTCCATCTCCACGAACTTGGCCCCCGAGAACGCCTTGGCGAGCTCTCTCGGGGAGTCGTAGATGCCTGAATGCCTTCCGAGCCGGCATGAGTCGTGGTAGCTGAACGTGAAGGAGGACTTCTTCGCGGCGTCCAGCTTCAGAGCGCCCGAATCCGCGAGCTGCTTCACAAAGTCTGCCATGTGGACTAGCTCGAAGCCCAAGTCGCCAGCAAGATCCTGGTAGTCCATTTTGAATGTTCTGTAGCATTCTGGACATGTAAACACGACCTTTTTTGCACCAGAGCGCTTGACGAGGTCGATGTTGTGCTCCATGAGCTTCTCGAAGTCCTCCTCGTCCCCGGTCCAATTGAGGTCATGCCCGCAGCACCTCTCTTCGTTGCTCACCACGGGGACTATCCCCGCCTTGTTCATGATCCTCACGGCGCTTTCGCAGATGTTCTGCAGCCTCAGCCCCTCCCTGTCGTAGAAAATCGCGTCATAGTGGGGCAGACATCCGACGAAGTAGAAAACCTCGCCCTTTTCCGCGATCTTCATGTCGCTCTTCACCCAATCGAGGCGCTTCTGCTTGAGATCAGTCCTTGCCATGATCCTCTGGACTGAGTGTATGACCCCGCCCTGAGAGCACAGCGGCGCGGCTCCAAACTCGACAGCTTCTTCCCTCATCCCTCTGATGAAACCTGAATAGTCCACCTTGTATGGGCACATGGCATTGCACTGCTCGCAGGTGGTGCATGTCCAGATATCTCGGTCCTTTGCGATGTTGTCGACGATACCCTCCATAGCCTTCAAAACCACGGTCCTGGGGGCGAAATTGGGATCGATCTTCGCGACCGGGCAGACAGTCGTGCACTTGCCGCACTCGACACAATCGAAGGCGCCGGTATCTGCTATGAGCTCCTTGACTGCAACGAGGGTCTGTTCCTTGGTTCTGGCCTTCCCCTTCTTCTCCTTCGGAAGAGGAAGAGGACCCAGTGCTCTGACTTCCTCGACGAATTCCTTGGCCGTCTTCGCGAACTTGGCACGCTCAGAAGCATTGATCCATTCTGTTCTGAGCCGTCGCGAATCGAGGCCCATCAGATCAAAGAGCTTCTTCAAGGCGTCAATCCGTTCCTGGGCCTTCTTGTTGCCCGAGACATAGTGACAGTTGTCCAGAAGGCAGCCTATCACAATCACGCCGTCCGCGCCGTGCTCGAAAGAGTCCATGATGACCCCGGGCTCAACGCTCCCGCTGCACATCACTCTCACGATCTTGATGTTCGGCGGATACTCAACCTTGTTCACGCCAGCAAGGTTCGCGGATGGATAGCCGCACCAAGTGCAGGTGAATGCGATGATCTTGGGTTCAAACCTCTCACTCATCGGACGCGGCCTCCTCGACTATCGCGCGGACCATCGCTTCAACCTGATCAGCTTGGTAGCCGTTCACGGTGATCGCCTTGTTGCAGCAGACAACGGCGCATGCGCCACATCCCTCGCACCTTATCTCATCGATTTTGGATGTGAGAGAGCCTTTCTTGGGACCCTCAACGGTCGTAATGGCTCCATACTCGCACGTCTTCTCGCACCTGCCGCAGCCCCTGCACCGCTCCTCATCAACAAACGCCACGATCCGCGGGAACCTCGTCTTGCCCTTCTTCATCAGTTCGATCGCGCTCGCAGCTACGGCCTTGGCGTCCTCTATGGAGTACCTTATCCCCTTCGGGCCCTGGGCAGTGCCAGCGACATAAATGCCTCTCCTGAACTCGGACGGGAACATCGGGTTGATGTCCTTCATGAACTTGTCAATGTCAGTCTGGATGTGAAGCATCTTGGCGATCTTGTCGCTCCCATCAGCTGGCTCCTGCCCCACAGCGAGGACAACAAGATCTGATTCGATGTTGAGCAGTGTGTCCGAGTCCGTATCCAGTGCCCTCACGAAGATTTTTCCCTTGTCTTGCACGATTTCGGAGATACGGCCTCGTACGAAGATGATGCCTTCTTCCTTCGCCGCATTGTAGAATTCCTCGAAGCCCCTGTAGGGACCTCTGAGGTCGATATAGTGAATGTAGACATTCGCATCTGGGTTGATCCTCTTGATCTCCCTGGCCTGGCCAATCGCGTATGTGCAACAGACGAGCGAGCAGTGGAGATTTCCTTTCGTCTTATCTCTCGATCCGACGCATTGCACGAAGTTCACGGTTTTGGGTACCTTTCCATCCGATGGACGTCTGAGCCCTCCGCCTTTCTCCCGCTGGCCAACAATCAGCTGTTCGAGGTCAACTGTGGTAACAATGTCTGGATTGCCATATCTCAGCTCCGGAATTCGCTTTGGATCGAAGGTTTTCGAGCCAGTTGCCACGATTATCGTTCCAACATCGAACTCCTTCTGACCAGCGGGTGTCCTGACCTTCACATGCCTTGCTCCGAAACCGCCTGTGATGTCCTCGATCTCTGAGTTGAGCATGACCTCGATGTTTTTGCTCTGCAACACCTCTTCTATCTTCGGGGTGAAGACACACTCCTTGCAGTATTGCATGCAGCAAATGCCACAGTTGTGGGTGGGGAACGTCATGCTCAGCTTGTACGTCCTTCCTCCGAGCTCCCCTGTCCTCTCCACGAGATAGACTTTGTATCCCGCGCCTGCGATGTCCAGCGCAGCCTGCATGCCAGTGACGCCGCCCCCAATCACCAAAGCAGCGTCCTTGATGGAGATCATAATGTCTTCCAGTGGCACGAGCTTCTCTGCACGGGCCAACGCTCCCTTGATCAAGCTCATCGCTTTCTTTGTAGATTCCTTCTTGTCGTGATGCACCCACGCACACTGCTCGCGAATGTTGACCTGCTCGAAGAGATACTTGTTCATCCCCTCCTCTTCCAGGGATCTGCTGACAATTAGTCCCTGGATGTTCGGGGAACAAGCACCGACGGCAACGCGCTCGAAGTTCCTTGTCTTGAACTCGTCCTTCAGAAACTTCTGTCCCTCTCTCGAGCACAGAGCCTCATGGATGCCGACCGCTTCGACCCTTTGATCCTTCTTAATCTCCTCGGCAATCGCTCTGAGATCGACATGCCTTCCGATCTCGTCTCTGCACGTACAAAGATAGACGGCTATGCCCTTATGCTTCTCACGGTTGGTCTTCGGCGGGACTGCGTTCATGTCTCACCTGTTCGTCGGTCATTCCGTTGTTCGCTAGCAGGATACGAACTCAGCTCCCTGCTCCAGCCTTGCCCTTCGCATCGCGTTGTAGACTCCCTCGAGTATGCACATCTCCGTCACATACCCATAGAAGTCTCCCTTGTCAAACACGGCTATCGTCGAGACGCCGGAATTGGCCATCGCCTTCGCGACCCACCTCAGTTCAAGTCCTAGATTTGTGAGTATCACCAGGGGTTTCGACATCACGTCCTTGACCTTCACTTTCTTCGGGTCCTTTCCCTCGGCAATGACCTTGGACACGATGTCTTTCTTCGTGACTATTCCGTATGCGTCGTGTTTGTCCTTTCTCGGGACGAGCAGTGTGTAGCAGTTCTTTTCAAGCATCTTCTGTATCGCTGTGTGGATTGTATCATCCGGTTTCACAGAGTGAAGCTCCCAGGTCTTCACGAAGTCTTTCAATATCAATGGAGCGACGGGCACAACTAGACCCCCTTCTTTGTCATTGTCTTCACCAGAACAGCCCGCAGAAGATCGACGTCCGAGACAAATCCCAGAAATGTCTCCTTGTCAAAGACAGCAATTCTCGATATTCCCTCATTCGTCATCTTCTTGGCAACCCACCTGATGTCAAGGTCGAGATTGTTCATCACGACGAGGGGCTTTCTGGCGATGTCCAACACCGGGGTTTTGGCCAGATCCTTTCCGTTCGCTATGGCCCCGGCTACAATGTCCCATCTCGTGACGATTCCATAGGCATCGTTGGGGCCAGCTCTATCAACAAGAAGATAGTCAGTCTTGTTATCTATCATCGATTGGAGCGCGTCACTTGCAGTCGCGTTCTGGGGTACTATCACAGGTTTCGACCCGCTTACAAGGTCTCTTAACTCCATCGATGGCCTCCTTGGCCAGACTGTGAGCGCCATTATTGCGCTGACCGTATAAGAATTATGTCCCGGAACCTACCGGAGATTGAAGCAAAAGGCTGCATCTGCCGCCAAAGGATCGGCCAGCATAACAGGCGCACGCCCAACCTGCGCAGATTGAACCCATCAGTAGGTCGATCCCAAGGTTTCAGCTCGTCCGGCTAGTTCCCTGAAGAAGATACATGCTAATGGTTTTGTCGAGATAATTTCCATTGGGCGGCAAACAGACTACTATTGAAATATGCCAACCTTGATTCGATTCCGGTGCCGAGGCCTACTCAACATGAGAGCATGTGGGATAGTTGGCAGCCCGATCAAAAACGGAAATGTTGATCTGCTGATCTCCGAAGTCCTCAAGGGTACAGAGAGCCAGGGGGCAGATGCATTCAAAACATACCTCAACGAAATTGCCATCAAACCGTGCCAGAGTTGCGGTGTGGATCCACGGCCAGGTTTCTGCATAATCGAGGACGGGATGAACGAGGTATACAAGGCTCTGGAAACCTGTGAAATCATCGTCCTGGGCTCCCCGGTATATTTCGATTCTGCTAGCGCGCAGACTAAGCTCATGATAGACCGGTGCAACTGTGTCACTCCCTATGTCAGAATGGCGATGGGAGATGCCGAGTTCGAGGATAGACAGTTGATGCGCAAGAAAGGCGTGTTCGTATCCGTAGCTGGGACGCACCAGGACTTCGGACCCCTGCTGACTCTTGCCAAAGGTTTCTTCAATTGGGTGAACGCCGAGCTTGTTGAGACTATCTTGCACTCGCATGATGACGTCGAGCTTGGTGCCGTGCGGAAAGACGAATCCACGAAGAAGCAGGCGTACGATGCGGGAGCCCGCGTCGCTCGGGCTCTGAGGTCTGAACGCACTTCCTAGGACCATCGTCAGGATGAATGGATTCGCAGGAGGGATGATCTCCGTTCCTGGGCACTCCTCTGGGACTCACTCCTTCGAAAGCTCCTCTTCTCTTCTCAGCGTGAGAGCGATTCCGAGCGTGGATGCCACGATCTCAAGGCATCGTACCGTCCTTGCATCCGGAATCTTGTTGTCCCACGTGCCTGAGATCTCCAGCCATCCGAGAAGAATGTCGTTAGGCCCTTGGATAACGATGTCCAGATAGTCTCCCTCGATGCTGTCATCAGCTGTCTTGCGCTTCGATTTCAACATCAAGTGACGGCTGTAAGTATTCTGCTCGTTCTCTTGGTAAGGGTTATCCTCGGCGAGGAAGAGTTTCGTCTGTTTGCTGATAGCCAACCAACGGTATTTCTTCTGGTCGGAGAAGTCTTCCTTCGTGTACGACAGTTTCTTGTGTGCCTCCCACACGTCGACCCTCATGCCGTACATCGCGACATACTTGTACAATCCATCCGCTGAGTCCTTCATGCCGATTGCGACTTCCTTGATGTTGAACTGCGAATAGACCAGCTTGGCTGCGAATTCAAGAAGCTGCTTGACGCTCACACCCTCCTTGAGCGCCTGATCCAGAAGGAGCTGCATTCCCTCGAGAGCCCGGACGCTCGGGTCCTTTGCAGTCCCGTAGGTGTAATCTGACCTCAGCTTCCTTCCAACCATCGCCGGGCTGGTCTCATTGAGGGTTTGCCTGTCCGTCTTATCATCTTTCTGGTGCGTGTCGCGCAAATCATCACCCTATCCATCTGCTTTCGTCCTGTTCAGTATCACGCCCACTCATATCACGGATGGCATGGTATCCGACCATCTTATAGTTAAGACCTCAGTTCTTGCGCATTCCCTCGGAAATCCTCTTTCTGACCTGTGGATTGAAGAGGTTGCCGGTGATGACCCTGCGGGCCGTCTTGTTGGAAGAGATCAGCTTCACGATCTCCGGGAGCGCGCTCCAGTTCTTCCAGGAATCTATGTACCTCGCATAGCCCTGGTTGACCAGCTCCTCCAACCTCTCCTTCGAGAACCCGTTCTGATTGTACTCGTATATCCTGTGGTTCCTCTTCCAATCCCCGTCCCCAACCGCGCCCTTGTCTACGAGATTGTCCCAGATCGGGGTGCCTATCAGGCAATCGAGTATGTTTATCTGGATCCCGTGGGGCCTGTTGGCCGAGATGAAGTCCATCGTCTTCTGGATGTCGTCGAGGGATTCCTCAGGCGAGCCGATGATGTACGAGGTGACAACTATCATCCCGGCCTTCTTCGCGTTGGTAACCGCAGTCTTTGCCTTATCCGGTGTGATGTTCTTCTTGTAGTAGTCGAGGATCTTCTGGGAGCCGCTCTCCACGCCGAAGTAGATAACGTTGAACCCCGCGCGCTTCATCTGGGTGAACATCTCAGAGGACGCGTTGTCCACCCTTCCCTCGCAGTATAACTGCATCTTGATCCTCTTTTGCTTGATGAGCTGGCAAATCTCCCCTACCCTCTTCCTGCTGTGGGTGAAGTTGTCGTCGACGAATACGCAGCATTCGTAGCCGTCGCTGTAGAGCGTCTCAAGTTCATTCGCGACGCTCTCCGCACTCCTTGCCCTCCATTTTCTCAACGAGAACGCAGCACAGGAGCAGTATGTGCACTTGAACGGGCATCCTCTCGATGTGCTGATTGTTGTGAACTTGCCGAAGGTGAGAGGTATGCCCTGGTGCGAGTAACCGTACTCGACGTTCTTGACAAGCTCTCTGGTCGGGAACGGCAGCTTGTCCAAATCCTCGACTAGCGCGATTGGTTTGTTCACAAATGTGCCTTTCCGGAGGTAGCTGATGCCAGCCACCGAGGAGGCATCTGTGCCTTCTTGGATCCTGTCGAGCAGGTCGGGAAACCCTTCCTCGGCCTCTCCTTTGAGAATGAAATCAACAAACGGGTACTCTCTTAGGATCCTCTCCGCAGCAAAAGTGGCGTGGAATCCTCCCAGGACAAGTCGGGTTTCAGGCAAAGCCTTCTTGATGTCTTCCAGGGCCTCTATTGAAGACAGAAAAGTATGGGTGGAGCAGTTCATGCCGAAGACATCAGGCTTCTCGGCCACAACTCGCCCAACCAGCTCTTCCTTCGTCAGATTCTCGCAGAACGCATCAATCACTCTGATGTCGTCGTTCCTTCTCGTCCTGGTGCTCGATGCGATGTAGAGCAGTCCTAGCGGAGGCCAAAGCTCCGTGGTCCTGCCCGGTGGAGTGGACAACACTACTTTCATGGGACTCCCAGAACGCTTGTGGTTCTGCAGGCGCGTTCCTAATCCAGATGTCCCGCCAGATATATCAAACCGGCTCTTATTCTACGAATGGCGAATGTCTCATATGTCTTGTCCGTGATGCTGGACGGATGGCTGCAAAGACGTATCACCTGAGGCGTGAGGACAGATCAATGTCCGAGAGGTCCGAGCTTCTGGCAGTCATAGGCAGGCAGAGACACATGACAATCGCCATGGCCAAGAACAACAATCCATACCTGGCGACTGTGAACTACGCATTCGACAAGAGCTCCAACTGCTTCTACTTCCACTGCGCTAGCACCGGAAAGAAGGTGGACTACCTCAAGTCGAACAGTATCGTCTGGGGGCAGATCCTCGAAGACCTCGGGTACATGGATGGGGATTGTGACCATGCTTATCGCACGGTCCAGTTCCGTGGCGTGTCGAAACTGATCCTCCGTAGAGCCGAGAAAAGGAAGGCCCTGAACCTCATGATTGAGAAACTGGAGAAGAACCCCGCAGCCGCGAAGAAGAAGTTCATCAAGGAGTCCTCACTGTCTAAGGTTCTTACTGTCCGGATAGATGTCACGGAGATGGCCGGGAAGTCGAATGTGCCTCGTGCCAATTGACGTAGCCTGAACTCGTCCTGCAGATTTCGATTTCCAGACATCCGAGCGCCGAGACCTGACTAGAGGTCTTCTAGAGATTCTCTGCTGATTATTATTGTGCACGATGAATGGAAAAAGATAAGAATGCGATTGCAATCCCCCGCCTGTAGATCACCGGGGATGGTCTAGGAGGTGCCTGGCAATGGCTGTTGCCCGACTGAGATTCTTGGACAAGCAGGAAGAAGAATTGGTGCATGCGCAGAGCCTGAAGAGTCTGAAAGAGATTGGTGTTCTGGTCCGTAGCCACCCAGTGCTCAAGACGCTGGGCGATGTTGGCGCGGAAGTTGACATGAAGACGGGCGTTGCGAAGATCCCTGAGCACATGGTCAAGGAGGCTCTGCAATCCGTTCCTCACAGGATCAAGCTCTGCGGAAGAGATCCGAAGCACGACATGTCTCTCCCTACCGAGACTTTTCCGAGAATAGCCACGACCGGGCTCGCAGTATACATCAGAGACTATGAAACCGGTGAGAAGCGCGCCTCGACAAGGGCAGATATCGCGAAGTTCGTCAGGCTTGCGGACGCGCTGGAGCCCATTAGCTACTGCTGGACGTCGATGACCGCGAGGGACGTTCCCCACATGTCACACGGCGTTCATGAGCTCTGGGTAGCCATGCAGAACACCACGAAGCACGTGCAGGGAGTCACACTCCTTAGCGCGGAGGACTCCAGGAGGCAGATCGAGCTCGGTGCCCTTGTCGCAGGCGGTCGTCAAGAGCTGAGGAAGAGGCCTCTGTTCTCCGTCATCTGTTGTTCCATTGCCCCACTATCCTACGAGGAAGGTGCGGTCGAGGGCATGGTGGAATTCGCAAAAGCAGGAGTGCCAGTCGTGTCCATGTCGATGTCGCTTTCGGGCGGCTCCGCCCCGGTGACCATGGCAGGGACGATCACGAACGCTAACACGGAGAACCTTGCCAGCCTCGTGATCACACAGACTGCGGCGCCGGGATCGCCTCATGTATACAGCTCCTCATCCGCCCCGATCGACATGCGAACTGGAGGCATTCACTATATGACCGCTGAGCCTGCGCTCATCAGTGCTGGACTAGGTCAGATGGCCCAGAGATATGGTCTTCCATGCATGGTCGGTGACTGGGGAATAAACGACAAGGAGGAGCCGGGGATGCCGCATTCGTTCAGCGAGATTGTCGGCGTCTTTCTGACGACTTTGTCGGGAACAGACATGGCTGGGGGAATGGGCGGGCTGGACGCCGTGAAGGGCGCATCTCTCGAGCAGATGGTAATCGACGCGAACCTGTGGGACAACCTGAGGGCCTATGCGAGGCACTTTACATTCACTCCCGAGACAATTGCCCTGGATGTCGTCAAAGCAGTCGGCCATGGCAATACGTTCCTGACGCATCCGCACACTGCGAGGCTGTTCAAGAAGGAGCTGTCCTTCTGGGACCCGAAGAAGCTCGCCTGGGAACAGACCTACTCAGACAAGATGGTACCGGAGGCGTACGAGATCGTCCTCAAGACTCTAGAGGAGCACAAAGTACCTGAGATTGACAAAGCCGTCCTCGAGAAGGGCAACCGGATGATAAAGGACTTCGAGAAGTCCGTGGAATGATCACTGAGAACCTGCATTGTCGCGCCTTCTCCTGCTATCTGTCCAGACAGTTGATGCGAACACGATCGCCCCGACGACCATCAGGACTGAAGCGACAAGGAACCCCGCTTCGAAAGATAGGGCCGCCACAATGAGTCCCGTCGCTAATGGCCCAGCCGAGTGGCCGATGTCCATCACCGAACTCAGCACGCCAATCGCCGAGCCGTGTGATGACCGCCCTGCAACCTCCGAGACCAGGGCGGATGTGGATGCCGTTGCCGTGGCGACGCAGACCCCGAAGATCGCAGACAAGAAACAGAGTCCGTAGAAGTTCGAGACCATTGGCATGCCCGCAATGGCAATCGCTCCGAGCAATAGACCGGCGAAGATGCTCGGCTCTCTGCCTCTTCTGTCGGAGAGCGTTCCCATGACAGGTTTCAATGCTAACATGCTTACAACCTGGATGCCCATGATGACACCGATCTCGAACCCGTTGAAACCGAGCGAACTTGAGTATATCGGGAGGAACGCTTCGAACGCTCCCATAGCATAGTACTGTACTCCTTCCATCGCTGAAGTGACCATGATCCTCCAATCGTGGACCACCTCTCGGAGGATCGTCAAAGACCCTCTGTCCGCGCCCTGCCGCTTGGACTGTGGGCGATCATGTTCCCAGGGTATCGCGAAGGAAAGCACGAGGGCGATGATCCCGGTGACGGCACATGTTAGATAGACGCTGCTGAAGTTCGCGAGGTAAAGCATCGTCCCGCCCATAAATGGCGCGATGAATCTCCCAACCATGGTTGCGGACGAATAGAGAGCCAACTTCTGCCCTCTCATCTCTGGGCCGTACATGTCTGCCACCGCCGCCATCGCTACGGGCATGAAGATCGCTGTCGCGAAACCGTGGTAGAACCTGACTCCCATCAGCTGCCATGGCTCAGTCACGAACAAGTACAGGAACGGCGCGGTGGCGAAGATCAACAGCGACATCGTCAGCACCTTCGCTCTTCCCTTCCTGTCAGAATACGCCCCTGCGAAGCTGCTGACTAGGATCCCTGGGATGGGGCTAATGGCCGAGATGAGTCCTATCTGGGCGTCGCCAGCTCCGATGCTTTGAGCGAGAAGCGGGAGCGCGGGGTTCTTTGCCATTGTGGACCCCAGTATGGCAAACGCAGCGACAGTGCTGAGTACGAGAAGCGTGCGGCGGTGTCGATTCAGAGATCCTGCCATATCCATCATGTGGCTGAACGGCGCGATTGCTCACTTCTTTGCCAGAAGCTCTCGGAGGAATCTCATCTGTTGGTTCTTGGGCATCTGCTCCAGCTCTTCAGCGTGGGCCTCTCTCAGATGCCTGAGCCTACAGTGGGCGTAGAGGCAATCGTAGATGTACATCCCCTTGTCTATGGCCTCGTGGTCATCCTTCGCAATCATCGACGCGCCAGTCGCGATGGCCTCCAGCCCTATTGACTCCGGAGCGATTTTGAAATCCGATGTGTCCGCTGCCCTCACGATCGCTGCCAGATCCATCAGGGCAGGGTCCTGGAGCTGGTGCTTGAAGATGATGGCGTCGAAGCTGCAGAATTCCGCATGGTGCCCTAACTCCGCGCCGGTCGTGTCGAATGGAGTCGCGCCAGTCTCCTTAGCTACCCTGTCCACCTGATCTGCGGGGACGAAGATGAACTCGGCGCCAGCATCTATGAACCGTCGGATGAGCCAAGGGCAGGCGACCCTGTCGACATGCACATACTCTCGTGTTATCCACTTCATGTTATCGGACTGGCATTGCAGTACAGGCTAGATAAACCATGGCAAATCGAATGGTCAGTGACCTACTGCATTCTAGATCCAATTGAGATTCGACAAGATGGTCCCCCTATCCAACCTAATCGAGACCCCTCGTGCGTGATGTTAGCACGATACCCGAAGTCTGAGTGTATTGCCGAACTGTTGATGTAATGCGATAGACCATTCGAGTAGTTGATGTTCCCGGAGCGAGTGGCCTCGCTGAAGGTCTCAGGCATCAGGAAGCTCTTCGAAGCCGCGCCACCAGGGGCCATCAACCTCGGGCTCGGGGAACCCGATATCCAGCCACCGAAAGAGATGATTGAGGCGTTCTGCGCCGCCATGCGCAACGGGTACAACAAGTACGGTCCAAGCGCGGGTGTGATGGAGCTTCGCAAGGCAATAGCCGAGGATCTCAGAAGGTATCGCCGGGATGTCTCTTTCGAGAACATCATCGTCACGGCGGGCGCGACCGAGGGGATGAGGATCGCGAGTGAGACCATCATCGGGGACGGGAACGAGGCTCTTGTCCCGAACCCCGGTTTCATCATCTACGGTCCGGATGTCGCTCTCGCGGGCGGGAAGCCTGTGGCCTACTCGCTCAGGGCAGAGAACGACTACCTCCCAGATGTCGAGGAGATCAAGGAGTTGATAACTCCAAAGACGAAGGCTCTGATAGTGAACAGCCCATCGAACCCGACGGGCACGGTCTTCCCAAAGGATATCGTCAAGGCGGTGAGCGAGGTAGCCAAGGACCACAAACTCTACATCTTGTCCGACGAGGTCTATCACAACTTCGTATACGAGGGCGAGCACTGGTCGTTTGCGAGGTTCCACGACGATACGGTCATAGTGAATTCTTTCTCGAAATCTTTTGCTGCCACTGGCTGGAGGATAGGATATGTCGCAACCTCGAAGGAGATCGTGCAGCAGCTCGCAAAGGTGCAGTATTACACTCTCGCATGCCCTCCGACCGCCACGCAATATGCGATCGTCGAAGGCATGAAGATCCAGGACAAGTTCCATTCAGAGATGATCTCGCAGTTCAGGGTGAGACGAGACGTCGCCATGAGGAAGATGGCCGAGATACCGACCTTTGAGACGCCGCCCGTCCGAGGTGCGTTCTATGTGTTCCCCAGATACTCGCAGAAGATCGGTTCTGAGGAGTTCGCTCTTAAGATACTCAAGAAGGGCGTCATTTGCGCTCCAGGCGACTCTTTCGGGTCGCTCGGAGAAGGGCACCTGCGGTTCTCTTACGCCAACTCAAAGGAGAACATCGAGACAGGTCTAGACATAGTCAGGGATGTCGCTGCGACACTCTGAACCTCTTAATGCCATTAGATTTATAATACCCGGCATATCTTTAGGGATTATGCCCGAGGAGGGCCGGAGGGCAGCAGAGACTGGACATCGCCTGCTGAGCCCGAAGGCCGCCTTGGCGATCACCAATTCGGTCATAGGTGCGGTCCTTGGCACCGCGGCCCTGGTCTATATCGCCCAGAACATGGGCCCGAGCGTTCTTGGGATGCTTGGCTACGCGATGGTTTCCATCGGACTGCTAAGCTTCCTATCCGATTTTGGCGTGGGTTCCGTCCATGTGATGCAGGTCAAGAGCTGCAAGGACGTCGGCAAGTGCATCGGGGCTTACGCCACGATACGGCTGGTCCTTCTGGCCATATTTTCGATCGTGACTCTCATCCTTATCCAGCTCTGGAAAGACGGGTTGGTCGGAGGGCGAATGCCATCCAGCTCGGGAGAGGTGGAGACGTTAGTCGACTCGATGTACGTTTTCCTGGTGTACTATGTGCTCCTTGGAGTGAGCCAGATCGCAACTCACACATTCGATGCCCTCGATGCCCCGGCTAAGGCATTCGCACCGTCGCTTCTGGAGCTGATTGTCCGCGTGTCGTTCATACTCTATGTTGCCACAACGCCGCTCGGGACTGGCCGCCAAGGTCCGGTTCTGCTTTCGTTCGCGTATGGTGCGGGGATGATATCCGCGACGCTTCTGGCTTCTGTCATGATGAGGAAGTACAGGGTCTCGAGGCCCGACAGGGCCATC
>Ga0315289_10000494_pt1 | contig 60686 bp, 35 predicted proteins | sample YL17G11_40_MG_FD_203452 | JGI IMG/M metagenome (GOLD analysis project Ga0315289, IMG submission 203452) | Sediment microbial communities from Yellowstone Lake, YNP, Wyoming, USA - YL17G11_40 | ecosystem: Environmental > Aquatic > Freshwater > Lake > Sediment | place: USA: Wyoming | collected... | reverse complement strand
ACAAGTTTTCTCTCTAGCCTCTCTTTCCTTTTTTCGTCAAACAAAAACCAAAAGAAAGCAACAATGCAGCGCTCCCTGTCCCTCCGCGTCAACGCGGCCGCGAAGAAGGCCGCCCCTTCCAAGAAGGCGGCTGGTTCGAAGACGGCCCCCAAGTCCGCGGGCGCCGCCAAGCCCTCGCTGGCCAAGTACTACGGTGAGGGTCGCGCGCGGGGGGGACGTGATCGAATTTGACCCTCTTGGCAAAAGAGTAGAGAGGAGAGCCTCCTTGTTTTGCTATCCCTTCCTGCGCAACCTCTCAACCCCTTTTCCCCCCTCTCCTTTCATTCCACCCTCCGAAAACAGGCCCCGACCGCCTCCTCTACTTACCCGGCGGCCTCCTCGACCGCTCGGAGATCCCCTCGTACCTGAACGGCACCCTCGCGGGAGAGTAAGTGTGAAGAGAAGGGGCAGAACGCGAGCCCGCGGGGGCAGAAGTTGTTGCTCGACCCGCAGCAATCGACAGCAGCTAGCAAAAGAGGCGGCGAGCGAGCGGCGGCGGCAGCGACTGTTTTCCGTCTTGCTCTCTCTCTGTCGTGGCCCTTTGCTCGCCCAGCAGCCTACCCCTTTCGTCGCTTCACGGCGTCCACTCATCGGCCCCGTGCTTGGATCGAGCAAAAGGCGCAGCCTTGCGTGCGAAAAGCAAGAGGCGCAATTGAGCAAGAAGAAAAACGGCGGCGCGAGGACGGCGCTGCTGCTGCTCTCTCGTTCTTCTTCGGCTTTCGTTCCTCTCGACCCCCTTCTTATCTCACCTCTCGTCTCTCTCTCACTCCTCTCTCTCTCTCTTCTCTCTCTCTCTCTCTCTCTCTCTTCTCTCTCTCTTTCCTCCGCTTCCAATAACAACAGCTACGGCTACGACCCCCTCGGCCTCGGCAAGGACGTCGAGGGCGTCGAGAAGTACCGCGCCGCCGAGCTCATCCACGCCCGCTGGGCCATGCTCGGCGCGGCCGGCTCGATCATCCCCGAGGGCCTCAAGGCGAACGGCGCCGAGCTGCGCGGCGCGACGTGGTTCGAGGCGCCCTTCGAGCTCGCCGACGCCGGGTCGCTGACCTACTTCGCCGTGCCCTGGGGCATCATCACCAACCCGCTCCCCCTGGCCGCCGTCGGAGCGATCAACGTGGCGCTGATCGCGGCCGTCGAGCGCTTCCGCGCGACGGGAGAGGGCCCCGCGGGCTACTCCCCGGGCGTCGGCAAGTTCGACTCTTCGGCCTTCGACGGGCTCGACCCGCTCTACCCGGGAGGCCCCTTCGACCCGCTGGGCCTGGCCGACGACCCGGAGACGTTCGAGGAGCTCAAGGTCAAGGAGATCAAGAACGGCCGCCTCGCCATGGGTAAGAGATGTTTTTTTGGAAGAAGAGACGTTGCGAGAGGGGGGGGGGGGTTGACGTTTTTTTTTTTTCATTGAAAAAACTCGCTGACACCTCCACCGCACACAACCCCACCCCTCGCAAAAACAGTCTCCATCCTCGGCTTCTGGATCCAGTCCCTCGTGACGGGAGAGGGCCCCTACACCAACTTCTCCAAGCACATCGCCGACCCCTTTGGCAACAACCTGCTGACCGTCGTCCGCGCCGCCGAGCGCGTGCCCAACCTCTAGGTTTTTTCTTTTTTTTGCGGATTGCGCGCTCGTTCCTCCTCGTTCTTCTTCCGCGTGGTTCCGATGGGAGCGATGGCGATGGTGCGCTTGTGAAAGAGGAGGGGAAAGGAAGAGGGCCAAAACCAACTGTTTTTCCCCTTGTCTTCCCCCCCCTACTTTTCTCTCGCCCGCTCGCTCGCTTTGCGGCATGAGAGAAAAACGGAGAGAGAATGTCTGTTTGTGACTAGAGAGAGAGACTGTGAGAGAGAGAGAGAGAGACTGAGTAATGAGACGCGCCTGTAAAGAGCAACTGAAGGCAGATCGATGGTGTTTACAAGAAGGAGGTGGAAGAGGTCGAAACGAGAGAGAGAGAAGAGGGCGAACGACGTCGTCTCGTCGAGACTCTCAAAGTCTTCACTTTTTTCGCCGAAAAGGACAAACTCTCTCTGCCTTTCTTTGTTTTTTCGCGCGAAAGAGGCGCGCTCTCTTTCTCTCTCTCACTCTCTCTCGTTCGCGAGCACACGCTCCGTGCTCTCCTCTCGCACCACCGCGAACGAGACAGCACAGAGAGAAACTTTGGAAGAAGAAGAGGAAAAAGAGAAACGGAGAGGACTTCTCTTCTCCAATCGACGAGTTTTTTCCATTCGTCCTCCTGCGGCACCCTCGTTTCTTTCTTGAGAGATGACGTCGCAGGGAGAGCCTGGCAAGGTCGCTCCATCGCCAGGTGACGACGGCGAGGCCCAGGTCAGGCCCTCGTCGGCGAGGAACGACGCGGCAGGGGCCGCAGCGGCGAGGCGGCGAGGCGGCGACGATGTCGCTGCTCGCTGCGGCGACGCCGCCAGCGATGCTCGTCCCACTTCTGCTGCCGCGGCGCAGGCGAAGCCACCCTCGCCCCTCGCCAACGGAAACGCCTCGGCCTCTACCCTTCCGAGTTCCAGGAGCGGAGGCCACGCTGAAGGTGCCGGAGTGAAGAAAGAGGCGAACGTAGACTCCACCGCGGAGAAAAAGAAGCGAGCCGGCAGCGACGGCGGCGATGTAGGCAAGACGGCGACGACGACGACGGCGGCGGCGACGGCGACCGCGGCGGCAGGGGGGAGCACCTCCCTGCCGCCCGGGGGAGCAACAACCGCCACCGACAACAACAACACCGAGGACGAAGCGCCGGCGACCGAGCCCGAAAAGCGCTCCAGGTCGCGCTCTCTCACGCCAGCTGCGGACACCGTGGCGAGGCTCGCTGCGCGCGATGTCTCTCCCCCCGCAGCCGCTGCGGCGGCGAGGGCGAGGGCTCGCGCCGCCGCCGCTGCCGCCGCCGCCGCCGCGCCTCTTCCGAAAAAGAGCCGCGCCGCGGCGGCGGCTGCGACGGCGGCGATCACAGCAGCGTCGACTTCCGCGGCAGCTGCGGCTGCGAATGCCAAAAAAGCAGCGGCAGCGGCAGCAGGAGGGAAGCCCTCTTCCTCGACGGCCGCCGGAGCTCCAGCCACAGCGGCGGCGCCAAAGCCGCCATCGCCAGAGGCCGCCGCGCTCGCAGAGGCCGCGTCCGCCCCCTCTGTCGTCTCCGCCGCGTCCCGCCACGGCGTCGTGTGGGCCCGGGTCAAGGGCTATCCCTTCTGGCCGGCGCAGGTCGTCCCGAGCGCGTCCGTCGCGGCTGACCCAGCGCTCAAGGCCGCGAGGGCCGCGGGCAAGCGCGCCGGCGGCGGCGGCGGAGGCTCCGGAGGCGCGAGCAGCAGCAGCAGGGGCGGCGGCAAGGCCTCTTCTTCTTCTTCAGCTGCCGCTCCAGCAGACGACGACTCCGTGGGCGTCGTCTTCTTTGGCTCCGCGGAGCGCGCCTGGCTGCCGCACGCGCGGACCCCCGGGGGAGGCGGAAGCGGGGGGGGCTCTTTGAAAGACGAGTGCGCGGACGTCTTGGAGTGGGGCGACGGGCTCGAGCGCGGGTGCGTGCGCCGGGCCGCGGCCAGGGCAGCGTTCGTGCGGGCCGTCAGGCAGGCGATCGACGTGCTGGGAGGGAGGCCGGGGGTGCTGCCCGTCGGGTGGTGGAGGGGCCACGCGTTCGGGAGCGGCAAGGCCGCCGCCACCGCGGCGGCCACCGCGGCGGCGGCGGCGGCGACGACGGCTGCTGCTGCTTCGAAAAAGAGCGCCTCCGCCGCTGCTGCTCCGGCCGCTGCTGCTGCTTCCAGCGATCCCGCTCGGTCTCGCAAGAGGCCTGCCCCCGCAGTCGCCGCTGCCCCGGCTGCGCCTGCGGCCGGGAAGGATGGCGAGGCCAAGGACGGCGCGGAAGCGGCGAAGAAGGAGGGCGAAGGAGAGGGCAAAGAAGAAGAGGCAGCAGCAGCAGCTCCTGTCGCTGCCGCTGCCGCCGCTCCTCTTGCTGCCTCTGCTGCTCCCGCTGCTCCTGCCCCCGCCGCCGCCGCTGCCGTCCCGCCCGTCAAGAAGGGCCCGCGCCCGCCTCGCCCCAGCGAGCTCGCGAAGCGCGCCCTCAAGGCCGCGAGGGCGGGCGGCGCCGACCCGGCGACCGCCGCGGCTGCCGCCGCCGCGGCCGCGAACAAGCAGCAGCAGACGAAAGCTGCGGCGACCGCTGCCCCTGCTGCGACGACGACGGCGACGACGACAGCAGCAGCAGCAGCAGTCCCTACCGCTTCAGCTGCCGCCGCCGCTCCCGCCGCCTCCGATACTGCGACGGCCCCCGAAAGTGGCACCGCCGCGACGAACAAAAAGTCCTCCGCCGTCCCCTCGTTCGTCGCCCCTCCCGCAGCGCTGCTTGCCCTCGCGCAGGGCGGCGCCGCCCCGCCGCTGCGCTTCCGCGGAGGGGCAAAGCCGCAGTACGAGTCGCTGCGGCGCAACCTCTGGGTGCTGCCCGCCGAGAGGCCGAGGCGGCTCCCAAAAGACGAGGTCGCGGTGTGCAGCTGCGTTCCCAGCAGAAGCAGGGAGGAGAGGGAGAGGGAAGCTTTCACTGCTGCGAGGGAGAAGGAGAAGGAGAAGGAGGCCGCCGCAAAGGAGGAGGAGAAGGAGAAGGAGGAGAGGAGGAGCCCAGGGGCGAGCATCGGCGGCGGCGACAGCGAGCATAAGGAGGAGGAGGAGAAGGGGACTGTCGCCGCTGCCGCCGCCGCTCCTCCATCCGATGCTGCCGTATCTGTTTCCGATGCTGCCGTCGCTGACGCCGCCGTTCCCTCTGGCGCTGATGCTGCTGCTGCTCCTCCTGCCGCCGAGGACGCGGCGGAGCAGCCAAAGAGAGAGAAGAGCGAAGAAGCGGCGACGGCGGCAGCGGCGGAACATGAGGGCGCCGCGGCGGGAGCGGGAGCAGGAGCGGAAGCGACAACAGCAGCAGCTGCTCCCGCCGCTCCCGCCGCCCCCGACGACGACGCCGCCTCCGTCGCCCTCGCCGCGTCCATCGCCGCAGCCCCCCGCAGGGCGCGCGAGGGCGCCGGCTCCCGCTTCTCGGGCGCGCACGCCGCCCACGCCAACGGCGCGGGCGGGGGAGCCCCTTCGCTCGACTGCGACCCGGCGACCTGCCTCAACGCGCTCTCCCGCGTCCGCTGCGACCCGCGCAGCTGCCCCTGCGGCGACCTCTGCCGCAACAGGGAGTTCCAGGCCCAGGGGCGGGCCGCCGTCGAGGCGTTCACCACGGGCGCGAAGGGCTGGGGCGTGCGCGCCCTCGCGCCGCTCCCCGCGGGCGCGTTTGTCGTGGAGTACGCGGGGGAGGTCGTCACGACCGCGGAGTGCCAGCGCCGGCTCGAGGAGGCCGCCGCTGCGGGTTTGCGCGACGTTTATTACATGGCTCTGGATAATAAACACTCGATCGACGCGCGGGACAGGGGCAGCCTGGGCCGCCTGCTCAACTCGAGCTGTTCCCCGAACTGCGAGGCGCAGGTCTGGACCGACGCCGCCTCGGGCGAGCCGCGCGTCGGCATCTTCACCCTGCGGGAGATCGCCCCGGGGGAGGAGCTGGCCTACGACTACGCCTTCGACGCGACGAACGGAGCGAACAGCGGATCCGGGAAGAGCTACGAGTGCAAGTGCGGGGCTCCCAACTGCAGGGGCACGCTGATCGTCGAGAAGGGCGGCAAGAAGAAGGGCGGCGGCGGCGGCGCGAGCTCCTCTTCGGCGGCGGCGGCGGCGGCGGCGGCACCTGCTGTCGCTCCCCTTCCTCCCGCTTCTGCCGCTTCAGCTGCTGCTTTGGCTGGGGCTTTCGTGCCGCCGCCGCCGGAGATCGGCGACGCTGCTGCTTCTGCGGTCCTCGCTGGTGTCGCTGCTGCGGCGCCCGCTCCTGCTGCTCCTCTCGAGGCTGCCGCTGCCGCCGCCGCCACCGCTCCCGCCGGCGAACAGCAGCAGCAGCCCGCTGTCGCAGAGCGGGCCCTCCCCAACCCTAAGCCCCGCGGGCGCCCGCGCAAGCGCGCGGCCCCGGCCCCGGCCGCCGCGGACGCCTTCCACGTCGCGCACCTCCCCCCTCCGCCTCCCCAGCACTCGAAGCAGCAGGCCCCGGTGCAGCTCTGCGAGGACCCCCTGGACGAGGCGGCGGCAACGGCACTCGAGGTCGACGCGACCGGCACCGCCGCCGCCTCTGCGGCCGCCGCGGGCCTCGGCGGTGCCTCGGGAGCGCCTCCCCCCTCCCCTCGCGGGCCGGACAGGGACTCGAGGGACTTTGGGCGCAGGCTCGAGGTCGAGTGGGACGGGGACGGCGCGGTCTACTGCGGCACCGTGATCGGTTCCCGCGAGAAAGAGGGAGCGGGAGGAGGCGCGGCGGCGACGGCGGCGACGGGAAGCGCAAACGGCGGGAACGGCCTGGAGCACTTTATCCTCTACGACGCCGGCGACGAGGAGTGGCTCGACCTCTCGACTGCCCCTCACCGCTGGCTCGACGGCGGGCGCGTCGACGACAGGGCGCGGCTCGCAGTCGGCGACGCGGCGGTCGAGAGGAGGGCTGCCGCGGCTGCCGCGGCCGCGGCTGCCGAGGCCGAGGCCGAGCTGCAGGAGCAGCAGCAGCTCCACTTGCAGCAGCGCGACGGCTCCTCTGGCGGAGAGGGACGCGGAGGAGGAGCAAACGGCAAGCGCCCCAGGGACAGGCGTGGCGAGCGCGCACGGCTCAAGAAGCGGAAGGCGTCGATGGTGAGTTTCGATTTTTTTCTTCCTCAACAAAAATTAGTCCGGTGACGCAAAACAAACCTTTTTTGCTCCCTGAGAGAGGTCAAGGGGGGGGAAAGGCCGGTGGGCAAGGGAAGCGGGATTTTTTCCTTCTTTCCTTGCTTGCTTGCCTTTTCTCCTTCTTGCTCTGTGGCAAACGGGGTCAGGGGTGGGGGGGGTGCGGGGAGTTGCGAGGCAGCTCGTTCTTGAACGGGCGTGTGGAGCAAGGGATGAAGAAGAACGAAGGAGGGGGAAAGGAAAAAAAGGGGGCGCTTCGCGTCTTTTTTTCTTTCTTTCTTTCTTTCTTCTTCTTCTTTTCTGTTCTTCCGTGCCTCTTTCTTCCCACGTCCCTCCCCCCGGCTTCAAATGCCGCCGCTGCTGTATCCCTCTGGGGAAACGGGAGCGTCGCTGAAGGGCAGAAAAATACTGATTATGAGAACTGAGGACTTTCTTTTTCTTCATCTTCTTTCCTTCCTCTTCTCCTTCTCCATTCAAACTCACCTGCTGCTGTCTCTTTTTGCTCCCCCGCGCCGAAAACAACAGGAGGCCCCCAACAACAACAACAACAACAACCAGCAGCGGGATGAAGACGACGACGGCGACGACAGCGGCGGCTCGGGGGGCTTCGAGGCGCTCGCCGCCGCCGCGCTCGCGGACCGCGAGAGGAGCCTCGGCCCCGCGAGGGGGAGCCGACAGGAGCAGCAGCAGCCTCTCCAGCCCCTCGAGGAGCCGGGCTCCCCCGGCGCCGTCGTGCCGATCCCCAAGCACAAGAAAATGTGGCTCGCGCGCGCGCAGGCCGAGGAGGACGAGGCCAGGGCGGCGAGGGCCAAGGCGGAAGAGGCCGAGAGAGCTGCTGCTGCCGCCGCAAAAGAGGAGGGAGGAGCAAAGATGGAGGTCGACGGCGCTCCTGCTGCTCCTCCTGCTGCCGCTGCTCCTCCTGTTGCTCCCGCTCCTGCTGCTGCTGCCGTCTATGCGACTTCTCTCTCCCCCGTGCGCGTCTCGCTGACGGCCGCGGGGGTGCAGGACGGAGGCGGAGTCAATCTGTCCCTGTCACTCTTCCAAGGAAGCGGCGGCGCTTAGGAGCTAAGCGGAGGAAATATCTTCTTCGTCTTCCTCTGTCTCTGTGATTTTCTCCCTCTCGCTTTTGTGTAACTTTTCATGTGGGTGGATCAGTCGATCGCTCCGTCTCTCGTGTGCGTTTTCGTCTTTTTGAGTTCTTGGAGAGAGATTGAGAGAGGGGGAGAAGAGAAATATCTTGTCGAGGTCGTTTTCAACTTTTTCTCTCAGAGAGACTCTCAAACTCTCTTCACTTTTCTCAAAGAAAACCAAAAAACTTCCCGCTTCTTTCTTTTCTTCTCCCGTACCCCTTTCTTTTTCATTTCGATCGACGTCCCTCTCGCTCTCCTTCTCCTCTACAGCCCACAGGCAAGACACACAAGAAAACCATTCCCTCCATGCGATCTGGCGCGATGCTCGGAGGAGGAGGAAGGAGGCTCACTGCGCCCTCGTCCTCGTCTTCTTCCTCGTCTGTCGTGAATGCCGCTTTGCCTTTGTCGGCGCCATCGCCGCATGCCCCAGCCGGGCGAGGTTTCGCCCCGCCGCGCGCCTCCGCGTCGCGCTCCGCCCGCGTCGTCGCGGCGGCGGGCCATGCTTCCTCCGTTGGAGCCGCCCTGCGCGCGCGGGGGTCTTCCCTGCCCGCGGCGCTCCTCCGCGCCGGCAGGGGGGCCCCGGCGACGACATCGTCGGCGCCGCGTCGGCGCTCCTCTCCACCTTCCTCGCTCGTCGTCAGGGCGGTGTTTGAGCGCTTCACCGAGCGCGCCATCAAGGCCGTGATGCTCTCCCAGACCGAGGCCAAGACGCTGGGTTCCAGCGATGTGCGTAGTGTTTTGTGTTTGGGGTGGTTAGAGGGGGGCGCGAGACACGAGAGCATCTTGATTTCGGAGCTCCGTGCCCCGAACGACGAAGGGAGACAACAGCAAAGCGGGAAACCGAGCGAAAGCGAGGGCTTTTCTCCGGTGCCGGAGAAAAACGCATCTCCGACGGTGGTCTTTTGCCCTCCTCGCTCGGCGAGACCGAGCTCCACCCGCTCGGGCGTCGAGAGCGACTCATCCGGTTACGATTGAGCGAGGGGGGCTGGGAAGAGAATGAGCGCAAGGGCCTCGGAGGGCGTTGCCCCAGCTCTTTGCTTTTTTTGCCTTTTTTTTCGCATTCGGCGTCAACGATGGCGAGAGAGAGAGAGCAGCAAACAGACGCCCGCGCGGCGTCGAGACGAGGTTTGGTTCCTTTCTCTCCAACCCCCACCTTGTCCCCTCTGACAACGCCTCCCCCCCCCCTCTCTCTCACACACACACAATCGCTCCCTCAACAGGTCTGCACCGAGCACCTGCTCCTGGGCCTCATCTGCGAGGAGACCGGCTCTTCGGCGAACAAGGCCGGGTACCTCGGCTTCGCGCCGCTGACGCTCGAGGCCGTCCGCGCCGCCGCGGCCGAGGCGCTCGGCGCGTCGGGGCTCGGCAGCAGCTCGGCGGCGGCGTCGGGCGGTTCGGTGAGTTTTGCGCCTGTTTTCTCTTCTCTGACTGTTTTTCTCTCTCTATTTTTTCTCTGATCTTGGGAGGCCCGGATTCGTGCTATTGTCGCTCGCGCCATGCCGCGGAGGGATGCCGAGACGGGGGCGGGTCGGTCGAAGGGTCGGCGCGCGAAATTGCTGACTGGAAGCCATCAATCGAGCGTTTTCGAAAAAAAACAAAGCGTCGTCAGCGTCGAAACCTCCTCGTCTCCCCCTCTCTCTCTCACGCCTCTCTTCTCTTTCTCTCTCTCCCTTCTCTAACTCCTCCAACCCCAACAACAACAACAGGACGTCAAGCCCACAGAGCTCGCCTTCTCCGGGCCCTCCAAGAGGACCTTCGAGGCCGCCGCGGCGCAGTCGAGAAGCCTCGGGATGAACTACGTCTCGCCCGAGCACGTCCTCTCGGCGCTGCTCTCCTCGCCGGCCCCGACCCCGGCCGGGTCCGGGGGCGCCGGCGCCGCGCGCTCCCTGGTCGCGGCGCTGGGCGTGGACCCCGACGCGCTGAAGCAGCGCGCGCTGAACAAGCTGAGGGGCGACGCCGAGGGGTCGAGCTCCTCCCCTTCCTCCCCCGGGGGCGGCCGCGCCAGGGCCGCCGCCGGCGGCGGAGGAGGAGGCAAGGCGGGCTCGTCGGGCGAGGGGGCCAAGGTCCTCGCCGAGCTCACCAGGGACCTCTGCGAGGAGGCGCGCAGAGACCGCACGGACCCGGTCATCGGCCGCGAGAAGGAGGTGACCCGCGTCGTGCAGATCCTGGCGCGCCGGTCGAAGAACAACCCGATCCTGCTCGGCGACCCGGGCGTCGGCAAGACGGCGATCGCCGAGGGCCTGGCCACGGCGATCGTCACGGGCGCGCTGCCCGACGGGTCCCCGCTGCCCTCGTTCCTCGAGGGCAAGCGCGTGCTGTCCCTCGACCTGGGCCTCGTGCTGGCAGGCGCCAAGGAGCGCGGCGAGCTCGAGAGCAGGATCACCAAGATGCTCGCCGAGATCGACGCGTGCGGCGACGTCATCCTGATGATCGACGAGATCCACTCGCTCGTGGGCGCCGGCTCGGCGGGCGGCCGCGGCGGCGGGGGCGGCGGGGCGGGCATGGACATCGCCAACCTGCTCAAGCCGCCGCTGGCGCGCGGCAGGCTCCAGTGCATCGGGGCGACGACCCTGGACGAGTTCCGCAAGCACATCGAGAGGGACCCGGCCCTGGAGCGGCGCTTCCAGCCCGTCATCGTCGGCGAGCCGTCGGAGCCCGAGGCGCTCGAGATCCTGCAGGGGCTCGCCTCGCGCTACGAGCGGCACCACCGCTGCGTGTACGACGCCGACGCGCTCGCCGCCGCGGTGTCCCTGTCGGCGAGGTACGTGCCGGACAGGCAGCTCCCCGACAAGGCGATCGACGTGATGGACGAGGCCGGCAGCCGCGCGCGGATCGACGCGTACCTCGCGCGCAAGGCCGCGGCCGAGCGCGAGCTCGAGAAGAGAGGCAAGGGAGGGAGGTCTTCTTCGTCCTCTTCCTCCTCGAAGAGCAGCGCCTCCTCCTCCTCCTCGTCTCTCCCGTCCTCGGCGGAGCTCAACGGCGACGTTGAGGCCTTCGAGGCGCTGGCCGACGTGATGGAGGCGCGCGCCGCGGCGCTCTCGTCCGGCGACTACGAAGCCGCGGCGTCGCTGCTCGAGCGGGAGGCCGCGCTGCGGGCCCTGCACGTCGGCGAGGCCGCCGACTGCGCGGCCATCCCGCGCGTGTCGCGGCGCGACGTCGAGCGCGTTGTCGCGCAGTGGAGCCGCGTGCCCGTCGAGGCGATGGCCCCCGACGAGAAGGCGCGCATCCTGGCCCTCGCGCCGGCGCTCGGCGAGCGCGTCATCGGCCAGAGCTCGGCCGTCGCCGCCGTCTCTCGCGCGATGCTCCGCGCGCGGTCGGGCCTCTCGAGCCCGGACAGGCCCATCGCGGGCATGCTCTTCGCGGGCCCCACGGGCGTGGGGAAGACCGAGCTGACGAGGGCGCTGGCGGACGTCTACTTCGGCTCGGCGGACGCCATCGTCCGGCTCGACATGTCGGAGTACATGGAGCGCCACACGGTGGCCAAGCTCGTCGGCCCGCCTCCCGGGTGAGGAGCTCTTTTTTTTATGGTGTTCGCGCTCGTTCGTAAGAAAAATCGAAACAAAACGACCCCAAAAGACACTCAAAAAAAACTCAAATCTTTCAACAACAAAAAACGCTCTCAACAGCTACGTCGGCTACGGAGAAGGAGGCAAGCTCACCGAGGCCGTCCGTCGCAAGCCCCACTGCGTCGTCCTCCTCGACGAGGTCGAGAAGGCGCACCCGGACGTGTTCAACGTGCTCCTGCAGGTCCTCGAGGACGGCCGCCTCACCGACTCCGAGGGCCGCACCGTCTCCTTCAAAAACGTGCTCCTGGTCATGACGTCCAACATCGGCTCCTCGGTCATCAGCAAGGGCGGGCGCGGCGGGATCGGCTTCGACCTGGGCGGCGTGGACGGCGAGTCGGCCGAGGACCGCGCCTACGGCCGCGTCCGCTCGCTCGTGCTCGAGGAGCTCAAGGGGTACTTCAGGCCCGAGCTGCTCAACAGGCTCGACGAGGTCGTCGTCTTCCGCAACCTCGAGGCCCCCGACGCGCGAAAGATCGCCGCTCTGGAGCTGGCCAAGACGGGCGGGAGGCTGGTTGAGCAGCGCGGGATCCACCTGGAGGTGACTGAGCGGCTGATGGGGAGGATCTGCGCCGAGGGCTACGACAGAGAATACGGTGAGAGTTTTTTTTTTCGCGTTTCGGCAAGTCGATGAGGTCGAGAGCGCCGACGACGACAAAAAAACTCACTTTTTTCATCTCTCAAACAAAAAACAATAACAAAAAAAAACGACACAGGTGCCCGCCCCCTCAAGCGGGCCATCACCGCCCTGGTCGACGACCCCCTTTCTGACGCCCTCCTCTCTGGTGCGCTCGAAGAGGGCGACGTCGCCCGCCTCGACGACGTGTCGGGAGAGCCAGAGGGGTCGTACAGCAAGGTGCCCGGCGCTGTCGTCGGCGCCGCTGGCGTTGTCTGCACCTCGGTCAAGCCCGGGCAGGCCAAGCGCCGCGGCGGAGGGAGCGGCGGCGGCAACACCACGCTGAAGTCCGAGGTGGTCTACTCGACGCTTTCGGCGAGGAGGGCGGCCAAGGAGGCCGCGAGGGCGAAGGAGCAGGAGAAGGAGGACGTGAAAGCTTGAGGGAAATTTTTTCTTCGACTTCGACCTCGACCAACCAACACCTTTTTTCATTTTGACATTATTCAACGACGACAACGAGGCGAAACTCGATTGCGTCTTCTTTGTATTGCGTGTTTTTCTTTACATCAGCTTCAAAAGTTCCCTTTTTTTAGTCGCTGGGAGAGAGAGAGAGATTGGAGAGAGGGAGAGTTTCAAAAAAAACAAAACAGTTCGGCGACAGAGGGCTTCCACTCGAGGCCATCGTCGCTTCATCTCAAAACATGCCCGATCATTTTGTACTCTTTTTGTGCCACTGCTATCGGGGAGAGAGAGAGAGAAAACATATAGAATAGAGAGAGAAAGAGAAAGAGACAAAAAACGAACACACACGTTGAGAGAGTAGTGCTTTCCTTCATTTCAAAAAAAAACTTCATCTTTTTACGAAAGAAATCGCGCGTGCGGCAAAAGTTGAGCAGCAGCGGTGCGCGCTTGTGCAGTTTGTAACCCCCCCTCCCCCCCAGAGAAAAAGAGAGGAATGAATTTGATATGAATTTGGAAAGTGCGAGTAGTGTTGAATTTTGATCTTACATTTTTCTTTTTCTAAAAGCCATCGCGCCTACCTCTTCTTCCTCCTCCTCGAGCTGCCTCAGCCCGAGCTCGGCCAACTGCCCCGCCGCCGTGGCGGACGCGTCCGCCTTGGCCCGCTCGAAGAACACGCCGCAGTCGAACGACGAGCAGACGATTTCTGCGCCTTCTCCTCCTCCGCCGCCGCCGCACTCGAGGCACCGCAGCCTGAGCGACGCCGCGGCGCGCCCGGCCGCGGCCGCCCTCGCCAGCAGCGCCGCCGCGGTCGCCTGCCTCGCCCGCGCCGTCGAGCGGCACCGGTCGCACAGGGCGCTGCGCGGCTCGCAGAGCGCGTCACAGGCGGCGCAGTGCCTCGAGAGGCAGAATGCGGCCATCGAAGAGGAGGCGGAAGGAGCCGCGGAAGCAGAAGGAGCCGCGGAAGCAGAAGGAGCCGCGGAAGCAGAAGGAGGGGCAGCGGCAGAGGCGCTGAAGCGCGCCATCATCAGCAGCCGCTCTGGCGGAGGGAGCCTCGCCGGCCTGGGAAGCGCCGCGACCCAGGCTCGCGGGTCGGCGCCCACGGGCGCGAGCGCCCTCTCTATCGCCGGGAGCGTCGCCTTCATCACGTAGTAGGCCGCGTTGGGGCGGAGCGTGCTGCGAAGGCTGAAAGAAGAGGAAACGGCGGAAGAAGAGAAAGGAGGCGGCTTCCCAGACACGGAAGCGGCGATGTCCAAGGGAGAGGCGACGCACGAAGCCAGCGTCGCGCCGGGGGGGCCGCAGACGACGACGTAGGGCACGCGGGCGCCGTCTCTCGGGGCCGCTCTGGGGTCCAGGGCCGCGGCCCGCATGGCGACGAGGGCGGCCGGGGGAGGCGTGGGGCCGGAGTAGCCTCCGCCGCTTCTGAAGCCGCCGGAGCGCCCGCCGGCGACGCCGCCGCCGCCGGCACCGACGCCTCCAAGGAAGCGGCCGCGCCAAGTGCCGCCCCCGCCGCCGACGCCGCCGCCACGTTCCGCGTCTTCTTCTTCTTCTCCAGACCTTCCCAGAACGGTCCCGGCCCTCACCTCCTTGCAGAACACGAGGTCGGCGACGCAGACGCGCCCCGAGAGGATCCGGGCCCACTGCCGGCAGCAGAAGGCCTTGACGAGGCTCAGGTCCCTGGAGTCGAAGAGGATGCGCAGGGCGCCCTCGAGCATCTTGGCCGCGGCCGGGCAGCTGTCCCGTCTGACGGTCTCTATCCCTTTCGCGTCGAAGGTCGGGCGCGCTGGGAAGGGGGAGCGAGGGACGCGGACGAGCTGGGGCGCCGGCGAAGAAGAAGGCAAAGACGACGACGTCGAGGCCCCTGCGGCGGCGGAAGAGACGGCGACGAGCTTGGTGCCTCTGCCCACGAAGGCCCGTCCCGCGTACCTCTTCTTCGCCAGCAGGACGCACGGGTCGTAGATCTTCTCGACCTTGAGCAGCACGGGACGCGGGCACGCCCGCGTCACTGCCGCCGCGATCTCCTCGGCTGCGTCGGCCGCGGCGTCGCGGCTCAGACCGGGGAGAGCGACGAAGAGCGAGTCGGTGTCTCCGTAGACGACGCGCGCGCCGGGCCAGCGCGGATCGGCCTCGACCATCGCGATGGCCATCTCGAGGGTGGCACGGCCGGACTGTTTCGTTTTGAAGGTTTTCGGCAAAAAAAGAGGGGAAAGGAAAAGAAAAATGGGGTGAGCAAAAAAAAAAAACCTTCGAGTTTTGAAATAAATTGAATTGATCTCAACCCTAAATCAATTTTGTTAATTCAAAACCTTCCCAAATTTTTCCCCCTCTCTCTCCCTCTCGACTGAACGACATACCTGCACGATCGCGTCTGCGAGCTCCGCGCACGGCATCCTCCCCGAGAAACCTGCCGCAGCGTACCCGTACGTGACGTTGGCTATCAGCTTGAGACCAAACTGCCGCGCGTTCAGCGACCGCAGCAGCGCACGCCTCCGTCCCTTCGACAGCGTCTCGGCCCGCTCGCACCGCGCCATCGCGCCCTTGACCATGATCCTCGTGTCGAGCACCTCCTTCAGCAGGCGGGGGAGGACTCCCGGGCGGGCGGAGGCGGGGGCGAACGCCACGCCGTTGGGGGCGTACACGAGCTTGTCGGGAGAGAGCGCGCCCGTCAGCGTGCCGCGGGGGAGCGAGAAGCGCGGGGCGACGCCCAGCCGGTGCGTTGTAGTTTTTATTCCTCCGCCTGCTCCTCCTTCTCCTCCTTCTCCGCCTGCTCCTCCTTCTCCTCCTTCTCCGCCTTCTCCCGCGTTCGCGTGCGCTGCCCTGCCCAGGAGCGTCGAGAAGCACAGGTTGTACGCGATGACCATCGAGGGGTAAAGGCTCTGGAAGTCGAGCACGGCGACGGGGCAGCCGTGGAAGCCCGACTCGGGCTCGGCAACGAGTGGCACGGCCTCCATCGCCGGCTGGCGCTCGACGTCGGTCCTCGCCGGCGCCAGCAGCAGGTAGTTCGACGCGTGCGCGAGCCGCAGCAGCATCGCCTCGACGCGGTACTGGCTTCCCCTCGTTAAAACAGATGCCACGTCGATGCCGTAGGTGCGGGCCATCTCGGAGGCGCGGCCGAGGACGTCGAGCGAGTCAAGCAGCGCGAGCGACAGGCGCGCGCGGCGCGAGATGGCCGCGAGCGCGCGCCAGCGGTCGTCCCTCCTCCTCGCGTCGCCGCCGCCGGTCCCGTTTCCTCCTCTGTTCTTCCCTTCCCTCTCCCCGTCTCCCCACCAGGCCGCGAGCTGCTGCGGAGGCACGTGGGGAACGCGGACCCGCAGCACCGCGGCGCAGCAGGCCTCCTGCGTGTGGCTCGCGATGCGGAGCTCCTGCCGCGCGAGCCGCCACGCGCTGAGGAAGAGGCGCCCTCCGGCCGCGCCCGCCGGGGACGCGCGGGCCTCGGCGACGGCGGCGGCGGCGGCGGCGACGGCGGCGGCAGATGCGGAAGCGGAAGAGGCGGCGAAGGAGAAGGGAGCGGGTGCAGCAGCGGAAAAAGAAGAGGCCGACTGATTCTCCAGCTTTGGCGCCGCAGGGGGTGCGGCGCCGGCGCCGGCGCCGGCGACCCGCAGCAGCGCCGCGTCGACCTCGACGCCGATCGCGGCGCCGCGCTCCGAGAGGTACCCCAGAGACCCGCCCTGTGGGTCCCAACCCAGAAGCACGTCCGGGTCGCAGAGGGTCACCTCTTGCAGAAAGGCCCGGAGCAGGGACTTCTCGTCGGGGAAGGCGGCGACCGTCGACGCCGAGAGCTCGGACGCCGGGAGCAGGCCGAGGGTGCTGCCTCTGAGGTTGCCACCCCTTGCTCCTCCTCTTCCGCCTCCTCCTCCGCCGTCGACGACCACCAGCGCGCGAACGGGGTAGGCCCACGCCTTGGGCGGAGGGCTCCCGTCGTCTTCGCAGGCCGCGAGGACGATAGCGCGCACCGCGTCCCTCCTCGGGTCCGGGAGCAGGTGAGGGCTCGAGGTCGCGGCGACGACCTCGACGGAGAGCAGGGAGAGAGGGGCGCAGCGCGCCGCCGTCGCCGCCGCCGCTGCTGTTCCTGCCGCTCCTCCCTCTCGTCCTCCGTCTCTGGCGAAGCCCAGAGGCGAGGGGCCCTGGTCGCTGCCACTCTGTGGGGTGCGAACGGGCGGGCTGATACCCACGGAGACGCGCGGGACAGCGGCTGCAGCGGCGGCAGGGAGCTTGGCGGTGGCACCTCGCTTTGCCGGCGGTGCCAGCGAAGCCTGCGTCGCCGCGTTCGCACCAGCCGCGGCGGCGGCACTCATCGTCGCCAGCTCCGCCTGCTGCTGCTGCTGCTGCTGCTGCTCATGCTGCTGCTGCTGTGGCGTGCAGTGGAAGTATCCCCCCTCGTCGTACTTTGGCGAAGCCGGGCGGAAGAGCGGCTCGGGGTCGGGCTCGGGCTCGGGCTCTGCCTGTCGCGGCAGCAGCGGTGGCGGCGGCAGCGAAAGAGGAGCAGCAGGAGCAGGGACAGGAAGGGCAGGAGCGGCGGCGGCGGCGGCGATGGCGCCCGAAGCCTGAGAGAGCCGCGACGGCCTCTTGCTGTTGACCCGCTGAGATGTTTCCGGTCGAGGAATCGGAATGGAGGGAGCAGCAACGGCGAGGTTCGGAGGAGGCGTCGGCGTCGGGGTCAGCGTCGGCGTCGGGGTCAGCGTCGGCGTCGGCGTCGCGAGAACCGCGGGGGCGGCGAAGAAGCCGCCGCCGCCGTCGCCGCCCGCCCTCCCTCCTCCCGCTCCTCCTCCTCCGTCGACCGCAGCCAGCCACGCGTCCGTTGCGGCCCTCGTCGGCGGCCACGCCGCCGGAGAGAGCAGAAACTCAATGGGCGGCCCCGCTGCCGCTGCTCCAATGCTTTCTCTTCTCGGCCGCGGGTGCCTCCTCCGAACGTCCGCCAAGATCTCCTCCTGCGCCCTCCGCTCCGCCGCGCGCGCCGCGCGCCGCGCCTCGTCGTCCGACCAGGGCGGCAGGCCGGCGCCGCACCTGCCCGCCAGCAGGCGGCGCTCGACGCCGGCGTACACGGGCGGCCTCGCGGGCGCGTCGGCGGCGTCCGAGTAGAAGGGCTCGCGCGCGGCGGCGGCGAGGGGGCCCACCCCGCCTCGCGGGCCTCCTCGCCTCGCGAAGTCCGCCGCGACGGCAGAGGGGCAAGGAGGGGGGGAGCGGGGGCGGAGGGTGTGACCCGGGCCGGGGAAGGCGACGCGGAGGCCAGAAGCAGAAGAGGAAGGGAGCGGGGGAGGCGGGCGGCGACGAGGCAGCGCCGCTCCCGTCGCGAGCGCGGTCGAGGTCGCCTTTGCCTTTTCTTCTTCCTCTTTTTCTTCTTCCCCGCTTGCCTCCTCCTCGCTTTCCTCGTCCTCGTCTTCCTCTTCTCCGTCCGCATCCATCAGCGCCGAGCGCGCCGCGGCGGAGAGGGAGAGCCTCTTCCTCCTCCTCTGCTTCGCCTCCCTCTGCTTCCCCGGAAGCTCTTCCTCCCTGGCGGGCTCTCGCCCTCGCCCTCGCCCTTGCTCCTCCTTCCTCTGGGACGCCATCTCCTCCACCGCCCCGTACAGCCGCGCCTCGAAGCCGGGGTCGTTGGGCAGAGCGGCGGCAGGAGCGGTCGGAGCAGCAGCCCGGAGCAGCGTCGGCTCCAGGGCGCGCGCGGCGCCCGGGGCTCCTTCGGGGCCGGCGGCGGGGAGCGCGGCTGGGGGCGAGAGCGCCAGCGCCTGCGACGCCGCGCGGATGTCCTCCCACTCCCGCTCGGCCTCCCTAGCCGCCTCGGAGGCCGCGGCGGCGGCCTCCCTCGCCGCCTGCTGGCTGCAGGAGGAGGCCGGGGGGCCGGCCTGGTCTCCCAGAGTCGGAGGCGGAGGAGGCGGAGGAGGGCCGTCGGCGGCGGCGGCGGCTTCGGCGAGCGCCCCGAGCAGCGCCTCGGCGTCGCCGCCGCCGTCGTCGTCGCAGTCAGAGGAAGCAAAGACGCCGGTCGCAGCAGCAGCAGCAGCAGCAGCCGGCGGCGGCACGACGGCGGCGGCAGAGCCGCCCTGCTCTTCCTCCTCTTCGCCGCTCCAACTTCTCCCCGGGGTCAGGTCGTTGGCCGCCTGCGTTAGGAGCGCCGGGCCCGCCGAGGCGGAAGCGGCCGCGGCGTCGGCGGCCTTGGCGGAGAGGGGGGCGCCCCTCCCGTCGCCGTCGGCGTCGTCGCCGTCCCTCCCCGCCGCGGCGTCGGCGGCCTCGGCGGCCAGCAGCGCCCTCCGCAGCTCCTCGGCCGCGGCGCTCCGCAGCGGCACGGGCTCTCGCTCGACGTCCTTGGGTGGCGGCGGGAGCCTGCCGCTGGGGCACCTCGCGGCCTCGTCGCGCCACATGGGGCGCAGCGAGGCGACGGCGCGGCGGTGCGGAGGAGGAGAGGAGGGCAGCGATGCAGACGGTGGGAGCGAAGAAAACGTTTCTTTTTCTCCCTCTCCTCCTTCTTCTTCTTCGTCAAACAGCCCGGGCATAGACTCGAGGGGAACCCTCCTCGCGGCCTCTGCCTTGGCGTTCGCGATGGCGTCGGCGGTGACGTCGACCTCGATGACCGAGGGAGAGGAGGAAGAAGAAGCTTTGTTGCCGCCGCTTTCCCCGCCGCCACCGGCGCCGCCGCCGCCGCTGCCGTCGTTGCCGCCGCCGTCGTCGTCGCCGTCGCCGTCGCCGTTCCCGAGCCCTTCCCTGGAGACTCGCGCGGGGCCCACGCCTCCTCGGCCGCAGCCAGACGGCCAGGGGAGCTCCCAGGAGGCGGCGTGCGGCGAGCCAGAGGTCCAGACGAGGGGGAAGGAGTGCTTCTGCTGTTGTTCGTCACGCTTCTGCTCGCTTTCCCGTTGCTCGAGTCGTTCTTCCGGCTGTTCCCTCTCTCCCCTCCTCTCCTGCCACCACTTCCTCCGCGGCCCCGAGCGGGGCCACCCGCCTCGGACCCTCCCCCTCTCGAGCTCCGCGACGTCCATTCCGGCCAGGCCGCAGTCTGCCTTGAACTGAAGCACGTAGGGAATGTGGGCCTCGAAGCACGGGACCGGGAGGAGAGGAGAGGGAGGAGAGTCGCCGCCGCCGCCGTCGCCGCCGCCGTCCCTGCCGTCGCATTCGCTCATCTCCCCGCCGCCGACGACGGCGGGGGCCCTGACCTTCCCCTCTGCGAACGCCGCCGCGGCCCTCTTGACGTCGTAAGGGTGCGCGAAGGAGAGCTTGACGAAGAGCTCCTCGGTGGCGTGGAAGCCGTAGACGTTCCGCGCGCGGACGAGGTCGGCGGCGACGACGCGGCGCTGCGGCGGAGGAGGAGCGGGAGCGAAAGAGAGAGAGGAGGAAGAAGCGGTGGTTCCTCCTCCTCCTCCTCCTCCTCTTCCTCGCCCCGATTCCCGTTCTTTCTCGCTGAGCGCTCGGTCGACTTCCAGGGCGAGTTCGAGCAGCTCAGCGCGAGCCCCTCCCGGAGCCGTGGGCGGCTCGAGGGCGTAGGGTACGTAGAAGTAGGGGAAGACCTGTTTTTTTTGGTGAGGTCGAGGTCGAGTTTTTTTTTCTTGTCGTCGCTGAGCATCATCACCGAGCAAGCCAATAGGGCTCTCTCTCCCCCCGCGCTCTCTCTCTCTCCCTCTCAACTCTCTTTCCTCACCTTGTGCACGTGCACGCACGCCCTCTGACCTCCAGGGGTCGGGCCCCACACCCGCAGCACGGGCACGCGCGCCAGCCTTGCGCCGTCGAGCGGCGACGCGCCGGCGTCGATCCCCGGGAGCGGCTTGCAGAGCGACCACTCGACGGTGGCGATTCGGACGCGCAGGATCGATGGCTCTCGCCGTGCTTTTTCGTCTTCGCCGCCTCGGCCTTGCTCGGAATGGAAGATAGAGATTATAGGCGGCTGGGCGCGAGCAGGAGCAGGCAGAGGCGGAGGCGCGGGCGCGGGAGGAGGAGGCATCGCTCTTCGTCGAGCGAGCTCTTCTTCTTTGGCGTCGGTCAGCATAGCGTGCAGTTGGAGACAGGCCAAGAGAGGAGGCTCCGCCTGCTCCCCCTCCCTCTCTCTCTCTCTCTCTCTCTCTCTCTCTCTCTCTCTCTCTCTCTCTCTCTCTCTCTCCCTCTCTCTCGGCTCAGTCAATCAATAATTCTAGAGCATCAGGGCGAGCTCCCTGTGGGCGAGATGAGCCTGGAAACGAGGTCGTGGGCTCATTCTTGTTGAGGGGGAAGACGAAAGAGAGAGGCAAAGGGGCAAACTTAAAGAGGAGGGAAAACGAGAAAATGAAAAAGAATTCATTCTTCAACGCCCTTTCTTTCTTTTCGACATCAAACGAATCTCTCCATCAAAACACCCAAAACCCACACAGACACAATGCCTTTCGTCCTCGAGGAGCCGCCGTACGCGCTTGTGAGTATCGAGATCTAGGCATCCGTCGTTGTTGTTTCCGCACTTCAAGGGCAGAGAGCCGGAGAGACAGCGCGGCGTTTTTCTTGATGCAACCCATCGATCTCTAAACGGCCACGTCGACGTTGTTCTTCGAAAATAACTCACCCGTTGTTTCGCGCTCTTCTCTCTTTCTCGCTCCGCAAATGCACTCCTCCACAGGATGCGCTCGAGCCCAAGATCTCCAAGGTAAAGCCTCTAAAGAGGCAAGGGTAGAAAAGAGAAAAAGAGGCGGAGAGAGAAAAGAGGAAACGAAAAGAAGAAACTCAAAGATGCTTCCGTTCTTCTTCTCAACCCGTCATCATCACCCTCTTTCCTCTTGCCTCCTCCACTCAAAAAACACCACCAGCACAACATGGAGCTCCACTGGGACAAGCACCACCGCGCCTACGTCACCAACCTCAACGGCCAGATCAAAGACACCGAGCTAGACGCCTCCAAGGACATCGAGGAGGTCGTCAAGGTGACGTGGAACGAGGGGAAACCGACGCCGGCGTTCAACAACGCGGCGCAGGTCTGGAACCACACCTTCTTCTGGCACTCGATGTCTCCCACGAAGAGTGAGTGGTGGTAGTGGGAGCGGTTGGGGAGAGAGAGAGGTGGGAGAGAGAGAGAGAGAACCAAGAGATAGAGAGGAGAGATCGAGAGAGCGAACGCGTAGAGCAGTCGAAAGAGAAACCAACCTCGGCCGAAAAAAAACTTGGAAAATAAAAAAACTCCTTTTAACAGCCGAGCCCTCGGGCCCGCTCGCCGCGGCGATCGACCGCGACTTCGGCTCCCTCGACGCCTTCAAGAAGGAGTTTTCGACGGCGGGCGCCACGCAGTTCGGCTCGGGCTGGGCCTGGCTGGTGCTGGAGAAGGCGACCGGGAAGCTGGCCGTGCGCAAGACGGGCAACGCCGAGACGCCGCTGACGGATGGGGCCGTGGTCCCGGTCCTGACTATGGACGGTGCGTTTTTTTCTTTTTACCTTTCGTTTTCACCGATCTGGAAAAGGAGGGTGGGATGGAAAGGGAGGGTGGGATGGGAAGAGAGGGAGAGGGAGAGGGAGTAGCAAGAGAGCGAGAGACAGAGAGCGAGAGAGAGCGAGAGAGAGAGAGTAGCAAGAGAGAGAAAGAGAGAGGCGAAACGTTTTTTCTTTCTCTCTTATCTAACTTTTGCCGCCTCCATCCTCGCGAAAAACTCGACACAACAGTCTGGGAGCACGCCTACTACCCGGTCTACGAGAACAGGAGGCCCGAGTACATCGGCGTGTTCGTTAACGAGCTGATCAACTGGGACAAGGTCGCGGAGAGGTTCGCCGCCACGGGCGGGAAGTGACTCAAGGCGGCGGCATCGAGGCTCTGAGAGGGAGAAGAAGAAGTTTCTCGTTTTTTTCTTTTCGATGGAGGGAGATACTTCGCATCGTTTTTTTTAAAATTGCAGTAGATCATAGAATCGTTGAGAATGCAATAAAAAGGAAGGGAAAGAGAAGAGCGGGCCTCTCTCTCTTGAGGTTGATGAAGAAACGTGTTTTTTGAATTTCCATTTTTTTCTCTTCGCCTTTTTCGAAACGAAAGGAAAAAAAAACTCTCGTCACTCAGGCCAAAACCCAGCCGCCAAGTACCCCCCGTCCACCGCCACCGTCTCCCCCGTGACGTGCGCGCTCGCCCTCGAGCACAGAAAGGCGACAACCCCGGCCACGTCCTGGGGGGACCCCACCCTCCTCGAGGGCGTCGCGGCCAGGACCTGCGCCAGCTGCGCCGGGTCGCCGACGACGCCCGCGGCGAGCGGCGTGTCGATGTAGAAGGGCCTCACCGCGGTGACCCTGATGCCGTCGCGGGCCCACTCGCAGGCCCAGTTGCGCGCGAGCTGGTCGAGGGCGGCCTTGGTCGCCGCGTAGAGCGAGCCGGACCTCATCGAGGGCGGGCCGCCGGCGACCGACGAGACGAGCACGACCGCCGATGCCTCGGGCGCCGCTCCGACGGCGGCCGTCGCGGCCCTCTCCCCCCCCGCCTTTTGCTCCCTCCTGCTCGCCTCGGCCCCGCGCTTCAGCAGCGGGTGCGCCAGCGCCGTCAGCGCGACGACGCTCTCGAGGTTGGTCCCGAACACGCGGTCGTAGTCCCCCTTGGTGTACTCCGCGGAGGGCTTCTTGACGTTTGTCCCGACGTTATTGATCAGGATGTCGAGCCTCGCCTCGCCTTCGAACGAGTCGGCGTACGCCCGGAGCAGGCCCTCGCGCCCCTCGGGGGTGGAGACGTCGGCGGCGGCCCCCTCGACCAGCAGCCCTCGCGAGCGCCACTCGGCGAGCGCGGCCTCGAGCTCCCGCGCGGTGCGGGAGCACGTGAAGACCTCGGCGCCGAGCAGGGCCAGCTCCTCGACGACGGCCCTACCGATGCCCTTGGTGCCGCCCGTGACGAGCGCGCGCTTGCCGCGGAGGCCGAAGCGGGCGAGCGCGTGGCTCGCTGCCGCTGCTGCTGCTGCTCCTGCGGCTGCTCCTGCTGCTGCTGCTGCAGCTGCCGAGGTCGGCGACGTCGAGGTCGAGGCCATTCTCGATGCTTTTGCTTTCCGTTTCCTCTTCTTCAGTTCCTCCTGCAAATGAGCTTGCTGCTGCTGCTGCTGCTCCAGCCGCTGCTGGAGCCTCTTTCCTGTTCTCTGTTTGTTCGAATGGAAAAATAGAAGAAAAAGAGAAGAAGTCGCTCAGAAGATTCCGCGTTTTGATCTGCTGCTTCAGAGGTTTCAAATTGAGAAGCAAGTGAGTTTTTCTTTTCTCTTCTTTTCGAGCGACGCCGCCCGACCATCATCACTCTTCCCGCTTTTCGTTTTCCCCTCACCTTTTTCCTCGACACGGAGAGAAAGAGAGGTGAGAGACCTCTCTTCCCGCTCCATTTTTCATGCCTCCTGAGGTGCCTCTGCAGCCGGGCACAGTCTGCATAGCCACCCTCACGGCCAGCACCGCGGCGGCGAAAGCGAAAGCTGCAGCAGCATCGACGATGTCGCGAGCGGGCAGCGGCGAGGGCTCCATCAACAATGCCCCTTCCACGCCTTCTTCGTGGTCCCTGGGCGCCCTCTTCCAGTCCTCTGGCGGCGGCAGCGGCGGGAGCTCCGAGGTGGACCTGCGCACGATGCGGAATCGGTAAGAAGACGAAGGATGGAGAGAGAGGAGAGAGGGAAAGAGAGAGCGGGGCAAAACCGAAAAAAGGCATTGGGTTTCAAGCATCCGCGCGTCCCTCTCACCGTTCCGCCCCCCCCCCCCCAAAAAAAAAAAAAAAAAAACCGAACACCACCACCTCCAACGAACCAGCCTCGAGGAATTCCAGGCCAAGGTCGCCGCCATCTCCGAGGTCAACGCGCACCTGAACGAACAGCTGAGCGCTGCGCAGGCCAGGGCCGAGGCGGCCGAGGAGAAGGCCGCCGCGGCAGCGGCAGCGGAAGCGGCGGCTGCGGCGGTGGCGGCAGCGGCGGCGGCGAGCTCCCGGCCAGCAGCAGCGGCGACGCCGGACGGCGAGGCAGCGGCAGCAGCGGCAGCAGCGGCAGCAGCTTCCGCTGCCGAAGCTCTCGCATCCAAGGAAGACGAGCTCCTCGCCGCCCGGTCGCAGGCGAAGGCGCTGTCGGAGCAGCTCGAGGGGGCGCGGCGCGAGCTCAAAGAGGCGGAGAACAGGAACGCGGCGGCGGCGGCGGCGGCGGCGGCGGCAGCGGCAGCAGGAGCGGAGCCCTCTCGTCCTTCTTCCTCGGACGAGGAGGCAGCAGCAGCAGAGCGAAAGCACTCGTTCCTCGTCGCAGAGATCCGGCAGGCGGCGGCGGCGGACCTCGCCGCGGCGGGCGAGCGCGAGCGGCGCCTCGAGGGGGCGCTCTCGGCGGCGGAGGCCCGAGCGGCCGCCGCCGCCGCAGCCGCAGCCGCCATAGCTGCGAGGGCGAGGGCCGAAGCTGCGCCCTCCCCTCCTCCTCCTCCCGCCTCTGGCGACTCGTCGCTCGCCCTGCTCCGCTCCGAGCTCTCGGAGCTCCGGGAGCGAGCCCTCGCCGCCGCGGGACTCGCCCAGGAGCTCTCCGCCGTCCGAGCCTCTTTGTCCGCGGCCTCCTCGAAAAACGAGCAGCTCGGGTCCTCGCTCCTCGACGCGCAGCGGCAGCTCGAGGCCGCGAGGGCCTGCGCGTCGGCGGCGGACGCGCGCGTTGCCGCGGCCAGGGGCGAGGCCGCGGCAGAGCTCGCCGCGGCGCGGGACGCCGCCTCGGCCGCTGCGGCCGCGGCTTCTTCGGCTGCTGCCAAGCACGCCGCGGAGCTCGCGCTCGCCCGCGCCGAAGCGTCCGCCGCCGGAGCCTCTTCGAGGCAGGTGGACGTCGCCGAGGCCCGCGCGGAGGCCTCCAGGGCCGTTTCGGAATTAGAGGAAGCAAAGGAGGCGCGCTCGGAGGCGAGGCGCGCGCTCGCCGACGCCGTCGTCGAGAGGGACGCGTTGGCGAACGAGGTCGCCGCTCTCAGGGCCGACTTTGCCGCTCGCGCGAGCGAGGAAAACGCCAGGACGCCCCGCTCTGCCGCTCCCGGTTCCTCCTCTTCTCCTCAGAGGCAGCAGCCCGACCTCGACTCCCTGGCGCGGTCCCTCGCCGCGGAGGCCGCCGCCGCCGAGGCCGGGGCGAAAGTCAAGGACCTGCAGAGAAAGCTCGACGCCGCGAACCGCGCGGCGACGTCGGGGCTCGGGGCGCTGCGGGCCAGGTCCGCCGCCGCGGCCGCCGCGCGGGACGCCGCGCTGTGCGATTTGGAGGCGACCCTGGCGAGGGAGGCCGGCGTGGTCGCCGAGAGGGACGCAGCGAGGGCCGAGGTGGACGAGCTCCGCGCCAGAGTCGCGAGGAGCGGCGGCGGCGCTGCGAAGAGCTGCGGCGGCGACGACGGCGGAAACGCCGTCGCCGCCGTCGGCCCCCCGCTCGCCCCGCCTCCCTCCGCCCGCCTCCCCGCGCACCTTCACAACGCCCAGTGGGACGCGCTGCGGCGCGAGGGCGCCGCCGCGGGGTGGCTCCTGGACCCGGCCGAGGTCACCCTTGGGCCCGTGGTGGCCACGGGCACCTCGGGCCCGACCGCCCTCGGCCGCTGGCGCGGCGCGCGCGTCGCCGTCAAGCGGGTCTCTGCCTCGCTGAGGGACGAGCGGAGCGCCGGGGCCTTCCTGAGGGAGGTCGGGCTGATGGCGTCCTGCTCCCTGAGGCACCCCAACGTCGTGCCGTTCGTGGCGGCGAGCCTCGTGCCCCCGGACGGGTGCTGGCTCTTGACAGAGTGAGTTTTTTTCTTCCCCGTTTCTTTGTCTCTCCCCTCTCTCTGCGCTCTCTCTCTCTCTCTTGCTCTTCCTCTCCTGTTCTAATTAAACCATTCGAAAAAAATCGAAAAAATAAAAAAAACAGGTTCATGGAGGGCGGCACGCTCGCCAACTGGCTCCACTCCAAGAGCAGCAGCCCAAACCCTCCCCCTCCCCCGTCGACCGCCTCCCCCCTGCTCCTCCTCGCTCCCCCCTCGCCACCCTCACTCCCGGACCGCCGCTCGCTCGCCGCCAGGCTCCGGATGGCCCTCGGCGTCGCGCAGGGGATGTGCGCCTTCGAGCAGGCGAGGCCGCACCCGCTGCTGCACCGCGACCTCAAGCCGTCGAACGTGCTCCTGGACGCGGCGGGCAGGCCGCGCGTCGCCGACGCGGGGCTCGCGCGCGCCCTGGCCCCCGGCGACGCGCCGGGGCTCACCGGCGAGACGGGCACGTACCTCTACATGTCGCCCGAGGTCTTCGCCGGCGACCGGCCCTACGGCCCCAGGGCGGACGTCTGGTCGTTCGGCGTGCTGCTCGCCGAGCTCGTCTCCGGGCGCAGGCCGTACGAGGAGCACCTGCTGACGCCGGCGCAGGTCGCGATGGAGGTGGCCGCGGGCCGGCTCCGGCCGGCGCTGCCGCCCGGCGCGCCGCCGGCGGCCGCGGCGCTCGCCGCGGCGTGCCTGGACCTGGAGCCGCAGCTGAGGCCGCCGTTCTCGAGCCTGGTCCCCGCGCTGGCGAGGCTGGCGGCCGAGCAGGAGGCGGCGGAGAGGGAGGCGGGGGCCGCGGCGGCGGAGGGGGGGGGCGGGGCCAGGGACGCGGCGGCGGGGCTGCTCAACAGGCTCTGGGGGGGTGCCGGGAGCAGCCCGAGGCGTTGACGCACGTTTTTGATTTTTTTTTGACTTGGAGAGAGGGAGAGGCAAGAACTGTGACGAAGAGACGAAAGACGACGAACCAGACAAAGCATTCCGGAGCTGCGGGGGGAGCAGCAGCAGCTGCTGCTGCTGCTGCTGCGGCAGCGGCGGCTGCGGCGGCGAAGGAGGTCGAGGAAGAGAGGAAGGAAGAGGCGGCGAAGGGAAAGGAACGAGCGCCGCCGGCAGCGGCGGCGGGGCAAGTTGTTGTTGCTGTTGCTGAGGGAGGAGCCTCTGCAGCCGCTGAGGGAAAAGGAGCCTCGGCTGCTGCTGCTGCTCCTCTTCCTCCAGCAGCAGCGTCTCCTCCGCTGACAGAATGACGGAAGAAGGCCACTGTAACATAATAAAAGGCACTGTTCCAATAAAGCATTCTCTCTCTGCCCTCTTTCTTTCCACTCTCTGCTCTCAGAGAGATGGACCCGGCCTTCACCGCCGAGGCGAGCGGGACCATGTCCTCTCCTTCTCCTCCTCCCCCCGAGAAGGACGAGAGCAGGAGCTCGACGGCCTCGACGACGGCGCGGCGGGAGGCCGAAGACACCGCGGCGACGGCGGTGGCCGTGGCGACGAGCGCCGATGGCGGCGGTGACGCCACGCGCGCCTCCGCCGCCTCGTCCGTCAGGGACACGAAGAAGAAACCGCGAACGTGGAAAGACGAGCTGATCGAACCGGAGTGCCAGTTCTGCAGGGACACGCGCGCGGCGCTGATGGGCCTGGTGAAAGGCACCGCGGGCGCCGCTGGCGGAGCGGCAGACCGGGGGATCGACGCGGCGACGGGCGTCGCCGGCTCCGTCCGCAAGGGCACCCGCGCCGCCCGCGAGCGCGTGGAGCGGTTTGTGAGCACGGGCGTGGCGCACGCGGCCGACACGGAGGAGCGCGCCTTCGAGGCGCTGAAAGGTAGGAACGGAGAGGAACAGAGAGCAGGAAATCAATCATTCGATGGTCGTCGCTCCTTTGGGAAAAAAAACTCAGACCTCCAAACCTTCACCCCCCCTCAAAAAAACCTCACAGGTTCGATCAAGTCCGCGAAAGAAAACGCGCCCCTGACCTCCGCCGCGGCCCTGCTGGCCACGGCCCTGGTCCTCGCCCCTCGACCGCGCGCGGCCCTGTGGCGAGCGACCTTCGGCCAGTTCCGCTCTCCGGAGGCCGCGCGCGCCTCCGCCGCATCGCGCGCCGCGGCGGCGGCCGAGGAGGCCGGGCTCGTCAGCAAGGGGGCCGCGGAGGCCTGGGCGTCGGCGGAGGAGGCTCTTGCGAGGCTTAGCAGCGCTCATACCGACGTCGCGGCGCAGGCGCGGGAGCTGCGCTCGCTGGCGGCGCGGGCTGCCGCCGCGCAGCGTGGGGCGGCTTCGGCCTTGAACGACTTGAGGTCGTTGCCGGCGGCCGGGGACGCGCTCCAGTCCCGCGCCGACGCGGCTGCGGCGGAGGCCGCGGCGAGGAGGCAGAGGAAGGCCGTGGATGACCTCGTGTGGCGGCTGGCGAAGAAGGGATTTTAAAAACGGAGAGAGATTTGTAGCTTGTTTTTTGTGGAAAAAAACTGAACATTTTCATTTTACAGGAGAGTTGCAGTGCTTTTTTTTTTTCTTTCTTTCATTGTTGTTTTTTGTTTTCTTTCTTGCGTTGTATACGTACTCAGTTGTTCTTTGTGCGCGAAAAAGGCTCTGCGCGGGGGAGGGGGGAAAGACAGAGAGAGAGAGAGAGAGAAGAAGAAGAGAAAGAAGAGAAAGAGGTCGTCGCTCATTTGCCTGCCGACCGTCGCCTCTCCTCCTCTCCTCCCTTCACGGACACTCCACCGCCCTCAGCTGCGCGTCGGTCGCGAACCACGCGGGGACGATCTCCCTCAGGTCCGGGAACATGTCCCGGGCGGTGGACCGCAGCGTCGACTCGGTGACGCCGGCGACGAGGGCGACGTCGGCCGGGACAGGCGGGGGAGCGAGCGGCGCCTCGGCTGCTCCCGGAGCCCCTCCGCCGCTCCCCCCCCCCCCTCCTCCGCCTCCTCCGCCTCCTCCTCCTCCTCCTCCTCCTCCAGCATGACCCTTCTTCCCCTCCTCCTCCTCGGTGCTCATCGCCCCGGGGCACCTCGTCACCAGGAAGATGATAGCCGCCGCCTGCGACAGCGGCGACTTGCCGTCCCAGGGCTTGGACAGCCCCGAGGGCCTGCTGCCGTCGCGCGGGCAGGCCGCCTCGGCGGCGGCCGCGGCCGCCCTCGTCGCCGCCCTCGGCACGCCCAGCTGCGAGCAGAAGCGCCGCGTCAGGTCGCCCGCGTGCACGATGCCCATCACGGCCTCAAGGTCGCGCACGATGGCCTTGTAGGCCCGCGCGATGTCGCGCTTGTCGAGCCTCTCCGCCGACGGGGAGGACGAGCTGCTCGCGCTCGCGTTCGCGCTGGCGGCCGAGGCGGCCGAGGCGGCGACGATCTCCTTGAACGTCCGCGGCGCCCCCTCCTGCCTGCACGCGATGTACACCACCGCGGCGGCGACGTTGGCGGCCCCGCGAGACCTCACGCCCCTGGCGCGCTCGAGCACCTGCGCGTACAGCTGGCAGGCGCGGTCCCTCGCGCCCCTGACCAGCTGGAGGTCGTCCGAGAGGCGGCCGATGCGGCGCATCCCGTCGAGGAGCGCGCGGTCGCTCTCGTGGCCCGGGGCGCCTGCGGCGGCCCGCGCCGCGGTGCGCTGCAGCGCCGAGGCCAGCGCGCCGCCCCCCTTCGCGCCCTCCTGGATCGACGTCGTGAGCCCGTCCTTCAGGAGGGGATTGGTCGGCCCGCCGACGCGGTTGGGGTCGGCGGCGTTGCCCCTCGTGTCGCCCTCGTTGGCGAATGTGCGCCACTCCATGCGCTCGTCGATGGCGTGAGCCTCGGCGACGAGGCCGCAGTCCTGAGTTTGGGACCGAGTCGGAGTTGGTGTTGAGGGGAAAAGAGAGAGAGAGAGAAGGCGTTGAGGGGAAAAGAGAGAGAGAGAGAAGGCGTTGAGGGGAAAAGAGAGAGAGGAGGATAAGAGAGGGAGGAGGAAAAGAGAGAGAGAGAGGAGGAAAAGAGAGAGAGGACGAAAAGAGAGAGGGGTCGAGGTCGAGGCCGACGACAACGTTGCTGTTGAGGGAAAACAAAAAACGAATCCGTCTTTTCCTTTCTAACGACTGACCTGGCATATCAGGTCGCCTGCTGCCGCGTCCTCCACAAAGTTGGAGCCACCGCAGTCGTTGCACGCCTGCTCGAAGCGGAGCCTGGTGGCGTCCCGCGCCGGGGCCAGGGCGGAGGTCATGCGTGCGTGTGTTTTTGTTTGAGCACTCGTCGACGAACGTCGAAGGATTGCAGGGTCCCGATTTCTCGGCTCCTCGAGCCTTGTCTGCGCGAATGCGGTGCGCTAACGACGAAGGGGAACAGGGACGGTGTCTGCTGTGTTGGGAGCAGTGTTGGATCAAGGGATCGAGAGTGTCCACACTCTCCGACAAGGACAGGTGTTCGCTCTTCTTTTTTTCTTGCCGCTGTGTCGTCGAACGAGATTCGAAGAATGAGTGAGGCCAAGCCCGAGCGAGCGAATCGAAGAAAAAAAAACTCGATCGTCCTCCCACTTTCTTTTCTTTCCCTCATCGGCCACCCCCCGCTTAATCGCGTACAAAAAAAGGCAGCGACTCCAAGATGGTACGCGCACACGCTTCTTCTCCTGAAGCTCTCTTTCTCTCTCTCTTCGGCCGAGAGCAGCAGAGGGAACCAGGCCTGCGAAAGAGAGAGCAAAGAGCTTCCTTCCCTTTCCCTCGCCGCGCGCGATCGGCGTCGCCGCTTCGTCGTTTCCGGCCTCTCTCCCGGCTCTGCACGCGCTCTGCGATGTGTCTACTCTTCTCTCTGTCACATCGGCGGTGTGCTCGTTGCTGGGGAGTGAACGGAAGGGCGACTCGAGCAGCACAGAGGGACGGAAGCGGCCCCGAGATGATTCACCCAGCCGACGCTGCCGCCGGCGGCGGCCGCCGCGCAAAGAGTTCGACTTCAATCAAAGGCCCCAGTTGCGCTCTCTGGCGAGCTTGTGCTGCCTCTTTTGCACGCCAGTCGGCAGCGCACTGGCGTCGCGTTTCTCTGGCGGGCGTCGCGTGATCATCATAGCACGCGGCCAGCTCTGATTCCCGCTCTGCTTTCGTCTCTGTCTCCCATCGTCGCCGACGGGGGGGCGATCAGAGTCGACCTCTTTCCGTTTCGTTCCACTCACCCAACTCTCTCCCTCTCTCTTTCCAACTCGACACACAAAAAAACTCCGTAGGTCAACGTCCCCAAGGCCAAGCGCGCCTTCTGCAAGGGCAAGGCCTGCGGCAAGCACCAGATGCACAAGGTCACCCAGTACAAGACGGGCAAGGCCTCGCTCTACGCGCAGGGCAAGAGGCGCTACGACCGCAAGCAGTCCGGGTTCGGTGGCCAGACCAAGCCCGTCTTCCACAAAAAGGCCAAGACGACCAAGAAGATCGTGCTCAGGCTGCAGTGCCAGGTGTGCAAGGCCGTGCACATGCACCCGATCAAGCGGTGCAAGCACTTTGAGATCGGCGGCGAGAAGAAGACCAAGGGCGCGGCGTACTAGAAGAGAGAAAGAGAGGATTGGAAACAGGGAGAGAGGGGGGGGGGTGCGAGAGAGAAGAGGGAGTTTTCTTCTTCTTCTTCTTCTTCTTCTTCTTTTCCCTCTTTTTTGCTGCCCTTTCGGTTATTTTCTTCCTTTTACCAGTTTGTCAGTTTCCCCAAATGTGTTAACTTCCCCTAAGAAAAAAAAAGAAAAAGAAAACATGGCGGGGTGGACGAGTTTTTGAGGTGAGGTCGATTTCCTTTCGTCACAATTTTAAGGGCGACCAAGCGAAAAGTTCTCTATCGCGATCACTTATTCGCCTCGCGTTCGCTCGCTTCCAGAGCTCTCTGCATCGTGCCCATTTCGCACCCCTACCACTCTACTCAAAGCGCTCTCCGGACCCATCGGAGAGGAGCCAACCGGCGTGCAAAGAGTGCGTTGTTTTTGTGGACAAAACGATTCGAGCAACAGTCGAATGATCGAGAGACTCTTTGACGACGCTGGCTCTCGCCATCTCTCCCGCTCTCTCCCTCTTTCTTCTCGCGCTTGAGCACGTTGTCGTCGCTTTCTGGTCAGGCCTGGCCTGAGACTGCACTTTGTGGCTCTCTTTATCAAAGGGAAATGCCAGTTCGAGCTCGGGCAGGGCCGCAAACGGAGCTCATAAAGCCTTCCCTTTCGAGCTTTTTCTCTACGACGATGAGATCGGCATCTCTCGACCTCTACCTCCCTCTCTCCTCTCACACTTCGGGAATCAAACTCACTCTCTCTCCCCCCCCTCCGATAAAAAACCGTCCCCCCAAAATAAACAGTGGGCTGCGCCCCATCGACCTTGAGAGAGACCCCGCATGATGCGCTCGGAGGGAAAGCGGCAGCGGAAACAACAAAAGCAGCGCTCTCGACCTCGACCTCTTCTTCGCTCCAGCGCTCCAACTCGCGCCCGCTCCGCAAGCAGCCGTCGCCGGCGCGGGCCGTCGCGCGCCTACTGTCCCGCAAGTCCCGCGTGGTCGGCGGGTCCGGCGCGGACGACGACGCAGAGGGCGTGGGGGCCTTTTTTTCGAGGAGCCTCGAGCCGGGCGTCGGCGGCGGGAGCTTCGGGCTCGCCGAGGAGCTGTGGGACTGCCTCCCCGGGGCGCGGCGGGCCCGGGCCGCCGCCGAGGCCGCCGCCGCCGCCTCCGAGGCGGTAGCGGGCGCAGGGGCGACGACGGTGCCGGCGCCGCCCTCGGAAGCCGCCTCCCCGGTCCCCTTCGCCTCCTCCACGGCGGCCGCGGCGCGCAAGGGCGGCTCCGTTGCGGCGGCGGCGGCGGCGGCGGCCGCGGCGGCGGCGCCCCCTCGTGGCTCCCTGCTCTCCCAGGCCCGCGACGCGCTCGCCGGGGCCCTCTCCTCCCCCGCCGCCTCCCTCTCCGGGTCGCGCCCGGGGACGGCGGCGGCGGCGAGGGCGGCGGCGGCGGAGGCGGCGGCGGAGGAGGAGGACGACGGGGCCGCCCGGGAAGAGGCCCTGACCGACGAGCAGCTCCGCGAGAGGATCACCACCTCGGGCGGCGCCCGCGCGCTCGCGCTGCCCTCGGCGGGCTTCGCGGCCCGCCACGCCTTCTGCTCCCTGCGGGGCTTCTACCCGGAGACGCCGGACAAGAGGAATCAGGACGCCGTCTGCGCCCACGAGCGCTTCGGGGGGGACCCAGAGGCCCTGCTGCTCGCGGTGTTCGACGGGCACGGCAACCACGGCGCCGCCTGCTCGCAGTTCGCCATGGACGCGCTGCCGGCCGCGCTGCTCGCGGACTCGCTGTGCAGGGACGCGCCGGAGCTGGCCCTGCGCGACGCGGCCGCGACGGCCAACAGGGCGCTGCACGCGAGCCCGATCGACGACTCGCTGTCGGGCACGACCGCGCTCGTCGCCCTCCTTGTGAGGGACAGGCTCCTCGTGGCCAACGTCGGAGACTCGCGCGCCGTCGTGGGCGTCGCGCGCCCGCCCCCCCCGAGCGGCAGCGGCGGGGTCGCGGCGGTCGCGCTGTCGTGGGACCACACGCCGTTCCGCCGCGACGAGTACGAGCGCGTGCTGCGCGCCGGCGCGCGCGTGCTGACCCTCGACCAGATGGAGGGGATCAAGGACGCCTCGAAGCCGTGCTGGACCTCGGAGGCCGCGGACTCGGCCGACCCGCCGCGGCTGTGGATGCCCGACGCGCTCTACCCCGGCACGGCCTTCACCCGCTCGCTCGGCGACGCCGCGGCCGAGCGCATCGGCGTCATCCCGGACCCGGAGGTGCGCCCGCGCGCGCTGACGCCCAGCGACAGGTTCCTGATCCTGGCCTCCGACGGCGTCTGGGAGTTTATGTCCAACCAGGACGCCGTCGACCTGGTGGCCTCGGAGGAGGCCAGGGGGGACCCGCAGCGGGCCTGCGTGCTGCTGTGCGTCGAGGCGTACAGGCGCTGGCTGCGCAACGAGACGCGCACCGACGACATCACCGCCGCGGTGCTGTGGTTTGACGGGGAGCCCGGCTCGAGCAAGAGGAAAAGCGATTCTTCTGTCGTTGAAGGGGCCGCGTCGGCGGAGGACGGGGGCAGCACGGTGGCGGCTGCGATCCAGAGGGCGTCGATGGTGAGAGAGACGTTCGTTTCTTTTTCTCTCCTTTTCGAGCTTCCTTTTTTTTCCCCTTTCGAGGCGTGTCTCCGGAACGAAAACTTGAATAAAACTCACTCTATTTCACAAAACATAATGAACACTTCAAAAACAGGCGTGCGCAGCAGCTGCCGGCGCCGGAGGGGGCCTCGGAAGCGCGTCATCCGGGGTTTGAAAGTTGAAATACCCCCTGCCGATCGCGGCACACCGGCCTGCCGACCTTTTTTTCTTTTTTCCGGTTTTCTTCCTTCTTTCTTCTTTTCCCTCCAAAATGTAACATGCTCTCTTTCCCCCATCGTTCCTCCTTTTTGTTGTTCCCTCGAGGGATGCTCTTTAGTATTGCTACAGGGAGGAACGCGTGCATCGAAAGGAAAAAAAAGAAGCCGGGGCAGATAACGACAATAAAAGGGGACAGCTAAGGAAAGAAAATAAAATAAAAAAGATCACAGAGGAGCGTTGACTGACCAGCCTCCGCTCTTCTTCCGCCGCAGCCACCGCTGCTGCTGCTGCTGCTGCCACTGCCCTCCTCACTTGCTCGCCTCCCCGAGGTGCGAGGCCCTCCTGGGAGCCGGGGGCTCCGGCGCGAGCCTGGGAGGCGCGACCTCTTCGAGAGGGAGAAGAGGCAGCTCGGCCGCCGAGAGGGACGAGGAGGAGGGAGGCTCGCCGTTTCCGGTCGCCATTGTTCTCGCCTTGGCCATGCTCCAGTCGGCGCTGTCGAAGTGCTGGTGGAGGTGGCCTCCCTTGTGATGGAGGCTGGGGCCCCTCTTTTTGTTGGCCAGGAGGCCGCCGTAGCGGGAGCGGAGGACGGCCTCCGGGTCGGTGGGCGGCTGTGGGGCCTGTTTTGACGACGAGAGAGAGAAGAAGAGGTCGAGGTCGAGGGGTGAGCGTCGGCGAGATATGAATGCCTTTTTTCCTTTTTCCTCCTCTTTCTCCTTCCGTTCCGTCATCTCTTTCGCTCGATCCTCAGAACCTGCTCGACGAAGGGAGAGGACGCCTTCGACGCCGTGGAGACGGAAACGGTGACTGCGCCTGTCGGCACGGGCGGCGGGCCGTTGTCGCTGTCTTTTGAAGAGGACATCTTTTTTTCTTCTTTTTGTGCGAGAGTGGCGAACACTTCTTTTCTTTTCTTTTCGCTCTCCCCCCTCTCTCTCTCTCTTTCCGTGAGAGGAATGGACGGCGCCGCGGCTCGAGGAGGAGGCTGCAGCCGCGGCGGAGACAATGTAGCTGTCTCCTCTACATCAACATCAGAAACATCTGGTGGCGACGAGGGAGGCGGCGGCGGCCGAGGGGAAGCTGCTGCTGCTGCTGCTGCTTCGGCACCGGCGATCGCCGCCGATGCCGACGCTTCAATCGCAACGTCCTCTTCGAGTCCCGCTGCACCCAGACCCTCCGAATCTCCGTCGGAGTCGACGATAGAGGTGCGTTCTGCTATTTGAGAGCGGGTGGAACCGAGAGGGCTCTCGGTTCGGGAGGACCCGGGCCCGGTTTGCTGAGATGCGTGTTCAAGCAATCTTGTTTGAGTTGCTTTTTTTTCATTTCTCTTGACCTCTCAAAAAACCTCTCTGCTCTTTTCCCAAAACCTCTCTTCAGTCCCCCGCCCCGGGCACCCCGAGGACGCCGCGCACGCGCGCGATCGACGATGAAGACGATCGCCTCACACGGGGCGATGAAAATAATAGCGAAAAAAGCAGCCACCTCCTCCCTGCTCGTTCTTCGCTGCTGCTCATGACGCCGCCCGCGGCTGGCTCGCCGCTCGGCCAACAGCAGAGGCGCCCCGCGCCCGCGACGGCCGCCCCCGCGCCGCAGCAGCTCTCTGCCTCCTCCCCGCTCGCAGGCGGCGGCAGGAGACCCTCCTGGCGCTTCGGCGCGCGGGCCTTCGCCGCGGCGCGGCGCGAGGCCTCGGCGGAGCTCGCCGCCTTCGTCGAGAGCTACTCAAGAAGGCCCGACGGCGGCGGCGGCGGCGAAGACGGCCGCGACCTCTCCCGCCTCGTGGAGATCGCGAGGGAGGCGGTGGGGCAAGAGGACGACGAGGCGATGCGCCGGTGCGTGCGGCGGCTCGTCGATGAGGTCGAGGCGATTCGTGCCGCTGCCGCCGCCGCCGCCGCTGCTTCTGCTTCCGCTCCCCCTCCTCCGTCGTCTGCTCCTTCTGCAGCGGCAGCTGCGAAAAGAGCTCGCAGCGCCGCCACGCGGTTGCTGTTCGCTCTCACGCGCTGCTCTCGGCTCGTCGCGCAGGAGGAGGAGGGAGGCGGAGGAGGAGGAGGAGGAGGGGCAGTCTGGTCTGTTTCGGGGGAGCTGACGACGCCGACGCCGACGGCATCAAAGGCGGCGGCGGTGACGCTGCCGCCGCTCCCCCCGCCGGCAATGACGGCGCAGCGGAGCCTCCTCCAGCACCGACAAGTCCCGCCGCTGACCCTCGCGGCGGCAGCAGAAGCGTCAGCAGCGCCGCCGCGTCCCTCCCTCCCTTCATCCCAGCAGCACTCCTCGCCGCGGTCGCCGGCGACGGCCGCCCGGGCGCTGATGCTGCCGCCCCCTTCTCGTTCTCGCCGCCCCCTCCTGAGGGGCTGCCCCGAGGGCGGTTCCGGCGAGGGGAAGGAGGGCGACGACGCGACGAAGACGACCCCGTGGCCCACTCCCCACTCCGTCGGGAGAAGGGACGGGGCGGCAGCGCGGGGCGAGGGGGGGCCGACGAAGAAGGAGGCGCCGCGGCCGTGGAGGGGCGTGTCGGCCGCCGCGGCCGCCGCGGCCGCCGCCGACGCTCTTGCCGCCGCCGCCGGATCCCCTTCCTATGCTATCACCTCCGCCTCCGCCGCTTCGGAAAAAGTTATCGCGACTGCCCTTGAGGCGGCCCTCGACGCTGTTGCCGCCGCCTCTACCCCTGTCGAAGAACAGAAGAAGAGAGAAGGACAAGGGCAAGAAGCTGCTGCTGCTGCTGCTGCTGCTCCAGCGACGGAAAAGCGCCTACAACAGCAAGGTGGAGGCGCCCGCGGCCAGATAGAGAGCCTGGCCTCCCGCCTCCGCGCCGCGCTGGGCTTCGGAGGAGCAGGAGTCATCGGAAGTGGTGGCGGAGGCAGCATCAGCAGCAGCAGCAGTGGCTGCAGAGGCGAGGAAAAAGAAGAAGAAGAAGAAGAAGAAGAAGAAGAAGCGGGGGCAGCAGCTGCACAGAAGAACGAGGCCGCCACTCCTTCGCCGGCGCCCTCGACGGCGCCCTCTTCGCCGGCCTCGCCCTCGACCCCGGACGCCGCCTCGAGCCCTCCCTCCCAGCCGAGGTCCTCGGTCGTTCCTCCCTCGCAGGCTGCTGCGGGAGGAGGGAGCGGAATCAGGGCCCCGCACAGGCTCGCGTCTTCCTCAGCCTCCGCCGCCTCCGCCTCCGCCTCCGCCGTTGGAGTTGGGGCCCCTCTTCTCCCGCAGTCGCCGCCGCCGCCGCTTTTGCCGGCGGCGCACGCCTCTTCCTCGAGGCCCTCCTCGAGGCCCTTCGTCCCCCCGCTGGCTGCCCTTCCCGGCCGCCATCTTCATTCTCCGACGTTTGCGCGCTCGCCCTTGGGGCCCTCCCCGCGAGGAGGAGCAGGCGGCGGCGGGAACGGCGGCGGCGGGAACGGCGGCGGCAGCAGCAGCATCTCCCCCTCGCCGTCGCTCCGGGCGGCCGCCACGGCGAGGGCGGCGGCGGGAGCGGGCTTCCCGTCCTCCCGCTCTCCCTCCGTCTCCCGCTCCCCCTCCCGCTCGCCCTCGCCGGGCGCCGCGACCGCGACCGTGATCGTCTGCAGGATCTGCGAGGGCCCGGTCGCGCCCGCCGCCCTGGCGGCGCACACGGTGGGCTGCGCCGCGGCGGCTCGGGCCGCCGCTGCTGCCGCGGCGCGAGCTTCTTCGCTCGCCTCTTCGGCGGCCTCCTCTCCCGTCGCTCCGCAGCCCGCTCTCCGGGAGCAGCAGCAGCAGCAGCAGCAGCAGCAGCAGCAGCAGCAGAGAGCTCCCGACTCTCCCTTCGCGGCAGCTCCCCCCGCTGCTGCGTGCCAAGGAGAAGGAGAGGGGCCAGAGCAGCCCCTCCGCTCCTCACGCGAGGCTTCTCCGTCGTCACCTTCGCTTCCTTCGTCGCCGTCGCCGCTGTCGCCCCTCGCGCCTACCCACCTCCCCCAGCAGCCCACGATCGACGACTTCGAGGTCCTCAAGCCCATCTCGCGCGGGGCCTACGGCCGCGTCTATCTTGCGCGGAAAAAGGCCACGGGGGACCTCTACGCCGTCAAGGCGATGCGCCTCGTGGACCTCGCGAGGAGGAACGCGGTCTCGAGCGCGCGGGCCGAGCGCGACGCGCTGGCCGCCGCGTGCTCCGCCGGCTTCAACAGCCAAGATTCCGCCTGTCCTCACTACTGCCCCTTTGTCATCGCGGCCTACTACGCCTTCGCCTCGGCCGACTGCGCCTACATCGTGATGGAGTACGCCCCGGGAGGGGACGTCGCCTGCCTCCTCAGGGCGGTGGGCAGGCTCCCGGAGCCCGCGGCACGCGCGGTCGCCGCCGGCGCCGTGCTCGCGCTCGAGCATCTCCACCACCGCTGCGGCATCGTGCACCGCGACGTCAAGCCCGACAACCTGCTCGTGGGGGCAGACGGGCACGTAAAGTTGGCCGACTTCGGGCTGTCGGTGGCGGGGGTGGTCGACAGGGCGGCAGCGCTTGGCGGGGGCGGCGGTGGAAGCAGCAGCGGGGGGGGAGGAGAAGGGAAGGGGCAGGAAGCAGAGGCGGGGAAAGAGAGCCGAAACGCTCCTTGTTCCGCTTCTTCTTCTCCTCCTGCTGCTGCTGCTGCTGCTTCTAACGCTCCTCCGTTGCAGAACCACCAGCAGCATCATCATCATCATCAGCAGCAGCAGGGCCGCGTCGTGGGCACGCCCGACTACCTCGCGCCCGAGCTGCTCCTCGGCGCCCCGCACGGCCCCGCGGTTGACTGGTGGTCCCTCGGCGCGACCCTGTTCGAGCTGCTGACCGGGGCGCCCCCCTTCAACGCGGCGACGCCCGAGGAGATCTTCGACAACGTCCTCTCGAGGAGGGTGTCGTGGCCCGCCGAGGAGAGGAGAGGGGAGGGAGGGAACGGCGGCGTCGGTTTCGGCTCTGACTGCGACGGCTTTGACGACTCTGACGACGACGACGACGACGACGACGACGCGCCGCCGCCGCTGAGCGCCGACGCCCGCGACCTCATCGAGCGCCTCCTCGACCCCGACCCCAGGACGAGGCTGGGCTCCAAGGGAGCGTTCGAGGTGAAAGAGCACCCGTGGTTCTCCTGCGTGGACTGGGAGGGGCTCGCCGGTGGAGGCGGAGGCGGAGGCGATGGCGGAGGAGAGAGGAGGGAGAGCGTCGGCGGCTGCGCAGAGGCGGGCAAGGGCGGTGCCGGCGTGGCCGCGTCCCCTCCCCCTCACTCCGCCCCTTGCTCTCCGGCGCGGTACTCTGCCTCTGCCACCGCCTCTGCCTCTCCTTCTCCCACGGTTGCGGCATCATCATCAGAATCATCAGCATCATCATCTGAAGCATCAGGAGCAGGAACAGCAGCAGCAGCTCGGCCTCGACGCCTGCCAGGAAGGGCCCACCTGCCGCCGGCGTTCGTTCCGGCGCTCGCCTCGGCCGAGGACACTGCGTACTTCGAGCCCGCGGCCCGCGACCGGAGGCCTGTCTCGAGGGCCTCGATGGCGATCGACGCGGCTTCCTGCTGCTCCTTTGGAGGAGCGGGAGGTGGGGTCGCGGCCGCGGCGGCGCGGGCACTGCTGAAGCAACAAGCCGGGAGCAGCAGCAGCAGTGCAAACGCTTCGCTATCGCCTCCGGCAGCGACGGCGACGGCGACCGAGACGGCTTGCTCGGTGATGACCCCTCTGGCCTCCGCCGGGCCCTCTGCCGCCGCGGCTGCCCTGGCTGCCTCCGAGGCTCTCGGGCAGGGCTTTGCCTTCACCAACGTGGACCTTTTGGGCGCGGCGAATGCCGCGCTGGCCCTTCAGCAGCGGCAGCAGCAGCAGCAGGAAGTGGAAGCGGAGGGAGAGGAAGCGGAGGAAGAGGAAGGACAGTGAGAGAAGAAGCTCTCGTGCTTGCGTTTGCCTTTTCATTTCTTTCGTCGTACGTTCTCTGAACCCGAGCCAACACTCCACGTACAATATCAGCTGTTTGATTCCACCGGTTCGAAAACGCATCCCCGCCTGCGCTGGTTCGTTTCCCCTTTTTTGTAAATGAAAGAAAACAATGTTTTCTTTCAGACTGAAGTGAAAGAAAAAATACTATTTCTCCACCTCCTTCTCTTTCTCCCCTTCCGTACCCGCTCGCTCTCTTCGAGCGTTCTCTGCGGTTCGCGGCTGCTGCTGCTGCTGTTGCTGCTGCTTGAAGCCGTCTAATCCCTGCTCTCTGCACTCTAGCGAAGAGAGCGAGCGAGGGAGCGACAGCCAGGAAGAAGATCAAGCGAATTCTCGACGGGGCATTCGTTCAGGGCGCATTTGCACCTCGTTTTCTACCTCCAATAGCTTTTTGAGCCTTTGATTCCTCAATGGCGTGGACCAACTTTGCTATCACAATAGGTGCGTGCGGTTTTTAAAATATAGTGAAGCCGATCAACGAAAGCAAAACGCGGGGCGACTTGACGCATCAAGCCTCTTCCGTTTGCCGCCGCCATCACCGTCGCCTCGACCTCGAACCTCTTCTCTCTCACCGCCCTGCAACCCCACCAACCCCCACCTCCAACCGCACCGAAAAAACAGTCGGCGTCGGCTCCATCTACTACCTGATGCGCCGCGACGTCCGACAGGGCGCGGCGCAGCTCCGGCGGAACGCGAAGACCATCAAGAGCTGGATCGAGGAAGCGGAGGCCGGCGCAAAGAAGAACGGGGGCGGCGCGGGGGAAGCGGGCAAGCCTCTTCCGGGCGCGGACGCCGCACCTCCAAAGCAGGTGCCGCCCTCTCCCTCCTCTTCTTCCTCGGCTCCGAGCAAGGCGGAATGAGCGCGGGAGGGATAATTGACGAAGAGGGAGAGAGAAAGAGAGAGAGAGAACTCGTGTAAGAGAGAGAACGAAACGAGAACTGAAACTTGGAAAGGAAAGACAACGGAAGCCCGCCCCACCCCACCCCACCCCGAGTTGCACTCTCAACTTTTTAGCAACGAGAGAAATAAGCAGAGCTTGAAGAATAAACCGCAGGGATGTTACAGAGGGGAGCAGAAGAAAAGTCGGCGCGAGTTTCGCGACTGGGAAAAAGAAAGAAAGAAAAGCACAAGTGTGTGTGTGGGGGGGGGCAAAAAAAAGACAGAACCAAACCTCTCAGTCAGTCTCCCCTCCGTCGGCGCTCGGCCCCGCCCCTTCCTCCCCGCCTTTCCCCCCCCCCCCAGCGGCCATCGCGTTCTTCTCCGACTCCCGGTACTTGGCGAGGTACGCCTTGAGCGGGTCGACGTAGCACTCGAAGCCCAGGGTCGAGAGCGCCCAGAGCAGGTCGTCGCCGTTGATCGTCTTGCGCTTCTCGCGCTGGCACTTGTCGGACGCCTTTCCGGGTTCGTTTTTTTTTCGCGTTTTTTGGTTGCGTTTTTTTATTGGTTGTCGGTGTGAGCTCCAGGGACAGGGCAGCAGCGGAGGTTGGGTGGGTGGATAAGGGGGGGGGTCGAGGGCGAGAGGAGAAGAAGAAGGGAAGAAGAAGAGGTCGAACGAGACGAAAACGTAAAAAGGAAAGAAAACTTGGCCGACGTCACGACAGATCGGTTCTCTCTCTCTTCCCTCTGTCTTTCCCTTCCCCCGAAACTCTCACCTCGGACGTGATGAACGAGATAAACTCGCTCACGCACTCCTGCACCGTCTCCTTAGCGTCCTTGGCCACTTTCGCGTTGGGCGGCAGCGCCTTCTTCATGATGCGGGCGATGTTGGCGATGGGGAGGTACTTGTCCTGCTCCTTGGCGCCTTCCTCCTGGGCTGACATCGTTGCTGCCGTTTGCTTGAGGCGCGTGGAGAGAGAGGGTGGTGGTGGTGGTGCGAGGCAGCAGCAGCAGCGGCGGCGGCGGCAGTAGGAGGAGCGGCTTTTGGGAGACGAAGTTGCGGAAATTGAACACGAGAGAGGAGAGAGAGAGGAGAGGAAAGTGGAGAGAGCCTTTTTTTTTTTTTTTTGCCAGAAGCGAGTTTTTCCGACTCGACTCGATGTCCCGTCCATTGACGTTGGGATTGATGGTTCCCTAGCGCGCACTTGACCTCTCTCGACTGCAAATCCGCCGACGCCACGGGCTTCAGCATCTCAACATGATGATGATGCTTCTCGGCGCGGCAGCCGCTAGAACGGCGAGGAGACGCCTGGGTCGGAGAAAGCCGCCAACGATTTCGTCTCCTCGTCGCCGACCCCTCTCTTCGGCCTCTCCCCCTCCGCCTTCGGACGACGAAGACCCGCTCGCCGCCGTCCGGCTCACCGTCAACGGCAGGGCCGTCTCCGTTCCCCGGGGCCTCTCCGTCCTCGAGGCCGCGCGCTCCTGCGGCGTGCTGATCCCCACACTCTGCGCCCACCCGCGTCTCGACTTTATTCCGAGTCCAAGCAGCAGAAACGATCACCAAGGTTTCATCAGTAACGCGGGCGTCTCCGAGGGCGGGCTCTGCCGCGTCTGCCTGGTCGACGTCGGCGGCGGCAGGCTCGCCCCGGCCTGCGCCACCCCGGCCTCGGCCGGTATGGAGGTGAAAACGGACACGAAAGAGGTGAAAAGAACCGTCCGCGGCGTCCTGGCGCTGCTGCGGGCGTCGGGCAGCCACGCCGACTGCGCCACCTGCGAGGCCTCGGGGGAGTGCGAGCTCCAGGACTTGCTCGCGAGGTATCACATCGTCGAGGGGAGTCCCAGGCGGCGGGCCGCGGGGCACCACGAGTGGGACGAGGAGGGGAGCCGGAGCGACGAGGGGGAAGAGGAGATCTTTCCGTTTTCGTCTTTGTCTTCTCCTCTCCCGAGGAAGCACGACCAAGACTCCTGGCGCCTGTCCGCCGTCGACTCCTCCACGGGGGCCGTCGCAGTCGACCTGTCCAAGTGTGTCGAGTGCGGCCGCTGCGTCTCCGCCTGCGGGCTGCTGCAGGGAATCGGGGCGATCGGCTTCGCCGGGCGCGGCGCGGCGCGGCACGTCGCAACCTTTGGCGGCGACGAGGGCTCCCCGCTCCTCTCGGCGTCGCCGTGCATCGGCTGCGGGCAGTGCTCGCTGGCGTGCCCGACGGGCGCCATCGAGGCCGTGCCGCACTGGCGGCGAGTCCTGGGCGAGCTCGAGGCCAGGAGGCGGCCGCTCGCGGTGCAGGTCGCGCCCGCCGTCAGGGTCGCGGTCGGCGAGGAGGTCGGCCTCGCGCCCGGCCGGGTCGCGACCGGCCAGCTCGTGGCGGCGCTGCGGCTGCTCGGCTTCGACTTCGTGTTCGACACGAACTTCGCCGCCGACGTGACGGTCGTCGAGGAGAGCGCGGAGCTGCTGCGGAGGCTTCGAGGGGGGAGCGGGAGCGAGGGAGGAGGAGGAGGAGGAGGAGGAGGAGGAAGCGGCGAGGTCTCTCCGTCTTCCTCCTCCTCGTCTTCGCCTTCCCCTCGTCCTGCTCCCCCGCCGCCGCCGCCGCCGCCTCCTCCCCCGATGCCCCTCTTCACCAGCTGCTGCCCTGCCTGGATCACCATGGCCGAGAAGTCCTTCCCGGAGCTCGTGAGGAACGGCCACCTCTCGACCGCCAAGAGCCCGCACATCATCTTGGGGACCCTGGCCAAAAAGTTCTGGGCTCCGTCCGTGGGCCTCGACGGCGCGAGGCTCCACGTGACGTCCGTGATGCCATGCACCGCTAAGAAGGCCGAGGCGGCGAGGGGCGACCTGCTGGTGGAGGTCCCGACTGGAGGAGGAGGAGGAGGAGGAGAAAGGGCAGGAGCGGAGTCGACACCTACCGCCCTCGTGCCGGCCGTCGACGCCGTCATCACCACGCGGGAGCTCGGCAGGATGCTCCGTGCGCGCGGCATCCCGCTCGCGTCGCTCGAGAGCTCCGAGTTCGACTCGCCGCTGGGCGACTCGTCGGGCGCCGCGGCGCTCTTCGGCGCGACCGGCGGGGTCGCCGAGGCGGCGATGCGCAGCGCCTACAAGGCGCTGGTGGGCTCGGAGGCCCCCACGGGCGCGGACGGCGCGAACCCGCTGCGCCCGCTGCGCGGCCTCGCCGGCGTCAAGGAGCTGGTGCTGCCGCTGCCGGCGACCGGCCGCGCCAGGGAGCTGGCGGGCGGCCGCGAGGAGCTGCGCGTTGCGGTCGCGTCGGGCGCCGGCGCGGCGCGCGCGCTGGTCGGTGGGATCGCGAGGGGCGACCCCTCGCTGCCGCGCTTCGACTTCGTCGAGGTCATGGCGTGCCCGGGCGGCTGCGTCGGCGGCGGCGGCCAGCCGCGCGTCGCGGACCAGGCCGCGGCGCTGGCGGCCAGGGCCGCGGCCATCTACGAGCTCGACGAGCGCTCCGCGACGCGGAGGGCGCACGAGAACGAGGGCGTGAGGGACCTGTACGCGAGGTTTCTCGGGGGCGAGGCGGGCTCGGAGGTCGCTGAGAGGGAGCTGCACAGGGAGTACGGAGGAGAGGGCGGGCGCGGAGAAGGAGGAGGAGAAGGAAGAGAAAAGAGATAAGAGGGGGGAGAGAGAGATTTTTCTTTTTTCTTTCACGAGCGAAAACGCATTCTCCTTCTCTCCTCCCTCCTTTGTAACCATTCGACACATAATAAGCATCGCTTCTCTTCAGAACCCCATCGCCCGCAGCGACGCCTCCAGATCCGAGAGGTCGTCCAGGATGACCGCCCCCGGCACCCCCGCCGCGACGAGCTCCTCCCTCGAGAAGATCCCCGTCGCGACCCCCACGGGCAGCGCGCCGGCCGCCGCCGCGGCCCGGAGGTCGTGGGGCGTGTCCCCCACGTGGACCTTGCGGGCGACGACGGGAGGGGAGGAGGAGGGGAAGGAGGAGGAGGAGGCGGACGCGGCGGCGGCGTCGGCGGCGGCGGCCGTCCTCAGGGCCCGCTCGGCGGCGATCTCAACGAACCGAGCGCGGTCCCTCCAGGGCTCGTCGATCGCGCCCTCGTCCGCGGAGCAGAAGTCGCTGCCGAAGCCGCCGACGCGGCGGGTCGCTGTGCTCCTCGTGCTCCCCTCCTCCTCCGCCTCCTCCTCCCCCTCCCCCCCGCCTTCTCGCCTGTCTCCTTCTCCCCCCTCGCCGTTCGAAACGATCGCGTCGAAAAAGTGAGCGACTCCCAGAGTCTCGACCTTCCTCCACCCTATCGGCTGCAGGTTGCCCGTCACCAACCCCTGCACAACGCCGCGCCGCCCTGCCAGGTTCCCCAGCAGCGCCTCGACGCCGGGGAGCAGGCTCAGGCCCTCGGCGGCGACGGCGGCGTCGGTGGCGGCCAGCTCGTAGAAGGATGTCATGGCGCGCTCGGCCTCCTTCAGGAGCGCAAAGGCTTCCTCGTGGGTGTAGAGGGGCGGCGGCGGCGGCGGCGGCGCTCGGCCGTCCGCGGCCCCGGACTCGCCGCCCCTGCCCCCCTGCTCCCGGTGCCCGGTCTCGCTCTCCGCCTCTCTCCTCCGCCTCGCGACGGCTTCCCTGACCCCGGCGAGGAGAATCAAGGGATCCGTGCTGCCCTGGTGCGGGATCTCGCGGATGTGGAAGTCGATGCCGAACGTCTGTCGAGGCGGAGATGAAAAGGTATATTTTGTACAAAGGGTTGGGAGGAGAAAAAAGTGAGAGAAGAGAGAGACAAAGTTGAAGTTACTTCCTTTCTCTCCCTCTCTTTTCCCTTCCTTCTCTTACCTCCTTCCACGCGTGCGAAAATGCCCTGTGATGGAGCTTGTTTGCGACGTCTCCCTTCGCGCGTAGGATGGTGCCGTCGATGTCCCAGCTCACGCAGGTGAGGTCGGAGGCCGAGGAGGCCGAGGTCGGGTTTGGGGTCGCTGCAGTTGCGGCGAGAGCGTCGTCGGGCATCGTCGCTCGCGGTGCCGTCCTAGGTCTCCAGCTGCTGCTGCAGGTGCTGATCTCCCTCCTCCGCGAAGCAGATGCAAGCAAGTCCCTTCTCTGCAATCGCGGCGGAGCGCGGAATGAAGAACACGAGCAGGAAGAGCGGCGGCAGAGGCTCGACGAGTTCATGTGGGTTTTGCCTCTTCTCTTTCTCTTTTTTTCACTTTTGTAGATCATTCTCGCTCACTGTTCTTCTTCAGAGACAGAGACAGAGAGAGAAAGAAAGAAAGAAGAAGAAGACTCTCTCTCTCTCTCTCTCTTTCTCCCTCTCTCTCTCTTTCGAAAGGGAACAAAAACACAGCCAACGCCCTCGCCCACGATGTCGTCCTCTCAACCCGGAACGTCGCCTCCGGTGGCGGCGGCTCCAGCTGCCGACACCACCGAGCAGCACCTCGACCTTGTCCGCGAGGCGATGAAGGCGAAACCGCTCCTCGACTCGCCGTCCCCCTCTTCTCGCGTCCACAAGGACGAGTGCGTCTACTCCTTCGACACGCCCTTCTCACCCGGCGGGCTGTATATCAACCTGAGCACGTGGCAGGTAAGAGAAGAAGGGGCATTCGTGGGGGGGGGTAGAAAGTGCGAGAACAGAGAGGGCGTCGACCAAGATGATGATGGGGCATCGATCGACGACGGTCGAAGAAGGAACCAATGCCTCTCAACCTCTTCCTCCCTCCCTTCCAAAACACACACACACACACGCACCAGTCCGCCGGCGAGGCCTCTCTCGACCTCGATGCGTGGCGCTCCGGGGCCAGACTATACCTCCACCTCAAGTCCCGCAGAGTGCCCCTCGCGAGCGCCGAGGAGGCGAAGGAGAAGAAGAAAGAGGAGGAGAAGAAGAAGCCCTCAAAGCTTGCCTTTGGCGGCGGCGTCGAGGGCGGCTTCTCGCCCGAGGGCCCCGCGACGACGGTGGAGACCTCCCTCGCGCTCCTCATCCTCCCGCAGCGGGTGAGCGTCCCGCTGCCGAACCCGGACCTTCCGGAGCTGGTGCTGCGCGCCGTCGAGGCGGCAACGCAGGCGACCTCGGCGACCGCCGCCGCCGCGGCCGAGGACGCCGCGGCGGCGTGGGAGGAAGGGGAGCGGCGCGTCTCCAAGTACGCGGCGGACCTCCCTCAGCTGGAGGAAGGACTGGGCAGGTTCGGGCGCAACGTGCCGCCGAACCCGGAGCTGTGGGAGTGCGAGGCGAGCGGGATGAGGGAGAACCTCTGGCTCAACCTCTCGACGGTAGGTTTTTTCTCTCTTTTTTCCCGCTTCCTCCTCATCTTTCTTCCTCCGAAACCTCTCCACTCACTCCGAAACCTCTCTCTCACCTCCTCTTTCTCTCTCTCTCTCTCTCTCTCTCTCTCTCTCTCTCTCTCTCTCTCTCTCTCTCTCTCTCTCTCTCTCTCTCGATCGAAACCAGGGCTACGTCGGCGGCGGGCGGGCCAACTGGGACGGCACGGGAGGCAGCGGCGCGGCCCTGAGGCACTACGAGGAGACCGGGAGGCGCTACCCCCTGGCCGTGAAGCTCGGCACGATCACGCCCGACGGCGGCGGCGACGTCTACAGCTACGCCGCCGACGAGGACGACATGGTCCTGGACCCGGACCTCCCGAGGCACCTGCGCCACTGGGGGATCAGGTGCGGCGACCTGCGCAAGACGGAGAAGACCGTGGCCGAGCTGCAGGTCGACCTGAACCTGTCGTTCGAGTTCGACAGGATCACCGAGGCCGGCGGCCCCGGCGGCGGGCCCCTGCCGCGCCTCGGCGGCCCCGGGGGGCTCGTCGGCCTGGCCAACCTGGGCAACTCGTGCTACGTGGCGAGCGTCGTGCAGGCGCTCTACTGCCTCCCGCCGCTCCGCGGCCGGTACTCGGGCGAGGCGGCCCGCAGGCTGCTCGAGTCGGCCCCGGCCGACGCGGCGTCGGACCTGTTGGCGCAGACGGCGAAGCTGGTGGGCGCGATGGTCGAGGGCAGGACCGGGAGGGACCCGCTCGAGGAGCTGGGGGAGGGGGAGCCGGAGGAGGGGGAGCCGGGGGGGGGGGGGCAGCGGCCGGCGGGGGGGCGGCGCGCGAGGGCGCGCAGGGCCGCGGTCCGCCCCGCCGCCTTCAAGCGCGCGGCGGGCCGGGGCCACCCCGAGTTCTCCGGCGCGCGGCAGCAGGACGCCGTCGAGTACCTGCAGCACCTCCTCGAGAGGCTGGCGCGGGCCGAGCGCGCCGCCGCCGCCGAGGGGGGGGGGGGCGGGGGCGCGGCGAGGGGCCTCGGGCCCTTTGCGCTCGGGGGGGGCGGCGGCGGCGGCGGCGGCGGCGGCGGCGGCGCGGAGGAGGGCGGGGCCTCTCCCCCGCCCTCCTCCCTCCCTTTTCGCCCCACCGCCGACGCGCTCCGCTTCGCCGTCGAGGAGAGGATCACCTGCGGCGCCACGGGCGCGGCGCGGTACGGCGCCGCCGACGCCAACGTCCTGTCGCTCGACATCCCTCTGAGCGCCGCTACCAACGCGGCCGAGGTCGAGGCCGCGGCGGCGCGCGCGGCCAAGAGGGCCAGGGTCGAGGCCGCGGGCGCGGAGGCGTACATCGGCGACACGGGAGGCGAGAGCGGCGAGGGAGGGGAGGAAGCGGGAGCCGTCCTCGACGCGACGGCGGCGGCGGCGGCCGACGGCGGCGGCGGCGGCGGGGCCGGCGGGAAGAGCGCGCCCCCCTCCGGGCCCGCCTCCGGGCCGGTCCTCCCCCACGTCCCGCTCTCCGCCTGCCTCTCCGCGTGGGCCGCCGACGAGACCGTCGAGGGCTACCGCTCAGCGGCCGCCGGCGGCGCCGCGGTCACGGCCACGCGGCGGCAGCGCCTCGCGACCTTCCCTCCCTTCCTGGCCGTGCAGCTGAAGAGGTACTACGTCGCCTCCGACTGGACCCCGAAGAAGCTCGAGGTGCTGGTCGACGTTCCGATGGAGATCGACCTCGCGGCGCTGAGGGGGCGGGGGCCGCAGCCCGGGGAGGCGCTGCAGCCCGAGGAGGAGGCGCCGCCAGCCGGCGCTGCGGCGGCGGCGGCGCCCGCGGCGGCGGCGCCCGCGGCGGCGGCCCCTCCCCCGGCCGCCGGGCCCGACCCCGAGCTCGTCGCCCAGCTGGTCGCCATGGGCTTCTCCGAGAACGGCTCCAAGCGCGCGGTGCTCGCGACCGCAGCCGGCAATGCGGGAGGGGCCGGCGGCGGCGGCGGAGTCGAGGGCGCGATGGAGTGGGTGCTGGCGCACATGGAGGACCCGGGCTTCAACGACCCCGTGCCCCCCGCCGCCCCCCCTCCAGGCGAGGCGGCGGCGGCGGGGGCCGAGGGCGGCGGGAGGAGGACGCCGCTCGAGGAGGCCGACCCGGAGTCCGTGACGATGCTCCAGGGGATGGGCTTCGAGGAGAGGCAGGCCGCGGCCGCGCTCAAGGCCTGCGGCGGGAGCCTGGAACGGGCCGCGGACTGGCTGTTCTCGCGGGCCGGAGGGGAGGGGCTCGCCGCCGCGGTCGCCGAGGTCGAGGCCCACGCCGCGGCCGCCGCCGCCGCCGGCGCCGCCGGCGCGTCCGCCCCCTCCCCTCCTCCTCCTCCCTCTTCCCTACCGCCGCTCGACGCCCCGGGGCAGTCAACCTACCGCCTCGTCGCCGTCGTCTCGCACATGGGCCGGTCGACGGCTTGCGGCCACTACGTCGCGCACGCGCTCCGCGGGAACGGGACATGGGCGCTGTTCAACGACGACAAGGTCGCCGCGAGCGCGCGCGTGCCGACGGACCTCGGGTTTCTGTACCTGTTCGCGAGGGCCGACGTGGCGGGTGGGGCGGGGTTCGCGGCTGCCGCCTCCGGGAGCGTGGAGAAGGAGAAGGAGGACGAGATGAAGGAATAGAGAGAGGCGGGCATTGAGAGAGAGAGCGAGAGCGAGGGAGAGATAGAAAGGGGGGGGGGAGAGAGACAGAAAGAGGAGAGTTTTTCGTTTTTGTTTTTCCGTACAGACAACGCCGCAAGAGGAAATGTTTTCTTTGGTGTTTTTCTTCTTTTTGGAATTTCATGAATCAGGGAGAAAAACAGAGGGGTTTTACAGATAAAAACAAATGGCACTGCTTGATTTCTGGGGGGGTGCGAACGAGACAGACCGCAAAAGGAAAAAGGAGCGAAAAAGGGCGAGTTTGTTTTGAGCTTGGAATTTGTTTTCCCTTATTCTTTTTTTTCTCTCTTTCTCTCCAACCTCCTCTTCTCTCTCTTCTCTCTCTCCTACCGCCACCCCGCCACGGTCTCCGGAAGCCGCGGCTGCCCCGCGGCCCACAGCACGCTGGTGCCCTCAAACTCCTCGGACCTCAGCTGCTCCGCGGCGTGCTCCTGGGTGAACGCCGTCGGCGTCACCGCGGCCGCGCGCTCGTCGGCCTCCGCCGCCGCGAGCGCCTCGACGCGCTTTCGGGCAAAGTCCCTCCATTCCGCTTCTGTCACGCCGCTGGCCCTCACGGCGGCGTCGAGGCCGGCGCCGAGGGAGCGGGCGGTCTCCTCGGCCGAGGGATCGATCGGGGAGTCAAAGGCGACGCCGCAGACCTCGGCGCGGAGTTGGGGGACCTGCTGCTCGCTTCGGTCCGGAAGGGCCGCGGCGGCGGCGGCGAGCCCGTCGGCCAGGCCGCTGCCCCGCACCGCTGCGGCGCGGGCCAGCAGTGCCGCGTCGTGCCCGAGGCCCCTCCAGCCGCGGATGGGCGGCGCGTCGGCGTCGGCCTGCCTGGAGGCCTGCTGCGCGGCGAGCAGGGCCGGGTCGGGCGCGGGCGCGGGAGGGGGGGGGGGAGGGGGAGGGGCCGCGGCGCCGGGGCCGCGCGCCGCCGCCGCTCGGGACCCCTCCCGCTGCTGCTGCTGGAGCTGGAGCTGCCTGCGGAGCTCGGCGGCGAGGAGGGCGACCCGCGCTGGGGCCAGAGAGCGGATGGTATCGACGAGGCCGACCCTGCGGCGGAGGCGGAGGAGCGCGGAGGGGAGCCAGGCCGCGGGGGGCGGCGGCGTCGGCGGCGGCGGAGGCCCGCCGTTGCTGTCGCCGCCGCTGCCGCCGGCGGCAGCGAGGACGGCCGGAGGCACAAACTCCCTCGGAACCACCGCGGCGAGGGCCGCCGCGGCGTCGGCAGACTCCGAAACGGCCCTCTCCCCGGCGTCCAGGAGCCTCGCGGCCACGGCGGCGTAGGCCCTCAGGTCGGGAGCGGGAGCACGGGCTCCGTCGCCGCCGCCGCCGACGGCCGCGAGGGCTGACGCGACGGCTCTGTCCCCGCCGGCGCTCCCGCGCACGGCCGCCTGCAGCAGGCTCGCGCCGAGCGCCAGGAGCGCGTCCCCGAACCTCGCCCTCGCTCCGGCGTCGAGGCCCTGCATGCGCCCCCCCGTCGAGGGGTCGGGAGCGAGCGCCGAGAGGGGCGGCGGCAGGGGAGCGTGGCGCTGCTGCTGCTGCTGCCTTCTGCTGGAGGCGCCAGAGCGAGGCCGCCTGCATCGGCCGCGAGAGGCGCGGTCCCCGTCGCCTCCTCCTCCGCCCCCTCCCTCTCCTCCTTCCTCTTCGCCCTCAAAGTCCGGGCTGCCGGAGGAGGGGCTCCGCTGCCTCCGCTTCGCGGACGGCCTGCCCGCCCCGTCGCCGCCGTCGCCCTCGTCGTCGTCGCCACCGAGCTCGTGGTAGTCGACGTGGGCGCGGGGGCGCTTGCCCTTGCCCAGCTCCTCCTCCCCGGCCTGCCGCTGCTGCTGCTGCCGGGTGCTCTGGTAGCGCGAGGCGAGGAGCGAGTCCCAGAAAGCGGCGGGGTCTGCTGCTGCTGCTGCGGTGGCTGCGGCGGCGCCTTCCTTGGCACCACCTTCACCGCCGTCGGCGTCCTTCGCCAAAGCCGCTCCCGTGGAGGCCGTTCCCTTCGCGGGAGCGGCGTCGGCGACGGTCCTGTCGTCTTCGTCGGTGAAGCGAGCGACCTTGAAGTAGGAGAAGAACCCCTCGTCCTCGGAGTCGTCGTCGCCGTCGTCGCCGTCTTCGACTCCGCCGCCATCGCCGCCGCCCTTCTCCCCTTCCCGGCCCCTCCCCTTCCCCTTCCCGGGCCCCTCCAGCTCGGAGCGGTCGAGCAGCTCCGCGATCGCGGCGTCGTCCCAGATGACGCGCCTGCCGTTGCGGGCGCCTCCCGTGCGGCCCGCGGCGGCCTCGGAGGCGACGGCGGACTGGTGCTTGGCGGCGGGGTCGGCGGCGGAAAGCCCGCCGCCGCCGCCCTCCTCGGCGGCGGCGGCGCCGTCCTCCTCGGCGAACAGCTGCCGCGCCCCATGCCTCATCATCTCCTCGACCTCCTTCGGGGTCAGGCCCGCCCCCCCGGAGGAGCGCCTCCCCCCGCGAGGCTTGCCGCCGTCGTCCTCGCCGCCTTCTCCGCCGCCCTCGCCGCCGCCACCGCCGCCGCGCAGCATCGCGCGCTGCAGCGCCAGCTTCGCCCTCGCGGCCGCGACGACGCGCTCGTCGACGGTCGCCCTCGCGACCAGCCGCAGGACCAGCACGGCGGCCCGCTGCCCGAGCCGGTGCGCCCTCGCGGCCGCCTGCGCGTCGGCGTGCGGGTTCCAGTCCGAGTCGAAGATGACGACGGTGTCGGCCGCGGCGAGGTTGAGCCCGAGCCCGCCGGCCCGCGTCGAGAGCAGGAAGAGCGGCAGCTCGCGCGGCGCCGCCGCGGCGAAGCGGTCGATGCGGCGCTGCCGCTCGGCGCCGGGCACGTCGCCGTCAAGCCGCAGGTGCCCCAGCCCGCGCAGGTGCGCCCAGTCAGACAGAAGGTCGAGGACGTGCGTGAACTGCGAGTAGACCAGGGCGCGGCGGCCGCGGGCGACGAGGGCCGCGGCGACGCGGTCGAGGAGCGCGAGCTTGCCCGAGACCGCGACGAGGCGCTCGAGCCTGGCGCCGCCGTCGGCGAGAGCGGCGGCGTGCGCCGCGGCGGCGGCGCGCTCGCGGCCCCCCGCGTCGAGCCCCCTCGCGCCGGCCTCGCGCGCCGCCCTTCCCGCGGCCGCCCGCGCCGCCTCCTCGTCCGCCTCGGCCTCGGCCCCCGCGAACAGGAACGGGTGGCACGTGCACTTGCGGAGCTGCATCAGCGTGTTACGCAGGGCCTCCGCCGGGGCCGCCGAGCCGGGGCCCGCGGCGGCGTCGGCGGCGTCGGCGGCGTCGGCGCCGAGGGAGCGCCTCTCGCGCGACGTCCTGGTCGACGGGGCGGCGCGCGCGGCGACGGCGGCGGCGGCGGCCAGGTGAGGGTACGCGGCGGTCATGATCGCCCTGTACTGCCTCCGCTGCAGCTCCGAGAGGTCGACGGGCACGTCGAGCTCCCTCTTGGGCGGCAGCGCCTTCAGCACCTGCTTCTTGGTGCGGCGGAGCATCCTCGGGGCGAGCGCAGCTCTCAGCGACGCCAGCTTGTCCGCGATCTCGCGAGGCGTCGCGCTGGCCGGCGGCGGCTCGGCGACCTCGGCCGCCGCCGCCGCCGCCGCGGAGCCCGCGTCGCGGGCCCCGCCCCCCGCGAGCAGGAACCGGTAGAGGCCGCAGAGCTCCGCGACGCGGTTCTGGACCGGCGTGCCCGTCAGCAGCACGCGGTGCGCCGAGCGGTCCAGCGACGCCAGGGCGCCGAAGAGCGCCGACGAGGGGCTGCGCAGCCGGTGGGCCTCGTCGACGACCAGGCTGTCCCACCGCAGCCTCCTGAGCGTCGCGGCCTCGGCGACGGCCGACTCGAACGAGGCGAGGACGACGTGCGCCGCGACGCGGGACTGGAGGGAGGCGGGGGAAGACGAGGGGGGAGATGCGTGGGGGACGCCCCCTCCCGCGCCCCCGCGCCCGGGGGGGTCGCCGCCGCCGCCGCCGCTCAGGAACAGGTCGTGCCGGAGCGCGACGGCGCGCGACTCCTTGGAGCCGTGGAGCGGCACGACGCGCAGCGCCGGGGCCCACAGCTGGAGCTCGCGGGCCCAGTTGGCGAGCGTGGAGAGCGGCGCGACGACAAGCGACGGCCTGGACGAAGACCCGGAGGAGGAAGAAGAGGAGGAGGAAAACTGGCCTCCGCCGCCGCTGCTGCCGTCGTCGCCGCTGCCGCCGTCGGAGGAGAAGCGAGCGGCGAGATAGGCCGCGGCCTGCACGGTTTTGCCGAGGCCCATCTCGTCTGCCAGAATCACGTTCGAGCCCTTGTCGTGCGTGTGCAGGAGCCAGTTGAGGCCCTCGAGCTGGTAGGGATGGAGCGTGGGCCGCTCGCGGGCTGCCGCTCCTCCTCCGTGCCCCCCGCGGGGGGGAGCTGCTGCTCCCCCCGCCCCCCCGGCTCCCCCTGCTCCGCCGCCGCGGTGCCGCTGCGGCCCGAGGAACGAGGGCGTCTTCGTGTAGCGGGGCGTCGAGGCGGGGCTCGTGGGCTTCCTGGCAGCAGAAGCGCCAGCAGCAGAAGCGCCGGCAGCAGCAGCAGAGGCGGCTCTGGCGGCGGCGGCGGCGGCGGCGCTCCCCGCGCGCGCCTCTGCGGCCTCGACCGCGAGCGGCCTGCGCGCGCGGAAGGCCCGGATGGCCTGCCTCCCGCACGGGGCCGCGCGCGCGACGACGCGCCCGCGCTCCCAGGAGCTCTGGTCGTACGGGAGGCCGGACCAGGCGACGAGGAACTCGGTGGAGTCGTCGTCACTGCCGCCGCCAGCGGCGCCGGAGGCGGCGCGACCGCTGGCGGCCGGCACCGCGGCGGCGGCGAGGGCGAGGGCGGAGGCCGGTGCGAGGAAGAGCGGGCCCCGCTCCCCCCCGTGGCGGGGCCTCTCCGACAGGACGCGCGCGACGGTGAGCCACGAGTCTGGCACGCCTGGGAGGAGGGCGCGGGAAGAGGAGGAGCCACCGCCGCCGGCGACGACAGCGGTCTCCCCTTCTGCCCCTCTCTCTTCGGCGGCAGCACGTGCGGCGGCGTCCTTTCCTCCTCCCTCGCCGTCCTCGCTGTCATGCTCCTCCTCGGTCCCTCCAACGCCGCCGTCGTCTCCGCCGCCGTCCACGAGGACGACGACGGAGCCCGAAACGTACGAGGGGGACCCCCTTCCGAAGGGGCCCTCCCGACCGCTCTCCCCGCCGCGCACGAGCTCCCGCCACCTCCGGAGCTGCCGGCGCAGGACGCTGGCGCCGGCGGCGGCGCCCGCCGCGTCGGCGACCGCAGCCGCCGCGGCCGAGTTCGGAGAGGCGGCGTCCTCGACGACCGAGGCCGGAACCCAGGCCGCGTGGATTGGGCTCAGGTCACGGAAGAGGACGAGGTACTCGAGGATGCGGCGCGGGGGCGGCGACGGCGGCGGCGGCGGCGGCTCGGAGGGTGCCGCGACCTTGCCCTTCCCCTTGTCTCCCGGGGCCAGCGCCGGGGCTTCAGCAGCGGCGGCGGCGGCGCCTCCTTCGTCCATCTCGTCGTCGTCGCCGCCGTCGCCGTCAGAGGAAGACGACCCTGAAGAAGAAGAAGAAGAAGACCCCCTGTCGCTGAACGTCTCTTCGCTGCTGCCGCCGTCGCTTTTGCCGTTGCCGTCGTCGTCCTCGTCGTCGTCGTCGTCCCCGTCGCCGCTGCCAAAGCCCTTGTCAAAGTACAGGTGGCATGACCCCATCGTCCTGCCCCTCGGCACCCGCTCCAGCCTCTTCTGCAGCGACTGGAGCGAGGCGCTCATGCGGGGCGGCCTGCCCGAGGGGGGCATCGGCTGGCCCGTCGGCGTGTGCAGCGGCATCTGCAGCCGCAGGGGCAGCGGCGCCGAAGGAGACGCCGCCGCTCCGCCGCCGCCGCCGCCGCCGCCGCCGCCGCCGCCGCTCTTCCACCCGGCCCAGGCCCCGCCGTGCCTCGGGCCCCGCCTGCCCAGCAGGCGCGGCCTCCTTCCGTCCCGGTCGCGGGAGGGGAGGTCAACGCCCTGGGTTGCCGTCGCCGGGTCTGCCCCCGGGCGTCGGGGGGGGGGCTGCGCCGCCGCCGTCGTCGCCCTTGAGCGTGCCCGCTGCTGCTGCTGCTGCTGCTGCGGCGGCGGCGCCGGAGCTGCCGCCGCTGCCGCTGTGTCGGCCTTCCGCGCCCCGCGGCGGGGGGAGCCCCTGCGCCCGCTGCCGCTCCTTCCCGCCTCCCCCCTGACCCCCCCACCGGGTCTGTCCGGAAGCGCGGCCTCGAACGCGACCGCGGTGTCCTCGGCGACGACCCTCGAGAGCGGCGGGAAGGCCGCCCGCAGTGCCGACTCCCCGGGGCCGGCGACGGCGGCGGCGCCCGCGCTGCCGCTCTCGCTGCCGCCTCCGCGGCCCGCCTCCGCGGAAGCAGCGACCTCAATCCAGCGCTGCGCGACGACTCGGCGGATGCGCGCCAGGGCAGAGGCGTCGGCGCATCGGGGGCAGCGCCACGGGCCCGGCGGCGGCGGCGAGGGAGCGGAAGGAGAGACCGGGAGCAGAAGCGGCGGCACGAGGCAGATCGAGTGGCAGGAGCGCGGGCACGTCTCGCAGCGCAGGAGAGCGGCGCCCTCGGCGGCGCGGGCGTCGGCGCAGATGGCGCAGGCGGCGGTGGAGGAGGACGCGGGAGGGGGGCGAGGAGGCGGCGGCGGCATGCGGGCGGCGGTGGCGGGCGCCCTCTTCGCGCCGCCGCCGCCGCCGCCGCCCACGCGCTCGTTGTCCGTCTCGGTCGCGGAGGTGTCGATGTCTCTCGTCTCCTCCTCCTCGGAAGAGGAGGAGGAGGAGGAGGAGGAGGAGGAGGAGGAGGAAGGCTCGGAGGGCTCCTCGGCCAGGGAGCGGCGGCCGGCGGCTCCCGCCCGCCTCGGCGAGGGCGCCCCCCTGGCCCCGCCGCGGCCCCTGGAGACCGCCGACGCGCCGCGGGGCCTCTTCCTGTACGGAACGACGTCGTCGTCGTCGTTGCTCGAGGAAGAGCCGGAAGAAGAAGTCGACGACGACGACGAAGAGCTTCCAGAGGAGGGAGAGGAAGGAGCGTCGCCGCCGGTGGCCCCCACCACCGCCCCCGGCGCCTTTCGCCTCTTCCCCGCTGGCGGGCGGGCGCGCGAGGAGGGGCCGACTCCGTGCGGGACGCCTCTCTCCTCCTCTGCCTCCCCGGCGCCTCTCGAGGAGCGCCGCGGCCCGCCAGACGCGGCGGGAGCGCCGCCGTCGCCGCCACCGCCGCCGCGCGAGCCCCCAGCCTCCTCCCCTCCCGAGCGGGAGGAGCGGCGGGGCGGCAGCAGCGGCGGTTTCGGGTGGGCCGGCTGCGTCGGTTCGAAGACCGCTGCCGCGCTCCTCTTCGCCCTCCGGTCGTTGTTGCCTTCGCCCTCATCGTCGCCATCGGAGCTCGAGGGGGACAATGAGATCTGTATTGTCAGATGTGTTTTGTGTGATTCGAGAGGGGCGCGCGGGGAGTGAGTGAGTGAGGGAGGAGGAGGATGACGCCGCCGCCGCCGCCTTCGTCGTCGTCGTCGTCGCGATGCTTCCGACGGGAGGTCTTCTTCTCGCTCTCACTCTCTCTCTCCCGGCATCTCTCTCCCCCCTCGCGATCTCTCCCTCTCCCTATGGACGCTCAACGTACCTCCCTCCTCTTGCTCGGGACTCCACGCTTGGAACTCATCTCGTCTTTCTCAGAGAAAGAGAGAGGTGAAGCGATGGAAAAGAAAAAAAAAGGTGAGTTTTTTTGACGATGGAAAAACCGACGTCAAAATGATTGAAAAGCTCTCCTCGTCGCTGTGGGCTCCTTTGTCCCCCTCTATCGCTTGCGGCTCTCGTCTCAGGCGCGAGATGAGACCGCGAGCGTCATACAGCAAGGCTGAAAAGGGCCTCTGGGAGGTCTGAAGAGGAAGAGCAATGCCTTTTTTCGACGATCACCCGAAAGAGGTTGTGAGGCCTTCCCTGTTTTCCCCTTTTTTTCTTTTTCTTTTTATCTTTTTTGACGAACTTGTCCTTGTTCTTATTTTACAAAAGGCACCACCGGCCGCGAATACAGCACCCTCCGCGGCCTCCCGCGCAGGCTCTCCACCTCCAGGCCCTCCTCCTGCTCCAGCTCGAAACCGAGCGAGGGATGCTCGTACAGTGCCCTCGCTGCGGCGTTGCGCGCCTCGGCGTGCACCGCGATCCGCGAAGGAGGGCGAGAAGAAAAGGTCGGAACCCCTCTGGCGGAAGAGGAGGCGGAGGAGGAGGCGGAGGAGGAGGTGGAGGAGGAGGCGGCGGCGACGAGCGAGATGGCCCGCGAGAGCAGCGCAACGCCGAGCCCGCGCCGCCTCGCCGCGGGCGCGACCGAGACGTTGGCGAGGTAGGCCGTCGTCGCCGCGGCTCCTTCTTCCCCCTCCCCTCCCGCTCCTCCACTTCCTCTTCCTCCTCCTCCTGCTGCTGCTCCTCCTCCCGCGGCGGCGTCGGCGACGAGGGACTCGCTCGGGAGGCGCGCGCCGACGATGATGTCCAGCGACGCCACGGCGAGGCGTCGGCGGCGGCCGCCGCCGCCGCTGCTGCTGCTGCGGCGGGGGACCCCTCCCGGACCCCGGCGGGCGTCGGCTTCGGCGTCGGCAGCTCCGGCGTCGGCGGAGAGGGTGCAGGACGCGTCGCCCTCTGCCCTCGCGGCCCTCGCCAGCTCGGTATCCTCGTCCTCCTCCTCGTCCTCCTCTCCCTCTCCCTCCTCCTCGCCGCCGCCGCCGCCGCCGCCGCCTTCTGCTCCCCCCGCGTCCTCGATCGTGCCCAGCAGGCAGACGCACTCGCAGCCCCTGTAGTCCTCGTCGGTCCCGCTCGCGCGCGCCTCAAGCGCGTCCCACGCCTCCCTGCTCCTCATGCGGACCCAGGCCTCCCGCGCGAAGCCGGACGGGCCTCCCGGGGAGGAGCTCCCCTCCGCTCTGACTGGCAGGCTCGTGGAGAAGGCCAGGGCCCGCAGGGAGGCCGCGGCCCTGAGGTCCGCGCCGGGCGCGGCGACTCGGAAGCGCAGGGAGCGCGGGAGGCGGCGGCGCCCCTCGGCGGGAGCGGGAGGGGGCGGGGCCGGGGCCGAGGGAGGGGGTGGGGGGCCGTCGGCGGCGGCGGCGTCGCCGGGGAGGAGGCCGTCGGCGGTCGGCGGCGACGAGGGGGCGCGGGCGATACTCGCGCGTTGTCTCCTCGCTGGAGCTCTGCTGTTGGGCGGCAACAAGATGCTACATTTTCGATAAGACGCAACTGGCGGAAGCGACTTCGAAGGCGCAGCGGGAGAGCCCCTTGGGAGCGCGGAAGGCATCCCTGGTTTGACGATTTCGGAAAAAAGGTGAGTGACACCCGCTGTGTTGATAGTTCTTCCTCATGTTCCTCTTTCTCTTCCCTCCATTTTTCAACTTTTTCCACCCTTTCTTCCCTCTCAGCATCGTTTCATCCTCAGCAAGCTCGCTTTTCGACACGCTCCAAATACCTCGAACTGATCGATCTGCGTGCGGCGATGCGACGAAGCGGCACGGGGAGAGCGGCAGCAGGAGGCCGCGATGACAGCGGCGGTGTCGCCGGGATCGCCGACGACGCTGCCGCATCCGCTTCTTTGTCGACGATGAATCGCAACAGGCAACCCTTGGACAAAACGGGCCTGGCCTCCCTTTCGATGCGGGCTTCGACGGGCACAGAAGAGCACCGCTCACACCAGAGGTGCGGGACCGGGAAACGGGAAACGGGCGCTCGTATCATTCCTTTTTTCGTTTTTTCTCACCCTCTGACGCCCGCCCCCCCATCCCCCCCCAAAAAAAAAAACCACCCACCTCTCTTTCAGCTCGCCCCTCCCTCCGCGGCAGCAGAACCCGCTCGAGGCCGTCGCCTCCGCTCTCGCCTCGCTCGTCGCGTCCTTCTCCGCAGCTGCAGGAGGAGGAGGAGAAGAGCAAGGGGAACCGCAAGGGAGCCCGCACGGGAGCCGGGAGGGGCGCGACTGGAGGGCCCGCGGCTGCTTCCCAGCCCGGCTCGCCGCCGCCGGGGCGCCCCGGGCGGCGGCGGCGCTCCGGGCGGCGGCGGCGCCGAACCTCCTCCCGTTCGCCTCCTCTGCGGCGCCCGCCTCCGCCTCCCACGACCTCGCCACCACGGGCTCGCGCGTCTTCCCGATCTTCGGGAGGGAGATTAGGATCTACGACTTCGGGGTGTACGTGGACTCGGCAGCTTTGCGGACTTCGGCGTCGGCGGCGGCGCTGCGCGCGGCGGCGCCTGGCGCGCTGAGGGCCGCCGCGGCCGTCTCTTCCCCGGGCCGCGAAGGAGGGGGCGGCGATGGGGGGAAGAAGAAGCGGAAGATCCTGCGCTTCGTCCCCATGTTGCCGCGGCTGCTCGACCGCAGGAGGGACGCGAGGGCGAAGAGGCAGCAGAAGCAGCAGCAGGAGCAGCAGCAGCAGCAGTGGGAGCTGCATGTCGGAAACGAGAGCGGCCGGAGCCGGCAGCAGCAGGCGCAGCTGCAGCAGCCCCCTCGCGCTGCTGCGACGGCGACGCCAGTCTTCGGCGAGCAGCTCCCTGCCAGCGAGGCGGATGACCTCGGCGGAGAGGGGCGCGACGCGGCGCTGCCGTTCGGCGCCGCGCTGCGGTCGGCTGATGACGTGCCGATGTCTCTTGTCGTGAGGTCGAGGTTCGTTCCTTTTTCCTTTTTTGTTCTCTCTCTCTCTCTCTCTCTCTCTCTCTCTCTCTCTCTCGGGAG